>OLGD01002152.1_pt1 | contig 23909 bp, 38 predicted proteins | sample 1605311 | NCBI WGS metagenome assembly OLGD01 (sample SAMEA3888917, study PRJEB22519) | human gut metagenome | biome: human gut; feature: human-associated habitat; material: faeces | place: Denmark | collected 2010
AGGTGTTTACAAGGCGGCACATGTCCGCCTTGTAAACGTATTTGATTTGCGATTTCCACTTTTTTGACAGACTGAGCAAGGCGGATACGCCTTGCTCTTTTATGTGGTGCAGGGCATCGCATATGCCGCTTTCGGTATGCGCTTTCCGTTTTGCGAATGGCTTTCCGGGCGCTTTGCGCCTTTTTTGTTGCAATGCGCGTTTACCTGTGGTACAATAAAGTGTCAAGCGACGGATGCGGATACAGAGGGGAGTTTTCAAGTGGAAAATTGTCTTGTATTTTTCGATGCGGACGGAACGCTTTTATTTTTTAATCGTTATGTCTCGCCGCGCACGGCCGAGCAGGTAAACCGGCTGCGCCGCGCGGGACACCGCGTTTTTATTAATTCCGGACGAAGCAGGGCTTTGATTGGTCCGGTGCTTACCGATTCGATAACTTTTGACGGCTTTGTGTGCGGTTCGACATATGTGGAATATCACGGTGAAATTTTGCATGCCAAGCGGCTCGATGTCGAGACGGTGCGCGCTGTTTGCAGATTTTGCATGGAAAACGGTGTGCGCGGTGTGCTTGAGGGAGAGCGAGCGGTATATTCTGTCTGCGGCGGTGCGTTTTACAAGACGGCGGATATTACGCTGGATATCACCGACCGGCTTGACGAATATATGGCGGATCCGGATAAGATGCGCCTTACCAAAGTCACGTTTTCGCGGCCGCTCACACTGGATGAGGCGGCGCTTTTTCCGGCGCTGCGCATTATCAATTTTGAACACAAGGACGTATGCAGCGAGGGGATTCTGGCCGGATATACAAAGGCGTTTGGAATGGAATTGCTGGCAAAAAAGTTTTCGGTTCCGCGGGAGCGGATCGTTGCGTTTGGAGACAGCGTCAACGATATAGAGATGCTGCAATATGCCGGAACGAGCGTGATTATGCAATCAGCCGATCACTTGCTGGACGCTTTTGCGACCTTTCGCACAGAAAGCGATGCGGAGGGTGTGGCGGAGGGAATTGAAAAGTTGTTTTTTAAGGAGCGATTATGACAAGCACGGAATTGTTGGAAAAACTTTGCGGTGACAGCGCGCGCGATACGCAAATGCTGACCGCACTGCTGCTTGCAGAGCAGGATCGGGACGCAAAGCGCCTGATTCTTGAATTTTTAGGCCGCATAAATGATTATGCGCATCTTGCGGAGAGCGGTGTGCGGATGTCAAAGACGTGTTACCGCGATTATGTGGCCGGAAACATGCCGGATAAAAAGCCGGACGCGGCGCTTTTAGAGGCGTTTGCAGAGGAACTTCACAAAGCAGAAGCCGGCAATGCGGAGGCACAATATATCGTGGCGATGCATTATCTGCACGGCAGTTTCGGATTGCCGGATTATGCGGAAGCGGTAAGCTGGCTTACCCGCGCGGCAGAGCAGGGCGAGTCCAGAGCGCTGTATGAGCTTGGCGTTTGCCGCATGAACGGAGAGGGGGTACCGCTGGATTACCATGCGGCGCTTGACTGCTTTACGCGGGCGGCGGAGGCCGGAAATACGGATGCGATGCTGGCGCTGGCTTCGGTATATCGCGGCGGGCGCGGAATTGCCGCCGATCCTGAAAAGACGTTTTACTGGTATACGCGGGCGGCGGAAGCCGGCAATTCCTATGCATTTCTCAATCTGGGCATCTGCACGTTCAACGGCAGCGGAACCGAAGCAAACATTGAGCGCGCGATCACCTATGTGGAGCGCGCCGAGTCGATGGGCAATGCCGATGCGAAAATGCTGCTCAAACGGATGAAACGCTATTATGAGGAGGCTGATTTGGATGCCGAAGAGTGCGCCGCTCGAAATCGAACGGAAATTTCTGATTGAATATCCGGATACGGATTTGCTTGACCGCCTTTCCGATGGAAATTGTTCGGTGATTTCGCAGACGTATCTTTTGGGGGAGGACGGAACAAGCGAACGTGTCCGTGCGCGCACGCGAAACGGGAACACGGTCTATACGCACAACACGAAGATTCGGCTTTCTTCGCTCAAGCGTATTGAGCATGAGGATGAGGTAAGCCGGGCGGAATACGAGCGGTTGCTTTTACGCGCGGACCCAAAATGCCGAACGATTGAAAAAAAACGCTGGTGTGTGCGTGAAAACGGATTTGTGTGGGAGATTGACGTATTTCCGTTTTGGTCGGATCGCGCTTTTTTAGAGGTGGAGATTCCGGATGAGAACACGCCGGTCGCGCCCCCGTCGTTTGTCCGCGTCATTCGCGAAGTAACGGAGGACGATCGTTACAGCAACCATGCGCTGGCGATGGAACTGCCGGAATAAATGTATCCGTATACACGGGAGATCGTCGCATATTGAAAAATATGCGTTTGCTTTTGCAGTATCAATAAAGAAAAAAGCTTGCCGTTTTAAACGGCAAGCTCTGACCGTCGAAAAACCTTAGTTTTTCGACGATGGGGCGCGTATAGGCGTGAGGAGGGGCCCGGCGCAAGCCGGGAGGAGTCCTGACGCCACAAGGAGAACCCCTTTCCGAAGGGCGTATTCGCGCCGTCGCGCCGCCGATGGCGGCACTCGCGCGCCTGTAAGGTGTTTACAAGGCGGCACAGGTCCGCCTTGTAAACTTATTTGATTTGCGATTTTCACTTTTTTGACAGACTGAGCTTGCAGTTTAAAAACAGCAAGCTTTGGGTGCAAATGAATGATACATCTGTAAAATTTCTAAAATTTGCGACCTTTCCGAATGGCAATTATTTGTCTCTCAATTTCCTTTTGCGTTCCCGGAGCATCGGCGGATTTTGGGGTGTATATTCATCCATTAAGGGACATAAAAAGGTTCTTCCGAAATAGTTGAGCCTTTCATTATTCGGTTGGAAAATCAATTACCAAATCACTTTTCCCCAGATTGCATTTGGAGCATAGAGTTTGTAAATTATCAAGTGAAGTTTTTCCACCCTTTGACCATGGAACAATATGATCTATATGTAATGTCACTGACGGATCTTTTGTTGGAGATGCACCACAGAAACAGCAGGTGAACTTATCGCGAACCAAAACTTCAAACCTAAGGCGAGTAGAGGGGTTTCTGCTCTTTTGAGCTTTCGTAGTGCATTTAGATTCTTGCGCATCAACAATGCCATATATCTCGCGAACGCCGTTTTTGCATTTGCCAACTACTTGCTCTTTATGATAAATGTCACCATCGTACGGGTAGTTTTTACCGAGACAACGATATTGCCCACGGGTCAAATATTCAAACAGCGTAGGTTTGGAGAGCGTGATTCCATCGTTCACTCGGTTATAACAATAATCTGATGGTATAATGCTCCCATGCGTTATTTGATATTTTTCTTGGAGCAAAGCAAGTAATTCTGCTGTTGTGGTAATATGCCCAACCCCATCTGCTTCTATGAGATATTTAACTGCATCAATCATCTTTTGGTCTATTGTCATATCTGATTTCCTCCATCAGACTATACTTACAAATCCATATATAGTGTATCATTTTATGATGAGAAAGACAATGCATAACAAAAGTCTCAGAAATTGGTTGCCCTCTGAGACTTTTGTTTATTTGCGTTCTTTGGTTACCACTTGGATTATTATATGAAGTATTCATCAAATATCCATAGGCTTTGACTGGAAATATAAAGTCAAATGGGGCCTTATTTGTTTTCAAACCAGGTGTCTCCGACGGTGAGTTCGACCGACAAAGGCACGGACAGGGAAGCGGCGTTTTCCATTTCCCGCCGCAAAATAGCGGCGGCTTCGTCGGCGCATGTGCGTGCGGATTCAAGGACAAGTTCGTCATGAACCTGTAAAATGATCCGCGCATCCAGATTTGCTGTTCGGAGCGCGCGCTGCGTATGGATCATGGCAATTTTGATGATGTCGGCCGCGCTTCCCTGGATCGGACTGTTCATAGCGACCCGCTCGCCGAAGCTGCGGGTCATTTTGTTTTGCGCTTTGAGTTCCGGAATATAGCGGCGGCGTCCGAAAATCGTGGTGACATAGCCGTTTTCATAGGCGTCTTTCACCGTGTTTTTCAGATAGCGGTCTACGGCCGAAAAACGCTCCAAATAGCTTTGGATATATTCGCCGGCTTGCTTTTTCGTGATGCCGAGATCCAAGGACAGACTGTAGTCGCCGATCCCGTACACAATGCCGAAGTTGACGGCTTTGGCGCGTTTGCGAAGCTCTGCGGTCACCTCGGAGGCTGGTATACCGAATACGGCGGCGGCGGTCGAGGTGTGAATGTCCTCGCCGGTGAGAAACGCCCGGATCATGGTTTCATCATTTGCCACGTGTGCAAGCAGGCGGAGTTCGATCTGAGAATAGTCCGCGTCGATCAGTACGTGATCGGTATCGCCCGGCACAAAGTAGCGGCGGAGTTCGTGTCCCATGTCGGTGCGGATCGGAATGTTTTGAAGATTCGGTTCGGCAGAGGAGAGGCGGCCGGTTGCGGTGCCGGTCTGTTTAAACAGCGTGTGTACGCGGCAGTCGTCTCCCGCAACTTTCAAAAGGCCGTCTACATAAGTGCTGTTCAGCTTGGCCACCTTGCGAAATTCCAGAACTTCGTCTATGATCGGATGATAAGGGCGCAGCCGGTCGAGCACCTCGGCATTTGTGGAATAGCCGGTTTTATTCTTTTTAAAGCAGGGCAGTCCCAGACGGTCAAAGAGCACTTCACCGAGTTGTTTCGGAGAGTTGATGTTGAACTCGCATCCGGCAAAGGTATACACGCGCTCCTCAAACTGCTTTTGCAGACTGCGAAGATGCAATCCGTATTCTTCAAGGCCCGCGCAGTCGAGCTTGAAGCCGTCTCGTTCCATTTCATAGAGTACGCGGCAGAGCGGCGTTTCAAGGTCATAAAACAGCTTTTCAAGCGCCGAATCCTTGCGAAGCTTTTCCGAAATTGCGGTGTGCATTCGGAAGATAAGTCCGGCGGCGGGACGCTCGGACGAATAGATTTCGCCGGTATACGCGGCGGCAAGGCGTTCAAGCGAGAAAGAACCCTCGCCCGGATCCAGCACATAGGCGCCCAGCATGACGTCGAAAGCATGCTCGCTCGGAAGAAAACCAAATTCGTGCAGCTTGTGGCAGAGCGCTTTTAAATCGTAGCAGATCAGATTGTCGGAGGTAAGCAGAGGGCGCAGTTTTTCATAGTCGCATTTACAGGTAAACAGTTTGTCGCCGTCTGAAAAGGAGAGTTCCTCATTGTAAGGCGCAAAGGCAAACGGCTTGCCGTCAAGCGTTTCACAAAGCGTTTCGGGCGTTGTTTCCTCTAAGGTTTCAGAAGGAGCGCCGGTTTGATTATCTGCCTCCTCGGATAAATCGAATCGCTTAATCAGCGCGCTGAATTCGAGCTTTGTAAACAGGGCACCGAGCGCCTCGCGGTCGATGTCCGCGCGCCGGAGATCCTGTAGTCCGATCTCGGCCGGTACATGCGTGTCGATGCGCGCCAGCGTTTGCGACAGAAAAGCGCGTTCTTTGTCTGCGCGAAGCTTTTCTTTCTGTTTTTCGCTGATTTTGTCTGTTTCATCAAGGCTTGCATACAGTTGCTCCAGCGTTCCGAACTCGCCGATGAGTTTCAGCGCGCCTTTTTCTCCGATGCCGGATACGCCCGGAATGTTGTCTGATTTGTCGCCCATCAGCGCTTTCACATCTACGAACTGGCCGGGGGTCACGCCGTATCTATGCGTGAATTCCGCCATATCGAAATAGATGGTTTCGCTGTTTGCGGCAAGCAGAACCGTGATGTTTTCATCAATCAACTGTAGCGCGTCCCGGTCACCGGTCAGGATATAGGCTTCTTTTCCGTTTTGCTTTGCTTCTTTCGCAAAGGTGCCGAGAAAATCATCTGCCTCATACCCCTCTTTTTCAAGGATGGTCAGTCCCAGTGCGCGCAAAACCGCTTTGGCGGGGGCGAACTGTTCGAGCAATTCTTCGGGGGTCTGCCGGCGCCCCGCTTTATATTCGGAATACAGCTTGTGGCGAAACGTGGGCGCATGCAGATCAAAGGCGGCGGCGGCATATTCCGGATTCAGTGTCCGGAGGTGCTTTTCTATGATGTTAATCATGCCGTAAATCGCATTGGTGTGCATGCCGTCCTTGGTTGTCAGCGGGCGCACGCCGTAAAAGGCGCGGTTGATGATGCTGTTCCCGTCGATGACGAGCAGTTTTTCCACGTCAATCCTCCGTTTTTTTGCCGCGCGCTGTCAGAACGGCGGTTAGTTTTGCGAAATAATACAGGCCGAAAGCCAAAAGCAGAATGTCATAAAAGATGTCCGAAAGCAGCAGATTGCCGCGTACAAATCGGTAGACAAAATCCGGAACGGCCAGCGTAAGCGTGAACACGATCGAAATCGGCGCATAGGAAAAAAAGCGGCGATATGCGCTGCGTCCGATTTCAAAATTGGCTTCTGCCGCTGCAGTCAGCATGAGAAAAACAAATGCCGCGAACGCAAGCACAACCGTGTGGTTGATATAGGACAGATGCGGATTGAAGTACAGACCGAATACGACAGAAAGGCAGACCAGCGCGCCGCAGAGCGTGAGCAGTCCGCGAAAATCGCCTGTCTTATGTTTGCCGCGGAAGTTTGTCCATTGATAAAACGCCGCCAAAAGCGCAAACGGGCAGGCGATGAGATCCGCGGCATAAGCGGAATGAAAGAGAAGCGCTTTTGCCAGTGTATATAAGGCAAAACCGCACAGCGCCGCACCGAGTATACAGGAACCGATACGCGAAAAGCGGTTCTGAGGCAGCGGTGACAAATCGTTTTCTTCCTTTATATATATATGACTTGCGATAAAGACGAGCGCGGCAAAAAGAAATAGCCCGTATCGGAGCAGATGATGCAAAGGGGCGGAAGTATAAAAGCCGGATGAAGCGTCATAACCGGTCAATACCATATAGCAGCGAAGCAGTGTGAAAAGTACGGAGAAGACAATGGCGGATATATAGAGGATCCGCATGGTCGCAAGCGCTTGTTTGTTCATGATAATTTCCTCGTTTGAAATAATTATGTATATTTTACCACATTCAGGGAAGAAATAGTAGAGGCAGAACAAAATTTTCCAAACAATTTCAGAAGTAATTTTTTGTGAATTGTAAAAAATGCACAAAAAATGAGCGGAAAATTCTCCTATTTTTTTTACCTCCAAAAGACGGTTTTTGAAAAAAAACCTTGCAATCATGCGGCGTTTAAGATATAATGAAAAAGCTTGATATGCGATGAAGCGAGAGGTTGCCGCAGTGAATGCGGGGAATTTTCGTGGAGTATGTCCGACAATGAACCGGGCGACAGCAGAATTTATGCTTTGCACCGTGCGGTGCAACTCGTTTTCTGACCGGGATTTGTCCTCTGCAGCGCCGTCTGCATCGGGATAAGTGCCGGCTTCGTAAGGGAAGCGTTTGAAACGCACGGCACAGTGTTAAGGCGAATCGCCCCAGTTACTGAAAAAAGTAAGGAGGCAAGACCATGGCAGTCAATGAAAAAATCAGAATCAGACTGAAAAGCTATGACCACACGCTGATCGACACGGCGGCCGAGAAGATTGTGGAAGTGGCAAAGAGAAGCGGCGCGACCGTTTCGGGTCCGGTACCGCTGCCGACGGAGAAAGAGATCATCACGATTCTTCGCGCGGTACACAAGTACAAGGACAGCCGCGAGCAGTTTGAAACGCGCACGCACAAGAGACTGATTGACATCATGAAGCCCTCGAAGGCGGTTATCGAAGCGATTGCTTCTACCGAACTTCCCGCGGGCGTCGAGATCGAGATCATCTGACGCAAAGACCCTCATCGGTCAAGTTGACTGGGTCGGGAAACCGAAATACAAACCCGTCAACCAATAACCTTTAAGGAGGAAACCATGAAAAAAGGTATCATCGGAAAAAAACTGGGCATGACGCAGATCTTCCTCGAAGACGGAAGTGTAGTGCCCGTAACCGTGATTGAGGCCGGCCCCTGCGCTGTCGCGCAGAAGAAAACCGTGGAGACGGACGGCTACAGCGCGGTGCAACTCGCATTCGGCGATGTGAAAGAAAAGCACATGACGAAAGCGGAGATCGGCCATTTCAAAAAGGCCGGGATTGCTGTGAAAAAGCACCTCAAAGAGTTCAGACTTGAGGGCGCGGCCGAAATGAACGTCGGAGATGTTGTATCAGCCGATACCTTCGCCGCAGGCGACAAGGTCGACATTACCGGTATAACAAAAGGACGCGGATATACGGGCGCGGTCAAGAGATGGGGACATCACATTCTCCGTATGACGCACGGCACGGGACCTATTCATCGTCAGGTCGGTTCTATGGGCGCAAACTCTACGCCGTCGCGTGTTTTCAAAAATAAGAAAATGGCCGGACAATACGGCAATGAGACGGTTACGGTGCTGAACCTTGCCGTCGTAAAGATAGACGCGGAAAAGAACATTATCGCGGTCAAGGGCGCTGTTCCGGGCGCAAAGGGCGGCATTGTGTTTATTCGCGATTCGGTCAAAGCATAACGGAAGGAGGAATACACAATGCCAAATGTAAAAGTAGTTGATATGGCAGGTAAGGAAGTGGGCGAGCTCACGCTTAGCGATAAAGTGTTTGGCGCTGAAGTAAACGGCGCGGTCCTCCACACCGCTGTAAAAGCTTACCTTGCAAATCAGAGACAGGGCACGCAGTCCACGCTTACCCGTACGGAGGTCAGCGGCGGCGGCAGAAAGCCCTGGAAACAGAAAGGAACCGGCCGCGCACGTCAGGGTTCGACCCGCGCGCCGCAGTGGACACACGGCGGTATCGCGCTCGGACCGAAGCCGCGCTGCTATCGCGTTTCTGTCAATAAGAAAGTTCGCAGACTGGCGCTGTTCGGCGCGCTCTCCGATAAGGTCGCGCAGGGCAATTTGATCGTTGTGGACAACATTTCCGCACCGGAGTACAAGACAAAGATAATGACCGGCATGCTGCAGGCGATAGGCGCCGCGAAAAAGACGCTGATTGTTCTGCCGGAGGCGGACAAGGTTGTCGTGAAGAGCTGCGACAACATCGAGGGCGTGAACACGACGGTCTATAACTCCATCAATGTCTATGACATTCTCGGCTGCGATACGCTTGTTGTGGCAGCGGATGCCGTTAAGAAGATTGAGGAGGTATATGCATAATGAAACTTTCACAGGACATTATCATTAAACCGATCATCACGGAAAAAAGTATGGATATGCTTGCGGATAAGCGCTATGTGTTCAAAGTGGCGCCCGATGCCACAAAGCCGGAAATCGCTGCGGCGGTTGAGGAGATGTTCGGCGTTGAGGTTGCAAGCGTCAATACCATCAGCATGAAGAAGAAGCCCAAGAGACTCGGCGTTCACGCCGGCTACAGAGGCGAGTGGAAAAAGGCGATTGTCGCTCTGAAGCCCACGTCGAAGACCATTGCGTTCTTTGACAGCATGAACTGAGAATAGGAGGATAAAAAAGAATGCCTACTATTAAATATAAGCCGACTACGAACGGCCGCAGAGGCATGACGGTTGCTTCTTTCGAGGAACTGACCAAATTCACGCCTGAAAAAAGCCTGATCGTAATCAAGAAAAAGAATGCCGGACGCAACAGCTACGGCAGAATCACCGTGCGCCATAAGGGCGGCGGAAACAAGCAGAAATACAGAATTGTTGACTTTAAGCGCACCGCTGAGGGCGCGGCGAAGGTCATCGGCATTGAGTATGACCCGAACCGCAGCGCTTATATCGCGCTTCTGCAATATGAAAACGGAACGAAGAGCTACATCATCGCTCCGGTAGGGCTCACAGACGGCGATACGGTTTATTCCGCGCCGGATGCGGATATTAAGCCCGGCAACACGCTTCCGATTGCCAACATTCCCGTCGGTACGTTCATCTACAACATTGAACTGTATCCCGGCAAGGGCGGTCAACTTGTCCGCAGCGCGGGCTGCGCCGCACAGTTGATGGCGAAAGAGGACGGCATGGCGCAGGTCAGACTGCCCTCCGGCGAAGTCCGCTATATTCGTCTGGACTGCAAGGCCACAATAGGACAGGTCGGCAACATCGAGCACGACACGGTTAAGATCGGTAAGGCCGGCAAAACGCGTCACATGGGCATTCGCCCGACGGTTCGCGGTTCGGTCATGAACCCCTGCGACCACCCGCATGGTGGTGGTGAGGGACGCGCGCCGATCGGCCGTCCCGGTCCTGTAACACCTTGGGGCAAACCTGCTCTGGGTTATAAGACCAGAAACAAGAAGGCGAGAACGAATAAGTTCATCGTCAAGCGCAGAGGCAGCAAGTAATGCCGAGTAAAGAAGAAAGGGAGGCACAGTAAATGAGCAGAAGCCTGAAAAAAGCGCCTTATGTCGAAGAGAAACTGTTCAACCGCGTCGTTGCAATGAATGAAAAGGGCGAAAAGAAAGTTCTCAAAACCTGGTCGCGCGCGTCTACGATTTTCCCGGAATTCGTCGGTCATACCATCGCTGTCCATGACGGCAGAAAACATATTCCGGTTTACATCACTGAGGATATGGTCGGCCGTAAGCTTGGCGAGTTTGCGCCGACGAGAACCTTTAAGGGTCACGCCGGGTCCAAGACCTCGAATAACGGCAAATAATCAAATTTACTGAAATCGCATGAAAGCGAAGGGAGGCAAAGCCTTAAATGGAAGCAAAAGCGCATCTGAAATATGCGAGAATTTCTCCAAGAAAGGTCAAGATCGTACTTGATCTGATCAGAGGCAAGGACGCGGCGCAGGCAATGGCTATCCTGAAGAATACGCCGAAAAGCGCGTCTGAATATCTGAGCAAACTTTTGAGAAGTGCAGTCGCAAATGCAGAGAACAATTTCAACATGGACGCATCTAAGCTGTATGTATCCGAATGCTTCGTATGCCCCGGTCCGACTCTGAAGAGAATCATGCCGAGAGCGCAGGGCAGAGCATATCGAATTCTGAAGAGAACGAGCCATGTGACCATAACCGTTAAGGAAAGAGTTTGAGTAAAAGGAGGTAAAACAGCAGATGGGTCAGAAAGTTAATCCGCACGGACTCCGTGTGGGTGTTATTAAGAATTGGGACTCAAGATGGTTTGCGAAAGATGAAACTTTCGGAGACACGCTTGTTTCGGATTATAAGCTCAGAACGTTTCTGAAGAAGAAGCTGCAGGGCGCGGGCGTTCCGAAGATCGAGATTGAGCGCGACGCGAACCGCGTGAAAGTATTTGTGCACTGCGCGAAGCCGGGTATCGTAATCGGCCGCGGCGGCGCGGAAATCGAAAAGCTGAAGATGGACATCGCGGGCGTACTTGAGATCCCCGCAGCGCAGGTCGTCGTAAACGTCGTGGAGGTTAAGAATCCCGATCTCGACGCGCAGCTGGTTGCGGAGAGCATTGCGGCGCAGCTTGAGAAAAGAACGTCTTTCCGCCGCGCCATGAAGCAGGCGATCGGCAGAACCATGAGACTCGGCGCAAAGGGAATCAAAGTTTGCTGCAGCGGCCGTCTCGGCGGTGCGGAAATCGCGCGCGTGGAGCACTATCACGAGGGAACGATCCCGCTTCAGACGCTCCGTGCAGATATTGATTACGGTTTTTGGGAAGCCAACACCACGTACGGTAAAATCGGCATTAAGGTGTGGATTTACAGAGGTGAGGTGCTCTCCGAAGTGAACCGTCAGTCGCAGTCCGCGAGAGAGGATCGCAGACCCCGCCGCCGCGACAATCGCGAGGGCGGCAGAAGAAACAATAAAGCGGAAGGGGGCAACCGATAATGTTGATGCCAAAGAGAGTCAAGTACCGTCGCGTACACCGCGGCAGACTGACCGGTAAGGCTATGCGCGGCAACACCATTTCCAATGGTACGTACGGCCTTGTTGCCCTGGAGCCCGCATGGATTACCAGCAATCAGATTGAAGCGGCCCGTATCGCAATGACGCGTTATATCCGCCGCGGCGGTCAGGTTTGGATTAAGATTTTCCCTGACAAGCCGATCACCGAGAAACCGGCTGAAACCCGCATGGGTTCCGGTAAAGGTTCCCCTGAGTACTGGGTATCCGTTGTCAAGCCGGGACGTGTGCTGTTCGAGATGGACGGCGTGAGCGAGGAGATCGCGAGAGAAGCTATGCGTCTTGCCGGCCATAAGCTGCCGATCAAGTGCAAGTTTGTAAAGAAGGAAACAACAGAGGGTGGGGAGGTATAAGCCATGAAAGTTACGGAACTCAGAGACATGACTGCCGACCAGCTCCAGGCAAAGCTTAAAGAACTGAAAAGCGAGCTTTTTAATCTCCGTTTCCAGCACGCGATCAATCAGCTTGAGAATCCGCACAGAATTTCGGATGTGAAGAAGGATATTGCGCGTGTAATGACCGTTCTTCAAGAGAAGAACGCATAAGGGGTGAATGAAGATGGAAAGAAATCTTAGAAAAACAAGAGTCGGTCGAGTTGTCAGTGACAAGATGGACAAGACGATTGTCGTTGCGATTGAAGACAATGTCAAGCATCCCAAATACGGCAAAATCATCAAGCACACCACAAAGATTCATGTGCATGACGAGAAGAACGAGTGCGGCATCGGCGACAAGGTGTCTGTAATGGAGACAAGACCTCTTTCCGCAACCAAGCGGTGGAGACTCGTGTCCATAATTGAAAAGGCTAAATAAAAGCCCAAAACAGTAGGCAGGTCAAAGCACTTGCTGAAAAAAGGAGGATACGCTAAGTGATTCAGCAGCAAACATATATGAAGGTTGCCGATAACACCGGCGCCAAGGAACTGATGTGTATTCGCGTTCTGGGCGGAACCGGCCGCAGATATGCGAACATCGGTGATATCGTGGTTTGCACCGTGAAAAAAGCGGCTCCGGGCGGCGTTGTCAAAAAGGGCGACGTGGTCAAGGCGGTCGTCGTCAGAAGCGTTAAGGGGCTCCGCCGTGCGGACGGCTCTTACATCAAATTCGACGAAAACGCAGCGGTGATAATCAAAGATGACAATACGCCAAGAGGAACCCGTATTTTCGGGCCCGTGGCCAGAGAGCTCCGCGACAAGGATTTCCTGAAAATCCTGTCTCTTGCTCCTGAAGTGCTTTAATCGGAGGAGGTAACGAAAATGGCAGAAAAGCTTCATGTAAAGAAAGACGATACCGTTATTGTTATTTCCGGCGACGATAAAGGCAAGAAGGGTAAAGTCCTCACAGTCTCTCCCAAGGAGAGAAAGGTGATCGTTGACGGCGTCAACATCGTCACCAAGCACGCAAAACCCCGTAAGCAGGGCGAAGCGGGCGGTATTATGAAGGTCGAGGGCGCAATTTACGCGGATAAAGTTCAGCTTTACTGCGCAAAGTGCGACAAAGCGACAAGAGCGGCTCACAAGACCATAGACGGCAAAAAAGTCCGTGTATGCGTCAAGTGCGGCGCCGAACTTTAAGGAGGTGCGGTGAACTATGTCCAGATATGCAGAAATGTACAAAAATGACGTCGCGCCGGCACTGATGAAAAAGTTCTCTTACAAGAGCCCCATGCAGATTCCGAAACTGGATAAGATCGTGGTCAACGTCGGTGCGGGAGACGCCAAGGAAAATGCCAAGGTGATCGACAGCGTAATCGAGGAAATCACGATGATTACCGGTCAGAAAGCGGTTCCGACCTATGCAAAGAAGTCGGTTGCAAACTTCAAGCTCCGCGAGGGCGTGAAGATCGGCGTAAAGGTTACGCTCCGCGGCGAGAATATGTATGAGTTTATGGATAAGCTCTTCAATCTGGCGCTTCCCCGCGTTCGCGACTTTAAGGGCATCAATCCCAACGCGTTCGACGGCAGAGGCAACTATGCGCTCGGTCTCAAGGAGCAGCTGATTTTCCCTGAAATCGAGTACGACAAGGTCGATAAGATCCGCGGCATGGATATTGTGTTTGTCACGACCGCGAATACCGACGAAGAAGCAAGAGAGTTGCTCTCACTGATGGGCGCTCCGTTTGCGAAATAAGGAGGGGAAATCAGATGGCAAAGAAATCTATGATTTTAAAGCAGCAGAAAGCGCAGAAGTTTTCCACCAGAGAATATAACAGATGCAAGATCTGCGGCCGTCCCCATGCTTATCTCCGCAAGTACGGCATCTGCCGTATCTGTTTCCGCGAACTGGCCTATAAGGGACAGATTCCGGGTGTGAAGAAAGCAAGCTGGTAAGACCGGCAAAACTCCCATCTTATCGGAAGGAAAGCAAATGCTTTAACCACCGATTCGCCGCCGGGCATCGCCCCGGCAGCAAGCATTGATAACTTGCATAAGGAGGAAATCAAAATGCAGATTTCAGACGTAATCGCAGATATGCTCACCCGTATCCGCAACGCGAACAACGCAAAGCATGAAACGGTGGACATTCCTGCGTCCAATATGAAGAGAGCGATCGCTGACATTCTTCAGAGCGAGGGCTACATCAAAGGGTATCAGATTGTCGAGGACGGCAAACAGGGGATGATCCGTGTTTCGCTGAAGTATGTCGGCAAGCAGAAAGTTATTCACGGCCTGCGCCGCGTTTCCAAGCCCGGCCTCCGCGTTTATTCGAACTGTGACGACATGCCCAAGGTTATGAACGGCCTCGGCATCGCGATCGTTTCTACATCCAAGGGCATCATGACCGACAAGCAGGCTCGCAAAGAGAATGTCGGCGGTGAAGTGCTTGCCTTTGTATGGTAATGTAAGGAGGGTAACAGATTATGTCAAGAATTGGTAGAATGCCCATTCCTGTTCCCGCCGGCGTTACGGTTACGATAGGCGAGGGCAACGCAGTGGAAGTCAAGGGACCCAAGGGAACGCTGAAGCAGTCGTTTTCACCCTGCCTGGAGATCAAGCAGGAGGGCGGCGAGGTTTTGGTAACCCGTGCTTCCGATGACAAAGAGATCAGAGCATTGCACGGTTTGACCCGTGCGGTCATTCAAAACATGGTGACCGGCGTAACAAGCGGTTTTTCCAAGAAGCTTGAGATTAACGGCGTTGGTTATAAAGTAGAAAAGGCCGGCAAGAAAATGACGCTCAGCCTCGGCTACTCGCATCCCGTTTATTTTGAGGAGACCGACGGCATTACATTTGACGTGCCGGATGCCAACACGATTATTGTCAGCGGCATTGACAAGCAGGCAGTCGGTCAGATCGCGGCGCAGATCCGCGAAAAGAGACCGCCTGAGCCGTATCTCGGCAAGGGAATCAAGTATTCCGACGAGAGGATTCGCCGTAAAGCCGGAAAAACCGGTAAATAATGAAAGGAGTGGACACAGATGGTTTCCAAGCAGGATAAAAACGCGCAGCGTCTCAAGAGACATAAGAGAGTTCGTGCGAAAATTTCCGGAACGGCTGAGACGCCCCGTCTTTGCGTTTATCGTTCCAATGCGAATATTTCCGCACAAATTATCGATGATGACAAGGGCGTGACCCTCGTATCCGCTTCCAGCCTTGAAAAAGATTTCAAGGGACACGGCGGAAACAAGGAGTCGGCAAAAGAAGTTGGCAAAATGATCGCGGAGCGCGCGATCGCAAAGGGCATTTCCGCAGTCGTGTTTGACCGCGGTGGCTACCTTTATCACGGACGCGTATCGGAACTGGCTTCGGGTGCCCGCGAGGGCGGACTGAAGTTCTGAGTCCGGTTTATACGCTGTTTGAAATTCGATTTCATACAAAATCTAAAGGAGAAAAAACATGGCTTATAACAGAAACGAGTCTTCCAGGGATTCGGAATACAGCGAAAGCCTGGTAGCACTCAACCGTGTTTCCAAAACCGTAAAAGGCGGTCGTATCGCTCGTTTTACCGCGATCATGGTCGTGGGTGACAAAAACGGCAAGGTCGGCTATGGCCTTGGAAAGGCGGCGGAGGTTCCGGACGCGATCCGCAAAGGAATCGAGGACGCCAAAAAGAATATGATTACCGTATCCCGCAAGGGTTCGACGATCCCGCATGAGATCATCGGCGAGTTCGGCGCCGGCAGAGTTCTGCTCAAGCCCGCCGCGCCCGGTACCGGTATCATCGCGGGCGGCGCCGTACGTATCGTACTTGAGCTTGCAGGCATCAAGAACATTCGTGCGAAGTGCCTCCGCTCCAACAATCCCACCAATGTCGTCAAAGCGACTTTCGAGGGTCTGAAAGCACTCAGAACGGCTGAGCAGGTTGCTGCGATCCGCGATAAGAGCGTTGACGACGTCAGGGCATAAGGAGGCGCAGCTATGGAAAAGGTTAGAGTTGTACTGGCAAAAAGCCTGATCGGCGCGAAGCCGAACCAGAAAGCGACTGCGAAATCGCTCGGACTCAATAAGATCGGAGACAGCATTGTTCACGACAACAATGCGGTTCTTGACGGCAAGGTAAAGGTAATCTCCCACCTTGTTAAGATTGAGACTGTTTAAGTTTTATAGAAATATAAAACGAAAATGAGACGTTAAATCCAACAAAGGAGGAACATTCATGAAGCTTCATGAACTTTCACCGGCTCCCGGCTCAACGACGCCCGCATGGCGCAAGGGCAGAGGACCCGGTTCCGGAAACGGCAAAACCGCCGGCAAAGGCCACAAAGGCCAGAATGCCCGTTCGGGCGGCGGCGTGCGTCCCGGTTTTGAGGGCGGTCAGCTTCCGCTGTACAGAAAGCTTCCGAAGAGAGGCTTTTACAATAGATTCGCGAAAGAGTACTCTGTTGTAAACGTGGAGGCGCTGAACCGTTACCAGGACGGCGATACGGTTGACCTTGCAGCACTTGTAGAGGCGGGCGTTGTAAGCCAGCCGAAAGAGGCGCTCAAAGTATTGGGCAAAGGAGAACTTGCCAAAAAAATCACTGTGAAAGCAGCAGTCTTTTCGGCGAGTGCCAAAGAAAAGATAGAAGCAGCAGGTGGAAAGATCGAGGTGGTATAAATGTTTCAGACATTTAAGAACGCATTCAAGATCCCAGAGCTGAGAAATAAGCTTCTGTTCACGTTGTTTATTATTCTGCTCTACCGCATAGGCGTTGCGATTCCGGTGCCGTATGTTGATTCCAACATCATGGCCTATACAATCCAGGCAAACGCGGGTACGATTTTCGATTACTTCAATATCCTGTCGGGATCCGCGTTCGCTCAAGCGACGCTCTTTGCGCTTGGCGTGTCACCTTATATTACCTCGTCCATTGTGATTCAGCTTCTGACCATTGCCGTTCCCGCACTGGAGAGACTCTCCAAAGAGGGCGAGGAGGGCAAGAAAAAGCTCAATGTCATTACGCGTTATGTGACGGTTGCCCTTGCGCTTATCACCAGCTTCGGATATTATATGCTGATGAAAAACTACGGCATCCTGACCAATACCGGCTGGTTCAGCGCGTTGGTCATCATCGCCTGCTATTGCGCGGGCGCGGCGCTTGTTATGTGGCTGGCGGAAAAGATCAATGAGAGCGGCATCGGAAACGGTATTTCCATCATCCTCTTTGCCAACATCATTTCTCGTCTGCCTTCCATGATCGGTTCCATGTGGACCACGGCTTATGGCTGGATGAAAGCCGGCGGTATCGGGATTCTTTGGGGCGTGCTTTTTCTTCTTGCCGTTATCGCGTTTACGGTTGCGCTGGTCGGCGTTGTCGTTTTCCTCACGGAGAGCGAGCGCAAAATTCCCGTGCAGTATGCAAAACGTGTGGTCGGCAGAAAGATGTATGGCGGTCAAAGCTCGGTGCTTCCGATTAAGCTGAATATGACGGGCGTAATGCCGATCATCTTTGCAAGCTCAATCTGTTCGCTTCCCGCGACCATTTTGATGTTTATCAAGGAACCGACTACGGCGGGCTTCGGCAAGAGCTTCTATAACGGTGTTAAAAATATTTTTGACACCACTTCACCGGTTTATATCATCATTTACTTCATTTTGATTATCGCTTTTGCGTATTTTTATATTGCAATTTCGTTCAATCCGGTTGAGGTAGCCAATAATCTCAAGAAAAACGGCGGCTTTATTCCGGGTATTCGCCCCGGCAAGCCCACATCTGATTATATTTCCAAGATTTTGTCTAAAATTACGCTTATCGGCGCCATTTTCCTTGGCGTGATCGCAATCTTTCCGATGATTCTGAATGTGATTTCCAGCGAGACGTTTGCCGGTATTGCATTCGGCGGATCTTCGCTTCTGATTGTGGTCGGCGTTGCAATGGAAACTTCAAGAGAGATCGAGGCGCAGATGACGATGCGGCATTACAAGGGATTCCTTGAATGATTTCGGCAAAGTTAGCAGAGGTATAAGCATGAAAATCATATTTTTAGGCGCGCCCGGCGCGGGAAAAGGTACGCAGGCAGAGATTGTGTCGGACAGACTCGGAATCCCTACGATTTCGACCGGTGCGATCATTCGCAAAGCTTTGAGCGAGGGCACGGAGATGGGATTGGCCGCTAAGGCGTACACCGAGGCGGGCAAACTGGTTCCGGATGATATTGTGATCGGCATTATCCGTGAGCGTCTGGCGGAACCGGATTGTCAAAAAGGCTTTATCCTGGACGGTTTTCCGAGAACGATTGCGCAGGCTGAGGCGCTTGATAAAATGGGCATTGAAATTGATTTGGTGCTCAATATCAATGTGGCCGATGATGTGATTGTGGAGCGCATGAGCGGACGGCGCGTATGCCCTGCCTGCGGCGCAACCTATCATGTTCGTTTTAATCCCTCTGAAAAGGGAGAGGCCTGCGGGCACTGCGGTGAAAAGCTGTCTGTTCGTAAAGATGATTGCCCGGAGGTCGTTCGCAAACGCCTTACGGTTTATCACACCGAGACGGAACCGCTTGAAGCCTATTATCAGCGCAAAGGAATTTTGAAAACGGTTGAGGGGCAGGAGCGCCTGGAGGATACGACGGCACTGACGCTGAAAGCCATCGGGGTGTGACCATGATTCAACTCAAGAATGCTGCGCAGATCGAACAGATGAAGCGCGCGGGCAGAATTACCGGCGAGGCGCTGCTGGTTGCACAGGAGCATGTGCGTCCCGGCGTCTCGACCTGGGAGTTGGATCGTGTGATTCACGATTATATTGTGAAGTGCGGTGCGTCCCCCTCTTTCCTCGGCTATTCCGGATTTCCCGGGAGCGCCTGTATCAGCATCAATGATGAAGTGATCCACGGAATCCCCTCCAAAAAGCGTGTTTTGGAGGAAGGGGACATTGTTAAAATTGATGTTGGGGCGTTTATCGGCGGATTTCACGGGGACAGTGCCCGCACTTTCCCCGTCGGCAGCGTAAGCGAAAACGCGCGGCGGCTGATTGAAGCGACGAAAGAAAGCTTCTATCGCGGGCTTTCGCAGACGCTGGTCGGATACAGGATTGGTGACATCGGTGCGGCTGTCGATGCCTGTGCGCGTGAAAACGGGTACAGCGTCGTCCGCAGATATGTCGGTCACGGCGTAGGACACGAACTGCATGAAGCGCCGGAGGTGCCGAATTTCGGTACACCCGGCAGGGGTGCGCGGCTTTACGCCGGTATGGTGATTGCGATTGAGCCGATGGTCAATGAGGGCGTATGTGATGTGCGCGAACTGGCAGACGGCTGGACGGTAAAAACGGCGGACGGCAAGCTGTCGGCGCACTATGAGCATACAGTCGCTATTCTGGACGACGGTCCGGTGCTGCTTACAGATGTAAAATGAAGGACAATTGTATAGGACTGCTCGCATATTCCAAGTGCGGCAGGGATAAAAAAAGGCTGTTCTGCGTGGTCGGCGTGCTGGACGAGGATTTCGTGTTGATTGCCGACGGCAGACTCAGGCGTATCGAAAAGCCGAAGAAAAAACGGCTGAAGCATTTGTCCTTTACAGATGTGGAACCGCTTGCGATTCCGCTCAGTAACAACGGACTGTATAAACGCATATCAGAGTATGAATTTGCGGTGAACAGGAGGGATTATTCTGCCGAAAGATGATGTTATGGAGTTTGAGGGGGTCGTTGTGGAAGCGCTTCCGAATGCCAATTTCAAGGTAAAGCTTCCGAACGGACATATCGTCAACGCACATATCTCAGGAAAACTCCGGATGAATTATATCAGAATATTGCCCGGTGACAGGGTGACCATCGAGGTATCCGTATACGACCTGACCAAGGGACGTATCACCTGGCGCATGAAATAACCAAACCATTATGAAAGGAAGATAAACAATGAAAGTTAAGCCTTCCGTCAAGAAGATCTGCGAGAAATGCAAGATCGTCAGGAGAAAAGGTAAAGTAATGGTTATTTGCGAAAATCCCAAGCATAAACAAAAGCAGGGCTGAGCAAATCCCATTATACCAGAGAACTGTTTATGACAGAAACCAAAGAAAGGGTGGATTACACAAATGGCTCGTATAGCTGGTGTTGATATTCCAAATCAAAAGCGTGTGGAGATCGCGCTGACATACATCTACGGCATCGGTCAGAAAAGCGCGCAGGATATCCTGGCAAAAACCGGTATCAATCCCGACACCCGCGCAAAAGACCTCAGTGAAGCGGATGTAGCAAAACTCCGCGATGAGATTGAGGCGCATTACACCGTTGAGGGCGATCTTCGCCGCAACGTTGCGCTCAACATCAAAAACATGGTAGAAATCAACTGCTACCGGGGCATTCGTCACAGAAAGGGCTTGCCTGTAAGAGGCCAGCGCACCAAGACGAACGCCAGAACGCGCAAAGGTCCCGCAAAGACCATCGCCAATAAGAAGAAGTAAAGGAGTGACAACATAAAGATGGCTAAGGCAGTAAAAAAGGTTATCAAAAAGCGCCGCGAGCGTAAAAATGTTGAAAAAGGCGCCGCACATATTCAGTCGACCTTTAACAACACCATCATTACGATTACCGATACTGAGGGGAACGCAGTGTCTTGGGCCTCCGCCGGAGAACTGGGCTTTAAGGGGTCCAGAAAGTCAACTCCTTTTGCCGCTCAGACCGCAGCGGAGCAGGCCGGAAAAATTGCAGTGGATCACGGTATGAAAACCGTAGAAGTGTATGTTAAGGGCCCCGGTTCGGGACGTGAATCGGCGATCCGTGCGCTTCAGACAGTCGGTCTCGACATCACGATGATCAAAGATGTTACGCCGATCCCGCACAACGGCTGCCGTCCGCCTAAGCGCAGACGCGTGTAATTTTAAAGGAGGTACAACAAAATGGCAAGATATACAGGTCCTGTTTGCAAACTGTGCCGCAGAGAGGGTGTAAAGCTTTACCTCAAAGGCGAGCGCTGCACTTCCGGCAAATGTGCGATTGATCGCAGAAACAAAGTTCCGGGACAGCATGGCGACGCACGCAAGAAAATCGGCGAGTATGGTATGCATCTGCGTGAAAAGCAGAAGGCCAGAAGATATTACGGCCTTTTGGAGAAGCAGTTTAAAAATTATTTTGAGATTGCGGACGCCAAAGAAGGCATGACGGGTGAAAACCTGCTTATTCTTTTGGAAACTCGTCTGGACAATGTTGTTTACAGAATGGGTATGGCAAGCAGCCGCGCGGAAGCAAGACAGCTTGTACTGCACAACCATTTCAGAATCAACGGCAAAAAGGCGAATATTCCCTCTATCCGTGTTAAGGCCGGCGATGTAATCACCATCAGTGAGAACAGCACCGACAGCGCAAAGATCAAGGCTCTTCTCGAAGAGGGCGCCGGAAAGCACACGCCGAAGTGGCTGGATGTGAATGCGGAAAACGGTACGACGAAAGTTGTGGCGCTTCCTGCAAGAGAGGATATCGACTTCGATATCAATGAACAGCTGATCGTTGAGTTCTATTCCAAGTAATACCGCCTCCTGCCCGCATACGGTGTTTCGGAGCGCGGCTCCGGGCATTTGCGCGGCAAAATGCAAAATCTTATCCCCAGCGGGACAACGAAATGACAGATTGCATGATTTGATTTCAAGGAGGGTACGAAATGATTGAAATAGAAAAGCCCAATATAAATCTTGTTGATATCAGCGAAGACGGCAGCGAGGGTACGTTTGTTGTGGAACCCCTTGAGCGGGGTTACGGCACAACGCTCGGAAATTCGCTGCGCAGGGTGCTTCTCAATTCGCTCCCCGGAGTTGCGGTATGCAGCATAAAAATTGACGGCGTGCTTCATGAGATTTCAACTGTGCAGGGCGTCAAAGAAGACGTGACTGAGATTGTTCTCAACGTGAAAGGCATTGTTGCGAAACTCTACAGTGCTGCGCCCAAGACGGTTGTTATTGATGTAACCGGTGCGTGCGAGGTTACGGCCGGAGATATCGCTTCGGATGCGGATATTGAGATTTTGAATCCGGATCATCATATTGCAACCGTGGTGGAAAATGCACGTTTCTATATGGAACTGACCTTTGATCACGGCAGAGGCTATGTTTCACAGGAGAAAAACAAGCAGATTTATAACGCTTCGTCACAAACCAGCGCGCCGATCGGTTTGATTTTTACCGATTCCATATTTACGCCCGTATACAAAGTGCAGTATAATGTGGAGTATACGCGCGTCGGCAATATCACCGATTATGATAAATTGACGCTCAATGTAAAGACGAACGGAACGATTTCTGCGAAAGAAGCGGTTTCTCTGGGCGCCAAGATACTCAACGAGCATCTCAACTTGTTTGTCGATATGTCAGACGAGGCTAGAAAAGCGGAGATCATGGTCGAGCGCGAAGAGACCAAGAGAGACAGAGTCCTTGAGATGACCATTGAAGATCTTGACTTGTCCGTGCGCAGCTTTAATTGCCTGAAGCGCGCCGGAATCAATACGGTTGAGGATCTGACCAACCGGACTGAGAGTGAAATGATCAAGGTGAAAAATCTCGGAAAGAAATCGCTTGAGGAAGTCATTCATAAGCTTCAGGTACTCGGCCTCGAACTCAAGAGCGAGGAAGAGTAAACAAAGGCGCATCCTGCGCACAAATACGATAAGGAGGGAATTTTACAATGCCCGGAACTAGAAAACTTGGCAGACCGACTGATCATAGAAAAGCTATGCTCAGAGGGATGGTAACATATCTGCTTGAAAACGGTTCGGTCGAGACGACGCTGACCAGAGCAAAAGAGGTCAGACCGCTTGCCGAAAAGATGATTACGCTCGGAAAGAAAAACACGCTCGCATCCCGCCGTCAGGCGCTTGCGTTTATCACCAAGGAGAGCGTTGTTAAAAAACTGTTTGATACGATTGCACCGGAATATGCCGACCGTAACGGCGGATATACGCAGATTTTCAAGATTGGCCCCCGCAGAGGCGATGCTGCCGAGATGGCGATCATTCGCCTGATTCCAGCAGCGGCTGCTTCGGAGCCGGAGAAACCCGCAAAGAAAGCAACTGCGAAGAAAGCTTCCGAAAAGAAGCCTGCGGCGAAGAAGGATGATACATCCGCTGTCGAAACGGCAACCGCCGAGACGACTGCGCCTGCCGCGGAGCCTGCAGCAGAGTAAAGTTTATCAAAAAAAGCAACACGGTAGTGTTGCTTTTTTTATACAGAGTCCGATAACCAAGAGAGACGCTTGTGTGTATGCTCGAAGACACCGAAAAGTCAAGACGTTCCGACTGCAAGGCGTGTATTTTTGTTTTCCTTTAGGCGTGTATGCGTATGTATTTGCATCTAAAAGGGACAATGGATTTTTCCGTCTCCTCAGACCGTCGAAAAACCAAGGTTTTTCGACGATAGGGCGTGTCCGCTCGCGCCGTCGCGCCGCCAATGGCGGCACTTGCACGCCCGCAAGGTGTTTACAAGGCGGCGCATGTCCGCCTTTTTCCGTCGAAAAACCAAGGTTTTCCGACGATGAGGCGCGTTCGCTCACGCCGTCGCGCCGCCAATGGCGGCACTCGCACGCCTGTAAGGTGTTTACAAGGCGGCGCATGTCCGCCTTTTTCCGTCGAAAAACCAAGGTTTTCCGACGATGAGGCGCGTTCGCTCACGCCGTCGCGCCGCCAATGGCGGCACTCGCACGCCTGTAAGGTGTTTACAAGGCGGCGCATGTCCGCCTTGTAAA
>OLGD01002162.1_pt1 | contig 23821 bp, 19 predicted proteins | sample 1605311 | NCBI WGS metagenome assembly OLGD01 (sample SAMEA3888917, study PRJEB22519) | human gut metagenome | biome: human gut; feature: human-associated habitat; material: faeces | place: Denmark | collected 2010
GCTCAGACCCGTCCGCCGCGCGCTGCTCGCGGCCGCCCTGCTGCTGCTGCTGTTCGGCGCCATCGTGGCCTGCGTGCCCGCCGCGCGCGCGGAGGTGCTCTCGTGGTTCGGCATCGTCGAGCCGGAGGAATACCTGGCCGCCGGCCCGGACGCGCGCGAGCCGAACGCCGCCCTGGACGCGATGATCGCCTCGCCGGACCCGGCCGGCCCCGCCGTCGCCGTCACGGATACGGGCGAGGTGGCGCCCATCTCCGAGCTGCTCGCGGCGCGGCTCGTAGACGACGGCGTCGCCTTTGGCGAAACGCTGTACGACGGCAGCACGCTGTACGTCGCGCTCACGCTCCAAAACGGGTTCGGCATCTGGCTGCTCGAGCAGTATTGCGGCGGCAACGTCACGCGCGTCGTGATCCCGCCGGAGCGGCTGGAGGGCTTTTTCCAGCCGGAGGTGCCGGAGGAATACCGCAGCGGCGAGCAGGTCTATTACTCGGTGGTCGAGGGGCGGCTGACGCTCACCTTCCCGGACGGCACGACCGCCGGCGGGCTGTTGCAGGCGCTCAACTGGGCCGACTTTCCCCGCTCGGGCGAGGGGCCGGACCAGGACGCCGTCAACGCCGCGTTCCTCGAAACCGGCGACGTGGCCGCCTATCTGGAGACGCCGATGCGCTTTGACCCGTCGCGCCATGCCGATGCAAACGGGCTCGTCGCCGCCCGCGCGGAGCTGGAGCTGACCGTGGAGCTGACCTCGCCTTCGACCGACCCGCCCGTCCGCGTGCTGCTCGCCGACCTCGGCACCGTGTATGTGAACGCGACCGGCTACCGCGACGCCGCGCTGGCGAGCGCGCCGCAGGACGGCCACCGCTGGAGCGGCACCGCGCTGGTGACCGAGGTCGAGCCCGCCGCGGACGGCGACAATGTTTACACCTGTACGCAGCGCGAGTTCGACCTCGACGGCCTCTCCATGTACGACGCGCGCGCGCTGCTCTCCGCGACCGGCAACCTCGGCGCGGAGGTCGCCATCGAGTTCCCCGCGCACTGGACGGAGGCGCAGGTGAGTCAGTTTGCCCGCGCGCTGGATTTTCGCGTGTACATCAACGGCGAAGGGCCCCGCGACGGCCGGACGGAAGATATCCGGGAAATGGGCTACCGCCTGTTCAATTTCGGCCTGGAGTTCGACCCGGACGACTGCCACAGGGCCGTGTTCCGCATCGGCACGATCGTCGTCCAGCCCCACCACCTCGGCCTGCCCGACGACGCCGACCCGTTCGCCGCCATCGAGTCCGTCACGCTCCTGCCCACGCTCTATCACGATGAGAGCGCGCGCCCGTACGTCGAGGTCGAGCGGCCGGAACGGGACGAGCTCGGCCTGCCCGTCTATGACCGGCAGTACACCGGCGACCCCGTCGTGCTCGAAACGGATGTGCCGTTCTCTTTCGAGCGGGGCGGCTACGAGTTCGACGGGCAGACCGTCACATTCCCCCAGTACGCGTTTACCCTCCCGCTTTGCCGCTGAAGCGTTGCTGGGTGTTTCTCTTCTTTTCTTTTTCTAGAAAAAGAAAAGAAGCAAAAGAAAAAGTCGCGAAACCAACAAAGCAAAGGGAGCCAGGCCGGACATGCCTTAGTTTTTGTGTCCGTTCCCGGCTTTCTTTTTGGTTCTTTTTCTTTCTCCCGAAAGAAAAAGAACAGAAAAAAAGAAAAAAAGAACTCCCGCCCCAGAGGGTGCGGGAATGGAAACAGAAAAACACCCCCGACCGTTCGCGACTTTCTTTTGGTTACTTTTCTTTCTAGAAAGAAAAGTAACAGTAACCTAGAAAGAAAAGGGACAGAACAGGCGCAGGGCGTTTTCTGTGGTGGCGGCGGCGACGGCTTCGAGCGGCTGCTGCCGGACGGCGGCGAGCACCTCGAGCACCTGGCGGACGCGGCGCGGGTCGTTGCGGGTGCCGCGGAAGGGTTCGGGGGCCATATAGGGGCAGTCGGTCTCGAGGAGCAGGCGGTCGAGGGGCAGGCGCGCGGCGATGTCGCGCCGGGTGGAAGCGTTTTTGAACGTGAGCGCGCCGCCGAAGGCGATGTGGAGGCCGGCGTCGATGCACTCGCGCGCGGTTTCATAGCTGCCGGAGAAGCAGTGCATGACGCCGCTGAGCCGCCCGCGGAACGCGCGGAGCAGGTCCATGCAGTCGCCGTGCGCCTCGCGGTCGTGGACGAGCACGGGCACGCGCGCGGCGGCGGCGAGCTCGAGCTGCGCGGCGAACACGCGCTTTTGCACGTCGCGCGGGGCAAAATCGTAGTGGTAATCGAGCCCGATCTCGCCGATGGCGACGAGCTTCGGGTGTTCAAGGGCGCGCAGCAGGCGCGCGGCGGTGCCGTCGTTCCAGTCGCCGGCGGCGTGCGGGTGGACGCCGGCGCTGCCAAAGAGCAGCGGGTGCGCCTCGCACAGGGCGACGATCGCGTCGATATCGCCCTCGCCGCAGCAGGCCTCGAGCGCGCGCGTGACGCCGGCGGCGGGCAGCGCGGCGAGCACGGCCTCGCGGTCGGCGTCGAACTGTTCGTCGAGCAGGTGGACGTGGGTGTCGAACAGCGCCTGGACGGGGTCCGGCGCGGGCGGGACGGGTCGCGGTTCCATGAGCCTCCTTTTACAGCCGGCTGCCGAGTATGGCCATTGAGAAATTGAAGAACACGAAGATGGAGCACGCGTCGGTGATCGTGGTGATCAGCGGCGAGGCCATGAGCGCCGGGTCGAGCCGGAGCTTTTTGGCCGCCATCGGCAGCAGGCAGCCGAGCGATTTGGCGATAAACAGCGTGCACAGCAGCGTCAGCGCCACGACGGCCGCGATGCCGGGGTCGCCATATTGCAGCCAGATGCGCAGGAAATTGACCGCCGCGAGCGCCGAGCCGCACAGCAGCGCGACGCGCGCCTCCTTCCACCACACCACGAACAGGTCGGACAGGTGGATCTCGTCGAGCGCGAGGCCGCGGATGATCATCGTGGAGGCCTGGGAGCCGCCGTTGCCGCCGGTGTCCATGAGCATCGGGATGAACGACACGAGCAGCGGCAGCGCGGAGATGGCGGCCTCGTAGTGCTGGAGCAGCGCGCCGGTGACCATGGCGGAGAGCATGAGCACGAGCAGCCACACGATGCGGTTCTTGGCGAGCGTGAGCACCGGCGTCTTGAGGTACGTGTCCTCGGACGGCGCCATGCCGGCCATGATCTCGAAGTCCTCGGTGTTCTCCTCCTGGATGACGTCGACGGCGTCGTCGATCGTGATGATGCCGACGAGCCGGTTTTCGTTGTCCACCACGGGCATGGCGAGCAGGTCGTAGCGGGTGAACGCCTGGGCGATCTGCTCCTCGTCGTCGTGCGTGTGGCAGGAGCGCACGTTGTCGTCCATGATGTCGGTGATCGGCGTGGCGGGGTCGGACAGCACGAGCTGGCGCAGCGTGACCTCGCCCTCGAGCTTGCGGTCCGGGGAGACGACGTAGCAGTTTTCGATCGTCTCCTTGTCCACGCCGTCGCGGCGGATGACGGCGAGCGCGTCCGACACGGTCATGCCGCGCTTGAGGCAGACGTACTCGTTCGTCATCAGGCTGCCGGCGCTGTCCTCCGGGTATTGCAGGTACTGGTTGATGAGGCGGCGGTTTTCCGGGGACGAATTGCGCAGCACGCGCTGCACGACATTGGCCGGCATCTCCTCGATCAGGTCGACGCAGTCGTCGAGGAACATGTCGTCCAGAATGCTTTTGAGTTCGACGTCGGTGATGGATTCGATGATGCTCTGCTGGATGTCGGCGTCCATGTAGGAGAACGTCTCCGCGGCGCTGTCCTTGGGCAACAGGCGGAACAGGCGGAGCATGAGCTCCCGGTCCTCGATCTCGGAAAACAGGTCGGCGATATCGGCTACGTGCAGGTCCGTCAGCAGCGCGCGCAGCTCGCTGTAGCGCCGCTCACGAAGCAGGGAAAGGACGCGATCGATCATGTGCATACCTCCTTATTTGGGACGGCATGCGCAGCGAACCGCGAACGCCGTCCGGTCGATGTGGTTGTGTCTGGCTCGTCTGGGACTGGGTCCGGCGTCCATATCGGTTCTCCTTTCGTCAGAGTGGATGGGGAAGCCGCCCCGGCGCAGGCGCGCGGCCTGCCGGAACTGCCTCGATCTTATTGTATCCCTTTGCGCGGGGGGAAACAAGCATTTTTGCAAAAAAAGGCGCCTCCTGGCGCGGGGGCGCGGGACATGTCGTGCGAGGGCGGGCGTTATGCCGCGCGGGGGCGCGGGTCACCCCTCGGCGGGCGGGGCGGCGGACACGGCCAGCGCGCGCTTGTGGTCCAGCACGAGCAGCGCGCCGCCGAGCGCGCCCGAATAACGGCCGAGCGCCCAGGGGCGGATGTCCACCGCGTCGAGCGTATCCGCGCTGCCGTGCGCGCGCACGCTGTCGATAATGCGCCCGGTCAGCAGGCTGCCGCCGTGATCGATCAGCGAACCGCCGAGGACGACGCGCTGCGGGTTGAACATGCTCGTGAGGTTGCTGATGGACAGGCCGAGATACAGCGCGGCAGTGGAAAGCTCCGAGCCGGCCACCGGGTGCCCGGCGGCGGCCGCGCGGCAGATGACGCCGATCGGCGCTTCCCCGTCCGCCCGGACGGCCTCCCACACCGGGTCGGGCGCCGTGGCGGGGCCGGGGTGCGCCGCGTAATATTCGCTCACATGGCGGCGCAGCGCAAGCTCGGAGGCGATGGCGTGCAGGCAGCCCCGGCGGCCGCAGCTGCAACGCGGGCCGTTGCGCCGCACGACCGTGTGGCCGATCTCGCCGGCGATGTGGTCGGCGCCGGTAAACAGCTTGCCGTCGAGGATGATGGAGGCGGCGATACCGGTGCTGATGCCGACGTAGATGAGGCTCTGCACCCCGCGGCCGGCGCCGAAGTGGTATTCGCTCAGGCAGCTGGCCCAGTGCCGGTTGACGACGACGGACGGATACCCGAGCGTGCGCGCCAGATGTCCCGCCACGTCCACGTTCTGCCAGCCCATGTCGGAGGCGAGCAGGATGCGGCCGTGGTTGACCATGCCCGGCGTGCCGACGCCCAGCAGCGGCAGCAGCCGCGCGGGACAGCGCCTGAGGATCGCGGCAAAACCCTCCGTGAGCCCGGCCAGGAACTGCTCCGGCGTCTCGTCCGGCACGGGCACTTCGTGCCGGTCTACAATGCGCCCGTGCAGATCGGTCAGCACAAACAGCAGCTCGCGGTCGATGTACGACGCGCCCGCGGCATACCACACGTCCTCCGTGAGCGACAGCGGGATGCCCGGCCGGCCGCGGCTCTGCGACGCGTCCGCCTGGTCGGCTTCGCGCACGAGCGCCGCTTCGAGCAGCCGGGAAACGGCGGTCGACACCGTGGTGCGGCTCAGGCCGAGCTGCTTGGCCACGCCGGCGCGCGAAATTTCCCCCGCCTGCTCGATGCATTGCAGGACATTGTTCTGGTTGCGCTGTTCGATTTGCTTAGACAACATTTCCATGATTTATATTATAACGAAACATGTCCCCTTGCACAACCGGCAAAATGACGAAGTGGGGGCCGCGCGCGGCGGAGGAAATATTTTGTCCAAATGGTTGACAAATTAAACGGCGTGTGCTACGATGATGGCACCGCAGAGGAGCAACGCTCCCATATCGACCGTATCGTTCATTGCGTGCGTATTCACGCCGCGCCAGAGGAATTTTTTCAGGAACGAATCATCGGAGTGCCCATATGAACGGCTTTGACGTAAGGATCGTACAGGTCATACCTACATTTTTCCAATATGACAACCGCGTGCCGCTGAAGTTTGGGCACGAGGTGTCCACCGGCGGGGAGACCGTGTTTGTGGAAATCACCGTGGAGAGTGAGGACGGGCGCACGGCGCGCGGCTACGGCGAAACGCCGTTGGCGGCGGCGTGGAGCTGGCCGTCCGCGCTTGGGCAGGGCGAGCGGGTGCGCCGCATGCGGCGCTTTTGCGGCGCCCTGGCGGCGGCGTGGCGGCAGGAGGCGGCCGTGGGGCACCCGATGGAGATCGGCGCCCACTTCCTCGAAACGCAGCTGGCGGCGTGCCTGGCCGCGGAAAACGTGCTCGACCCGGCGGACGAGCCCATGCCGTACCTGGCGGCGCTGGTGTGCTGCTCTGCGTTCGACCTCGCGCTCTACGACGCGTACGGAACGCTGCACGGCGTGCGCGTGTTCGACTGTTTCAACGCCCGGTACATGAACCGCGACCTCGCCGCCTACTTTGGCGGGCGCCATGCGGGCGCGTTTGCCGGCCGGTACCCGGAGGCGTATCTCGTGCCGCGCGCCGCGGTGCCGGAGCGCCTCGCCGCGTGCCACCTGGTCGGCGGGCGGGACCCGCTCGCGCCGGACGAGCTGGCGGACGACGCGCCGCACGACGGCTACCCCGTGCTGCTCGAGGACTGGATCGAGCGGGACGGGCTGTTCAACCTCAAGATCAAGCTGACCGGCAACGACGCGGCGTGGGACTACGGGCGCATCGTGCGCGTGGGTCAGATCGCGCTGCGGCACGGCGTGCAGAACCTGACGACCGACTTCAACTGCACCGTGGAGGAGCCAGGGTACGTGTGCGACATGCTGGACCGCCTGCGCCGGGAGGAGCCGGCGATCTACGAGCGCATCCTGTATGTGGAGCAGCCGTTCCCCTATGACCTCGAGCGGCACCGCATCGACGTGCACGCGGTGAGCGCGCGCAAGCTGCTGCTCATGGACGAGAGCGCGCACGACTGGCGCTTTGTGGAGCAGGGGCTGCGGCTCGGCTGGACGGGCGTGGCGCTCAAGACGTGCAAGACGCTGACCGGCGCGATGCTGTCGCTCTGCTTTGCGCGCGAGCACGGCATGGCGATCATGGTGCAGGACCTGACGAACCCGCGCCTCGCGATCATCCCGCACGTGTTGCTTGCGGCCAATGCGGGCACGATCATGGGTGTGGAGGTGAACTCCATGCAGTTTTGTCCCGACGCGTCGCGCGATGAGGCGCGCGTGCATCCGGGGCTGTACCGGAGGCGCGAGGGGTGCGTGTCGCTTTCGACGCTCGGCGCGAGCGGTTTTGGGTACCGGCTGGAAGAGATCCGCCGACTGGCGGGAAAGGAGCGGGCATGAAAAAGGGCAGGGCGCTCAGGCGCGTAAAATCCGTCCTGTGGAAGGTGCTCGGCGTGCTCGTGGTGCTGGGGCTCTGGCAGGGCGCGATCGAGGTGTTCCACATCAAAAAGTATGTGCTGCCGTCACCGATCCAGGTGCTTCGGAGCCTGTTTGACCCGGCGCTGGCGGCCAAGAACGACTGGTGGCTGCACATCGGCACGACGGCGAGCGAGATTTTGCTGAGTTTTCTGGTCACGCTCGTGGCGGGCGTGCTGCTGGCGCTGCTGATCGCCTGGTCGAGGCCGCTGAACCGGCTGATCATGCCGGTCGTCGTGCTGCTCAACTCGATCCCGAAGATCGCGCTGGCGCCGCTGTTCCTGCTCTGGTTCGGCTATGGGTTGCAGACGAACGTGTTCGTCGCGGTGCTGGTCGCGTTCTTCCCGGTCGTCATCAACACGGTGACGGGCCTGATCGAGATCGACGACAATCTGCTGGACCTGGTCAACTACCTCGGCGCGACCAAGGCGCAGGTGTTTACGAAGATCCGCATCCCGAACGCGCTGCCGCACCTGTTTGCCGGCATCAAGACGAGCGCGACGATGTGCGTCACCGGCTCGATCGTCGGCGAGTTCATCGCGTCCAAGAGCGGCCTCGGGCGCCTGCTGCGCTCGGCGCAGGCCAACATCGACATGGCGACGATGTTCGCGTGCCTGCTGCTGCTCTCCTGCCTTGGCCTGCTGTTTTTCCGCATGATCTCCATGGCGGAGCACCTGTGCATGCCGTGGGCCAACCGGACGGAAGTGGAGGAATAGGCCATGAAACAGAAACGGGCTTCCGGGTCGCTGCTGCCCCGCTCCGGCGCAAAGGCGATGAAGGGCATGCAGAACCTCATCTCCATCCTGCTGTTCCTCGTGGTGTGGGAGGTGCTGGTGCGCGTGTTCGAGGTGCGCGAGGCGTTCCTCTGCACGCCGTCGAGCGCGCTCACGCACCTGCTGGTACCGCAGGCGGATGCGAACTACCACTGGGCGCTCAACATTGCGACGACACTCAAGGAGTACGTTATCAGCTTTGCGGTCGTGGCGTTTGGCGGCGTGGCGCTCGCGATCCTGATCGTGTGGTCGAAGGCGGTGCAGAACATCCTCATGCCGGCGTTCATCTTCATCAACTCGCTGCCGATGATCGCCATCGCGCCGATCCTGCTGATCTGGATCGGGTACGGGCTCAAGACGAACGTGCTCATCGCGTTCCTCGTCAGCTTTTTCCCGATGGTCATCAACACCGTCACGGGCCTGAACGCGCAGGACCGGCAGCTGCTGGACCTCGTGCGGTACCTGGGCGCCAACCGCTGGCAGGTGCTGTTCAAGATCCAGATCCCGGGCGCGCTGCCCTACATCTTTTCGGGGCTCAAGATCAGCAGCTCGCTGTGCATCATGGGCGTGATCGTGGGCGAGCTGATCGCCTCCGATAAGGGGCTGGGCTATGTGATCGTGAACGCGCAGCTGACGATGGACACGCCGCCCATGTTCGCCTCGCTCATCATGATGAGCCTGCTCGGCTGGGGTATGTACCTGCTCGTGTCGCTGTGCGAGCGGCTGCTGACGCCGTGGAACTTTGTGAAGGAGCGGGTCGACGCCTGACGCGTCCCGCCTTCCCGATATCCCCGCCGCGCGGCGGGGAGAATCCCCCAAAAAAGAAATAAGGACAAAAAGGAGGAACGATCATGAAAAAACTGCTAACCCTGCTGCTTGTGCTGGTCATGGCCGTCAGCCTGGTGGCCTGCACGGAGCAGGCCGCGCCGGAGGCGACCGACGCGCCGGACGCGACCGTGACCGACGATGGCGGCGACGCGGAAGCGACGCAGGCGCCCGAGGAGCAGAAGGAACTCAAGAAGGTGGACTTCCTGCTCAACTGGACGATCGCCGCGGACCACAGCCCGTACTACGTCGCGCTCGACAAGGGCTGGTATGAAGAGGCCGGCCTCGACGTGAACATCATCATCGGCCAGGGTTCCGGCTATTCGGTGACCGCCGTGGACGCCGGCACGGCCGACATCGCCATTGCGGACGCGCCCGTCGTGCTGCAATACCGCGCGCAGGACGCCAAGACGAAGATCGTCGGCATCATCTTCGACAACCATCCCAACGCGATGTACTTCTGGGATGACAGCGGCATGACCTCCCCGGCCGACATCGTCGGCAAGACGGTCGCCGTGCCGGAGACGGACGGGCACAAGGTCATGTGGCCGGCGTTTGCCGCCATGATCGGCGTGGACCCGGACAGCGTGGAATTCATCAACATCGAGTCCACGGCCAAGGTCTCCGCGCTCGCGTCGCATAACGCGGACGTCGTGTTTGAGCTGCTCACCGGCTACCCGAACTTTGCAAGCGCGATCCCGGACGGCGGCTTCAGCTACTTCCTCTGGGCGGACTACGGCTTCAACTGCTACGCCCACTCCTACATTGCGAGTGACGACACCATCGCCAACGACCCCGAGATGCTCAAGACCTTCCTCGACGTGACGTACCGCGCGTGGGAGTATGTGCTGAACAACCCGGAGGAGGCCGTCGAGATCCTGTCCCAGTACCACTCCATCAACAAGGACGACGTGCTGGCGGCGCTGGAGATCGAGTACAAATTCCTCAAGACGCAGAACTACAAGGACAACGGCATCGGCTACATCGACGTGGACAAGATGCAGCAGACGTACGACCTGGTGAACGAGTACCAGACGCCGCTCAGCTTCGGCCTGGAAGACATCTACGACGACAGCTTCCTGCCGGAAACCCCCTACACCAACTTCGAGATGGAGTGACGCCCGCCCCCCGGACGTTGCCCCTGTGGTCGCAGCGCGGCGCCGCCGCCCCCCGGCGGCGCCGCCATTCCCCACAATCAGAACGCATGGAAGAGAGCGGACATCGTATGGAAGAAAAAAAGACGCTGTTGTCAATCCGGAACCTGAAGAAGGTGTATACCACCCGCGAGGGCGAGCTCGAGGCGCTGGGCAGCGTGTCGTTCGACGTGGGGGTACAGGAGTTTGTAAGCATCGTCGGCCCGTCCGGCTGCGGCAAGACCACGCTCATGCGCATCATTGCCGGGCTCATGCCCCAGACGTCGGGCGAGCTGATCGTCGATCAGGAGGAATTCAATCCGCAGAAGGAGGTCGGCTTCGTCTTTCAAAAGGCGCTGCTGCTCGACTGGCGCAGGGTGCTGGACAACGTGCTGCTGCCCATCGAGATCCTCCGGCTGGATCGGAAGAAATATATCCCGCGCGCGATGGAGCTGCTGGAGCTGGTCGGGCTCAAGGGCTTTGAGCGCTGCTACCCGAACGAGCTGTCCGGCGGCATGCAGCAGCGCGTGTCGATCGCGCGCGCGCTCATCCACGACCCGAAGCTCATCCTCATGGACGAGCCGTTCGGCGCGCTGGACGCGATCACGCGCGAAAAGATGAACTTTGAGCTGCTGCGCATCTGGTCGGAGGCGAAAAAGACCGTGCTGTTCGTCACGCACGAGATCAACGAGGCGGTGTTTTTGTCCGACCGCGTCATCGTGCTGTCGGCGCGGCCGTCGCGCATGGTCGGCGCGGTCGAGATCGACCTGCCGCGCCCGCGCGTGCTGGAGCAGAAGCTTTCGCCGGAGTTCAGCCGGTATTCCCTTGCAATCTACAATATGTTAGAGGTAAAATGATATGGCAGCTTTTGGAGAGGGCCTATTTGGCGTCGGCATCCGCGGTACCGGCCAGGTGGCCGTGCAGCACGCGGAGGCCATCCGTGACAACCCGTATGTGTACGTGGCCGCCGTGTGCGGCCGCTCGCGTGAGAAGGCGCAGGCGCTGATCGACCGCGTGGCGCCGGGCGCGCAGGCGTTTGACCGCTACGAGGACATGCTCGAAAGCGCGAAGGTGGACATCGTGGTCGAGTGCATGCCCAACTACCTGCACGCGCCGGAGAGCCTGCTCGCGCTCGAGGCGGGCAAGCACCTTGTGCTCGAAAAGCCGGCCGGCATCACGGAGGAGGAGACGGACGCGCTGTACAGCGCCGCCGTCCGGTCCGACAAAAAGACGGTCGTGAGCTTCCTCATCCGCTGGGTGCCGCTCGTGGCCAACCTCAAGCAGCTCATCGAGGGCGGCGCCATCGGCTCGGTGTACTATGCCGGCATGGACTACTGGCACGGCATCAAGCCCACGTTCTCAAGCTATCCGTGGATCCGCCGCAGAGAATTTGCCGGCGGCGCGATGATCACCGGCGGCTGCCACGCCGCGGACGCTGCGCGCTACCTGCACGGCGAGGTGGACGAGGTGTGCGCCTTTGCCAGCTCCGGCCGGCTGGATTTCGACTTTGACACCACCGTCTCCGCCGCCGTGCGCTTCTGCGACGGGAGCGTGGGCCGCCTGTCGGCCTCGCTGGACGGGCTGGCGTTCCCCTATCAGTTTAACATCGACCTGCTCGGCACCAGGGGCGCCATCCGCAACGGCAGGCTGTATTCGGGCACGCTGTTCCCGCAGCAGAGCGACTGGGTGCGCCTGCCCATGACGGAGCCCAACTCCGGCTCGGTCGACCACCACCCGTTCCACGAGGAGTGGAACGAGTTTGTGGACGGCATCCGGCTCGGCACGCCGATCCGCAGCACGCTCGAGGACGCGTGCCGGTCGATGGACGTGGCGCTCGCGGTGACCCGCTCGGCGGCGACGGGCAAGCCGGTGCGCATCCGGGCGCGCAAATGAGCGGCGCGGGCGCGGCGCGGCAGGGCTGCCTGCTGCAGGAGCTGACCGCGGAGGCGCTTAAAGCGCGCGCGGCGGAGGCGCCGGCGGTGATCCTGCCGCTCGCTTCGATCGAGATCCTGGGCGCGCACGGGCCGGTGGGCGTCGACCTGGCCGTGGCGGAGGCCGCCGGGCGGGAGATCGCCGCCCGCACGGGCTGCCTGCTCGCGCCTGCTATCCCTTATGGAGACACGCAGGAGTTCGGCGCGCTTCCCGGCACGGTGCACGTGCCGGCGCCGGCGCTGGAGGCATATGTGTACGCGGTGGCGAAGTCGCTGCTCGTGCGCTGCGGCGCGCGGGCCGTGCTGCTGCTTTGCGTCCACTCGCTCAACGGGTTTGCCGCGTCCGCGGTGTGCCGCCGGCTGACCGCGGAAGGGTACCGCGCGGCGACGGCCGACTGGTGGGCGGCCGTGGGCGGCGCCGCGGACGGGCTGCTGCACGACCGGGAGAACGGCCGCGGACACGGCGGCGAGATGATCACGAGCGTCGCGCTGCACGTGTGCGGCGGCCAGGTGAGGATGGATCGCGCCGCGTGCGAACAACCGCTGCCCGGCCTGCAGGCGGTCAACCGCTGGAAGGGCACGCCGTTTGCCGCGTTCGGCAGCTTTGCGGGCTATTGCCGGGGCGGCGCCTGGGGCGACACGTCGCACGCCTCCGCCGAACAGGGCGCGCTGCTCATGGAGCGCGGCGTGGAGGCGGTGTGCGCGTTCCTGAACGAGGCGTTCGGCGGATAGCCGCGCCGCCGCGTCGCGCGGCGGCCACATACCGGTTCAGCAGCGACGGGGCGCCGGACGGTGTGCCCGTGGTTTTATGAAAGGAGACGGAACGGATGAAAGGTTTTGTGAAAGGCAACCTGGCGGTGCGCGTGTTCCCGACCCGGCAGGAGATGGGCGCTGCGGCGGCGCAGGAGGGCGCGGCGTGCCTGAAGCGCCTGCTGGAGACGCGCGAGACGATCAACGTCATGTTCGCCGCCGCGCCGTCGCAGAACGAGCTGCTGGCGGGGCTGGTTGCATCCGACGTGGACTGGTCGCGCGTGCATGCGTTCCATATGGACGATTATGTGGGGCTGCCGGCGGACGACCCGCGGCGCTTCCCCAATTTTTTGAAGGAGCGGCTGTTTGACCTGCTGCCGTTTTGCAGCGTGCATTGCATGGCCGAAACCGCCACGGAGGGGGACGGCCTGCGCGCCGCGGCGGAGTACGACGCGCTGCTGCGCCAAAACCCGCTCGACGTGTGCTTCATGGGCATCGGCGAAAACGGGCACATCGCGTTCAACGACCCGCAGGTGGCGGATTTTGCCGACCCGGCGTGGACGAAGGTCGTGACGCTCGACGAGGTGTGCCGCATGCAGCAGGTGCACGACGGCTGCTTTGCCACGCTCGACGAGGTGCCGCGCCAGGCCATGACCGTGACGATCCCGGCGCTCATGTCCGCGCGGGAGGTCTTCTGTGTGGTGCCCACGGCCGCCAAGGCCGCGGCGGTGGAGCGCGTGCTCAGCGGCGGCGTGGACGTGGCCTGTCCGGCGTCGATCCTGCTCGTGCATCCGTCCGCCAGGCTGTATCTGGACGCGGCCGCGGCCGGGAGGTGGGCCTGATGCGCGGCACGCTCGCGATGGAAAACGCCGCGCTCGTGCTGCCGCACGGCGTGCGGCGCGGGAGCCTGCTCATAGAGGACGGGATGATCGCCGCACTGTCGCCGGAGGCGGGCGGCGCGTTTTCGGCGGACGCGCGCTACGACGCGGGCGGACGGTATGTGAGCCCCGGCTTCATCGATTTGCACGTGCACGGCGGCGGCGGGCACGACTTTATGGACGGCACGGCGGACGCCTTTGCTGGCGCGGCGCGCACGCACCTGGCGCACGGCACGACCACGCTGCTGCCGACGACGGTCGCCTGCGCCGACGAGGAGCTGCGGCACGCGTTTGAGACGCTGCGCGCTGCGCGCCGCCGGGAGGAGCCGCTGCCCCATATGCCCGGGCTGCACCTCGAAGGGCCGTATCTCTCGCCGCTGCAGGCGGGAGCCATCGACCCCAGGTATCTCAAGACGCCGGACGCTGCCGAGGTCGGCCGCCTGCTGGACATGGGCGGGGACGACATCGCGCGCGTGACACTCGCGTGCGAGCTGCCCGGCGCGCTGGAACTGTGCGACCGCCTGGCCCGCCGCGGCGTGCTGCTCTCGATCGGCCACAGCGACGCCGAATATGAGCAGGTGTGCGAGGCCGTGCTGCACGGCTGCTCGCACGTGACACACCTGTACAGCGCAATGAGCACGCTGAGAAGGCGCGGCGCATACCGGCACCTGGGGCTGGTCGAGTGCGCCTACCTGTTCGACGCGCTGACGGTCGAGGTCATTGCCGACGGCAAGCACCTGCCGCCGGAGCTGCTGCGCCTGATCGTGCGGCAAAAGGGCGTGGACAGCATCTCGCTCATCACCGACGCCATGCGCGGCGCAGACCTGCCGGACGGCACGGTGGCGCGGCTCGGCAGCCTCGAGCTGGGGCAGGACGCGGTTGTGCGCGACGGCGTGGCGTTTGCGATGGACGGCTCCTGCTTTGCCGGCAGCGTCTGCACGGCCGACCGCTGCGTCCGCACGATGTGGCGGCAGGTGGGCGTGCCGCTGCACGACGCGGTGCGCATGATGACGCAGAACCCGGCGCGCGTGCTCGGCCTGTCGCGCCGCAAGGGGGCGCTGGCCGCCGGGCTGGACGCCGATTTGTGCGTGTTTGACGACGGCGTGCGCATCGCGGACGTGTTCCTCCGCGGCGAACGGGTGGAGCGCGGCGGCTGAGGCGCGTTGCCGGGCGCGGCGATGGCGGACAACGAAGAGGCGAAATGGAAACGGCGGGCCCCGCAAATGCGGGGCCCGCCGTTTCTGCGCCGCGCCGCCGGGGTGCGGCGGTTCGGTTTTTTGGTAAGGAAGGCGCGGGGCGCCTGGCGCCGCTTCGCCTTCGCCCTGTGCGCGTCAGTTGCCGTAGAGCGTTTCGTGCAGCAGGCGGGTGTTCTCCTCCAGGTCGATGGAGAGCACGGCCGCGCCGTTCTTTTGGGCGTAGTGCCACGTGTCGTCGAACGGCATGTGATAGCTCTCGATCGTCGTGCCGTCGCGCAGCGCGCTCGTGCCGAGCTGCAGCAGCATGTCGAGCGACAGGTTGGTGGTCACGTTGTCGAGCGCAAACGTGACCAGGCTGGACAGGCGGCCGAGGTTGGCGTCGGTCTTCAGGCTGTCATAGATGAGCTGCACCAGATAGCGCTGGCGCGCGGTGCGGGAAAAGTCGCCGTCGGAATCGGCGCGGCAGCGCGCGTACCAGAGCGCCATTTCGCCGTCGAGCAGCGCGGGCCCGTCCTCCGCTTCCAGCACGCGGCTGCCCATCTTGCGGTTGATGAACTGCGCCTCCTTTTTCGTGAGGTCGACCGTCACACCGCCGATGCTGTCGATCAACTGCTCAAACGCGGTGAAGCTGACCGCGACATAATACTGCACGTCCAGGTCGAAATTCAGGTTCAGCGTGTTGATCAGCGAGCCGGGGCCGCCGCTGTTGTATGCCGTGTTCAGCCGGCCCCAGTAGCGCCCGTTCACCTTGACCCAGCTGTCGCGCAGCAGCGAGACCAGCTTCACGGTCTGGTCGGCGCGGTTGTACGACACGAGCATCATGGAGTCGGAGCGGCCCGTGGCCTCGAGGTTGCCGGAGCGCGAGTCGGTGCCGATGAGCAGGATGTTCACGACGTCCGGGTCCTTGGGGTCCACCTGGTAGATGGGCTGCTCCGCATAGGGCACGTCTTCGTTGTCCTCGCCGTCGCCGAGCAGCGGGTCGCCGGGCCCCGGCGACTCGATGGGCACGAGCTCCTCATCCTGGTTGCCGGTAATCACCGGCAGGTCGGAGGGCGGCTGGACCGTGTCCACGGCGCCGCTCTGCAGCCGCGCCATGACGTACCAGAGCACGCCGGCGCCAATGAGCAGCAGCGCCAGCACGACGATCAAAATGATTTTGAGCGATTTTTTCATAAATCCGGTTCCCCCCTGTCGGTAAGCCGGGGCGGGCGCGGATGCCCGTCCCCGACGGTACAAAACGATTTTTATCATTATAACACCCGCAAACCGAAAAAGAAGTGAACGCTTTGTGAAAACGACGGAGTTCCTGTCGAATGGCACATGTTGTGGCTGCCTGCGCAGCTGGACACAACGGTCTTTGGCGCGCAAAAACGGCGCTTTTTGCGCGCAACTTGCCAAAAAGTGGGGAATGGCGGAAATGCAAATCCATGAACCTGCAGTAAACAAACTATTGACAATTTATGAAGAAAATCCCTAAAATAGCGAATTTTATGAATATTTACAAAACAAACGGGTGAAAACCCGGCCGTAACGGAGGATCCGTGATACAATGCCAAAAACATCCAAGTGGGGAATCTATGAAAAAACTTGCCGCTTTTTTACTGGGATTGGCACTGCTGACGGGCGCGTTCTTTGGCGCGCACCGCGCCGCCGCGGAGGAGGAAACCCGCCATGTGCGGGTGCGGCTTTCGACCGGCAGCGCGCGCGCCGTGACGCTCGACATGACGGGCGACTACCGTTGCAACGGCACCACGTTCACGGGCGGTACGGTGCGCCTCGAGCGCAGCGGCAACGGCGTGCGCGTCGTGCATGACACGTTCGGCACGCTGTCCGACAACGCGTTCGTCTATCTGGAGCGCCGCCCCGCGGGCGAAGCGGAGGCCTGCTTCTCGCTCGACAATACGCGCTACGGGACGTGCAGCTACCTCGGCGACCTGTATGCCTGCGTGGACGGCAGCGGCGCGCTGTGCCTGGTCAACTACGTGACCATGGAGCACTATCTGCGCGGCGTGCTCAGCGGCGAGCTGAACGACACCACCCCGTTTGAGGCGCTCAAGGCGCAGGCCGTGGCCGCGCGCGGCTATGTGCTCTCGTGCCTTGGCGCGGCCGGCGCCTACGACCTTGGGGACGACCCCGGCGACCAGGTCTACAAGGGCTACCGCCCGGAGGACCGCGCCATCGCCGCCGCGGTGCGGGAGGTGGACGGCCGCACGCTGCTGCTTGACGGCGAGCCGATCAAGTGCTACTACTGCACGGGCAACGGCGGCCAGACGCTCACGCCCGCCATGTGCTGGGGCGCCGCCAACGCGAGCGACGCCGCCTATGACCTGCGCTTTGATCCGTACGACGTGGCCGGCTCGGACGACGCCGTCGTGCTCGAATTTACGCCCGACGCGGCCGGCTGGCCCGAGGCCGCCGCCGCGTTCCTGCTGCGGCAGGCGCGCCGGCAGGACGCGCGCGTGGCCGAGGTGCTGGGCATGACCGCGCTGACCGGCTATCACGACGCGGAGAACCACGCCGGCTCCGCCCGCACGCCGCGCACGCTCGCGCCGCAGGCCTGGGCGGTGGCGCAGCTTGCGGTGCGCCTGGAGGACGGCACGGAAACGGCGCTGCCGTGCGGCTTTGCCCCGGAGGCGCTGCTTACGGAGGGCGTGGTTGCGTGCGAGGGCGCGAACGTCTGGTTCGTGTACGAGCAGGCGGACGGCGCCGCGCCGTTCCAGCTCGTGTTCAGCCGCGCCGTCGGCCACCGCGTGGGCATGAGCCACCGCGGCATGCTGGAAATGGCGCGCCAGGGCTTTGCCTATGAGGAGATCCTCGCGTTTTACTACCCGAACGCCACGCTCTCGCCGGGCACGGCGGCGGCGCCCGCCCAGGCGACGCCTGCGCCCACGCCGACGCCCACGCCCTACGAGCTGCGGGTCGTGGCGCCCTCTGCGGCCGCGTCCGGCGGCGCCCAGAGCGTGTGGGACGCGCTGCTCGGCTGGCTGCTGTAGCGGCGTTAGCCCGGCCGCGACAGGCCGAACGGGCGCAGCACGCCCGCCTCGATCGCGCCGTAGAGCGTCAGCTCGATTGCGTCCTCGCGCCAGCGATACAGCGTGGACTGCGACACGTGCATGTCCAGCGACAGCTTCAGCAGCCGCGCCTTGACGCCGTGGCTGCGCGGGATGGGCACGTCCAGCCCGAAACAGCGCGCCATGAACCGCTCCTTGAGCGGATAGGCGCGCCGCAGCATGGCCCGCGCGTTGTCCACCGCCGCTACCCAGCCGCGCAGGCGCGCCTCCTCCTCCGGCGTGCAGCGTGCCTCCGCCGCGTCCGCATGCCTCGCGCGCCACGGCGGCGCGGGCTGCGGCTCGCCCGCGTCCAGCGCCTGCAGGTACGTCTTCATGCGCCGGTAGCGCAGCAGCGCATTCGCCGCCGCCCGCCGCAGATCCAGTACGGTGGGCGCTTCCAGCCCGTCCGCCGTGCCCGCCATATCCGTCAGTTCCTTCCTGTCCAATTGGCATTTCCCCCTTATACGAACATTTGTTCGTATAATATTCGCGCTCGATGGCGCATTTCCTGTTCCGCTTTGGGAAAAAATTGAAAAATATCCGGGATGCGGCGGCCGCCTGCCCGCGGCCGATTGCAGCGCGCAAAAAAGCATGGTATACTGTGCGCAGGCGCCGCGGCGGGAGACGCTGCGCGCCACAGCAGGAAAGAGGATCGTATGTTATCGTTTGTACCCGTCACCGTGGAAGAAGCCCGGCGGCTTTCCCGATATTTTTGCAGCCAGCCGTTCCGCGCGTGCGACTATACCGTGGGCGCCGTGTTCCAGTGGCGCGCGTATTTCAGGAGCGAGGCGGCGTATGCCGGCGGCATGGCCGTGCTGCGCGCCGACTATCCCGGAGAGGGGAGGTACTACATGTTCCCGGCAGGCGACGGGGACCTGCAGGCGGCGCTCGGCGCGATCGAGGCGGATGCGCGGGAGCGGGGGCTGCCGCTGCGCTATTGCGCCGTGCCGGAGCTGGGGGTCGAGGCGCTCAAGGCGCGCTATGGCGCGCGCGCGGTCTGCACGCCGCACCGTGACTGGGCGGACTACCTGTACAACCTGCAGGACCTGCAGACGTTCCCGGGCAGGCGCTTCCACGGCCAGCGCAACCACCTGAACCGGTTTGAAAAGGAGAACCCGGGCAGCCGGTACGTGCCCGTGACGGAAGAGACGCTGCCCGCGGCGCGCGCGTTTTTGCAGGCGTACGCCGCCGCCGCGCCGCTGGACAAGCCCATCGAGCGCGAGGAGATGCTGCGCGCGCAGGAACTGCTCGAGGTGGCGCTGCCGCTCGGGCTGCGGGCGGGCTATGTGGAGACGGCGGACGGCACGCCCGTCGCGCTGGCCATCGGCGAGCTGGTGGGCGACACGCTGTACGTACACGTGGAAAAGGCGCGGCTGGACTATGCCGGCGCCTATCAGGCCATCGTGTCCGCGTTTGCCATCCACGAGGCCGCGCCCGACACGGTCTATACCAACCGCGAGGACGACTCCGGCGAGGAGGGGCTGCGCCGCTCCAAGGAGGCGTATCACCCCGTGCGCATGATCGACAAGTTCTGGGTCAGCATCGCCCCGCCGCCCGCGCCCTGACGCGCAGGCGGCATGCAGGCGGCGTGAGCCCCCGGCCTGACGCGCCGGGGCGCGCGGCTGCGACCTGATAAAAAACAGGAAGGAAGGACATCCACATGACGAATTTCCACGATCTGGCCATGCGGCGCGAGAGCTGCCGCGCGTATCAAAAGGGGCAGGAGGTGCCGCGCGACGTGCTCGCCGGCCTCGTCCAAACCGCCATTTTGTCGCCCAACGCATCCAACCGCCAGTCCTGGCGCTTCCACGTGTGCACGGGCGAGACTGCCGCGCGCGTGGCCGAGCTGTGCATGGCGGTGCCCGGCAACAACGCCTGGGCGCCCGATTGCCCGGCCTTTATCGTCATTTCCAGCACGGTGCGCGCCTCCCGCGTGAAGGACGGGCAGCCGCACGACTTCCCGACCGCCGACGCCGGCATCGCTTCGGCGTACCTGGCGCTCGCCGCCGCCGAACAGGGGCTGGGCTCCTGTCTGGTCGGCTCTGCCGACGAGGAGGGCGTCAAACAGCTGCTCGGCATCGATCCCGAGCGCCGCGTCCACCTGATCGTCGCCGTGGGCTATGCCGCGCAGCCGCCCAAGGGCGAAAAGACCCGCCTGCCGTTCGACGAGCTCTGCCGGTTTTACGATTGACGATTGACGCCCCGCGCGCGGCGGGCGCGGGCAGACGGACGCCGTTGCCGCGGATGCGGCCAATCCGCCTGTCCCCGGCGCCCGGCGGGCGCGGGGCGGAGACGGGCAGGGCAGAACAAGAGCGATAAACGGAGCGCATACTACCGGAGAGGGGGAAAAGGACCATGTTGTTTGCACGTGATTTCCGCGCCCTGGCGCGGGACCGGCTGCGGGGCTGTTTCTGGGCCGTGGTGCTGGTGACGCTGGTGGCGGGCCTGCTGGGCGGGACGCTGTACGGCCAGGGCGCCGTGGCCACGAATGTGGAGTTTTCGTATGAAAACGGGTTTACGGGCGTGTCGGAGAGCTATTCGCTCGAGGAGGCGCTGCAGACGGCGATGGACATGCAGTCGTCGCTGCCGTTTCAGCTGCTGGCCAGCTATGGGCTGATCGTGTTCCTGATCGGGGGCGCGGTGAGCGTGGGGCTGTGCCGGTACAACCTGGCGCTGCTCGACCGGCGCGAGCGGTCGATGCGCACGCTGTGGACGGGGTTCCAGCTGTTTGGCAGGGCGCTGTGGCTGCGGTTTCTGGTGCTGCTGTTCACGTTTTTGTGGACGCTGCTGTTCATCATCCCGGGCTTGATCGCGTGCTATCGGTACTCGATGGCGTTCCTCGTGCTGGCGGAGGATCCGGAGATCACCGCGCGCGAGGCGCTGAACGTGTCCAAGCGCATGATGCGCGGCAACAAGTGGCGGCTGTTCTGCCTGAACCTGTCGTTCATCGGCTGGGCGCTGCTGGCGGCGCTGCCGGCGCTCGTGTGCGTTGCGGTCGGGGCGGCGGCGGCGATCAGCACGCTGAACCTCGCGCTGTACTGGCCGCCGGTCATCGCGGGCGCGCTGGTGACGTGGCTGTTGGCGCTGCTTGTGCAGGCGTATTCCAACGCGGCGGTCACGGCGTTTTTCCTCGATGTGTCGGGCCAGGCGCACCGGCTCAGCGGCGCGCCGCAGCCGGACGCGCAGCCAGCACAGGACGCGCAGCCGGGACAGCCGGACGCGCAGCCGGGACAGCCGGAGCTGTTCGGGCAACAGGCGCAGGACGTCCGGGACAATCCGCCGGACGGCACAGGGCTGTAACGGCGACGGTGCGCGGCGCAGGCCGCGCCGCCGCAGGCCGAACCTGACGGGCCGCCCCCCGCTTGCGGGGGCGGCCCCTGGCGTTTTGGAAAGCCGGCGCGGAGGGGGGATCAGCGGGACGCTGAAGGGGCGCGGGCGCAGCGTTGGGGGGCACAGGGGGCAAATTGTGAACAAATTGTTGCCAAAACCGCGCCCATACGGTATAATTCTACGTGACTATCATACAAAGGCACCGCAGGAAATGGTTTTGACAGCTCGGAACAAGGGGAACACGGGCAACGCGCCGGCGCAAGCGGGGCTGCCTGTGTTTGTTTTGACCGCTTGGGCCGGGAGAACCCGGGCGCGTGCCACCGTGTGAAACAGAGACCGAGGAAAGGGCAAAAGACACATGAGGACGATGGGAAAGGGCATTCGGACGCTGGCGCTCGTGCTGGCGTGCGCGCTGGTATTGGGGCTTTCGTCGGCGCCGGCGCTGGCGGACGACGGCACGTTTCAGATCACGTACAAGACCAACGCGGGCGTGGAGATGGGCACGGTGACATATACCGTGGGCGCGGCGGGCAACGCGTTCCCGGCGCTGGGGCAATTTTCGACGTACTTCAACGCGTTTTTGCAACGCGCTGCGCAAGCGGGTTCCATTGCCGTTTCGCCGGAGAACGCGCGCTGGTACAGCGACCAGGCGCTGACGCAGGTCGCGGCGTTCCCGCAGGGAGAACCGGGCGGGACATACACGATCTACTGCCGCTTTACGACCGGGCTGTATGTGAGCGACATATCGAACGGCGCCGAGGACGAGAGCTACAGCGCGGTGTACGGCCCGATCCAGCCGAACCTGAGTGTGAGCTGGGGCGCCACCAACAGCCGCAGCGACCAGTACCGCGCGACGGCGGCCACGTTTGAAAAGCTGGTGGACGGCGCTTGGGTGGAGGTGGACGAGCGCTACTATACCGATTACATGCACAATACATGGGCCAACATGATCTGGTTCTCCAGCGTGGCGGACAGCGGCACCTACCGGCTCAAGCACCTGCGCTACACGGCGACGGACATCAACGGCAACGTCCTCTTTTATGACACCACCTACGACCCGGCCGGGGCCGACAAGACCTATACGGTGAAGATCAACCCGGTGGAGCTGACCATCGACGGCGTGCAGGCCGTCGGCCGCCCGGCAGACGGGACGACCAGCGTGGCGCTGACCGGCGGCACGCTGAACGGCGTGCTGTTCGGGGACGACGTGTCGTTTGCGCTCGGCACCGGCGCCGTGGCCGACGGGAGCGCGGGCGCGGACAAGCCGGTGACGACGGACATCCGGCTCACGGGCAGCGCCGCGGGCAACTACACGCTCGTGCAGCCGACGGGCCTGACCGTGACGCTGACCGCCTGCCAGCACGGCTCGGTCGGCAGCGAGTGGAAGGCCGACGCGCAGAGCCACTGGCACGTCTGCAACCTGTGCGGCGCACAGGTCGACCTGGCGGCGCACAGCTTTGCGTGGGTGATCGACCGGCAGGCGACGGCGACGGAGAGCGGCAAGCGGCACCAGGAGTGCACGGTGTGCGGCTATGTCGGCGCGAGCGAGACGATCCCCGCTACGGGCACGGGCACGGACACGGGTACGGACGACAAGCCGGAAATCCCGGAGACCGGGGACGGCGCGCAGCCCGCGCTGTGGCTGCTGCTGGCCGGGCTGGCCGGCGCCGCGCTGCTTGGGTCGGCCCTGCGCCGCCGGCGCGGGCAGAACGGTTGAGCGCCGACCAAATGACTTCAAACCCGCAACGGGCGCCGGAGACGGGCGCCAGAAAGGCGGGCGGGCCGCAGAGCGGCCCGCCCGCCCGTGTTTTTTGGGGCCCCTGGCGTTTTGGGCGGCCGGCGCGGAGGGGGGATCAGCGGGACGCTGAAGGGGCGCGGGCGGCGTCTGCCGCTTGCCGGGCGCGTTTCCCTGCCGGGCGCGGCATTCCCGGAATTCCGGCCGCGCGCGCCGTGGCATACTGGTCGTGGGGCCCCGCGGGGGCGCCCCGGAGTACGACCGGAAGGAGAAAGAGGATGGAACAGGAACTCAAGACGTTTTCGCTGACGCTCGACATGGTGCGCGCCATGCGCTCGCACCCGTTTGAGGTCGTGGCCGGAGATACCGGCAACGTGCTGGAGGTGCGGCTGGAAAACGACGGCGTGCCGGTGCCGCTCGAGGGCCGGTACGTGTGCATGGTGTTCCGCTCCGGCATCGGCACGGCGCTGCAGGACGACGACAGCGGCATCACGCTCGGCGAGGAGGAGGGCACGTTCTCCATCGCATTGCTGCCGGGCAGTTACGGTCCGGGCGACGTGAGCGCGGACGTGCAGGTGTACAGTGGCAGCGACCGCAAGACGCTGATCACGAGCACGCGCTTCACGTTCCGCTGCCGCAACGCGCTATTGAACCCGGAGACCATGCGCGCGCAGGCGGCCTATCCGCCGCTCGTGGCCGCGACGCGGGAAGCGGAAGAGGCGGCGGAGGCGGCGCGGCAGGCGGCGGCGCGGGCCGTGGCCGCTACGGTGGCTGTCGGCACGGTGACGACGGGGGCGGCGGGGACAGCCGCGGCGGTCGTCAACAGCGGCACGGCGACGGCGGCCGTGCTGAACTTTACGATCCCGCGCGGCGAGCGCGGCGAACAGGGCGAACAGGGCGAGCGGGGCCCCGCCGGGCCGCAGGGCGAGCCGGGGAGCTACGAGACACACGCGCACGGGAACGTGACGAACGCGGGGGCGATCGGGACGGCGGCGGGGCGCGTGGTCTGCACCGGCGAAGGC
>OLGD01002164.1_pt1 | contig 23810 bp, 20 predicted proteins | sample 1605311 | NCBI WGS metagenome assembly OLGD01 (sample SAMEA3888917, study PRJEB22519) | human gut metagenome | biome: human gut; feature: human-associated habitat; material: faeces | place: Denmark | collected 2010
GGAAAAGTGGGGTAGAAGTTGAAATTTTCCACGCTTTGAGACACAAAACGGAAAAGCATGATATAATACGGAAAAATGGAAAAGGAGGCTGCTGTATGCAAGTCAAGCTGACAATCGGAGAGCGGCTGAAAGATTTACGAGTAGAGCGAAAGCTGACTTTGGAGCAGCTTGCCAACGAAGTGGGTATCTCAAAATCCTCACTTGGCAAATATGAATCAGATAACGGCAAGGACATCAGCCCGTACAGCATTCTGTTGCTGGCTGACTATTACGGTGTTTCCTGCGACTATCTGATGGGACGGACGGAAACAAAAAATCACCCAAACACAGCTCTGCATGAGCTGCATTTGAGTGATGCTTCGATTGACGTATTGAAAACGGGCAAGTTCAACCACCGGCTGCTGTCGGAGCTGATCTACCACAAGGATTTCCAGCGCTTCATGCTGGATGCTGAGATTTACGTTGACCGGATCGCGGATATGCGGGTCAACGATATGAATGCCGTGCTGGAAGCTGTCCGGCAGATGGCATTGATGAAAAACGGCGGCGAAGAAAATGACCTGCACCTGCGGACGTTGGAAGTGGCGCAGATTCGGGAAGATGAATATTTCGGAAGCCTGATTGCGGATGACCTGAAAGGTATTCTCCGTGACATTCGGAGTGAACACCGCCCCGATACCATGACGGCGGATGAAGTCTCCTTTGCAGAAAATATGCAGAACCAGTTACGGGAGGCAATGAACTTTGAGGGCAGTTCCGAGGAAAAACAAATCCGTGCGTTCATGGCAACGATTGGGCTTGATTATGACACACTTACAAAGGAAGAATTTGTCTCAATCATCAGCGGACTTAAAAAGTCCAAGTACCTGAAAAGCCCCATCAGCCAGCGTGGGAAAACGACCATGACCCACGGCAAAGGAAAACGGAAGAAACGCTGAAACATAGGCGACGCTGCGGCGGAACGGGGGCTCTTATATACCTCTGCTTCCTTTTCCGGCCAGTCGGATTTTGCTTCTCAAAAATCCTGCGTTTGTGCTGTAGCTCACATCACAAAATCCGCCTGTCCTACTGCCGCGAAAAAGCGTTTGCCGCCACCCTCTGCCGCACCGCAGAGTACGCCGTCACCCCCTTTCCCGCGTCAGCCGGAAGCAAAGGTATAACACACTAGACTTTGCAGAGCAAAATCGTGTGCCAACAGGGATGCCCGCGCCCCTATTGGAAACCCAGCGGCAAAAGATTGTCTTTTTCGAACACTCGGATGTCCGCTCGTCAGCTACAACATGCACTAATTAGCAAGTACAGCCGCTGCTCACTCATATCCAGAGAAGGGAGGTTGTATCGTTGCTTGGCATATTGAGTTCATATTTGTTTTCGAACGCTAACATTTGTTTGATTTTTTCGACATGCTATGGTATCATAAATCTCAAAGCACTGCAGCAGATTAAAACGATAGTGAGGTCACAACTATGGCTGTAAGCTACAAAAAATTATGGAAACTACTCATCGACCGAGATTTAAAGAAGAAAGATCTGGAAGCGATGGCCCGGGTAAGCCACTATACGATGAATAAGCTCACCCATGGTGATAATGTCACCACCGATGTACTGGGGCGGATTTGCAACGCCTTAGGCTGCTCATTGGACGACATTATGGAGTTTGTGGATGAGTAGACTTGCATCAGCTGTGCTAAAATTTAGTAGAGTGCATATTACGAAAAGAAGGCGCTCCATCCTAGGAAGGAACCGTATTTATGGATAACATAAAAGCTTTATATACTAAACCACTCCCATCTTCTCGATCTGGAGCTTTTTATAATACATTTCCTTATCCGACTAAAATATCTCCCGAGGCGATTGCTGTCTACATAGCCTGTACTACTAATCCGGGAGACACGGTATTAGATGCTTTTGCTGGGAGCGGAAGCACGGGTGTTGCGGCCCTTTTGTGTGAACATCCAACTAAACGCATGAAAGAGATTGCAAAAAGCCTAGATGTAACTCCTGCGTGGGGTGCCCGAAACGCTGTGTTATACGAAATCGGGACGTATGCCTCATTTGCGATAAAAACAATTCTAAGTAGAATAACCAACAGTGAATTTACCGAGGCTGTTGATGGATTTTTAAATAAAGCGCAGGATCTCGTCGGTAAACTATATGAAGTGACAGACCCTGCTGGGGCAACTGGAGCAATCCGATATATCATTTGGTCTGAGGTGTTGGTATGCCCTAACTGCCACGCCGAAATCTCCTACTTTGAGCGTGGCACTTCTCGTAATCCGGTACAGTTCAAGGATGAGATTGTTTGCCCTCACTGTAAAAAGGTGCACTATATAGACGAGATGCCTTTTGCCACCGAAGAGTATTATGACGGATCGCTCCAGAGGCAAGCATCCCGGAAGAAGCGTATCCCAGCATGGATTTACGGTACCACCAACGGCTGTAACTGGGATCGACAGGCTACGGAAGCGGATGTAGCTCGTGTCAAAGAAATTGAGGACAACTATCCCTTCAACGATACGCCGCAAGAGATTCAGTGGGGGGAACTCCATCGAGCTGGCTATCATTATGGCATTACGCATTTGCACCACTTTTATACCGCCAGGAACTACATCGTAATGTCAAAACTATGGAAACTGACGGAAACATACGCAGAAAATATAGCTGATGCCTTAAAGCTGCTACTTCTGAGCTATAATGCCTCACACTGCACTCTGATGACCCGTGTGGTTGCAAAGAAAAAGGCCAAGGATTTTATATTGACCAGCGCTCAAAGTGGAGTTTTGTATATCAGCAAGCTGCCGGTAGAAAAAAACATTCTCCTTGGCCTCAAAAGGAAGGTTAAGCCCTTTGCTGAGACTTATACCATGTTGCAGGATTGTACTGGACAGGTCACGATACACAATAGTTCTAGTGCAAAGATGGCGGAAAGCAATAATAGCATTGATTTTGTGTTTACAGACCCACCGTTTGGGGATTATATCCCCTATGCAGAAGTAAACCAGATCAATGAACTTTGGCTTAACAAAGTGACACGCCGCGAAGATGAGATCATAATCAGTGCTTCTCAGGGAAAGGATGTCATGACTTATCAGAAGCTCTTGATGCAGGTTTTCAGCGAGATCAATCGTGTACTAAAGCCAACGCACTATGCCTCTATTGTCTTCCATGCAGCGAAAGCAAAAGTGTGGGGCGCCTTCAGCGAGGCTGTTACTGGTGCGGGACTACAAATTGTGCTCACCAATATTCTGGATAAAACCCAAGCAAGCTTTAAACAAGTGGTGTCAGATGGATCGGTTCAAGGAGATCCGCTTTTCCTACTCAAGAAAAGTTCAACAAGGAAGCATGTTTCACAGCTAACAGATGAAGATGTACTGCGTTCACTCCTTACCGATCATATGTCCGATCCAGGCTTTGATAACCGCACATGTTTTTCGCGGTATGTCAATCGTTGTATGAAATTGGGCGTGGATGTTAAGATGGATGCCAAGCAAGTTTATGAATTCTACAATTCTCAGAAAAAGGCCAAATAATATGAAAAAGCCAAGTAGCACATTCTCTCATCAAAAGCGATTTGGGCAGTACTTCTCCGGGGATAAAGTGGCGGCATTATTGTCGCTACTATTGCCGCAAGGGCTACAGTATTGTTCTATTATTGACCCAATGGTAGGCAAAGGTGATTTGCTTAGTGCCGTTGTTGCTAAAGCTACAAAAAACGTCCAAATGTTCGGCGTGGAAATTGATAAGCCTGTTGCTGTAGCATGCCAAAAAAGATTACCTCAAGCGAACATAATCTGTGAAGATGCCTTTCAAAGTAAAGCTGTCATTACAGAAAAGGGGTGGGATTTAGTCATTACAAATCCTCCGTATGTACGCTATCAGATTCAGAATGACGATAATAGCGTGATGCCAACCGGGAACGCCATTAGAGACAATCTCTTCACGTTACTGAACCAGCTTTCTTATCTTGATGCTGAAGAGAAACAATTGCTGCTTCAAATTACTCAGAATTACTCAGGGCTATCTGATATGGCAGTACCATCATGGATTCTATGTGCCTCGCTCGTCAAAACTGGTGGAATTTTAGCAATGGTAGTGCCTGAGACCTGGCTAAACCGCGAATACGCAAAGCCCATTCAGTATCTCTTACTCAAGACATTCGATGTACTAACCATAGCAAGGGACGTGAATGCTTGTTGGTTCGATAACGCTCTGGTACGGACATGTCTTATTGTTGCTAAAAAGAAGAAGATTATTCCCCTGTCTGAGGCATCAGGCAAGAAAACACTATTTATTGATCTAGGAGCAGGTCTCGTGGGAGAGTGCTCCTTAGTCGACAATTTAACATGGAATGGTCTATCAGGAGAAAAAGCTCTTATAGACTTGTTGACCAGAAAGGTAAATGCAGCAGATAACGACTTTGCATTAGAAAGCAGAAACACCATGTCGTTATTTCCTCAGATGCTGGCCTCTCAACGTATACCGAAGTGGATGTCATCGGAAGATTTTCAGGCACAAAATAACGCCTCCCAACTTCCGCGGGAATTAGGCAGCATATTGAATAGTGTCCCTGAGCAAGCGTACATGACTCTCGGTGATTTTGGAATACATTGCGGACAGGGACTACGCTCTGGCGCAAACGAATTCTTTTATCTCGATATTGCTGATGAAGCTGATGATGAATATTCGCTGTTCACGAGCAAATGGTTTGGGAGTGGGAGAACGATTGAGGTTCCCAAAAAGTTTATCATTCGCTGTGTGCAGAATCGCCGCCAAGTAACTGGGCTTGTAGCAAATCCGCAAGCACTAGAAACAGGCGTGCTATATTTGCAGGATCATATACGGCCTCAAGATTTTAACGTCTGTACACATAACGCGGCAGAACGATATAAAGTTCTACCAAGTGCACTGAACGACTATATTTCTACAGCAGAAAAGTATAAAAACCCAAGAGGTATATCTTTCAGAGAGTACAGTGCGGTAAAGCCAAATGAGAAAAAGATTGATTTCCAATATGAGCGGTTCTGGTATATGCTACCGCAATTTGCCCCAAGGCATCTCCCAAACCTTTGCATCACTCGTGTCAGTTCAACTGCCGCAGATTGTGTTTATATCCCTCAATCGGAGGAAAATCCTATCGCAGTAGATGCGAACTTTGTCACTCTTTGGGGTAGCTCAGAAGAAACCATTAAAATTTGTTTGGCACTTTTGAACTCGACATGGAGCAAGTGTTATCTGGAGCTACTCTGCACGGTAATGGGCGGTGGCGCACTTAAAATCGAAGCAAGTCATGTGCGCCAGTTACTATTTCCTAAATTAAACCGCCGCCAACTTCAGCGACTCTCAAAATACGGTATAACGATAGCGAAAAGGCAAAAGATTACTCCAGAACTGCGCAATGCTATTGATGCCACTATTTTGGAATCATTTACTGATGAAGAAAGCCTATTGATGCAGATCAGAGCACTGCTCCGAAAGAAACTTAATGAAAGGGGTGCCAAATATGAACTATAACGAACTCAAGGATTTTGCTCATCACGCTCAAGCAATGATTTCTTCTGGAGCGGTCGAGGATCGGCTGCGCCATTATCTGTCCTCGAAGCTTCCTAGTATTTTCCCAGATTCTCCGTGGTGGATTCAGGCTCACATGGAAGGAACGGAAGCCCATGTCCGTTTCTCTGCTGGGCATAGAAACCGTGAGGGGTTTGTTGATGCGATTGTCGGTAAAACTGCTATTGAATATGAGAAAAATCTCACTCAACAGGTTATCTTTGATGAGGGATATCATCAGGTTAAAGAATACTGCGCGGCACTGCACAACATTGATATCCCAGCGGAAGAAATCCTCGGGGTACTTTCTGACACTGTTCGCTGGTACGGATATTCGGTCACTATTGTTGGGGATGTAGAGGATGGTCACTTGTATGGCCCTGATAATATCGAATTGACCCAAACGGCATCTGTTGATCTGTCACGGGAAACTGATGAAGAGTTTCGTAGATTTGAGGTGTTTGTCAGCCAGTTTCTTGACCGAAAGCAGTCCAGGCTGCTGAATGCCAGTACACTCGTCACAGATTTTGGTATGGATAGCAGCTTTTATAGCCAAAACTTTTCCGTATTTAGGGATACCATCATCAGAGCGATGAGTGAAAAGCCTGACTATGCGGCGCTGATTCAGCAGGTTTGGCAAAACTTCATTGCTTATCTTGGGGTATCTGATTACGGCAGGTTTTCTGTTGAGACGTACATCAACGAGTTTTATTTGGTTACAGTCGCTAAAGTCATCTGCGTTAATGTCATGGCGGGAGAGCCAGTTATAAGCGATACCAATGAAATTAAAAAGATCCTCAACGGTGAGTATTTCACAAGGCAAAATGTCTTTAACCTCGTGGATTACGATTACTTTGGCTGGCTCAATAATAGCCCTTATGTGGAGCAGATTGTTGGTAGTGTTGTCGAATTGCAACACAGATTGGTTGCCTATGATTTCTCACGCATGGGAGAAACCGATATTTTTGGCCATTTGTTGGCACAACTTGCTAACAAAGAGCATCGCTTGATGCTGGGGCAGGAGTTTACGCCGCACTGGGTTGCCCAAGACATTGTAGAATATAATATGGATTTACTGGCCGGAAATTCTCCGCGCATTGTAGATATGTGCTGCGGGTCTGGCGTATTCCTTATTGAGTCAATAAAGGCAGTACGGCGGCAGTATGATATCGTCCCAGAACGATATTCTACGGAAAAAGATGATATCGTTTTCTCTTGCATTATGGGATTTGATATTGATCCGTTGGCGGTCATGCTGGCAAAGGTTAACTGGGTCATGGCCATGCGAGATCTTTTCTCGGTTCATCATGGAGACATCACAGTTCCAATTTACCACGCCGATTCGCTGTTCGTTGCTACGCCCATAACGCATCAAATGCCGGATGACGATAATGACGCATATATCCTTCATTTTGCCCACCACGAAGTATCTCTGCCTGCTTTTCTACTGTCGCCGGAACACCGAAAGGTGTTCGATGCCTTTATGGCGAAAGTCTACCGTTTAGCTATGGCAAGGGCCTCTGAAGTCGAGACGCCAATTGAACCTGCTGCCGTTAATAGATTGATTGATGCTGTGGAAACAGATAGCGAAATTACGCTTTCTGACGAAAAACGTCAGTCCCTTTTACCTTCAGCACAACAATTGGTTGAGGAACTGGAACGCTTGCAAAGAGAAGGCCGCAATGGTATATGGTACTTTATCATCTGCAATAGTTACCGCCCTGGACTTACAGGGCAACAGTTTAACTGCATTGTTTCCAATCCGCCGTGGATGGCCATGAGCAAATTAGCGGACAATCCCTACAAAACTACGCTCCAAGGAATTGCTCGGCGGTATGGAATCAAGCCTGTTGGTGCCTCCCACCCGCACATGGAGCTTGCCACAATTTTCTTGTTAAGTGCTGTCAATCGTTACTTAGAAGACGGTGCTCGATGGAGTTGCGTCATGCCCGGAAGCCTTTTGAGCGGCTTAAACCACGAACCATTGCGAAGTGAAAAGTATCGCTTATCTGATGTAGCTTTGCCACTACAATTTGATGCGATATGGGAATTACCCCAGAATACATTCAAGAATAAGGCCATTGTCCTTTCTGGAAAGAAAGACGATTCACCATCACCTGACGTACTTGATGGGCGAGTTTATACGGATGTTGAAGTTTATGAAGAGGTACACTATACTCTAAACCGCCAAGGTAATCGGAGCGCTTGGACAAATAAGGGGCGCGATGTGGAAGTGGCCGACATCCTATGCGACAATGCATTAAAGTTCTCTCAGGGTTGTGACCTGTTCCCCCGGACTACCCTCTTCCATGAGTTTGTAGCGCGGCCAAACGGGAATTGGGACATTGCTCCGATTGAGCGGACAAGCAATTTGTGGTATCTCGTGAACGATCAGAAGAAAGCCAGTTGCAATGGTTTGGCCGCGGAGAATGTAGACAAAAGCTATATTTTTAATGCATTTATCTCCAAGCATCTTTCTCCATTTTATATGGCTACTCCGGCTATGGTGCTGTTGCCTGGGAAGAAAGTAAATGGTCAGTGGAAAGCAATTTCTGCTACCGACAGAGCTTTGATGAATACCAGCACAGCCTATATATTCAATCAAATTGAGGAAGATGCGAATACCCCATCTTCTCTGGCAACTTATTTGCACGACACCATTAATATTTATGGCAAACTAGACAAGCAGAACTTTTCCACTAAAAATTGGTTGGTGCTCTCAAGTGCGAGCGGTGCGAATCCTTGTGCAGCCTACATTTCGCTCGAAGCGCTTGATCGTTCTCGGCTGATTATTGACCAAACCTTATACTGGTATCTTGCAGATACTGAAGATGAAGCCATTTATATTGTCGGTTTGCTTAATAGCGATGCACTGTCGGATGCTATTAAAGACTTTCAGCCGGAAGGCGGATTCGGAAAACGGCACATACATACGTTGCCATATAAGATTATTCCCAAGTATGACAACGAAAATGCTGCTCATATTGAGGTAATCTCTAGGACGCGAGAGTTGATGAGAGAGTGGGCTGCGCTGTGCCGTGAGGGTGAATATGCGAACCTGATTCAACCTAACAGTAGCTCCCTCAGTAGCAGAAGGCGGCGGCAACAATCAGCGATCCGAAGTCTTGAAACATATGAAGGATATGAAACCGCTTGCCACGCGGTTTTAGGATAAAGCGAGGATGATACAATGGCTTCAGTTATAACAAAAATTCGGCTTATCAATTTTAGACGATTTAGCGATTATACTGTGACACCTAATGAGAGAATCAATATTCTTGTGGGCGATAACGAGGTCGGCAAAAGCAGTATCCTCGAAGCTATTGATTTGGTTGCAAGCGGTAATGTGCGCAGAGTAGAATCGATTGGCCTGGATCGGTTAATCAACATTGAGGCCATAAAGAAATTCAACTCTGGGCGGAGAGACTATGAAAATCTCCCCGTTCTCAGAATCGAGTTGTACTTGTCGGGTGACAACTTTGATTTTACAATGTGCGGCAAAAATAACACAGACGGAACAGAGTGTGACGGAATTCGTTTGGTATGTGAACCAAATCCAGATTATCGAGCTGAAATAACAGCCGTTTTGTCGGCAGAATCTGGTTATTTTCCGTACGACTACTACTCGATCCGCTTCTCCACTTTCGCTGATGAGGGCTATACTGGCTACAAGAAGAAAATCCGTAGTATTCTCATAGATAGCTCCACTATGAACTCTGAGTATGCGACCAACGATTTTGTACGCCGAATGTACATAAGATACACCGAGCGAGATGTAAAAGAACGCGCAAATCACAAAAATAGTTACCGCCAGATGCGGACTAACTTCCAAGTAGACAGCCTAAAGGCCCTGAATGAGCGACTGCCAACTGACAAACACTATACGTTTGGATTAAAAAGCGGATCTGCAATGGGACTCGAGTCGGATTTAATGATCTATGAGGATGAAATTGAAATTGATAGCAAAGGCACCGGCAAGCAAATCTTTATAAAGACAGATTTTGCACTTGAACGCTCTGGTGAGAATGTTGACGTCATTCTTGTCGAAGAACCAGAAAACCACCTGAGTCCAGTTAACCTTCGCAAATTGATTCAGCGAGTATCTGAGACGCAGAGCGGGCAGCTTTTTATTACGACACACAACAGCCTGATTAGTACCCGGTTAGAGTTGAAGAACCTATTAATCATGCATATCAACGGGACAGAAAAACCGATTATGCTGAAGGATCTATGTGATGAAACGGCCAAGTATTTTATGAAAGCTCCTCCTGCTAGCATTATTGAATTTGCACTTGCGAAAAAGGCCATTCTGGTCGAAGGCCCATCCGAATATATGTTGATGGAGAAGTTTTACGAGACATGCGCCGGGTGCTCCCCAGAATCTGATGGCGTCCATATTATCGATGTGCGCGGGTTGAGTTTCAAGCGATATCTCGATATTGCAAAATTAACTGGCTGTAAGGTCGCCGTTATAACAGATAACGATACGGATTATCAGAAACATTGTGTGGACAAGTATAGTGATTACGCATCCAATCCTAATTTAAAAATTTTTTATGAGACTGACGATGCAAAGCGAACTTTTGAAATTATCCTCTATGGGGATAATTCAGCGCTATGCAATACGCTGTTTGACTCGCCTGCCTTGTGTTACATGCTAAACAATAAAACAGAAGCAGCATATGCGCTACTTTCTCAAGATGGTCTGATAGTAGTCCCCGACTATATAAAGAGAGGCATCAAATGGATAAGAGAGTAATCTTTGCTGTTGCTGGCTCAGGGAAAACGACGTATATCGTTGATTCTCTTTCACGGGACAAGCGATCGCTCATAGTCACATATACAGTTGGAAATTACAACAACCTTTGTCGCAAAATTTCTGAGAAGTTCAATGGCGATTGGCCAGAAAATATTTGGGTCATGGGATATTTTACGTTCCTGTATAGATTTTGCTATAAGCCATTTTTAGCAGATAGGCTTCAGACTAGGGGCATTCTTTACGAGAAAAATCCCAATAACCGGTTACGACAAAGTGATAAAGCCTATTATATTACATCGGCAGGCTATATTTATAGTAACAGGTTGGCGTTGTTAATTGAACGCGCTGGATCGATGGCAGCACTGAAACGGCGTTTAGAAAAGTATTTTGATGAGTTTATTGTTGATGAGATACAGGACATTGCGGGGCGCGATTTTTCTTTCCTTGAGCAACTTATGACAGCCAACATAAGCATGCTTTTTGTTGGTGATTTCTACCAGCACACCTATGATACAAGTCGGGACGGTAATGCTAATAAAAATCTATTTGATAATTTTCAAAGCTACGAGGCACGTTTTATGAACCAAGGAGTTTTATCTGACAAGACATCCCTTGTAAAAAGTTGGCGCTGTAGCCCCAGCATTTGCCGTTTTATTACCGAGAATTTGGGCATTGAGATATATTCTAACCAGAATACAGCAATGGGTAGCGAAGCAAGCGATATAATTTTTCTCTCTGAACAAGCCCAGATAAATAGTATTTTAGCGAATCCGAATATTGTAAAGCTACATTTCCAAAACAGCTCAAAGTATGGATCTGGCCATAGAAATTGGGGAGACACCAAAGGAGAAGATCATTATCAAGATGTCTGCGTGATGCTTAATAAGGCTACAGCAGCAAAATATGCTACCGGAGAATTGTGTGAATTAGCCCCATCGACTAGAAATAAACTATACGTGGCAATTACAAGAGCACACGGAAAGGTCTATCTGATCAATGAATGAACTGAAGACCTGGGATAATTACGAAAGACAATTATCTCAGGTCTTCTGAACTAAAGCATTCCAAAATAATTAAATGCCTCTGTAATTGCCTTTTCCTTCTCCGGTGGGCATTGGGGCTGCTTGGCATCCTCGGACTTCGGCTTATTGTAATTCTCACGCTCAATAATGCCACATTTCTGCTTCACCTGTGCGATGTAGAGATGGCTGACCTTTAAGCCCGTATGTTCCAGAACATATGCCTTGATTTCCTCATAGGTTGCCTTTTTCTCCGCAGCAGTCAAATCCAGCTCGTCCATCTTCACTTCGATCTCGATATGTTCCTTGCTTTGAAGTTTGGACAATAAGCATACCGTCTCAACATGGCTCGTTCTTGGGAACATGTCCACGGCTTCGGCGCATTTAAGCTCATAGCCGCAGGAATTGAACACGGTTACATCGCGTGCAAGGGTCGCCGGGTTACAGGAAACATACACTACCCTGTCCGGTGCCATGCCGCACAGTGTGCGCACAGCGGCCTCGTCCATGCCCTTTCGCGGCGGATCGACAACGACGACCTCCGGCCGCACGCCGTCGCGCAGAAATTTTTTCGCCGCCTCGGATGCGTCGGCGCATATAAAGTCTGCGTTTTCTATTCCGTTGCGCCGGGCGTTTTCGCGCGCATTTTCCACCGCCTCGGGGATTATCTCCGCGCCGATCACCTGCTTTGCAGCCTTGGCCAGAAACAGGCTTATCGTTCCGGCGCCGCAATACATATCCAGCACCGTTTTCCCTTCGGGCGCGGCATACTCGACCGCCTTGCGGTAGAGCTTCTCGGCCTGCGGCGGATTTATCTGATAAAACGCCTGCGGCGCAAGCTCATAGACTATGCCGCCGAGACTGTCGCGAATAAACCCACGCCCCCACAGGGTGTGAAAATCCCCGGCGAGCACAGTGTTTCCGTCGGACTTATTGACATTCAAAACTATGCCGCTCAACTCCGGGCAGGCACGGCGCAAAAACTCAACAAGCGCCTGCGTCCGCGCACCGAAGCCGCCGGACGCAACGATGACCGCAACGGCATCGGTGGTGTTTACCGCGCGGCGAACGTAGACATGGCGAACGAGGCCGCGCCGCGTTTTTTCGTCATATGCGCGCATGCCGGTTTCGTTCAGAAACCGCACCACGGCATCGGCGGCTTTATCTGCGATCTCGCTTTGTATAAGGCAGCGCTCCACCGGCACAAGCTCGTGGCTGCGCGGCGCAAAAAAGCCCTTGCAGGCTTTGCCGCCCTGCTCGCGCACGGCATAGATGCCCTTATTGCGATAATGCGTTATCTCATCGCTGCCGATTATAGCCTCTGCCTGAACGGTCTGGCGGCCGATGTGCCGCAGGGCATCGTTCACGCGCTGCTTTTTAAAGCGCAGCTCCTCGTCATAGCTCATGTGCCACAGGCTGCATCCGCCGCAGCGCAGATAATTTTCGCACTCGGGCGCTCTGCGCTCGGGCGAAATTTTCACCGGCTCTAGCGCGCGGCCGTACACCGCCGAGGCCGTGACCTTGACAATAACGATGCGCCACGTTTCGCCCACTATCGTGCGCGGCACGAAAACCGCCCTGCCGAGAATGCGTGCAACGCCGCTGCCCTCGGAGTTATAAGCCTCTATTTTGGCTTCGAATATTTCGTTTTTCTTTAACTGTTCCATATTTTCATGATATCACGGCAAATTACATTTTTCAATGAAAAGACCGTTCAATGAAGAACGGTCTTTTCTTTACTATTGATTTAATTGCAGGCAAACAGTATCACCTGACGCTCCTGCGCGATCTTTTCGAGCAGCGCCATTGCCTGACGGCGGCGGTCAGCGTCGAAATTCACGAGCGCATCGTCGATTATAAGCGGACAATTCGCACTCTCGGGCAGAGCCAGCGAGCACACGGCAAGCCGCACGGCAAGATACATAAGGTCAAGCGTGCCGGCGCTCAGGTATTCGGCATTGCGCGGAACGTTTCCGCCGGCTTCATGCACCGTGGCGGAAAAGTCGCGGTCGAGCATGACCCCGTCGTACTTTCCGTCGGTCACAAACTGCATATACTCGGCCGCAAGCTTGCCGAGCGCCGGCGAGAAGCGGCTTTGGATATCCTCATCGGCCTTGCGCATGGTGTCGATCGCAAGCGCTATCGCGTCGTATTCCGCGCTTATTTCCGCATACTCGGCCTCCATGCGGCTTATTTCCGAGCCGAGCACCAGAGGATCGCCCATTGCGGCAAGTCTTCCGCTGTGCTCTGCCATCTGCGCGGAAATGCGGCTGCATTTTGCGCGAGCCTCGGTCAGCCGGCGGCTGAGCTGGGCGGCCTGATTATCGCCGCCGGTGAAGTCGAGCTGAGTGAGCGTTTTGCTTTCGGCCTGCTCCTGACGGCGGCGCACCACCGCAAGAGCCTCCGCGCTCTCCTTCTCGGCGCGCTGCGCCTCGGCATAGTTTTTGTAAAGCTCAAGATATTCGTCGATGCTTGCGGCTATATCGTCCTCGGACTCGGCTTTATATTTTGCAAGGATCTTGCGCCGCTGCTTTGCGGCCTCGTATTTCTCCGTTTTGCGGCGGGATGCGCGGATAAACAGCGCAATGCCTGCCGCCAGAGCGACTGCTGCCGCGACAAACGCGTGGATCATCAGATCCGGCAGCAGGAAGCCTGCCGCGACGAGCGCGCCGCACAGGATCATGAGTATTATCGCGAGCACGGGTGAGCTTTTGCGCTCGGACCGCTCTTTTAATTTCATCGAATTTTCAAGGTCTGTCTTGACCTCGGCCTTGGCCTCCTCGGGCTTACGCTCGCCTATCGCGCAGGCGCACAGCGCCGCCCGGCAGCTATCGCGACGTTCGGCGGCCTTATCGTGGCGCTCGGTCGCTGCATTGACCTCATTGCGCACACCCTGAAGGCTGCTGAGTGCTTCCTTGCGGACGACCTTGCGGCTTTCGATGACTTCGGCCTCGATGCGCTCGCACTCCTGCTTTGCCCTTTCAAGCTCGGCGGACATATTCTCGCGCTGCTGCGCCGCGTCCGAAAGCTCGGCCAAAAGCTGCTTTTTATGCGAAAGCTCATCCTCAAGCTCCGGCAGGCGGCCATGGCGGTTGAAGCGGCGCTTGCGCTGCCACTGGCGCAGGCGGCCGTCGGCCTCAGTGAACGAGCAGTCCTCGTCTCCGCTTGATACAATGGCGCTTATGCGCTTTTCAAGCTCGGCGCTGTGCGTTACGGCGACCTTGCCCTGCTCGACAAAGGCGCTGCGGCGGAAAACATCGCGGCTGACGCCTGTGAGCATCTCGCCGGCGTTATTTCCGTTTAAGCCCTCGACGGACACGCTCGTGCCTGTATAGACGGCGGAAAACTCGCGCATTGGCGCGGATGCCGTTTTCGTCGTGCGCGTTATGGTTATATCCCTGCCGCCGCTTTCAAGCTGCATGCTGCCCTGCATCGCAGAGCCGGACCACGGCGCAAAGCGCATTTTATCCGGCAAAAAGCCTGCCTTTTGGCGCTCGGAGCTGTCAACTCCGTAGAGCATGGCGCGGACAAACGCGCACCATGTGCTCTTGCCGCTCTCGTTGGGCGCGGATATGACGTTGAGTCCGTCGTGCAGCTCAAGGCTTTCGCCCTCTAACTTTCCGAAGGTCGCGTCAAGCCTTTTGATCATCATGGCGCACCACCTCCTCGCGATTATCCAGTGCGGCAAGCCCCCAACGGGCCGCCTGAGTTATCTTCTCGCGCTCGGCGTCGGTTTTAGCCTCGTCAAACGCTGTTTTCAGACGCATGAGAAATCTGCCGCGCAGATTATCCTCGCCGGCGCTTTCCCAAACGTCGCGCTTGAGTCTCGTTTCGTCGCGAACCTGAAGCGAGAAAAATCTCTCGCCGACAGCCGAAATGATCGCATCCGGCTGAGGAGGCTCAGCCGCCTCGCCGCGCAGAATAATACGGTAGACGTCGCTGCGTGTATTCTCCGGCAGAGCCGCGAGAACATCGGACACAACGTCGCCGCTCTTAAGCTCAACATTTAATATCTCGTACTTTCGCTGCGCAATGCACACCGGCTTTACGCTGCATCCGTTTCCGAGGGTAACGATGTAAACGTGCTTCTCGCCCGTTTCGTCAAAGCCGCGTCCCTCCGGGCAGCCGGGCCATGCATAGTAGGTCGAACCGCATTTTCTAAGTCCGCTTTCCTTATGGATATGCCCCAGGGCGATATAATCCATGCCGGAGGCTGCGATCTCAGTCTCGCTTATGGGATCATAATTTGAAGCACCGCCCACCTCGCCGTGGATGCACATTATGTTTTTTGCGCCCGTACCGTCTGCGGCGGAGAAGCCGCCGAGCATACCGGCACTGTATTTATCGCAGAACGCCGCGCCCCAGACATTTGCGTTCAGCTGCGGCAAGGCCACGCATTCGGGCGTGGGGCTTTTAAATATATGTACGTTTTCGGGAAACTTTACGCGCGCATACGGCGAGCGCGGCGAGTAAAAATCGTGGTTGCCGGGAGATATGAAAACGGGCGCGGATATGCTCCCGAGCGACGAGGCAAGCGCCTCGGCCGTTTCGGCATAGGTGCTGTCGGAATCGAGAAGGTCACCTGCCAGAAGCATGATATCAACGCTCTCCTCCTCGGCAAGCTGCGCGATGCGATGCAGCAGGCGGCGCTGCTCGTCTCTGCGCTGTGCGGCCTTGGCAGCGCCCAGTCCCTCGAAGGGCGAGTCAAGGTGCAGATCCGCCGCATGCAGTATTTTCAGATCGCTCATGTGAATCTTACCCCCTCTGCGCTCAGGCATTTGCCGGTTTCGGGGTCGATGGTGAACACGCAGCCCTCGAGCTTTGCCGGGCCTTTGGCCGAATCGTATCTGCGCGGAGGATCGCCGAAGAATTTGCCGATCGACTGCTCCGGCTCGATGCCGATAACGGAATTTATTGCGCCCGTCATGCCGAGGTCTGTTATATATCCTGTGCCGTTGGGCAGAACGCAGGCGTCGGAGGTCTGCACATGCGTGTGCGTTCCCCAAACGGCGCTCGCCTTTCCGTCGAGCAGGAAGCCCATTGCACGCTTTTCGCTCGTGCCCTCGGCGTGGAAATCGACGAGGATGATCTTCTCGCGTATCTCCTCCATGTATCCGTCGGCAATAACGAAGGGGTTATCCGTGTTCGTATCGAGCGTAAAATGTCCCATAAGGTTCATAACGCACACGTCGCCGAAGCTCGTTTTATAAACGTCTATGCCGCGTCCTGGGCACTGCGGCGCACAGTTTGCCGGGCGCAGGATCTTGCGCCGCTCGTCAAGATACGGACGCAGCTCGGTGCGCGTCCATGTGTGGTTGCCGAGCGTGATGACGTCCGCCCCGGCGTGCAGTATGGCGTCCGCCTGGCGCGGAGTTATGCCAACAACATTTGCGTTTTCGCCGTTTACGACGACAAAATCAATCTCAAGCTCCTTGCGCAGACGGCGCAAATTTTTAGTAAGATAATCCAGCCCCGGCTCTCCGCACACGTCGCCGACGGCAAGAATTTTTACACTCATAAAAAAATTCTCCTCTCCTGGAGTAATGAGTGTAGTATAGCACAAATTACAGTGCAGTAGCAAAACAAAAATGGCCATAATATATTTCGGAGGTGTAAACAATGACTAAGACAAATTTTCTCGTTGGCATGGGCATAGGCGTGGCAGTCGGCTCGCTTGCCGGAATGACAGTTTCCGGTGCCAAGAAACCGCCGAAAAACATCGTCGGCAAGACGCTCAAAACGATGGGCGAGGTAGTTGACGCGGTATCAAGCTCCATCGGCCTGTAATTATTTTGGCTTATATGGCCGAAAATAATTAAAAAAGGCTTGCAATTCCTCTCCGGCTGTGCTAATATACTAAGGCGCTAAGCGATAAGCGCCGTTAGCTCAGCTGGATAGAGCGTCTGGCTACGGACCAGAAGGTCAGGGGTTCGAATCCCTTACGGCGTGCCAAAAGCAGCAGCTTTCATCATTGATGAAGGCTGCTGTTTCTTTTTATCTTGCCGTGAGGAATTCGAACCCTGAGAGGGTAGGAGCGTTAAGAAAATATGCCAGTGGCATATTTTTAGCTCCGATGGGCGCAGCAGTTAGCTGCAAACCCGCAAGATTTTGCATAGCAAAAGCTTAATCCATTATGGCGCGCCAAAAAACTCCCAAGTCGTTGAAACCTCGGGTTTTCAATTCATTGTTATACTAGTATTCAACCGCAAAAAATTATGCAAATATGTTGATTTTCAGCATTCAGGGCATATAATGTAAAAACGGCTATGCTTGCGCAGTCCTTTTTGCGTTTGGCATATTATGTCGACAGCAATTAGTAATGTTTCCGTCACTTTTTCTTGCATTCAAGCACAACATATTGATTTTCAGTGATTAATAATCATACATTTAGCGGTTGCATTTTTTCGAGCATTATCATACTATAATACTATGATACAGGCTCCGCCGCGCCTCTCTTTGATGCGTACCATGGCGGGGTCGTTTTTTTTGGAGATAAAGAGATGATGGAGTTAAAAAGCGCACATCCATAGCGGAGCAAATTGAACTCATGGAAAAGCGAGGTCTAATCATCCGTGATCATTCCATAGTAGCTGAGGCTCTTCGAAACCTGAATTATTATCGAATTTCCGGGTATCTACACGATTTCAAAAAGCCCGGAGCCGATGAATACGAAGACGGTTTAACATGGGAGCGCTTACAGGCATTATATGACTTTGACAGACGTTTTACCAGCATACTCATGTTTGCGCTTGAGTCTATTGAGGAAACCCTCAAGGCTCGTTTAGCATATTTGGTAACAGAGAGTTTTCCGGATGATCCTCTGATCTATCTGAGCATGGATATCTATCGGGATCAGAATGATTTCGAAAAATTCAAAAGGCTCTTTAGCAACGCGGTAAGGAACAATGGAGAACTCCCGTTTGTAAAGCATCACCATGATAAATACGGTGGTAATCTACCGATGTGGGTAGCCGTTGAGCTTTTCACCATGGGGAACATACACGCAGTGTATGACAATTTCCAAACACCGTACAGAAAGGCCATCGCCAAGTCGTTCGACTTAAATGAAAAGATTTTATCAAGCTGGATAAAGAACCTAACTTATACAAGAAATCATCTTGCACACTATATGAGGATCTATAATTTCAACTTTGGCCGAACGCCAAAAAAGAAAAAGGGGCAGCCTGAATCGCCTGTGCCAAACATGATTTTCGACCAAATACAAGTTATGGCTTATATGTATGCAGACAGGGACGAATGGGATAATTACATATTGGCTGAAATGCAAAGCATTATCGATAAATATGGAGCCTATGTATCACTCTCCTCAATAGGTTTTTCCGAAAATTGGAGTGAGATGCTGCATAGTCGGGCGGATGACAGTCAATATACACCGGGAAAAATTTTTAGTGTTTTGTGACAACTTAGCCAAAACTGCTGTAACTCGAGAATATCAACTTTATTGTCAAGTTTTATTCGCTTTAAAAAATTTTAAAGCGAATAACTGCACATTGCCGCAAAAAACCGCAGGCCGGATATCCGGTCTGCGGTTTCCTCTTATTTTTCAAACATCATGTTCAGGTCGCAGTCGGCATTTATGCCGGGGACCGTGCCCTTGAAGCTGTACTGCCAGAACTCATGGGCATAGTAAAAGCACGGATAGGTGCTTATTCCGACGCACCAGAAGGTGTAGTCCTCAAGCTGCGCAAGGTCATAGCCGTAGTAGCCGGTATCATTATATATGTACACACCGGCATCGAAGCCTGCCGACTCTATCGTTTGGCAGAACTTCACGGCACAGGCCGTGAGTGTTTCGTTATCCAGCCCGTCCGTGCGCGCGGTGTCTCCGGATATGCGTTCCCAATCGAAAAACACAGGCAGATTGAGCTTGCGGTCGCCGAGAAGGTCGAGCACGAATTTTGCCTCGGCTTCGGCCTCGTCCTCGCTTATCGCCTGCGAGAAGAAATATGCGCCCACACGAAGTCCGGCCGCCTTTGCGCCTTCAATGTTCTTGATGAAATTATCGTCGGTATACAGCTCGCCGCTGCCGTAATACATGCCGCCTGCACGGACTATGGCAAAGCGCACGCCGCTGTCGTAAACCTGCTGCCAGTCGATATCGCCCTGATACGACGAAACGTCAACGCCGCGGCTGGCCTTGTATTCGCGCCCGGTGTAGGTCAGGTTTCCGCTTGCGTCGTTAATAAACTCTCTCTTGTCAAGATCGTTGAGCGCGACGCCGTCCTGCGGAGTTATCCACACATAGTCGTCGCCGTTGAACACCTCGACCATGCCATAGTACGGATCTGCCTCACGCGCGGCCTGACGGCGCAGCTGCACTGCGGCATAACACGCCAAAAGCAGCGCCGCTATAAGTATCACTATGAAAACCGGCCTTATCCCACCGCGTTTTTTTGTTTTTCTCTTTGTATTTTTCATGCCGCCATTTTATCACGACATTAAACGACTGTAAAGTTAACAATCTTCTAACGACGCCAGAAGATTCCTTCCGCCGTAGCTCAGCGCGCTTTTCAGACGCTCGCGGCCGCGCTTTATCGTGCGGCTGACGCTTGATATGTGAAGCCCCAGCTCGTCGGCTATATCCTGCATGGGCATCTGCTCGATATAATACATGCCGATCAGCTGCCTCTGGCGCTTTGTAAGCTCCGAGTTTATCGCGCGGCGAAGTGCGCCGGCAGCGCCGCCGGACGCATCGGACACGAGCTTTATGTACTGGCGCAGAGCCATGTATTCCTCCTGCTTAGCAAACATATTGAGTTTTCTTTCCTGCATTTATATCATCTCCGTAGTAATTTTCAAGGTAGCGCGAAACGGCTATCGTATCGCGCATCATGCTTGTGAGTATGGCGATCCGGCGGCGCAGGCGAAGTCTGTCGATCTCGCACATCGGCTCGCACTCGAGCTTAAGGTTCAGCTCTTTTATTCTGCCCCGGCACAGCATTGCGCTGTCGCGGTATTCCGCGGAAAGTTCGCTGATTTTCATTCGTTTCCTCCCTGATATCGCAAAGAATAAAATAATTAAAATTTTTGTTGACAAACCCTGCACTGTTTGCTATTATATTTGAGCCGGTATCGTGCTGGTGTAGCTCAGTTGGTAGAGCAGCTGATTTGTAATCAGCAGGTCGGGGGTTCGAGTCCGTCCACCAGCTCCACCTGTATTTAAATTGCATATTGTATTTGGGGGATTTCCCGAGTGGCCAAAGGGGACAGACTGTAAATCTGCTGGCAATGCCTTCGGTGGTTCGAATCCACCATCCCCCACCAAAATCAAAAATCCTGTTGACGAATGTCAATGGGATTTTTAATTTTGTACTATTCATTCTTCATCATTAATTATTAATCATTCATTTCAGGATTTTTGTAATGAATAGTGAATAATGAAGTCGCTTTGCTGATGAATAATGAATAATTGCAATTATTCGGCGTTTCTGATATAATCTAACATGGTGATGCCTGTGAAAGACAACATTCTTATAGATAAGTCGATCGCCTTTGCTGCGAGGATAATAAAGCTTAATCAATACCTCGTTCAATCGAAGAAAGAGAGCGTTATATCAAAACAGATCGTTCGCTCCGGAACAAGCATCGGCGCTAACATAAACGAAGCCAACTACGGGCATAGCCGCGCAGATTTTATTTCAAAGCTCCACATTGCTTTAAAGGAGACGGCCGAGACCGAGTATTGGCTCAGGCTCCTGCAAATGTCCGAATACATTAACGGCGAACTCAGCGCTTCTCTTCTGCAAGACTGTTTGGAGATCAAGCGCATTCTCGTAGCTTCCATCAACACCGCAAAATCAGCAGAATAGCCCCACGAGGTGAAACCATGAACAACTCTCTTGACCGTTTTCTTGTAGCTCAGGAGCACTCTTACGACACCGCGCTGCGCGAGATACGCTCGGGGCACAAGCGCAGCCACTGGATGTGGTACATCTTTCCGCAGATTGCCGGCCTCGGCATGAGCTACACGGCTCAGCTTTACGCGATAAAGGACATCGAAGAAGCGCGGCAGTACATCGCCCACCCCGTGCTCGGCGCGCGCCTTATTGAGATATCAAATGCGCTCCTCACCCTCGACTGCTCCGACGCGACAGCCGTCATGGGCTACCCGGATGATCTCAAGCTCAGATCATGCATGACGCTGTTTGCGCAGGTATCGGACGATCCAGTGTTCGACGCCGTTCTTGCAAAATTCTACGGCGGCAGGGCGGATGCTCGCACACTTGAGCTGCTGTCTCTTACCTAATGCGCACAAATTAACAGAAAATTTACACGTCTTTTTCTCAATATCCGCGAATTGACTTTTGGTCGGTTGGCGGATATAGTTTTATCTGTTGTTTTTCGGGACTGAGCAGCCCTGCGCTGCCTCGGCCCCAAAATTTTGTTCTGAAAGACAAAAAGGAGCGCAAAATGGAAAAGATCTTCAAGCTGAAGGAAAACGGCACCACCGCGCGCACAGAGATAGTCGCCGGTCTTACCACCTTCATGACAATGGCTTATATCATTGCCCTCAACCCCAACCTGCTGACCAACTTCGCGACCGGCACTCCGCTGTGGAATGCGGTCTTCATGGCAACCTGCATAGCCTCCGCCATCGGCATGCTCGTCATGGCCTTCGCCGCGAACAAGCCCTTCGCAATGGCTCCCGGCATGGGCCTGAACAGCTTCTTCGCCGTCGTCGTTGCAAACATCGCAACGTTCACCGGCCTGAGCTACGAGGAAGCCTTCCCTGCCGCAATGTGCATCATCCTCGTCGAGGGCGTTTTCTTCGTCATCCTCACGCTTTTCTCCATCCGCGAGAAGATCGTTGAGGCCATTCCCTTCGGCATCCGCATCGGCATCACCCCGGCCATCGGCCTTATGCTGCTCAACGTCGGCTTCGGCTCGAACGCCGGCCTTTACAGCGAAAAGGGCGGCCCGTTCTACGTTCTGTCCACTTTCTTCGGAAGCCTCACCCCATCGGTTGCACGCGACACCGTCGGCAGCGCGTATCCGCAGCTGGTGCTCTACGTCGTCACCATGCTCGTCGGCGTATTCGCCATCGTCGTCCTCAGCCACCACAAGGTCAAGGCATCCGTCATTCTCGGCATGCTCATCTCCTGCATCGTTTACTGGGGCGGCAGCTTCATTTTCCTGGACACCAACCCGTTTGCATCCCTTGCCACCGCATCCTTTGTCCCCCCTCTCGGCGATATGCTAGACACCACATTCTTCAAGTTTGACTTCGAGACCTTCATAAGCATCGGCTGGTTCACCGCCGTTGCCCTTATCATAACCTTCTGCATGATCGACATGTTCGACACCATCGGCACCCTCGTCGGCACCGCCGCACGCGCAAACATGCTCGATAAGGACGGCAAGATGCCCAAGATGAAGGAAGCTCTGCTGGCCGACGCCGTCGGCACCGTTGCAGGCGCATGCACCGGCACCTCCACCGTCACGACCTTCATCGAGTCCGGCTCCGGCGTCGAGGCCGGCGGCCGCACCGGTCTTACCGCGCTGACCACAGCGGTCATGTTCCTGCTGTGCATGTTCATCGCACCTATCGCAGCTCTCATCCCGGCTCCGGCAACGAGCGCCGCACTTATCTATGTCGGCATCCTCATGCTCAGCGGCCTCAAGAACGTCGATTGGGACGATATCCTTCAGGTCATCCCCGTTGCGCTTATGCTCATCTTCATGCCAATCACCGGCTCGATCGGCCACGGCATCGGCATGGCGCTGATTTCCTACTCCGTCGTTGCCGCGTTCACCGGCAAGGCAAAGGAGGTCTCGATCCTGACCTATGTGCTTTCGGCACTGTTCCTCGCAAAGTTCTTCATCATAGTTTGATACCTATTCAGCTTACCGGCGTTCCGAAAGGGCGCCGGTAATTTATTACCCTGCTGCCGACAAGGCCGGCCCTTTCATATCGGTCAAGCTCCGAAAACAGCGCATCAAAGCAGTCCGAGCAGACATATTCGCCCTCCCACGAGAAGATCTCGTCGCCGTTTTCAAACATCAGGCGGCATTGCGCGCAATACGCTCTGTATTTATTTCTGTTATTCAAGCACACATCTCCAAACAAGATATTTTATGCAATTGCATTATCTATTTTGGATATTACTTGCTTTTGCATAACTTGTCAAGTATTTTCCTTTTCGCCGGCGAAAAAATTTTCCGGCACTGTGTTAATTCAATATCAATATTGTCGCTGTTCATGTGCAATTGCGTTGTATAATTGGGTCATTTACTTTCATTCCGCTTCTTTTTTGGTGCAATATGACGGTTTTTAACACTGCATTTTTATAACATCTCACAATTGTATCTTGCGCCGACAAGTAATAGAATTTGAAAAGTGGGGAATGTGTTTCCTCAGATGATTAGTTTTCAATTTTTTCAATAGGAGAGAAAAAGCAATGATTACAAACGAGTATCTTAAGAGAGTCTATGACTCCGTCGAAAAGCGCGATCCCGACCAGCCCG
>OLGD01002171.1_pt1 | contig 23702 bp, 21 predicted proteins | sample 1605311 | NCBI WGS metagenome assembly OLGD01 (sample SAMEA3888917, study PRJEB22519) | human gut metagenome | biome: human gut; feature: human-associated habitat; material: faeces | place: Denmark | collected 2010
CGGAAAGATGTTTTAGGCATGTGGGTTGGGGAAAATGAGAGCGCCAAGTTTTGGGCAACTGTGCTCAACGGCCTGAAAAACCGGGGCGTAGAGGATATTTTCATCGCCTGCACAGACAATTTGACGGGCTTTGACGCGGCGATCCACGCCACCTTCCCCCAGACTGAGATCCAAAACTGCATCATTCACCAGCTGCGCAATTCCAGCAAGTATGTGTCCTACAAGGACCTGAAGGCCCTTATGGCCGATCTGAAGGCGGTCTATGCCGCTGTGGACGAGCAGGCAGCCCTGGATGCTCTGGACACCTTTGAGGAGCGCTGGGACAAGAAATACCCGAAAATCTCCCAGTCCTGGCGGTCCAACTGGGCCAATCTCAGCACCTATTTCAAGTACCCCCAGGAGGTGCGCAGGCTGATCTACACCACCAATGCCATTGAGGGTTTCAACCGCCAGCTGCGCAAGGTGACCAAGGCCAAATCCGTCTTTCCCACCGATGACAGTCTGCTGAAAATGTTGTATCTGGCTATGATAGATATTACGAAAAAGTGGACCGGACGGCGGCAGGACTGGAGTATCATCCACGCCCAGATGGCCCTCTACTTTGCCGAGCGTATGCCCGAGTGACACCGCCGGGGCCGGATGTCAAGGGCAAGATGAACGGATCTGCCGCCCTTGACATCCGCCACCACCGGCGTTATGTTGTTGAAAAGGCGGCAGCCGGATTCCCCGGCTACCGCCCTGAATAAATTTTGCTCTATTCGCACCTTAAATGGTGTTTACACAGAATTGGGGATTGACCCAAAGAAATTTTGAAATACACTTTTTCTGAGCATCGTTAAGATTTTCAATTTTATCATTAAATTTAATTTCACTCTGATCTATACTGTCTACACATGGCTTTAGCCAGTCAATTTCCTCAAAAGAAAATCCATATCGCAACAGCCATATCTCAGTTGGATCCTCTGTTCCGTATTTAATCAACTTTGCCAGTCTCTCAGCACGATCATCTTGGTATACGATAAAGTACTGATGGAAAATTGCATAAAACAAATCACTAAGTTTAAATCCAATTAGTTTATCGAGAAAATCGTATGTATCGTAAACAATACGGTCATAGTCTACATCTTTTCCCTTAGTTTCAGCAGAGAATAGCGGATAAGCCCGCAATTCTTTATTTGGAATATCATTATACCCTGCAATATATCGAACTTTCAGTTTATCTGCGTCGTCCTGATGTCCTGTTTTTGATAAAAGACGTCGCTCTGCAACTTTTGAAACATAAGCATATCTTTCTTGGCATATTTTACTGAATGTTTTTCCGTGTACTTTCCAGATCATAATCTTTATTGCTGAATCGAAAACATATGTCTCCGCCGCAGTTAATTCTCTTCCTAAATATTGCTTATACAAACAATGAAAGTCCTCATAAACTTCTTTTGAAACGGCATTAGGTAACACAAATTCTACACCATTAAACATCATATCAAGTAGGGTGGGAACAACTGTTGTTACACTATCTGTTTTTAACTTTTCCAAATCCTTGTTTGTTAAATTGTATTCATCAGAGAATTCACCAGTATTAATTGCTTCTTTATATTCCTCATATTTTTCGTCCATTTTATCATCTGTCGTGTCTAAGCGAGACTTTGGAGAAACAGCCTGTCGAAAAACCCCCGGGGGTTCGGGGGCCGCAGCCCCCGGAGGCTTTAATCGGATTTGGCGACATGCGCGTCAAATCCGCAAAAAGCCTTGCGTAGCAAGGGTTTCCTTGCATAGCTCCCTGGCCGCGCCGTAGGCGCAAGGGAGCTATGAACACCTCGAAAAAGTGGCGCAAGCCACTTTTTCGACAGCCTGAAAGAGTATTCTTTTTACGATATACTTTACGGAATCTACTCATCGCATTTGGGCGTAATATTACACTACCGTAATCAAATTCCGGCTTGCTTGTCGAACGTCCTGCTCGTCCAATTAGGTTTTTTACAGAGAGAGTTTTGCTTTCTTCAAATCTGTCAAGGTAAACGACATCAAATGGCATGTTGATTCCTTGTTCCAATGTAGAAGTTGCAAAACAAATTCTACAAAAACCCTGCTGTGTAAAGCGCTCCAGTAAAAGTCGAGCTGTTAAAGGCATAGAGCCATGATGAATAACAATACCACAGCCTAATTTTTCCAGCATATCCGAATTATAAAAAGACTTATCAGTTGTTGATGCGCCAATATAATCTTTAAGTTCTGATATGATTTTTAAGGCAACTGAGCTCTCAATTTGGCGACACATAGAAATATATTTTTGAAACTGGTTATATATTTGCTTATTGTAAATGTGCGCTTTGGGGACATAAATTAGTACACTGCCTCCTTTTTTTAGCACAGTCTCAATAGGGTCAAATGTTGCCTCTAATTTACGTGTCCCAAGTATACTGGGATCGCTTCCGAAATGATAAAATTTCTGAGTGGTTGTATCGTGTGTATAAAAAATTTGACCAACATTTTTTAATTCGTAATTGTTATACGCTGAAGTTGTATTAATTATTTCAATACCATTCTTTTGCATTTGTGCTTCTGGATTTTCAACAAATGGATGCGCAAAAACAAATTTTGCATCGGAAAAATATTTAAGTGCTCGCCTTACAATACTGTCAAAATATAGACCACGAACAGATTGCTCATCACTAAGCTGTGCTTCATCAAATAGAATAAGATCAATTTTTAGCCATTCTTTATTCTTGAATAATTCTCTTGCTCGTTCAGGTGTTAATATGAATATATTCCGATGAGCATGTTTTGTATTAATACGATCGACAAAGGTTAAAATATTTACTTTTTTGTTATCCACAATATTACTTAAACGATCAAAATACTCATTGATCAACGCCCTTGATGGAACAATGACTACCACATCATTTGAACATGACGAAATAAGATTTCTAAACACAAATGATTTTCCGGTACTTGTTGGCGCCGAGAAACTAAAATACTGCAAATTTTTTATCTTTTTAAGAATATCTGCCTGCATAGGGGTATAGTCATCCCCTAGTTCATCTTTTAGGTGCTGATGGTACATCTCAAAAACAGACCCTACAAGGCTCTCAATCTTTGGGTGCTTAAAAAACAGCCCCATTATTTCGATAATATCTTGCTCAAACTTTTCAAAATATTTTGGCTGAAACAATTTAAAATAGGAAATAATTTCCAGAATTATAGCATTATCAGGACCATTTTTATAAATCTCATCTTTGACATAATTGATGATCTGATCCAAATCTTCTCCGATGCGAATCTTTGCAATAATATTTCCTTTTTCCAACACATTGCTCATAAATCAACCGCCACCAATATTATTTCTTCGTATTGAAGTAGATGTTGAAAGTCGGTTCGTTTAACAACACTTTCTATGATTTTGTCTGTCACGGTACTTTTCGCTGAAAATGCGGCGGAAAAACCTTTTATTCCGTCAGCAGCTTTTTGTAGAGCTAAAGGAGTACAAAAAGGTTTTAATTCCGGAAGGTCTTCGATGTCCTTCCCATCTCTAATAAATTCAACCATCTGCGGAAGCGCTGATGAGTATGCTGTTGTTTTAGCAACATACTTGGCCTCTCCAAAAATAACCGTGTCCGTTATTTTGTTCTGTGAATGAAAATCAAATCCGGGATTTCCAGAGCGTTTCTTCCCAACAAGTTCAGCGAGTGGAATATCCAGATAGTCTAATTTGTCAATTAGTGTTTCTCTGGCTAACTCTGACACAACATACTCTCCAGCATCTTTTGTTATACTGTCATCGATACATTGATCGAATTTACATTTTATATCATCTATCGTTTTCTGCGAACGAGAAGCAAATGCTTTCTTTTCATAGTCTTCATCGAATTTGTTGAGCCAAGATGAGTTCATAAGTACACGCAAAATATCCGCTAATGTTGCTGCTACATCTTCCGGATCTATTCTAAAAAATTGAACTTTAGCCGGTGAATACTCAGTTAGTTCTTTGTGGACAGTTATCTTCAAGGTCTTCACCTCATTTTAAAATACTGCTTAGTACAACCCAATCATCGCTTTCGATGTTATCAGAATAGTGGTCCATGCAGATGCACAATTCATCTGTTGTTGCATCGTTACGCACAATGCCGCCTTTTAACCCATGTTCAGTCAGGTAATCCTTCAGAACTTTAAATTTTTTCGGAGTATAAAGATCTATGTCTTGGCTGTTTCCACTGCGGTCAAATCCGCCTTTTGTCTCAATAATCCAAATCTCGCCATTCATGCCGACAATGTAGTCGGGATAAAAGAGTTTTTGTTTGTCCGAATTGTCATAATATACGATTGAAAGGTATTCGTTGCCTTTGTCGCCATTCTTGTACCACCAGTCTATACTATCGGAGCGTTCGCAGAATTTTTCAAACTTAACTTCCGGCGTAGAGCGGGGAGCGGCAGAAGACAGGTAATTTTGATAAACATTTTTCTCCATAACATACTGCGTTTTTGCGTCACCATTGTAGGTAAAAAGACATGACTGAGGAATATGAAACTCATAATAGGATTTTGATGGTACATCCATTTTCAGCTGTGCCATTTCATAAGCCATAGCCTCACGCACCAAATGGCGAAGTTTGTCAACATTGTTAATTACAAAAGCGTAAACGGCTCTCGGTTCTAATGCAAGTATTTTACGACTGTATTTAAAATTCTTATCGAACAGTTTTCGGATAATGGTATTCATATAGGAATATTCCATACCAATCTCCAAACCAATTTTACCGATTTTTTGGTGATAATCTCGACCGTGTGTATGAGTATTCAACTTTTCTGTAACCTCGATCTTGTTCATATCTGCTGAATCAAAGTCAAGTGTAGCAGTTTCGCCGGAAAGAGTATGCTTTACGATATTTTCGCTTAATTCATAACCAGCAGACTGTAAACGAGTACGGTTTTCTGTTTTGTTTGTGCCTACTCCGTATTCCTTCTCTGCATATGAAGTAATCGCTTGTAATGCTTTTTGAGGATTACGAGTAGATGTTATCATTGTTCTCTGCTCACCTGTAAGCGTTATATTCTTATACTCATTTTTAAGAAAAAGTGTGCAGGCATTTAGTGCAGCTTTATCAAGCGCCATTTTTACGCCTGCGGTAAACTTCTCGTCCAAAGTGTAGAGATAGCAACTGTCGAGAATATCATTTTCATAATGTTTCGCCTCAGGCATACGGCGAATACGACCTATCGTTTGTATCTCAAAGGTTTCGTCCATATTGTCACGGAGTTTAACAAGAATATAAGCCCTCGGGCAATCCCAACCCGTAGCAACCGCTTGTTTTATGATGACAGCCGACGATTTTGCATTAGGAGCGTCGATATCTTCTAAATTCTCATGCCTGTCGGAAAGCCATATCGCAAGCTGAGTGTTTTCATAAGTAAGTCCCTGTGCTTCAAGATAGCGTTCAACGCCGTCCTGCAAGGTTTCCGACTTATTTGGCAGCTGAATTACAATCAAGGGATTGATATCCACATTCCTTTTCAAAAATTCAGAACGGAGGTCACGCTGTTTGGCAAGTGCTTTCTCGAGCAGAAATTCCGTTTGATTTTCCGTTTCAATCGTCTGCGGAAAGTCTTGGTTGATAACAAGCATTTTCTTGATAAGTCCTGCCGCAATCACTTCTTCTTCGGAAATTTCAATAACTTCCGCTTTTGCTATGCCTTTTGGAGTTGCGGAACAACGAATTATTTTGTCCGTATGAAAATACTGTATAATTTCATCTGCCTTTATTGTATTGTTCTGATGGCTCTCGTCTACAATAATTACAAAATGCAAGCCTTCATTTAGGGCGTGCTGAATATGCTCCAAAAAGTTGGTACGCTCACTATCTTTTAATGCGTTATTGCCTTTTTTCGTCAGCTTTTCCCAGTTAATAAAGCAGCTGTCGTTTTCTTCAAAACCTGCTGTCATTATATCAGAGAGCAATTTAGTTTGTGAAGCGTGGATATACTTGTCCATCTTAGCCTTGCTTTGTTCTTCAAGGCTACCTTTGCCCGGTGTAAGCCATACAAAAACAGTTTTCGGGAAGGATTGTATGTATTGGTGCATAAAGTAGGTGAGAATAATGGTTTTACCGCTTCCTGTTGGGCTTTTGAGGATAATATCACGAACAGGAGTTTCCATTGCTTCGAATAGTTTTTTTACGGCTTCTAACTGAAATTCCTTTAAGTTCATAATCAACCCTCCTGTAAATCACGGTAATAGTAATCTGGAATAATACTAATTTCGATCTCGTGCGATTTTATAATCTTTTCCTGTTCTTCTGTTGGTAAAAGATCGTGTCCCATATAGAGTTTTTTGCATTTTGCAAAATCATCAGCATTTGCAACAAAATCACCAAGTTCTTCTTCGGTCAGCACAATAGCAATTTCTGCATTGCCCGTAAAATTTACGCCGTTTTCAAGTTCAATAATTTCACGGATGTGTTTTAACAACTCATCTGCATATTCGTAATACATACGCTCGTTGATAGGAATATAATCAACCTTATAATATTTCAGTGAAGCGGCATACCCTTCTTTGTAAATCACACGCTTGATACGCTCATATGTAACATCACGGCAAATATTATTCTCGTTATTCGTGCAGAGGATAAACTTACGGTTCCCGCCGTCCTCTGCATTCAACTTCATAACAGCGTGTCCAGTAGTGCCGGAGCCTGCAAAAAAGTCGAGAATAGTAGCATCAGATCTTTTTGCAACAACAGAATATAGACAATCATAGACATTCCATAGTGACTTAGGAAAGTCAAATGGACAATTTGGAATTAATGAATTTAGTAGTTGTTTGCCATAGCTGTTAGCATCATATTTGGGGTCTGCCCACACGGTTTTATATGTACCAAAAGTTTTACCTAATTCAATATCATATACTCCTTTTGCCTTTTTAATGGCTAGATAGTTGGCAATTCCTTCTATAGATTGTCTCGCATATCTCCATTTGCGTTCGATGCCTTTTGCATCAACAGGATATACTGCTATGCTACCATCACTTAATATTTCGTTTTTTGGGGGATGGTAATCACTTGGTGACACATCACCAAACCCAATTATTTTATCGTTTCTAACGATAATTGGATAGAAGCAGTTTTTTGCGTCTGTTCGTAAAGACTCACTACCCCAATTTCGTAAGGGCGACCAATATACCTCATCGTCTGATAGGCGACGTTCCCCAATTATTTTTTCACCTTTAGGGATGATAAAATAGGCAAACTCATTAGTATATGAAAAGTTTTTCCCTTGTATTCCACGGGGATTGTGAATGATAGTTATGCAGTCATATTCATAACTTTCTCCAAAAATATCGTCTAGCAATAGACGTAATGTTGCACTTTCATTTTCATCAATAGCACATATTAAGACGCCTCTCTTTGTTAATAGTTTTTTAGCAATTGTAAGACGCGAGTGCATCATACTAAGCCATTTACTATGTTTAAACAGATCGTTTCCATCTACATAGTCGTTATCATAAATCCAATTTGCTGCCCCAGTGTTATACGGAGGATCAATGTAGATGAGGTCAATTTTGCCCTTATGAGTTTTTTCCAATAATTTAAGAGAAGCAAGATTGTCCCCCTCGATGAGAAAATTCATTTGTTCGCCGTTGTCGATGAACAGGTCTTTCTCTTCAGTTAATACAGGGGTATGGGTATCCAGTACCTCATCTATTTCCTCACGGTGTTCCTCGAATACAAGTCCGTATTTCTTGCCGTTTACATCTTTTTCTAAATCGGAAAGATAGGAAAGCAAATTGCCCGTATTTTCATCCTGCGGAGCAGCAGAAATAAAGGCTCGAATTTCTTTGATTTTATTCACTAAGTCTTCACGCTTTTGTTTAGATATGTTTGTACTCATTGTGTTGTTCCCCTTATACCTTGTTGGAAAAAATATTATTAATTCATTTCACGTGTCGTTATCCCATTGTTTCCGTCTACCAGCCCATAAGCCCGATAATAGGACAACATCGCCTGAAGTTGCAGTTTACTCGCAAAAAGCTGGCGGTAGGTAACGGTTTTCTCCTTGCCATCAGCCTTGAGCTTCGCCATCTTTTCCACAGTCGAGTCATACTGGGAAAGGATGGCTTTTAACATATCTTCAAAGGCTTTTAATCTTTTTTCGTCCATGTAAATCACCGATTATTTCTCAGCCGCAACGCCGGATTTCATCCAAGCGTCCACTTCGCTGATCTTAAATTTCCACAGCCTGCCGATCTTTGTGGCGGGCATTTCTCTTTTGTCTATCCAAGCGAGTACGGTATCACGGCTGACACCGAGATATTCGCAAATTTCTTTCATGGAGTACCAGCGTTCGATATTTGAATCCATTTTGAGTCCTCACTTTCAGGTAGATACAATAATACAGAATAATTATACTTGAAACATCATCTAAAATCAATGATTTTTGTAGATTTATGTGGAATAGACACGATTTGAGATATAAAAAATATGCCTGCCAGCAATGGCGGGCATATTTTTTTATCTTTCTTTAGAGTTTTTTCTTAAAAATAGGGTGCGTTTTGGCCTCCTAATTCCAAATAAGTGAAGGGATCTTTCGCCGAATAAAATTTTTTTCGTGGAAAATCTCGAAAATGGGTGTGCATTTCAGCACCCTTTGTCCAAATGAGTGAAGAGGTTTTTTCAAAATAAGCAACTCTCAAATGTTTTTCTGATTTAGACTTGCACTTATCATTTCCCGGTGGAAATAAGTGAAGGCCCTTCATACTGTACCTTGAAAATTGAATAACAATTCGAATTGGATATGACTGTGCCACGACCTTCCGAAAGAAGCGAGCACGGCGACGCCTCCTGATGGGGGCAGGGATAGAAAAACGGGATTCGGAAAACACAGCAGATACCTGAAGGCACTACGATCCTCACGCCGGTATCTGTCGTACATAGCCATAAAAAAGGAGGATGGAAGCTATGAAAAAATCGGAGCTCAAGGAGCTTTACCAGATGATGTTCCCGGATTACCCGGATATTGTGACCGTCAAACAGTTGCGGGAAATGCTCGGCGTCAGCCGGGCGCTTGCGTACAAGCTGATTGCCGACGGCGAAATACAGGCGGTGAAGATCGGGACATCCTTAAAAATCCCCAAAGCCAGCGTGATCAATTACGTGACCGGGGCGCAAAAGGAGGTGAAATTTCGTGTCTCAGCGAGTGGAACTGACCCCGTCCCAGCGCAGGCGGTGCAACCGGCTGATTAAAAGTCTGTGCGCCAATTACGACGACGGAAACTGCCTGCCGCTTGACGAGGGCGACGGCTGCGTCTGCGTGCAGATGATCTCGTTATCTCTCATCTGCAAGTATTTCCGCAATGCGGTTTTACCTGTCGACAAAGAACTGTGTGCGGAGATTTTCAGACAGCGTACTTATCACTGCGTAGAATGTGGGGCTGCTTTTGTGCCGAATTCCAACCGGCAGAAATACTGCCCGGCTTGCAGCAAAAGAGTTCACCGCAGGCAGAAAAACGAGAGCGAAAGAAAGCGCCGAGCGGACAGTTAGAGGCGCTGAAACGCCCTGTTTACAAGGGCTTTTTAAAGCCGAAACAAGGGAAAGAAGGACAAGATACCGAAACCCTTGATTTCGGCTTTCTAACTGTCCACAAACCAAAAAAAGAGAGGATTGTACTTATGAAAAGAAAATTAGTGACCGTGGATGCGGAAACTCTGTTATCCACGCCGATGAGCAAAACCATGTTTATTGTGGATGAGTTGATCCCGCAGGGAGTGAATGTCTTAAGCGGAGCCGCCAAAATCGGAAAAAGCTGGCTCATGCTGTGGCTTGGGCTTCAGGTGACACAGGGGATTCCCGTTTGGGGAATCCCGACCATGCAATGCGATGTGCTATATCTCTGTTTGGAGGATACACAAAGACGAATTAAAGACCGTCTGTTCGATTTGACCAATGATCCGCCCCGCAGTTTCCATTTAACGGTGACCTGCGGCTTGATCGGGAACGGGCTGGAAGAAGAGCTCGTGAACTTTTTAAATGACTTCCCGAAAACAAAGCTGGTGATTATCGACACGCTCCAAAAGGTGCGGGATTCCAAAGGCGGCGCAGGCAAAACGGGAATGTACGGCAACGATTACGACGACATTTCCTCCATCAAGCGGATCGCCGACCAATACAATATCGCCATCATTCTCGTCCACCATCTGCGCAAGATGAAGGACAGCGACGACCCGTTCAATGAGGTGTCCGGCTCCACCGGAATCGTCGGTGCGGCGGATACTAATTATGTACTGAAACGCAAGCGAAGCAGCAGAGACGCTACCCTTCTTGCCTGCGGGCGGGATGTGGAATATCAGGAACTGACCCTGCGCTTTCAGGACCTGAAATGGGAGCTTGTAGAGCGCAAAAACACCGAGGAAATCCGCAAAGCGGAGATCCCTCAGTTTCTTTTTCGGGTGGTGGAATTTATGAAAAACCGCACCGAATGGCTGGGAACCGCTACCGACTTGGTCGCCGATATGGCGGAAACGGAAACCACGCCCAATGTGGTAACCAAGTACTTAGGGCAGTTTTACTATGAGGTACTGGAACCTGCCGGGATCGAGTACCACACCAAACGCACCGGGCAAAGCAGGCTGATCAAATTCATCCGGCATGACGGCGGTGACGCAAATGACGGGGCAAACGATATATAGCGAAAAGTGCGTCACGGCTGTCATAGCTGTCACAAACAGAAATTATGGGTTCGAATGGAGGGAAAAAGCCAAAAATCCGCCCAGTTCTCTCCAAAAAACCGCCTGTTCTTTCCATGATTTTGGGGGAGCTTCCCCCAAAAGGCAAAAAAGAAAAGTCCAGCAAACCCGCATGTTTACTGGACTTTCTGGCGGAGAGTTAGGGATTCGAACCCTAGGTCCCTTTCGGGACACAGCATTTCGAGTGCTGCACCTTCGACCACTCGGACAACTCTCCATATGTCAATCCGAAAATCGTTTCCAAACCATTTGGAAAGAACTGACGGAAAGAACTGCGAAATATTCGGTTTTTCGAACTGCGGGAGCCCGCAGAAACACTGGATTCTTAGCGGACAAAACTGACACTATTTCAAAAATTTTCGAGTCAGCCCCGTTATGACCACTTCGATACCGCTCCACAAGATTTATATCGGTCAGGGCGCTAGGGGCCCCAGCCGCCCGGGCGATCCGCCAGGGCAAGCATGGGTATTATAACCCATCGGTTAAAAAAAAGCAACGGCTGAGAACCGGGGATATGCGCCCTTCCCGCTTTTCTCGACGCCCATAGTCCAGCCGTCTTTGCAGGCCTGACGCCCCGCCTTGCCCGCTTCTACGGCAAAGGCAAAAATAGGCCCATGGCCCCGCTGTTTCTCCGGCCATTCATTTATTTAGATTTTTTTAAGAAAAAACTCCTTGACGATAGCTTCCCGGCATGCTAAATTAGAATTATTCTAATTCTAATTTTTTAATTTCCCCACTCCCCACTTTGGTCCTTCCTGTAGGGCGATCCGGATTCCCGCTGTGGACCTCATCCCGCCGCCGGGGCCTTCCCTTGCCTGCGAGTCCACGGACTTGTAAATATATAAATGGAGGTATTGTTTTATGAGAAGCATCACAACCCTGGATTTACAGTATGCCCATAGGTTTTATGGATTTAAGGGCGAAGCCCAGTATTTGCACGGACATACGGGCGTTTTGACAATTGAAGTTGAGGATACCGTAGAGCCTGGTGTCAATATGGTTTTTCCATGCAACGAAATTCAAAAGACCGCCTGGGCAGTGCTGAAGAATTTTGACCATGCGCTGATTCTCCGAGAGGACGATCCGCTTCTTCCCGCCATCCTTCAGGTCTACGAACAGCAGGGCATTCGCCACGGGGCGCCCCAAAACCAGATGAAAGGACCGGCCTTTAAAACAGAGCTGGCCACCGCTTATCCGGAATGCCGTCTTGTGGTCACCAAGGAGACCCTGACTGTAGAAGGCATGATTAAGATCGTTTATGATCTGCTTAAAGATAAGCTTAACATTGCTAAGCTTACCTTTACCAGCGGGGTCAATGCGGCTTCTGCAGAATTTACCACCAAAAATCACATTGACCGCTGCCCCCTATGCGGCATTGCTCTAAACGAAAAAGGCATTTGCCCCAAGTGCGGCTATAAAAAAGCATAATTTCCTGTACGCCTACCGCAACCAGGTAGGATATCTTGCGCCGGCAGCACAGATGGGCTGCCGGCCTTTTTATTTGGGTGAACGCATACTGATTCTCCCGCTTCCATTTTGGCATTGCTGGCTGTGATCAAAAGTCCAACGAATACAATAAAAAATCAGAGCAAGCTTTTCATTGCTTACTCTGATCCTGGTGCGGTCGATGGGACTTGAACCCATACGGTCTCCCATACGCCCCTCAAACGTACGCGTCTGCCTATTCCGCCACGACCGCGAACTGCACGAATTATTATACTTACGCCAGGTGGGAATGTCAAGTCCTTGCCTCTGGTTTTCCCCTGGTTTTTTGAAAAACCACCCCTGTTCATCTTGTCTACAGGAGATTATAATAATAGTAATGTGAATGCATGAACTCCCCAGCAGAAAGGCTTTTTATTATGGCGCTTCCTTTCGTCCCTCCCTTTTCTGATCTATCGGCGTTTCTACAGGCGGATTATGCAAAAAGACTGCGGGTCTCTCCTAGAACGCTGCGGGATTATTTTAATAAGGGCGGCTTGTTTACCAATTTGGCGGCGCTGGATTGGTCCGTCGCAACGGATCCCGCCGCACTGTGTCAGGCCTGCACCCCCACCATGTCCGTCATCTGCCCCCAGCCGCCATCGGAGGGCTGGTTGGCCCGCTGCTATGGCTATCTGGTAGACGGCCTTTTCCCGGACCGCACCTTTGTCAAGCCCAGCCTGCCGGAACGTAAGGCAGTGGAGCTGTTTTTGTCCATCCTGCAATACTTTATGGATGGTGAAAAGGCCCGGCTGCCCCATTCCCTTTTGCGGGATCCCTGCATCGTGACACCCCAGGAGCTGGCTGCCAGCCGGATCCCGGAGGAGTACGGCCGTTTTTTGCAGCATATGGCCCAGAGCCGGTATCTGCTGCTGCTGCGCATTGCCCCTTTTGCCATGCCATACGACCCTGAAAAGCATATTCTGGGCGTCCATAATGTGGCGGTTGCCATGGGCCGTCAAGCGGTGCAATGCGGATTACCCGCCGATATTCCCCTGATAGCTGCCTCTTCCTTGGCCCATGACATTGGCAAATTTGGCTGCCAGGGACCAGATGCGGCCCGGGTGCCTACTTTACATTATTACTATACCTGGGAATGGCTGTCCAAGTTGGATATGCCCCAGATCGCCCATGTGGCGGCCAACCATTCTACCTGGGATCTGGAATTTGAAAACCTGCCTCTGGAAAGCCTGCTGCTGATCTACGCGGATTTTAGAGTGCGGGGCCATCGCCAAGGGAACGGGCCGGAGCAGGTATCCATCTATACCCTTGCCCAGGCCCATGATATCATCTTCGCAAAGCTGGCTCATATGACCGAGGAAAAGCGGCGGCATTATGAGACCGTCTTTCAAAAGCTGTGGGATTTCCAAGCGTTTTTACAAAGCCAGGGCGTGGATCCCGATCCGGCTGGCACGCCAGTCCGTGTACAGGCTCCAGACCCTTCTCTGCTCTCCCCCGACCAGGCTGTAGGCAGGCTCCGCTCTATGGCCTTCTTCCACAACGTACAGCTTCTCCACACCCTCAGCGGCCAAAGCTCCATGGAACAGCTGCTGGAGCAGGCCCGCAGCGAAAAGGATCCCTACCGGCTGCGCACTTATTTAAGGCTGTTGGAGGATTACAGCGTATATATGACCCGGGATGGCAAACTGTTGGCCCTGGGATTCCTCTATGAGCTGCTTATGCATTATGCAGGAGACGTGCGCAGGCACAGCGGCTCCATCATGGGACAGATTCTAGCGGGCAGTGGGCCCCGCTATCGTAAGGAGCTGCCGTCCCGGGCTCCCAAAGGTGCAGCCGCCCCCTCGGTGACTCAGTTGCTCCAGGAAGCGGCTGACCTTTGGGAATCCTATATCCTCCGATGCCTCTATCCGGACGCCCGGATCTCTGCAAAGCATGCCGTTCGCATCGCCAACTCCCTAAAAACCATTGCCGCCAGCCTTTTTGCTGCCTGTGAACCCCAGGCGGCGCCCCATTTTCTTGCGCCGCTTCTTAAGCGGTTTCTAGCCCCAGATGTATCGCCCGCCCATCGGTTTATTCTGCTGGACGCCCTCGTCCAATGTCCGCTGTCTTCGTTGACCTCTAGGGAGACCGGTCGGGTCTTTCAGGTGCTTTGTTCCTTAGTGCAGACGCCGGCCCAGGCGCTTCCCCTGCTGCTGGCCAGCCTACGTCTGGCCATTGGCATCTTGCGGGCAGGCTGCCCTGGCGGCAAAAAGGGAGCTACAGCTTTGCTGCGGGCCTTACCCCCGCAGGATGAACCCGCTGTCTCCTACCTGGTTCGGCAGCTGGAAGAGGAGCTGGGGCGGCCCGCATCCCCTGCCGTGTTGGATGTATCCCGGCTGTATCTTGCCAACCTGAAAAAGGCGGTGCATTGGACTGTGAAGCTTACCTACGTGGATATGCTGGCCGCCTACGCCAAAGCCCACGGGGAGGAAGCCTTCCACATCGCTACTCATCTTTCCAATCTGCTTTCCGTCAGCGAACATCTCCCTGTTCGGGAGCGAGCAGGGCAGGCGCTGGTGGGCTTGTGCCCCCTGCTACGGGCGGATCAGCGCAATGAGATCGTCATTGACCTGATCCGAGAGCTGGAGAGCGGCCAGGATCCGGTGGCCCGCTATATTCCCCCGTTTTTAGGGGATCTGATCTGCAGCCTCCCCGCTAAGGAGATGGCGGAATGTACAGATTTATTGGAGGCCATGGTCCGCTCCTCCAATATCCGGCCAGCCAGATTTGCCCTTTCCACCCTAGGAGCCATGCTGAGGCAGGTATATGATCAGCCCTTGGGAGCGCGCATTCTAGGCCTGCTGCTCACCGGCATCGCCCATTATGAAAACAGCATCCACCGTACGGCCCTGTATGTATTGTGTAAGGGATATCTTGCGGAAGCCTCTATTCCCTTAGAGCAGCGGCAACAGGTTTTCATCCGCTGCGGCAAAAAGCTCCTCACCCTGCTGTGGGAGCCACGGGGAGGCAGGATTACCTTTTTCAACCGGGCGGCCATGCTGAACCACCTATACCGGTTCATCACCCAGGCCCAAGTGGAATTGGGTCCATGGCATTTCCCGGCACCTGGCCCGGCGGCCTTCTTCCCAGGCACCTTCGACCCCTTTTCCGCCGGTCACCGGCGGATCGTGGATGAGATTCTCTCCCTGGGGTATACAGTATATCTGGCAGTGGATGAATTTTCTTGGAACAAGCGCACCCTTCCAAAACTCCTTCGCCGGCAGATTGCCATGATGAGCGTAGCAGACGCGCCGAATGTCTATCTATTCCCGGATGACATTCCAGTCAACATCGCCATGCCACAGGATCTTGCCAAGCTATCCGCCTTGTTCCCAAGGGAGGGCGTATCCCTGGTGATGGGCAGCGACGTGGTGCTCCATGCCTCCGCCTACCGGCACCACGCGCCCGGCGGGGCGTGGGAATACGACCATATTGTCTTTGCCCGGGCGGAAGGGGAAGAACGGACGGCGGTAGATCAGGCCATCCGTTCCCGCATCCAGGGCAAGCTTCGTCTGCTGTCCCTGCCGCCGTATTATGAAACCGTCAGCTCTACCCGCATCCGGGAATCCATTGATAAGAACATGGATATATCCATGCTGGTGGATCCTGTGGTGCAGGATTTCATCTATGCCAAGGGCCTGTATTTGCGCAGCCCCCAAAATAAGCGGATGCTCCAGCTGGACGTCCTCTATTTTTCCGAGTCCCATCCAGCTGCCGATGTATACGTCTGCCAGCTCCATAGCCGGGATGCCAGCCAGCCTTTAGGCCGCATCCAGGCCCGGGTATTGTCCACATCCCATCTATATGCTGCCCTACACAGCGCTCCGGAGGCGGAGGCCCTGCGCCAGAAGGTATCCGGCAAAGTTCTGCTGATTGAATCCTGCCAGGCGAATGGTACAGAATATACTAGGTTGCTATGCAACCAATTGTTAGCCCGCTGCCTCTTGGATGATATCACCTATGCCGTTTACCGGGCGGACTCCCAGCAGGATGCCCTGGCCTGTCTACTACCCCAGTTGGGGTTTGTACCCCTGGATGCCTGGCCTCAGCTCTACCTGGTGGATATGCGGGCCCCCATGATCCTGATCCAAGATGTTTTGTGCAGGCTTAAAGCGCCCTTTTCCAGCGATGGGGCGGTAATAGAAGCCGTACAGCACAGACGGCCCGCCCTGCGGCTAAGCCTTTGTGGCCTGTTCCCCGGCCGCCTGCTCCTGTGCTTTGATACAGAATTGCTCAACCAGGCCCTTATGGAAAAGGTGCAGCGGTGGAATCAGGTGATTCCAGGCCAGCAGAGCCTAGGGGAAAATATGTGCGTGCCTTATGGGAAGGTACTTTCTGGAGACATCGTACCCCATACGGTTACAAAAGCCCTTCACGCAGAAAAGGTGTTTGCGCCGGATCTGCGCAGTTTTTCCATTTTGGAATCGCCGGGGTATTCCTCCCTTTCCAACCAGGCCCGTACCCTCAAATCCTTCCAGCGGCCTGTCCTGTTGGTAGATGACCTATTGCACAACGGCTACCGGCTGGAAAAGCTGGATCCTATCTTCCGGGCGGAAGGCGTTCCCATCGCCCGGATCATTGTTGGCGTTCTGTCCGGACGGGGCATGGACCTGACCAAGGCCCGGGGGTGGCAGGTGGATTGCGAATACTTCATCCCCAATCTGCGGTATTGGTTTAACGAGAGCCTGCTCTATCCCTTTATCGGCGGAGACGGCATGGGGGGCGCCCTACCTCGGGATTTTGTCATCCCCTCTGTCAACCTCATGCTCCCCTACGCCTATCCTCGCTTTTTGCGGGACGCGCCAGAGCAGGCGGTATTTCAGCTATGTCGTACCGCTCTAGGCAATGCTCAGGATATCCTCCAGGTTCTGGAAGAGCGGCATCTTTCCATCCTCACCAGCGCATTGACCATCCGCCGACTGGGAGATGTGTTCATCGCATCCCGTCTACCCCACCGAGGAAGCGCCTTATACTATGATCCCAATGCCATGCCGTCCCAATGTTTGCAGGAAGATATGGCGGCATTAAACCGGCTGGCCCATTCCCGGCCTGCAACATCTAGTTGAAAGGAGCTCTTCATGGATTATTATGCTTATGGCGGCGTTTGTCTGGCCCGAACCCAGTGTGCGCCCATTCCACCGGTAGCATTGCGGGTCAGCGAGCCCTTTGACCCGGTAGTATACCTGTTCCATGACCTATCCCCTCAGGCAGCAGGGTTGATCCGCACCAATGGAAAAACCTTACTCAATGCGGCATATGCCAATGCATATGCCGTGCTGGATCGGATGCTTGCCCCGCCCCAGCGGTTCCGGCTAAATCTGGTGGGGCTGGGGGACGTGGGAGGAACCTTGCTGACTGGGTTAAAATTATTAGGACATGATGTGGAGCAGATCGGCATTTTTGATCCTGACGAAGCCCGAATGGCCCGATATGAAATGGAGCTGAATCAGATCTTACCCATAGACGATAAGCCATTACCCAAGGTAGTATGCATCGAGCCGGACCAGCTTTTTGCCTGTGACGCCCTGCTTTTTACAGCCAGCAAAGGGGTGCCGCCCCTGGGCCAGGGGGGGGATGTGCGCATGGCCCAATACGCCGCCAACGCAGCCATGCTGGCCGGTTATGCCAAACAAGCCAGAGAACAGCGGTTTACCGGTCTATTTTGCCAAATTTCGGATCCGGTAGATCACCTGGCCCGCAGCCTGTTCCTGGCCAGCAACCGGCAGGATGGCGGTCTCTTCGATGGATGCGGGCTTTTGCCTGAGCAAGTCCAGGGCTATGGACTGGGGGTCATGGCCGCCCGGGCCGCCTACTATGCAGAAAAGGAAGGCGTGGACTTTTCCCAGGGCCGGGCCTACGGCCCCCATGGAGCAGGGCTTGTCATCGCCAACGCCCCAGGGAAAGACTATGACGACGCGCTTTCCCGCCATCTGACGGATTTGGCCCGGGAAGCGAATTTGCAGGTGCGCGCTCTGGGATATAAGCCCTATATCGCGCCTGGGCTTTCCTCCGCCTGCGTCAGCGTGCTACAAACCCTTCGAGGCAGCTGGCATTTGAGCTGTGTTCCAGTCAAAGGGGTCTATTTTGGCTGCAAAAACCGGTTTGGCGCTCTTGGACTGGAGCTTTTTGAGGAGGACGTACATCCCCTACTGCAAGAACGGCTGCAAGCCTGCTATAAAGTCCTACAGGATGCGATGCCCCTATGAAGCCGCTGACCATTGTATCCGCCGGGCAGCATACCCGGCTGCAGGCCGTATTGGAACTTGCCCTTACTGGAATCCCCTACGATCTATCGGTTATAGGGGATGGACCTATGCCAGACCTATCCCATAGGCGGGTTCTATTCGCCGTGTCCAGCGGGAAATATGGGCTGAATGCGGATATTTGCAAGCTGCTCCTCCATCTTCGTAAGGAGCCCGCCGCCATGGAGGGTAGCTATGGGGCCATGGTGATCGATGGCGAGGGGGAGCTTTACACCAAGCAGTTGGCCCGAGTACTGGCCTTGAGCGCAAATGGAGCGGGATGCTTTTTCCCTGGCAAATCCCTAGTGGATGGAACCGGGTCTTTGTCCACACTGCGCATCCAAGCCCAGCGGGCTGGTATTACCCGCCAGGAGGCCTATCCGCTGGCTGTAAAGCTGCTGGTAGACCGGCTGTTAGCCTTTTCGCCCCGGCGGGTTGAAAAGCCGAATGTTTTGCTGCTTCACGCCAGCAATAGGGAAACGTCCAATACGCTGGACATGGCAGGCATCCTGACCGCATACCTAAAGCCCCGTTGCACCCTACAAGAGATCTCCCTGCGCAGCGGCCTGCTGATGGATTGCCGGGGCTGTTCTTATAACGTTTGCGCTCAATATGCCATGAACAACAGCTGCTTTTATGGGGGCGCCATTACCGATGAGGTCTTTCCTGCCATCCTGCAGGCGGATGTTCTTCTCCTTCTATGCCCCAATTATAACGACGCCCTTAGCGCCCATATCACAGCCTTCATCAACCGGCTCACGGCTTTGCTGATCAACAACAGCCTGGATGACAAATACCTGTATGCTATCATCGTATCTGGCTACAGCGGCGGAGATCTGGTGGCCCAGCAAGTATTAGGGGCGCTTTCCCTGAACAAATCCTTTATGTTGCCGCCCCGGTTCTGTCTTTGGGAGACGGCCAACGATCCAAAGGACGCATTGCGCATCAGCGGCATACGGGAAAAGATCCGAGCCTTTGGGCAGAACATGCTGCAAACCATCCTTCCCTCGATTTAGGTGGATCAACATGATCCGTTCCCTGTCCCAGCTTATAAAAAAGCGGCTTGCGCTGCTTTTTTTGTTGCTTACATTCCGCCTTTCTGATCTGAGGGGCATTGACGCCTCCCATTTTTTTCGTATTTTGTCACACAACCTGCTCCGCTGCAATATGATAAAGCAACAATCGCAGGGAGGTTTTTGATTTGATGAAACGATGGATTGCCTGGTGCCTTGTGGCGATAACGCTGCTCGTATGCTGCGCTTGCGGCAAACAAACCCAGCTGCGGCAGGTCACCTTGAACGAAGTGACCCGGTCCGTATTTTACGCGCCCCTCTATGTGGCCATCTCCAACGGCTACTTTGCCGAGGCGGGCATGGAGGTGGAAATCGTGACCGGCGGCGGCAGCGATAAATCCATGACGGCCCTCCTGGCCGGGGAGGCGGACGTGGCCCTGATGGGGCCGGAAACCGGCGTATATGTGGTGAACCAGGGCCAGACGGATCACCCCATCATCATTGGCCAGCTCACCAAGCGGGACGGTTCCTTCCTAATGGGCCGGGAGCCTGTGACGGATTTTGACTGGGAGCAGCTGCGGGGCGCTTCTATTATCGGCGGCCGGCCTGGCGGTATGCCCTATATGACCTTGCTCTATGTGCTGCGCCAGCACGGCTTGGAGCCCGGCGTGGACGTGGAGGTGATCAGCAACATCCAGTTCAACCTCATGGGCGGCGCCTTCGAGGGCGGCACCGGGGACTATGTGACCCTCTTTGAGCCGGTAGCCAGCCAATTCCAGGCCCAGGGCAAAGCCTATATGGTAGCCAACCTGGGCTTGGAGAGCGGCGAGATCCCCTATACCACCTTCATGGTGCGCCAGCAAACCATCCAGGAGGACCCGGCCTTTGTTTCCGCCTTTGTGGAGGCCATATATCAGGCCCAGCAGTGGGTGCAGACCGCCACCGACGAGCAGGTTGCGGAGGCCATGCAGCCCTTCTTCCCCGACAGCGACCTAGAGACCCTGGCGGCTGTGGCGAAAAGCTACCGGGAAACCGACAGCTGGTGCCAGGATCCTGTAATGACGGAGGACGCCTTTACCCGCCTGCAGGACGTGATGGAGGGCGCCGGCGAGCTGGCCGCCCGGGTGCCCCTGGACACCCTGGTGGATAACAGCTTTGCCCAGGCGGCCATGCAATAATCCAAGGCTGGAGCAAAAGCGGGCGTATGCCCGCTTTTGGCTGTCGAAAAAGTGGCTTGCGCCACTTTTCCGAGGTTTTCATAGCTCCCTTGCGCCTACGGCGCGGCCAGGGAGCTATGCAGAGAAACCCTTGCTACGCAAGGCTTTTTGCGGATTTGCCGTACACGCCGCCAAATCCGATTATAGCCTCCGGGGGCTGCGGCCCCCGAACCCCCAAGGGTTTTTCGACAGGCTGAAGCGGGCGTATGCCCGCTTTTGTCAGCTTGTGGAAAAGCGGCTGCGCCACGCTTTCGCGATTTCCATGGCGCCCTTGCGCCTAAGGCGCGGCCAGGGAGCCATGCAAGGGAAGCCCTGGCTACGCAAGGCTTTTTGCGGATTTGCCCCACACCCCCAGGGGGCCCTTCTCTTGTCCCGTCGGGACGCTTCACCTTGCGCCGCCAAATCCGATGGAAACGAAGCAAGGGGGGCAGCCCTTGGCCCCCAGGGGTGTTTCAACTGCCTGAAGCGGGCGTATGCCCGCTTTTGTTTCGCCCCAAAAACGGAGCCCTCCCCCCAGCCTTGCGCAATGGCCGCCCTTGGCTTATAATGAAAGGGTATTTTTACCTCTACGAAAGGATGCGCATTCATGGAACATACCTGCAACACGCCACGTACTGATGAAGAACTTTGCCAGGCCATCCGAGAGAACATCGCATATATTCAGACCTTCCCGTCCCAGCGGCTGATGGTCATGCTACAGCCTTCCCTGCTGGAGGCCAGCGTTACGGAACGTACGGTCCGGCTTCAATACCCCATCAAGGACTGGATGCTCAATGCTGCGGACATCGTTCACGGAGGGGCCATCAGTAGCATCTTTGACAATGGAATGGCCATGCTTTTGCGCCCGTATACCGGCCGGGACTGCCGGACCCTGAATTTGCAGGTTTCCTATGCCGCGCCCATTCCCTTGGACGCCGGCCTTGTGACCCTGGAATGCAAAATCCAGGCCCTATCCCATCGGATTGCCCATATGTGGGCGGGCGCTTACATCAACCACGACCCCATGCCCGCCGCCACGGCGACCTCCATCTTTTACATGCTCAAATAACCACCCCAAGCCCTTCCCTGGGCCATGGGTCGGCATCCTTGCCGGCCCTTTTCCTTGCGGCCCGCTTTCCCGCCCATAGACGCCGGGCGCAGCCGTGGCAAAGTTTTAAGAAAAATTTATATGCGCGCCTTCCCTCCCATGTTATACTGGTTGCAAAACCATGTTTGGGAGGTATTGTATGCAATATGAAATTTGGGGCGGCCAAATGCCCGCCGTAACCATGCAGCTCAACGCCGGGGAAAGCGTTTATACCCAAAGCGGCGGCCTTTCCTGGATGAGCGACGGCATCAGCATGGAAACCAATATGAAGGGCGGCTTTGGCAAGGCATTGGGCCGGATGTTCTCCGGCGAAAGCCTGTTTATGGCCACCTATACCGCCCAGCGGCCCGGCGCCAGCATCACCTTCGCCTCCTCCATGCCCGGCGAGATCAAGGTGCTGGAGATAGGCCCCGGCCGGGAATACATCGCCCAGAAGAACGCCTTTTTGTGCGCGGACCCCGATGTGACCATCTCCGTGGCCTTCGGACGGGGCGGGGTGAAGGGCGCCATCTTTGGGGGCGAGGGCTTGATCATGCAGCGCTATAGCGGCCAGGGCCTGGTGTTCCTGGAGCTGGATGGGGCCATTCGGGAATACGACCTCGCCCCCGGCGAAACCCTCAAGGCGGATACCGGCAATGTGGCGGCCTTTGAGGCCTCCGTCAACTATTCCGCCGAAATGGTCAAGGGCTTCTCCAACATCCTCTTCGGGGGCGAGGGCCTGTTCCTCACCACCCTTACCGGCCCCGGCAAGGTCTGGCTCCAAACCATGTCCACCGCCGAGCTGGCCGCCCGGATCATCCCCTTCCTGCCGAAAAGCAATTAGGCGGAACAGCCCGGCGGCAGCGGAAAAACCCAGCCCCCCCGGGGCTGGGTTTTTCACAAGGGCCGGCAACAAGCGCCTCAGCCCATCCCTTTCTTTTTCCCGTGATCCAAATGGTAGGCCATACACTGGTAGCTCATCTGCTGGAGCATCCACAGGCCGCCCACCAGCAGGATCCATCCGGGCTGAGCCATGCCGCTGGCGGCCAGGAAAACCAAGGCCAGCATGGCCAGGAGAAAGGCCCCGCTCATCACCCGGAAGGAGAAGATGCTGCACTGGCCGATCCGGTGGCGTTCCGCCTCATCGCAGCTTTGGAACCAATCCTTTTGGAACCGGGTGTCGAATACATTGCCCCGCTTTTCCGGATAGATGCCCTTGACCGCCTGGATCGTCAAGGCTTGCGCAACGATGATCCAGGCCAGCTGAAGCAGCAGCAGAAGCATCATCCCATAGCCTTGGCTATCCGGGGCCTGGATGGACATCCCGGCGGCTATGAACATCCACACCATGGCCGCGCCGGAAAAGAGCAGGGACAAGCACAGCCGCCGGTCGGCTTCCTGGAAGGCGTCGTCCTCGGCCTGGGTTTGGGGCAGCAGCGCCCTGCCCCGCAGATAGTAGATCGTAGCCAGGGCCAGCAGCCCATACCCGGGGGCAAACCACCAAAGCCCCAGCCGCGCCAAGGCCCTGTTCAGCTCCGCCCCCAGCCGAAGGAAGGATTCCCCTGCCAGGGCGATGCAGAATCCCGCCGCCGCCCCCAACAGGGCGCACAGCAGAAACGTGCCGGCGAATCGAGCATATACGGTCCCCGGCTTGCGCGCTTGGTTTTTATGATTCATTCCCTTTCCTCCTCGTTGTCCATAAGATAAAACACATCCTCCACGGCGACCCCAAATACCTTTGCGATCCGCAGGGCCAAGGTGATGGAGGGATTGTAATCCCCCCGCTCGATCAGGCTGATGGTCTGGCGGGACGCCCCCACCAATGCGCCCAAGCCCTGCTGGTTGAGCCCCTTGGCTGCCCGCAACGCTTTGAGCCGGTTTCCCAGCGGCATGGCTGTGCCTCCTTGTATTATAGAGTAGTAGTTATTAGAGCCCCTCTCCAAGGGCTG
>OLGD01002181.1_pt1 | contig 23619 bp, 20 predicted proteins | sample 1605311 | NCBI WGS metagenome assembly OLGD01 (sample SAMEA3888917, study PRJEB22519) | human gut metagenome | biome: human gut; feature: human-associated habitat; material: faeces | place: Denmark | collected 2010
GGCGGCGCAAAGGTTACTATGAAACTTCCTTGCTGATTTTCCGATAGTGTAATGGACGTTGTTCCTGTCAAGCTCTATCCTTATGTAAAAAAGCAAGACGCAAACTCATGCATTTGAGTTTGCGTCTTGCTTTTGCCCGTACCGACTGTACCCCCATGACACATTGTGTACCTATGGGGCGAAACAGTTGAAACTTCTGGGCTTTTCGCGCTGATATCTTTTTTGGTGCAGCTTGATGGAGCAGGATACGGGAGTCGAACCCGCCTCCTCGGCTTGGGAAGCCGATGTACTACCGATGTACGAATCCTGCGTTGCATGGATCCTGCGTGGAGTTCTTGGATATCATAGCATCTTTTTTGCAAAAAAGCAACCGTTTTCTGGCGAAGAGAAAAAACCGGGCCTCCGGAGGGAGGCCCGGGGGGATTCAGCAGAGCTTGGCGCCGGCGGGAATGGCGTCGTCGAGCATGACGAGGTGGAGCTTTTCTTCGCCCTTTTCCTTATGCACGGCGGAGAGCAGCATGCCGCACGACTCCTGGCCCATCATCTTTCTGGGCGGGAGGTTGACGATGGCGGCGAGCGTCTTGCCGACGAGGGCTTCCGGCTCGTAGAACTTCGCGATGCCGGAGAGGATCTGCCGGTCGGTGCCGGTGCCGTCGTCGAGCGTGAAGCGCAGGAGCTTGTCGGATTTCTTGACGCGCTCGCAGGCCTTGACCTTGACGACGCGGAAGTCGGATTTGCAGAAGGTGTCGAAGTCGACCTTTTCCTCGAGCTGCGGCTCGACCTCAACGGCGGGCAGCAGGGCGCGCTTCTGCGCGGCCTCGAGCTCTTCGAGCTCGGCCAGCGCCTTGGGCGCGTCGATGCGCGGGAAGATGGCCTCGCCCTTGTGGACGGTCACGGTCTGCGGGAGCTTGCCCCAGGTGTTGGCAGCCTCCCAGGTGCAGACGTCGGCGCTCGCGCCGATCTGCGCGAAGATCTTGCCGCAGGATTCCGGGATGAACGGCAGCAGCAGCGTCGCACAGATGCGGATGGACTCGAGCAGGTTATACATGACGGCGGCCAGCCGCGGCTTGTTCGCCTCGTCCTTGGCAAGGGCCCAGGGCATGGTCTCGTCGATATACTTGTTGGCGCGCTGGATGCACTTGAAGATCTCATCCAGGCCGTTCTGGAACTGGAACTTCTCCATCTGCGCCTCATACCGGTCACGCAGGCCGGAGAGCATGGAGATGAGCGCCTCGTCGGCCTCGCCGGCCTCACGTGCCTCGGGCAGCGTGCCGCCGAAGTACTTTTCGGCCATCGCCGTCGTGCGGGAGACGAGATTGCCGAGATCGTTGGCAAGGTCAATGTTGATCGTGTTGATCAGCAGCTCGTTGGAGAAGTTGCCGTCGGAGCCGAAGGGGAACGTGCGCAGCAGGAAGAAGCGCAGCGCGTCCACACCGAATTTTTCCGCCAGCAGATACGGGTCGACGACGTTGCCCTTGGACTTGGACATCTTGCCGCCGTCCATGACGAGCCAGCCGTGGCCGTAGACGTGCTTCGGCAGCGGCATACCCATGCTCATGAGCATGGCGGGCCAGATGATGGAGTGGAAGCGGACGATCTCCTTGCCGACGAAGTGTACGTCCGCGGGCCAGTATTTGTCGTAGTCGTGATACTTCTCGTTCATGAAGCCGAGCGCCGTGGTGTAGTTGAACAGCGCGTCGACCCAGACGTAGACAACATGGCCCGGGTCGAAATCGACCGGCACACCCCAGGTGAAGCTGGTACGGGAGACGCAGAGGTCTTCGAGGCCCGGATCGATGAAGTTGTTGACCATCTCGTTGACGCGGGACTTGGGCTGGAGGAAGTCGGTCGTCGTCAGCAGCTCACGCACGCGGCCGGCGTATTTGGAGAGGCGGAAGAAATAGGCTTCCTCCGACGCGTCGTGGACTTCGCCGCCGCAGTCGGGGCATTTGCCGTCCTTGAGCTGGCTCTCGGTCCAGAAGCTCTCACAGGGGGTGCAGTATTTGCCCTTGTATTCGCCCTTATAGATATCGCCGTTCTCATACATCTTGCGGAAGATCTTCTGGATGGACTCCACATGATAATCGTCCGTCGTGCGGATGAAGCGGTCGTTGGAGATGTTCATCAGCTTCCAGAGGTCCAGGATGCCCTTCGGGCCCGCGACGATGTTGTCGACGAACTGCTGCGGGGTGACGCCCGCGGCCTTGGCCTTGTCTTCGATCTTCTGGCCGTGCTCGTCGGTGCCGGTCAGGAACATCACGTCGTAGCCCTGCAGCCGCTTATAGCGGGCCATGGCGTCGGTCGCCACGGTGCAGTAGGTATGGCCGATGTGCAGCTTCGCCGAGGGGTAGTAGATCGGCGTGGTGATATAAAATGTCTTTTTGCATGCTTCGCACATAGTATTTTCCTCTTTTCCGCCCGCTCCGAATGAAAGAGGGGCTATTCAGATATAATGTATCCGCTTTGCGTATTTTTGTCAACGCTGTTGCGAAATATTTGACAGCCGTGTTATACTGACAGAGAATCAAAAACAATTCTACGAAAAGACAGGAGTCTGGATTTTTTATGATCTCTTTCCACAAGGCAGAGGCCGCCGACCGCGTATGGGCGCATGAAATTCTGAAAAACTGCGAGTATCCCGGCGCGGAATATGCATTCAGCTGTATGTATCTCTGGTCCGATTATTTTGGGGAGCTGGGCCGCGTCGGCGATCATCTGACGCAGCACGCGTCCTGGCGCGGCCGGGAGGTCTATCTCTACCCGGCAGGCGCGGGCGATATCAAGGGGGCCATCGAGGCCATCCGCGCCGACGCCGCGGAGCGCGGCGGTCCGCTGCGCCTGCGCAGCCTGACCAAGGACAAGAAGGAGGAGCTGGAGGCGCTGTACCCGGGGAAGTTCGAGTTTACCGCCTGCCGCAATTCCTATGACTATATCTACACCGTCGAGGAGCTTTCGGAGCTGCACGGGAAAAAGCTGCAGTCGAAGCGCAACCACTGCAACCGCTTTGAGGATGAATTCCCCGACTGGTTCACCGCGCCCATCACGGACGACAATCTGCCGCAGTGCCACGAGATGCTCCGCGTCTGGTACGAGACGCACGAGCCCGCGGTGAACGCGCAGGAGCTCGACCAGCTGCAGCTGGAAAAGACCGCGCTGCAGCGCGCGTTCGACCATTTTGACGAGCTGGAGATGGACGGGCTGCTGCTGTCCGACGGCGAGCGGATCATCGCATTCTCCATGGGCAGCCGCATGAACCGAGACTATTATGACGTCGGCTTTGAAAAGGCCTTCCCGGACGTGAACGGCGCCTACGCCATGATCAACCGGGAATTCTCCCGCATGATCGCGGAGAAGTATCCCGAGGTACAGTTCCTCAACCGCGAGGATGACATGGGCTCCGAGGGCCTGCGCCGCGCGAAGGAGTCGTACCAGCCGACGGTGCTGCTGGAAAAATACGTCGCCGACTGGAAGGAGAACTGAGCATGCGCCTGCGCAAGACGAATCTGGACGATCTGCCGCAGCTCAAGGCGCTCTGGGCGCTGGGCTTCGGCGATACAGAGCAGGAGATCGAGGCGTTTTTTGCCATCTCTTACCCTGCGGCGTCCGGCTTCTGCGCGGAGGAGGACGGGCGGCTCATCGCCGCGGCCTACGCGCTGCCGCAGGAGCTCGCCTGGGGCGAGCGCACGGCGAAGGCCGCGTATCTCTACGCCGTGACCACGCATCCGGACTTCCGGAAGCAGGGCGTGTGCCGGAAGCTGCTGGCCTTTGCGGAAAAGGAGCTGAAAAAACGGTATTTCGACTGCCTGATACTCGTCCCCGCGACGGACGCGCTGCGCGCGTACTATGAGACGATGGGCTTCTGCACGCAGAAAAGCGATTTCCTCGACGATGGACCCGCGCCGGAGGCGCGCGGTGTATGCGAGGAGCTGACGCCGGTCGACTATGCGGGCCTGCGCGAGACGATCCTCTACGACACGCCGCATGTGCGCTATACGCTTGCCGACCTGCGGTATCAGGCGTCCATGTCCGGCTTCTACCGGCTGGAGCTCGGCAGCCACTACGGCTGCGCCTGCGCGCACTTAAGCGGCGATACGCTCGTCGTGGACGAGATCCTGCCGGACGGCTCTGTGCTGCCCGCGCTTTTAAAAACGCTTCCGGCTGCCAGCTGCCGCGTGCGCACGGCGGGCGGCAATGCGCCCTTTGCCATGTGCAAATGGCTTTCGGAGGAGAAAAAACTGCCGGATGTCTATCTGGCCTTTGATTTTGGATGAGCTTTCACGGAAAGGGGGCGTCTGCCATGGCGGAGCCACGATCTTTGCCTTCTGACGCGGTCGAGCGGCTGCTGGCAGCCGCCAACGGCGACGCAGCGCTGCTGTATCTCCATTTTGCGGCGGGCCGCCCGCTGGAAAACGCGCGCGAGGCGCTGCGCATGAGCGAGGCGAGGTATGATCTGGCCTGCGCCACGCTGCAGCAGCTCGGCCTCTGGCCGCAGGAGCCGCAGCGGCATCTCGACGCGTCGCAGGCTCCGGTCTATACCGAGCAGGACGTCATCCGCGAGACGCACACGAGCCGCGAATTCGAGGCCATCACCGGCGAGACGCAGCGGCGGCTGGGCCGGGTCCTGAGCAATGAGGAGCTGAAGATCCTGCTCTCGATCTACCGCTATCTCGGCCTGCCCGGCGAGGTCATCTCCATCCTCGTCAACTACTGCATCCAGCGGCAACGCTCGCGCGGCATCGCGCGGATGCCGTCGCTGCGGTCGATCGAGAAGGAAGCGTATTACTGGGCCGACCACGGCATCGACACCATGGAGCAGGCGGCGGTCTACATGCAGAACCAGCTCCTGCGCCAGTCGCAGCTGGGGAAGATCAAGGAGCTGTTCGGCATTTCCGGCCGCAGGCTCACACCGGGGGAAGAGAACTATATCCTGACCTGGCTCTCCTGGGGCTTCGGCGAAAAGGAGATCGGCCTGGCCTATGAAAAGACCTGCCTGGCCACGGGCGGGCTCAAATGGCCCTACTGCAACTCGATCCTGCGCAGCTGGCACGAGCAGGGCTTCACGACCCTCAGCCAGATCGAAGCGGGCGACCGCGCGCCGGTGAAGCCGGCCGCGGGAAAATACAGCCGCGGCGTGCAGCAGCACAACGACGCGCTCAGCGATCTGCAGATCGCTGCCATTGACCGCATGCTGAACGAGAAGGAGGATTGACCATGGCGTATTCCAGAGCCATCGTGCAGCGGGCCGAGGCCCGGCTGCAGAGCGAAAAAGAGCAGAACGAGCGATCCTCCCGCGCCCGCATCGCGGCGATCTACGAAAAAGAGCCGCGCCTGGGCGAAATTGAGCGGGAGCTGCGGCGGACGGCCGCCCATGTGCTGGCCGCGACGTTCCGCCGCCAGGGCGACCCCGTGGCCGCCATGCAGCAGCTCAAAAAGGAAAATCTCGCCCTCCAGCAGGAGCGCGACTGGATCCTGCAGGCCGAGGGGTTGGAGCCGGACGATCTGACTGTCCAGCCCATCTGCCCGACATGCGGCGGGACGGGTTATGTGGGCGCGGCCATGTGCGAATGCCTCAAGGAGCTCTGCCGCCAGGAGCAGAAGAAGGAGCTGACGAATCTGTTCGGCGCCGAGAGCTTTGAAAAGTTCCGCCTTGACCTCTATTCTGACCAGTACGACGCAAAATACCGCAGCAGCCCGCGCGAGCTCATGCGCGCGACCTACCGCATGGCGCAGAACTACGCGCAGAGCTTCCCGGCGGACGGCCAGTCACTGGTCTTCTCCGGCGCGACCGGGCTGGGAAAGACGTTCCTGTCCGCCTGCGTGGCGCGCGTCGTCGCGGAGCGGGGGTTCTCGGTCAGCTATGCGCCGGTGGGGCAGCTGTTTGCCGCCTTTGAGGAGGACAAATTCCGGCCGCAGCCGGATGCAGCCCGCACGGAGGATGTTTTCGCCTGCGATCTGCTGATCATTGACGATCTCGGCACGGAGATGACGACGCAGTTTACCGTCTCCGTCCTCTATCAGCTGCTCAACACCCGCCTGATGGAGAAAAAGCCCGTCATTCTCTCGACGAATCTCACGCCGGGCGAGCTGGCCTCGCGCTATTCGCCGCAGATCGCCTCGCGCATCCTCGGCACCTACCGCCTCTGCCAGTTCTGCGGCGACGACATCCGCTTCAAAATCAAATAAGCGCAGGGAGCCCCCAGGGGCTCCCTTTTTCCGGATGCGGAGCGCAAAAACTCTGCATATTTCCGACTTCCGGCTTGCATGGCGGGGGAAACTGGTGTATAATACTTTGTAAATTTTTCATACGAAAGCGAGGCTTCCCCATGAGCAAGGTCACGATCCCGCAGGGCTACCACGCGCCCCTGTCCGTCTACGAGCTGCAGCGCGCCATTGAATTCATCAAGAGCAATTTCCAGACGAATCTGTCCAACGCGCTGAATCTGCGCCGCGTATCCGCGCCGCTGTTCGTGGAGGAGGCTTCCGGCCTGAACGACAATCTGAACGGCTATGAGCGCCCGGTCAGTTTCGACATCCCGGACGTCGGCGCGGAGGCGCAGGTCGTGCATTCGCTGGCCAAGTGGAAGCGGCTGGCGCTGAAGCGCTACCAGTTCAACGTCGGCAAGGGCCTGTTTACCGATATGAACGCCATCCGGCGTGACGAGGAGGTCGACAACCTCCACTCCGTCTACGTCGACCAGTGGGACTGGGAAAAGGTCATCGCCCGTGAAGACCGCACCGTGGACTATCTCAAGCGCACCGTGCGCGACATCGTCGGCGCGGTCTGCGAGACGAACGACGCACTGGGCGTCGCCTTCCCGAGCCTGCACACGAAGCTCGAGCGCGACGTGTATTTCATCACCACGCAGGAGCTGGAGGACCGCTACCCCGACAAGACCCCCAAGGAGCGCGAAAACGCCATCGTGCGCGAGCATCACACGGTCTTCCTCATGCAGATCGGCGGCAAGCTGAAGTCCGGCAAGCCGCATGACGGCCGCGCGCCCGACTATGACGACTGGCAGCTCAACGGCGATATCCTGATGTGGAACCCGGTCCTGGAGTGCGCGTTTGAGATCTCCTCCATGGGCATCCGTGTCGACGAAGCTTCGCTCGACCGGCAGCTGACGCTGGCCGGCTGCGACGACCGCCGCGATCTGCCCTTCCACAAAATGCTCCTGCACGGCGAGCTGCCCCTGACCATGGGCGGCGGCATCGGCCAGAGCCGCGTGTGCATGCTGATGATCGGTACCTGCCACATCGGCGAGGTCCAGTCGAGCATCTGGGACAAGGCCACCATCGACGCCTGCCGCAGCGCGGGCATCCTGCTTCTGTAACTTCCGACATTTTATCATAGAGAGGATCGATCACCATGGAACAGCTCATTTCTGTCCGTTCCCTTTTCAAAGAGACTGACGCCTATGCCGGCAAGCAGATCAAGGTCGGCGGCTGGGTGCGCAATCTGCGCGCAAGCAAGAATTTCGGCTTCATCAACCTGTCCGACGGCACGTTCTTTTCGCAGGTACAGGTCGTCTACGGCTCCAAGCTCGCGAACTTCGCCGAGATCTCCAAGCTGAACATTGGCGCGGCCGTCATCGTCACCGGCACACTGGTCCTGACGCCCGAAGCCAAGCAGCCGTTTGAGCTGCAGGCGAGCGAGGTCTTCGTCGAGGGCCCGTCTACCCCGGATTATCCCATCCAGCCCAAGCGCCATTCGATGGAGTATCTGCGCACCGTGACGCATCTGCGTCCGCGCACGAACACCTTCCAGGCCGTCTTCCGCGTCCGCAGCCTCATCGCCTACGCCATCCACAAGTTCTTCCAGGAGCGCGACTTCGTCTATGTCCATACGCCGCTCATCACCGGCTCCGACTGCGAGGGCGCGGGCGAGATGTTCCAGGTCACGACGCTCGATCTTGATAACCTGCCCCGCACTGAGGACGGCAGGATCGACTACAGCAAGGACTTCTTCGGCAAGGAGACGAACCTGACCGTCTCCGGCCAGCTCAACGGCGAGACGTTTGCGCAGGCCTTCCGCAACATCTATACCTTCGGCCCGACCTTCCGCGCCGAAAACTCCAACACCACCCGCCACGCGGCCGAGTTCTGGATGATCGAGCCGGAGATCGCGTTCGCCGACCTCTCCGACGACATGAAGCTCGCCGAGGATATGATCAAGTTTATCATCGCCTACGTCCTCGACCACGCACCGGAGGAGATGGCCTTCTTCAACCAGTTCGTCGACAAGGGCCTCATCGACCGTCTGCAGCACGTCATGACCTCCGACTTCGGCCACGTCACCTACACCGAGGCTGTCAAGCTCCTCGAGGAGCACAACGACAAGTTCGACTACAAGGTCTTCTGGGGCTGCGACCTGCAGACCGAGCATGAGCGCTATCTCACCGAGCAGATCTTCAAGCGCCCGGTCTTCGTCACCGATTATCCGAAGGAGATCAAGGCGTTCTACATGAAGCTCAACCCCGACGGCAAGACCGTCGCGGCTATGGACTGCCTGGTGCCCGGCATCGGCGAGATCATCGGCGGCAGCCAGCGTGAGGACAACTACGACACGCTGCTGCAGAGAATGCACGAGTGCGGTCTGAAGGAGAAGGACTATCAGTTCTATCTCGATCTGCGCAAGTACGGCTCGACCCGCCACGCGGGCTTCGGCCTGGGATTTGAGCGCTGCGTCATGTACCTGACCGGCATCTCCAACATCCGCGACGTGCTCCCGTTCCCGCGGACCGTCGGCAACTGCGAGCTGTAAACCGGCTCCTCCCCAAATACCCCGTCCGGCGGCAGGATCTCCTGCCGCCGGGCGTCTTTTTTCGCCAGGATTCCAGTTTTGTGCAGAATGACGAAGACACTTGTCCGCACTGCGTGAATTTTTTTCAAAAACCAAGCAATTCGGGCTTGCATTTTGCGCTTTACTTCGCTATAATGTCGACTATAAGTTCATGCACACTTGTCTACCGTACATGGACAGAAGGAGGAAAAATTCTATGAAAAAGATCATCGCTCTGCTTCTGGCGGCCGTCATGGTCATGTGCCTGTTCGCAGGCTGCGCATCCAGCGGCTCCAAGGTCATCAAGATCGGCGTATTTGAGCCGCAGTCCGGCGACAACGGCGCCGGCGGCAAGCAGGAGGTCCTGGGCATCCAGTACGCCAACTCCGTCAAGCCGACCGTGACCATTGGCGGCGAAGAATACAAGATCGAGCTCGACATCCAGGATAACCAGTCCTCGACCGACAAGGCCGTCTCCGCGGCCCAGCAGCTGGTCGCCGACAAGGTCTCCGTCGTCCTCGGCTCCTACGGCTCCGGCGTCTCCATCGCCGCCGGCACCTACTTCGCAAACGCCAAGATCCCGGCCATCGGCTGCTCCTGCACCAACGCAGCCGTCACCGCCGGCAACGACTACTACTTCCGCGTCTGCTTCCTCGATCCGTTCCAGGGCTCCGTCATGGCCTCGTTCGCCATGGAAGAGTTCGGCGCCAAGAAGGCCTACGTCCTGTCCATGCTCGGCGACGACTACACCGTCGGCCTGGCCAAGAACTTCGTCATCGCCTTTGAAGCTGCCGGCGGCGAGATCGTAGCCGACGAGACCTTCGTCGAAGGCACGGCGGACTTCTCCGCGTACCTCAACAACGCGGTCGCCGGCGGCGCCGACGTCATCTTCGCGCCGTCCGCCATCGCCTACGCCCCGCAGATCATCGAGCAGGCTTCCGCCCTCGGCATCAGCCTCCCCATCCTCGGCGGCGACACGTGGGAGAACTCCGCGATCTCCGACGCGCAGAACGGCACCGACATGCAGGTCTTCGTCTCCACGTTCTTTGACGAGAACGACGAGTCCGGCCTGGCCAAGGAGTTCGTCACCGGCTACAAGGCATGGCTGAACGGCAACTCCCAGAACCTCACCAACAACGGCGGCAACGACGTTGTCGCGGCGGTCTCCGCCCTCGGCTATGACGCCTACATGACCGCGGTCGCAGCCATCGAAAAGGCCCAGTCCGCCGACGGCTCCGCCATCCGCGACGCGCTGGCCGGCCTGTCCATCGACGCGGTCACCGGCTCCATCAGCTTCGACGCCAACGGCGACGCGATCAAGAGCACCGCTTACATCAAGCAGGCGATCGACGGCGGCTTCCAGTTCTACAAGGTCCAGAACGCCGACTGATTTCGCAATACTAACCACAATGGTTTCCGGCCGGAGGAAATCTCAGAGTAACCGGTGATTCGATCGACAAGAGTTGTCAGCGAGAGATTTTGCCGCAAATGAAAGTTTGGAAAACGCAGACATACTTTGTGTATTTCAAGTTTTTCAAACTGCACAGTTGCGGCAGAAGATCCGCTGACAGCCGCAGGCGATTGGATCATCGGTTACTTGGCCGGTACACATTTTCATCCGGCAGCGATCGAACCCGCTGCCGGATGACCCCATTCTTTTATCGCCGCGTCCAAGCTGGCCTCATGCGGGCGGTTCGCGGTTTGGACATGGCGATAAACATCATTCAGGAGGTCCCCCATGGGTTTTATCAAGCAATGGCTGCCCTACATACTCGCCGGTATTTCCGCCGGCGGCCAGTATGCGCTCATCGCGGTCGGCTACACCATGGTCTACGGTATCCTGCGCCTGATCAACTTCGCGCACGGCGATATCTTCATGGTTGCAGGCCTGATCATGGTCTATCTCTCGGCTTCCATGCCGCTGTACGTCTCCATTCCCGCCGTCGTCGTGCTGACGGTCGCGCTCGGCTTCGCCATTGAGCGCTGCGCCTACAAGCCCCTGCGCCAGGCGCCCAGAATGTCCGTCATGATCTCCGCCATCGGCGTGAGCTATCTGCTGCAGAACCTCGCGTACTACGTGACGGGCGGCGTGCCCAAGCAGTACCCGGAGCTGCCGTGGATCACCGACACCATCACCATCCTCGGCGCGTCCACCAAGCGCGTGACCGTCATCACTCCGATCCTGACGCTGCTGCTGGTCGTCGGGCTGGTCGTCCTCATCAAGCGCACGAAGGTCGGCATGGCCATGCGCGCGGCCTCCAAGGATTTTGAGACGGCGCAGCTCATGGGCATCCGGATCAACTCCGTCATCTCCTTTACCTTCATCATCGGCTCCGCGCTGGCGGCTGTCGCGTCGTTCCTGTATTTCTCGAACTACACGACCATCGCTCCGTCCTCCGGCGCCATGCCGGGTCTCAAGGCCTTCGTCGCGGCCGTCTTCGGCGGGATCGGGTCGATCCCCGGCGCGGTCATCGGCGCGTTCATCATCGGCATCTGCGAGAATCTGCTCAAGGGCATGAAGCTGACGGCGTTCTCCGATGCGTTCACGTTTGCGCTGCTCATCGTCATCCTCGTCGTCAAGCCGACGGGCCTGTTCGGTGAGAAGCTGACCGAGAAAGTCTGAGGAGGAGCATATGGAAAAGAAAAAAGGCCTCTCCCTGCAGACGATCCTGACCATCGCGGGCATCGCCCTCATCTACGTGCTCGCCTTCCTGCTCGACCGCATCCCGGGCGTGCCCATCATGCTCACGACGGTTTTGCGCAAGGGCGCGATCTATTCCCTCGTCGCCGTCTCCATGAACCTGCTCAACGGCTTTACGGGCCTGTTCTCCCTCGGCCAGGCGGGCTTCATGCTGGTCGGCGCCTATGCCTTCGCCGCCATCAACATCTCGAGCGGCATCCGCTCGACGGTGTATCAGTACTATGATCCGCTGCTCAAATTCTCCCTGACCGAGACGCTGCAGAACGCCCTCGGCAATACGGCGGGCACCGTCCTCGGCGTGTTCGTTTCGCTGCTGCTGGCAGGCCTGCTCGCCGCGGGGCTGGCGTACCTCATCGGCCTGCCCGTCCTGAAGCTCAAGAGCGACTATCTGGCCATCGCCACGCTCGGCTTCGCTGAGATCATCCGCGCGCTGGTCCAGCTCGAGGCGTTCGCGCCCGTCACCAACGGCTCGCAGCTGCTGCGCGGCTTCCCGTATTTCTCCGATACCTTCATGCCGTTCGTGATCGTCGGCATCTGCATCGCCGTCGTCGTGCTGCTGATCAACTCGACCTACGGCCGCGCCTTCAAGGCCATCCGCGATGATGAGATCGCCGCCGAGGCCATGGGCATCAACCTTGCCCACCACAAGCGCATGGCATTCATCATCTCCTCGTTCTTTGCCGGCATCTCCGGCGCGCTGCTGGCCATGTACCAGACTACGGTCCAGGCCAACACGTTCAAATCGGCCATGACGTATGAGATCCTGCTCATCGTCGTCATCGGCGGCATCGGCTCGATCTCCGGCAGCTGCATCGGTTCGTTTTTGTTCATCGCATGCTCCGAGTGGTGGCTGCGCTTCCTTGACAATGAGACCACCATCGGTGCGTTCAAGGTCCCGCTGCTGCGCACGGGCTTCCGCATGGTCGTGTTCTCCGTCGTCATCATGATCGTCGTGCTCTTCTTCCGCCGGGGCATCATGGGCGACCGGGAGATCTCGCTGGCCGGACTCGCCAAACGATTGACCAGAAGATCTGTGAAGGGAGGCAAAGAGGCATGAGTACGCCCGTTCTTCACGTTGAGCATGTCACCATGCAGTTCGGCGGCGTCGTCGCCGTCAATGACCTTTCCATGGACGTCTATGACCGCGAGATCGTCGCGCTGATCGGCCCGAACGGCGCCGGGAAGACCACGGCCTTCAACTGCATCACCGGCGTCTATGAGCCGACCAACGGCCGTGTGGACTTTCTGGGCGAGCCCATCGTCTGCAACCACCCGCACGGCAAAATGAAAAAGATCTACGCCGGTGAGGGCGCGGAGCGCTATCTTGACCAGCGCGTCGTCTCCTATACCCCGGACGTCATCACGAAGCGCGGCATCGCGCGCACGTTCCAGAATATCCGCCTGTTCAAGTCCATGACGGTCTTTGAAAACGTGCTGACCGCCATGCACGTGCGCCGCACGTCCAACGTCTTCTCCGCCACCTTCCGCGGCAACCGGAAGGAGGAGACCGCGCAGCGCGCAAAGGCGCTGGAGCTGCTGAAGGCCGTGGGCCTGGACGACGTCAAGGACGAGCTGGCCACGGCTCTGCCCTACGGCAAGCAGCGGCGGCTGGAGATCGCCCGTGCGCTGGCGACCGACCCGAAGCTCCTTCTGCTCGACGAGCCTGCCGCCGGCATGAACCCGCAGGAGACGATCGAGCTGACCAACTTCATCCGCAGCGTGCGCGACAAATTCGGCCTGACCATCTTCCTCATCGAGCACCACATGAACCTCGTCATGGACATCTCCGACCGGATCTACGTCATTGACTTCGGCAAGCAGATCGCGGCGGGCGTCCCGGCGGAAATTCAGAACGATCAGCGCGTCATCGACGCGTATCTGGGGGTGGACGAAGATGCGTAACATTCTGGAGATCAAGAATCTGGTCGTCTCCTACGGCGGCATCGAGGCCGTCAAGGGCATCGACCTGACCGTCGAAGAAGGCAAGATCGTCACCCTCATCGGCTCGAACGGCGCAGGCAAGTCCACGACGCTGAAGGCTGTCGCCGGTCTGGTCCGGCCGAAGTCCGGCGAAATTCTGCTGGACGGCACGAATCTGGTGGGAAAATCGACCGACCAGATCGTCTCGAGCGGCGTCACGCTCGTGCCGGAGGGCCGCCGGGTCTTTTCGAACCTGACCGTGGCGGAGAATCTGCGCATCGGCGCATACCTGCGCAAGGACTCGCTCGCGGACGATCTTGCCCGCGTGTACGATCTGTTCCCGCGCCTCAAGGAGCGCGAATGGCAGCAGGCCGGGACGCTCTCGGGCGGCGAGCAGCAGATGCTCGCCGTCGGCCGGGCGCTGATGGCCAAGCCGAAGCTCATCATGATGGACGAACCGTCGCTCGGCCTTGCGCCGATCGTCGTGCGCGGGATCTTTGAGATCATCCGCGAGATCAACCGCCAGGGCATCACGGTCCTGCTCATCGAGCAGAACGCGAACATGGCGCTGAAGGTCGCCGACTGGGCCTACGTCATGCAGACCGGCTCCATCCTCATGCGGGGCCCCGGCGCAGAGCTGGCCGCCAACGAGGAGGTCAAGGCCGCGTATCTCGGCACGGCAAAATAAAAAAACGAACGAGGCCGCTGCGGCAAGCAGCGGCCTCGTTTTTACAGCTTTAAATGCGCCGTGATGTTGTTTTCCTCGGGCTTTTCCACGAAGCCGAGTGACGCGTAGAGGCGGCGCGCGGCCAGGTTGTCGCTGTCCACGAGCAGCGACATGGCGTTCGGCCGGTTTTTCTCGATCGCGCAGGAGAGCAGCGCGCGCCCAAGCCCCCGGCGGCGGCTTTTTTCGCGGACGAACAGATCATACGGCTCGTTTTCCGCATTCCGGTACGTCAGGTCGAGATAGCCCGCGACCGCGCCGTCCTCGATCGCCAGCAGCACGCGGAACGTGTCCTGCGCGGCCAGCACCCGTTCGCCCGTCCAGTAACGGTCGTCATCGTGCAGCGCCAGATATTGCGCGCGGAAGGCGGGCGTATAGAGCTGCACGCGGCTGTCCGGCACATACGGGGGAGGGGAGCGAAGGACCATCTTCTGCTGCTCGGGGTCAAACGCGGCGTGCCGGTCCGCCAGTGCTGTGTGCAGCAGGCGGCTGCGCGGGGAATAGACGAAGTCGGCCTGATACCCCGGATACGCCGCCTGCAGGTGCGAAAGCAGCGCGTCGTACGCGGCAGCCTGCCGGGAAAGTCCGGCCAGCAGCTGCAGATACCCCTCCTCCGGCAGGACCAGCACGGAGAACAGCCCGGTGAGCGTCCCGCCGTCAAACGTGCCGAAGAGGTGCTTGGCCGGGTCCTCGTGCGCGTCCAGCAGGTGCTGGTGCAGCTGCGCCGGCGTGGCGAGCATGGGGTCGCAGAAGTCCGGATCGGCCAGCATCGCATGGATGAACGGCAGATACGCCTGAACGGAAGACAATTCTTTCAGCATAAATCTCCTTTTGCGGCAGGAAGCGCCTCAGACGGCATGGACCGTCTTGCCGCCGATCAGCACGCGGCGGACGGTGGTGGAGATCTCGAACGGCGAGCCATCGGTGATCACAAGATCGGCATCCTTGCCCGCCTCCAGCGAGCCGACGCGGTCGGCGATGCCGATGTGCTCCGCCGGGTGGATGGTGATGGCCCGGAGCGCGTCAAACGGGTCCATGCCCGCCTTTACGGCCATACCGGCGCAGAGCGGCAGATACTGCTGCGGGATGACCGTGCAGTCGGTGATGATCGACACATGGCAGCCCGCACGGCTGAGGATGCCGGGCGTTTTCCACGACTTGTTGCGGACCTCCACCTTGGTCGCAAAGTTGAGCGACGGGCCGACCGCCATGCACAACCCGGTCTTTGCCAGCTCGTCCGCGATCAGATGCCCCTCGGTCGTATGCTCGAGCGTCAGGCGAACGCCGAATTCGTCGGCGATGCGGATGGCGGTGAAGATATCATCCGCGCGGTGCGCGTGCGCCTTGAGCGGGATCTGCCCACGCAGGACGGGGATGAGCGCCTCAAGCTTCATATCGAATGCGGGCTGCCGGAACACATCGTCCCCAGCGGCCTCTTTTTTCTGCAGATACAGCCGCGCCTTCATCAGCGCCTCGCGCAAGATCGCCGCCGTCGTCATCCGTGACGAGTCGCACTTGGAGGCGTAGCAGCGCTTCGGGTTCTCGCCGAACGCGCATTTCATCGCGGCTTCCTTTTTGACGATCATGTCGTCGATGCGCGTTCCGGCCGTCTTGATGGCGGTAAAGGTGCCGCCGAGCACGTTCGCGCTGCCCGGGCCGGTGCATACGCAGGTGATGCCGGCGCTGCGCGCGTAGACGAAGCTCTCGTCCATCGGGTTCACGCCGTCGATGGCGCGCAGCTGCGGGCAGCAGATGTCGTTGCGCTCGTTGATATCCACGCCCGGCTCACCGTAGCCGTCGAGGCCGATGTGGCTGTGCGCGTCCACAAAGCCGGGATAGATCTCCAGCCCCGCCGCGTCGATCGTCTGCTCCGCGTGCAGGTCGGCGCCGATCTGCAGGAGCTTCCCGTTTTCGATCAGGATATCGGCCGTGTACGGCTCGCGGTGTACCGCGTCGTGGATGCGGCCGTTTTTGATACAAAGCATGTCAAGTTCCTCCCGTTTTGTCCGGATCCGGCGTTTGTGCCGGGTACTAGTATAGCCGATGCCGCCGCATAGCGTCAAGAAAAACCGCGGCGGGCGCAGAAAGCCGGAGGCAGGAAACCTGCCTCCGGCTGCTTTGAAACATGGATCGCGGATCAATAGCCGGGCTTGCCCAGCAGATGGAACATGTTCTTCTTGTAGGCCTCGACGCCGGGCTGGTTGAAGGGGTTGACGCCCTCCATGTAGCCGGACACGCCGCAGGCGAACTCAAAGAAGTAGATGAGCGCGCCGAGCGCTTCCGCGCCGATCTCAGGCAGACGGATCTCGGTGACGGGCACGCCGCCGGAGATGTGTGCGGCCTTGGTGGCCTGCATGGCCTTTTCGTTGATGTAGCTCATCTCGCGGCCGGCCAGATAGTTGAGCCCGTCGAGATTCTCGTCGTCGGACGGGACGGCGATGGACGTTCTGGAGTTGTCAAAGAAGACGACGGTCTCCTGCAGCATGCGGATGCCGTCCTGGATATACTGGCCCATGGAATGCAGGTCCGGCGTCAGGTCGACGGAGGCGGGGAAGATGCCTTTGCCGTCCTTGCCCTCGGACTCGCCGTAGAGCTGCTTCCACCACTCCGCCATGAAGCGGAACGCGGGCTCGTAGGCGGCCAGAATTTCAATATTCTTGCCGTCCGCGTACAGGGCCTGGCGGCTCATGGCGTACTGCACCGCGGCGCTGTTTACGCCGGAACGGAGAGTATCCTCGCGTTCGGCCTGCGCGCCGCGCATGAGCGCCTCAATGTCGATGCCGCAGCAGGCGATGGGCAGCAGGCCCACAGCCGTCAGCACGGAGTAGCGGCCGCCGACGTTGTCGGGCACGACGAAGCTCTCATAGCCCTCGCGGTCGGCGAGGGTCTTGAGCGCGCCTCTGGCCTTGTCGGTCGTGGCGTAGATGCGGCCCTTCGCGCCCTCAACGCCGTATTTCTTTTCGAGCGCGGCCTTGAAGATGCGGAAGGCGATGGCGGGCTCGGTCGTGGTGCCGGACTTGGAGATGACGTTCACGGAGAAATCGCGGTCGCCGATCATGGTGAGGATCTCCGTCACCGCGTCGGAGGAGATGCCGTTGCCGGCAAAATAGATGTCCGGGGTGGACTTGGGCAGGGCGTTGTAGTTGGGGCTCTTCAGAAGCTCCACGACAGCGCGCGCGCCGAGATAGCTGCCGCCGATGCCGATGACGACCAGCGCCTTGGAATCGGCCTGGATCTTCGCCGCGGCCTTCTGGATGCGGGCGAATTCGTCCTTGTCGTAGTTCACCGGCAGGTCGACCCAGCCGATGAAATCGTTGCCCGCGCCGGTGCCGTTCACCAGTGTGTCAAACGCGGCCTGCGCCGCAGCCGCGTCCGGCTGTCTGGCATAAAACTGCTTTGCGCCTTCAAAATTGATGCTTACCATATTGATCGCTCCTTTTCGAAATTGATGCAATATCACTTGTTTTTATAAAAAACCGTCCCAACGTCCGGCGAATGCACACCACGCAAGAAATTTCAACCGCATGGCGTTTTGCCGCAGCGATTCAAACGCAGCTGCTCACAAATCTAATCCCTACGTATCAGGCGGCGCGTAGTAAGACGCCCGTAAGGTGAGTATCGTGTGGAACGCCAGATGAAAACATCGGTTCCTGCCTAAAATCAGAGGCAGGATGCACCCAACCGTCCCCATGCGTCCTTTTCTCCCCTATCTTTTCCCGCGCAAGGGAAAAGATAGGGCCGTCAGAGACACGTCAGAAACGACCACGACGGAACGAATCCTTGCAAGCAAGGCTTCTTATCCTCTGTGCTCGTTTCTTCCTTTCCAAACCGCAAACTGAATTTGCGGTTTGGGTTTTTCATGCAAATCTGCAACAGCAATCCCTCAGTCGCCTTCGGCGACAGCTTCCCCTCATAGGGGAAGCCTTTGGACCGCCGCGGCGGAATCTTTTACACCTTTGCGTCGCGCGCGAGCAGGGCTGCGCCGACCATGCCGGCCTCGTTGCCGAGCACCGCCGGGACCAGCTTGCCGCGGGTCGCGTAGAAGCACTTTTCGCTGACCTTCTCCTGCAGCGGGTCAAACAGGAACGGGCCCGCCGCGCTCAGTCCGCCGCCGATGGCGAGGACCTCAGGGTCCAGAATGTTGTAGACCGACGCGCACGCGGAGCTCAGATGCTCGATATACGTGTCGAACACGGCCTTCGCCGCCGCGTCGCCCGCCTTTGCGCAGTCGGTGACGAGCTTCGGGGTGATCTTGCCGGGGTCGCCGCCGGTCTGCTCGGCCAGCATGCTCTCGGGGTGCGCCTGCATGGCGCGGCGGCCGTCTCTTGTGAGGGCGGAGGCAGCGCAGTAGGCCTCCATGCAGCCGAGATTGCCGCAGGTGCACGGCTCGCCGCCGTCGACCAGATACGCATGCCCCAGCTCCACGCCGTGGTTCATGCCGCCGTTGAACATTTTGCCGTTCAGGATGATGCCGCCGCCAAGCCCCGTGCCGAGCGTCAGCAGCACGCCTGTCTTGCAGCCGACGAACGCGCCGGTATAGAGCTCGGCCAGCGCTGCGCCGTTGGCGTCGTTGGCGATATAGACGGGGATGCCGGGGAAGGCGTCCGACAGGATCTTGCGCAGGGGCACGTTGTGGAAGTTCAGGTTGTGTGCGTCGACGACCGTCTCGCCCGCCGCGTCGATGCTGCCGGGGACGACCGCGCCGAGCGATTCCACGTCCGAAAGCGCCGCGCCGCGCGCCTGCAGCATCGGGCCGACGGCTGCGCGGATCTGCGCCGCCATATCCTCCGCCGTCGTGTGGGGGAAGGGGATGGAGATCTCTGCGCAGAGCTCCAGCGCCTCGTTCAGCAGGCCGATCTTGACGTTGGTCCCGCCGATATCAATGCCGATCTGATACATGTGCGTCTCCTCTTTTCGTTGATTCTTCGTCTTCATCATGCAGCTTGAGCAGCTTCATGAAATTCTTATACAGGATCTTCTGCCGGGAGCTCTCGTCCAGATCGAGGGCGAGAAAGCGTGCAAGCTCCTCCTTCGGGCTCCACATCGGGAAATCCGTGCCGAAGATCAGCCGGTCGGGGCCGATCTTGTCGATGAGGCGCAGGACGATGTCCCGGTCGGTCATGCCGAGCGTGGAGGACGTGTCGTACAGCACGCTTTCTGGCTGCGGATGGGCCAGCGACTGCGGCCAGATGTTCCAGCCGCCGAAATGCGCGGCCACGACCTGCAGATCCGGCACGCGCCGCAGCAGATTCGTCAGCCGTTCGGGCGAGGAGAAATCATACCGGTTGTCGCCCATGTGGAACAGCACCGGCAGCCCCCGCCTGGCGATGGCCTTGTAGGTGTCGATGGCGCTCTCGTCGTCGATGGCGAGCTTCTGGAAATCCGGGTGGATCTTGATGCCGCGCAGGCCGAGCTCCAGCATCCGGTCGAGCTCCTCCTCATAGCCGTCCATGCCCGGGTAGATCGTGCCGAAGGCAAGGTAGCCCGCGTGGCCGCGGACGGCCTCGGCCAGGAAGGTGTTGGCGTTGAAGACCTGCTTCGCGCTGGTCGCGGAGTTGGAGACGACGCAGCGGGTGACGCCCGCCAGCCGGTCCTCGGCCGTCAGGCAGTGCATGTTGGCCTCGCGTTCGATGCTGACGCCGTAGAAATCGCCGATGGAGTGCGACGCCTTCTCGGCCAGCTTGTCAGGGAAAATGTGTGCGTGGATATCTGCGATCTTCATGGAATGACCTCTGTCTATATAGCTTATGCAGAAATTCAGACGAAATAAAAGTTGACGTCCCATGCCGGCAGTTGCCGGTGGTGGCGGAGGTACAGCTGATAGTCGCTGCGGATGGAAAACACGAGCTGCGGCAGGGCGAACAGGTCCTCGCTGCGGTGATAGGCGGCAAGCAGCAGCTTCGGCCGGCAGCGCCGGATGGTCTCCGCCGCGCCGAGGATGGCCTCACGCTCGGCGCCCTCCACGTCGATATTGAAAAAGCTCACGCTCTGCCCGCAGAGCAGCTGGTCCGCGCTGACGACCGGCGTCGGCACACCGCTGGCAGCTTTGCGCGAGCCGCGGCCGCCTCTGGCGGCAAGCTGCGCCATGCCGGGGGTCTGCCCGGCCAGCGCCTGCACGCACGTGCAGCTGCGGAGCCCTGCTGTGGAAGCTGTCAGCCGCCGGAAGGAATACGCGTCCGGCTCCACGGCCCAGATCGCCTGGTAGTCCGGGCACCAGCGCACGAATTCCTGCACGGTATCGCCCTTGTACGCGCCGAGATCGACGAGCGTCTCGCCCGGCCCAAGGCGCAGGATCGAGGCATAGGCCTCGTCCGGGTCCGTCTCGCAGCGGCGAAGATACGGGATCTGCCAGCTCCGCTTGTACGCGAGCAGATCCTCGAATACCCGGCGGGACTGCGCGTCGGCCAGACGCGAATGAACCGTTTCCAATTCGGCCCGATGGGCCTCATAAAACGTCCGGTCAAAGGGGGTATTGCCCACCACGGGGAAATCCGGGGCCAGGAGCGTCTGCTCCTGCGCGATCTGGTCGATGCGCGCGAGAACGGAGGGCAGCCCCGTCCCGAACGCCAGCAGCACGAGCATCCGCCCGAACCGCCGCTTCGCCTCCTCATACCGCAGGACGGGGAAGCTGTGGAAGACCTGCCCGCGGACAAATTCGTCGCTGGCAAACACGCCCGCGGCCTGCAGCCCGTGCGCCGCGAGCGCGGTGAGGATCCGGTCGGCGCCGTCGCCCATGCCGTAGAGGACGATGGGCAGCTTTGCCTCTTTCAGCTCTTCCCAGTTCACGTCCGCATCTCCTTTGCTTCAAAGTTTATCACACTTTTTTTCTGCATACAAGTGGCAGAAAAGCCGGAATCCACAGGGGATCCCGGCAGAATTTTGTATTCTATCGCAGACTGCCTCTCAGAGACACCCTAGCCCGCGCGCCTGCGCAGGGCGAACGACACGGCAAAATAGGCCGCCAGATACAGCGCGATCGTCGCGCCCGCCGAGCAGCCGAGCAGATACGCCGTCATCAGCCCGAGCAGGCTGCACCCCAGCGCCGACAGGATGGAAAGCAGGTGATACTGCCGCAAGTTCCGCGCCAGATTGCGCGAAGCCGCCGCGGGCAGCACGAGCAGGGAATTGATGACCATCAGTCCCACCCAGCTCATCGCCAGCGTCACGACGATGGCGATAGCGACGGTAAAGAGCGTCTCGTTGCGCTTCGTCGCAATGCCGCGGGAGGAGGCCAGCTGCGGATGCACCGCCGTGAGCACCAGCTGGTTCGACCCGAACACCCACAGCAGCACGACCGCCAGCAAAACCAGCGCCAGCAGCCCGATCTCCCCCGGTGTGACTGAGAGGATATCGCCGATCAGATAGCGATTGAACTTCGTAAAGCTCCGGCCGCCGAGTGTGACGATAAAAATGCCGAGCGCGACCGCCGTGGAGGAGAACACGCCGATGATCGTGTCGGCCGACTGGCTCGTCCGGCTGCGCACGAAGGAAAACAGCAGCGCGAACAAAACCGACAGCCCGACCGCGAAATAGATCGGCTGCACCGCGCCGCACAGCGCGCCGATGGCGATGCCGGTAAAGCCGGAATGGCCCAGCGCGTCAGAAAAGAAGCTCATCCGCCCCGTCACGATCATGGTCGACAGCAGTCCGAACAGCGGGGCCATCAGCAGCACCGCCAGCAAAGCGTTTTTCATGAAATCCATCTCGAACATCGGCAGCCCGAGCGCGTTCAAGATCGCGTACCAGACGCTCATGCCTGTGCGCCTCCTCCCATGTGGAATGCCTTTGCGAACTCGTCGGACGAGAGCACGTCCAGCGGTGTCCCGCGCCGGAGGATCTTCCCCTGCAGCAGCACGACCTGGTCGCAGTACCGCTCGAGCATGGAAAAATCGTGCGTCGTCATGAGGATCGAAAGGTCAAATTTCTTCCGGATCTCGTCGAGCATGTCCATGAGCAGGCTCATGCCCTCCACGTCCACGCCCGAGAGCGGTTCGTCGAGGATCAGGATGTTCGGCATCGGCTCGAGCGCCAGCGCGAGCAGGACCCGCTGCAGCTCGCCGCCAGACAGTGCGCCGATGCGCTTGTCGATGAGCGCATCGCCGTGGACATTCTCCAGACACGCGAGGACCTTTTCCCGCATGGCCTTCGTCGGCCGCAGGAAGGCGGGACGGCGGAAAATGCAGCAGGTGAACAGATCCATCACGCTCACCGGGTCGCCGCGGTCAAAGGCCGGGCTCTGCGGCACGTAGCCGATGCGCAGCTTCGTCTGCTTGCCGGAGGCCTCATGGAAGGTGATCTTCCCCTCGTAGTCGCGCTGGCCGAGAATGGCGCGGATGAGCGTGGATTTGCCCGCGCCGTTCGGCCCGATCAGCGCGACCATCTGGCCGCAGTGCATGTGCAGGTTGATATCGTCGAGGATCGCCTCGCCGCCGATGCGGACGGACAGATGCTCGATCTTCAAACAGCAGGCGTGTTCGCAGTCGCCCGCGTGCGGATGCAGATGTGGGATCATGAAAGCGCCTCCCGGATCGTGTCGATGTTTTTGTAAATGGCGTCCGTGCAGCCCATCTCGCCCTCGCCCATGCCCATCGTGAGGGCATAGAGCGCCGCGCCCGTCTCGTTGGCGACGGTCTGCGCGGTCAGCGTCTCGCCGTTTTCCTCGCAGAAGACAGCGGGGATCTGCCGGTCCTCGACCAGATGGATGATGGTCTCAATCTCCCGGGCGGAGGGCTCGCTGCCCTCTTCAATTTCCATGGCCGCGGCGATCGTCAGGCCGAATGCGCGGGCGAAGTAGGAAAACCCGTCGTGGAAGGTCACAAGCTCCCGGCAGGAGAGCGCCCGCAGCGTCTCGTCGCCGTAGGCCTGGGCGGCCTGGTATTCTGCGGTGACAGACTGCAGGTTCTGCGTGATCTGCACCTGCTTGTCCGGATAGACGGCGGAAAGACCGTCTGCGATATTCCGGCACATGCGGATGGCATTCGCGGGATCCAGCCAGATGTGCGGGTCGTCTCCGTCCTCGCCGGGAAGCGTCTCAACGCCGGTCGAGGCGGTAATGGTCTGCTTGGCGGTCTGCAGCGCGTCCTCCATAAAATCCTCCAGCCCGAGGCCGTTTAAAACGACGACGTCGGCCCGGCCAATCTTCTCCATCTGCGCGACGGTCAGCGTATAATCATGCAGGCAGGAGACGCTTTCCGTGATGACCCGGCCGCAGCTGAGGCCTGTCCCCTCCAGCAGCGCCCCGGTCATGGACCAGACCGGCCCGGTCGTGGCCAGCACGTCCCACCGCTCCGCCTCCCGCGCCGCGCAGCCGGAGAGCATCCCACAAACCATCAGCAGCGCCAGCACCCCGGCAAAAATTCGTTTTTTCATCATATATGATCTATGATCCCTTTCAGTTCTTTTGTTATTATTATACCGAAGTTGTCAAGCATGACCCCAAGGCTCCCCTTCCAGGGGAGCTGGCAGCCGAAGGCTGACTGAGAGGTTGCTGCAAAT
>OLGD01002183.1_pt1 | contig 23614 bp, 21 predicted proteins | sample 1605311 | NCBI WGS metagenome assembly OLGD01 (sample SAMEA3888917, study PRJEB22519) | human gut metagenome | biome: human gut; feature: human-associated habitat; material: faeces | place: Denmark | collected 2010
GTCTTTGTTATCGCGCAGCAACTCGTTTTTAGCCCAAAAGCATTCGCCAAATCAGCGGCCGTAGACTTCCACTTCGATATAGTGGTTCATGTCGTTCGTAGTATTCCCGTTCGAGAATAGGCGGATATAGCGCGCCTTGACGGGGGGATTTACGACGACGAGCTTGCCGATATTGGTTTCGATGTAGGCCTTGTCCTTGCCGGCGCCCTTTTTGGCGGAATTGTCGTGGTCGTTGTTATAGATGGTGGTGACGCCTTTGAGGAATTCGGGGTCGTCGGAGATTTGGATTACGACGTCCTTGTAGGCGCGCTCCTGGCTATGGTAGTGCCACATGGCGACCGCGAAAATCTCGGTCTGCTTTTCGAGGTCAATCTGAACCCATTGGAGGCCGTTCATGAGCTCTACATAGCAGCCTTCGGCGGCTTCCTTGTCGCCGTCGGTTATGAGCTCGAGTTCTCCGATGAGCGGGAAGTCGTCGGAGCTGGTGACCTTTTTGCCCTTGGCGACATTCTTTACGTCTTCGGGAACGTCGGGTTCGGGATTGGGAGTCTTGGGCTCGAGGTTGGGGAGCTTGACCGGAACGGGGGTTCCGGTGAGCTGTGCCCTGGGGACTACGAGTTTAAGCGGTTTTGCGCTGAGAGCAAAGGCGAAAGCCAATGCGGAAACGGCGATGAGAATTTTTTTCATTTTCGATTGGTATTGGTTAAGGGTTAAAAAATCAGCTCTCGACGACAAAGTCGGACTCGCTGAATTCGAGGGGGCCTTCCTTGATGGCGTCGCGCGCTTTGAATACGGCGGCTTCCGCGGCGTAGGCGTGTTCGGCGTCGCAATTGAGCTTGGCCTTGCCCATGACCGCATTGAAGAAGTTTTCGATATGGTACATGTGGATTGGCTTTTTAGAGACGTCGGGTTCGTAGCCGGCTATTTTTTCAGGGAAAGAGTAGCCGACGAGCGCCTTGCTCTCGCGGGCGTCCGCCACGGCGGTGGACGCGGCTGCCGCGTCTCCGGAGCCTATGACGCCCTGCTTCACGAGGTCGTCCCAATCCGGAGCGTTGTTTTCGCGGAAGAGCTTGGTGAGGGCGGGATTTTCCGACATTTTCAGGGTGCCCTGGTCGCCCATGAAAGATTCGAAATAGCCGCCGCCGGAGGAAGTCGTCGTCAGAACCTGATAGAATGCCTGCGCCTTCTTGCCCTGGAAGGTTTTGTCGAACTCAAAAATGCACATTACGTTGTCGTCCCAGTCGTGCGCGGGCGAGCCGTCGGGCTTTTTATAATAGTCGCGGTTGCCGGAGGCCATCACGCGCGTGGGATGCGAACCGAGCATCCAGCCGAATATGTCGATCTGGTGGGCGCCCAAGTCGGATATGGCGCCTCCGCCGAGCCCCTTGTGCCAACGCCAGTTTCTGAACTGGTTCATATCCTTATAGCCGTACTCCTTGAGCTTTTCCACCGGGATTTCGGCCTTGGCGGGCCAAGTGAGATCCTGGGAAACGGCTCTGTTCCACTGCCCATTGCACGCCATTATGTTGCCGCAGATGTTGTGCTTGCGCAGCAGGACGTCGCGGGCGTAGATGTAGCGGGGGTTGGAAGTCCTCTGGTGGCCGATTTGGAGAAGCTTTCCGCTCTTGCGGGCGGCTTTCACCATGCTCCTGGCGCCTTCGAGAGTGTCGGACATCATCTTTTCGCAATAGACGTTGACGCCGGCGTTGAGGAAGTCGACAGTCATGGGCGCGTGCCAGAAATCGGGAGTTGCGATGACGACAGCGTCGAGCTCCTTGGCGTGGTTTTTGATGAGATCCTTGTAGTTTTCACCCTTGACTTCGCCTATTCTGCCCTTCTTGACGAGGGGCGCATAGGGGTCTTTCCCACCGAGGTTTATGGTGTACCTGGCGGGTTTCTGTTTGAGCTGCCTCATTATGGTGGCCGCGGCGTAGTTGCACCTGGGCTGCCAGATGTCGCAGATTGCGACAAAGTTGATGTAGGGCAGCTTGAGAAGGCTGTTCATGAGGACTTCGCCTTCCGCCCCGTATCCTACGACGGCGACGTTCACCTTGTCGCCGCCCTTGCGCTGGGCGGAAAGCATGCCCGGGGAGAGCACGAGCCCGCCGGCGGCGGTTCCCGCCAATTTGAGGAAATCTCTGCGGTTGAAATTATTCATAATTTTATATCGTATTTATTGTAAAAAGTTAAGAACTACTCTTTGTCGCAGCACTTGCAAAACCCGAACTTTTTGCAGGGCAGAAGCTCGAACTTGTTGTAGTCCGCAAGGAACAGGGCGGCGACGATTAGGATCATATGCACGCCGAGATACGCTATGCCCGCGGCGGCGCTCGGACCCATGTTAGGCTCGAGGATTATGAAGCCCCACGTCAGGGAGATGTACAGCAGCCCCATCAGGAAGAGGGAAACGCGCGTGCATATCCCGAGCAAAACCGTGAGCCCGAGAGCGATGAGCGCGTATCCGAGAACCGCCGCATACGGGCCTACCATAAACGAGGGCATGAGGGGGCTAGCGCTAAACGTTTCGATGGTCATCGGGCCCTTTTCTGGCAAGCCGTGGTAGGTGGATATGCTGATGACGTCTATCGTTCCGCTGATTTTTTCGGGAATGTCGGTGACGAGTTCGGCGGCTTCGCTGCGCGACAATCCGTCCGCCATGGCCTCCTTTATCTTAGCCTCGTATTCGGGGTTGGGAATTTCCCCGTTTACCTTGCCGATAAATTTAGTCAGCCCCGTGCCGATTGCCCTTGCCGCAAGCCAAAAGCGGAGCAGCCAAAAGGCCATTGTATAAGTGATATTTGAGAATTTCATTATATTTATTTTCTATTTTAGATTAGTAAAGGAATAAGCCCTTTCGAAAAAAGCTATACCCCGCGCGCGCATTTTGTAAAGAAAAAACACAATACGCGGAGCGCAAAAAATCGGCAAACGAAAGGCTGCGGAAAGCCGACGCGGCCTCCCGCAGCCGAAGGGCCGAAAGACTACTGGTTAGAGGTGTCGAAAGCGGAGTCGAACGCTATTTCCGAGCGGGGGAAATCGAAGGAGCGCACGCGGGCGGCGGACTCCGTCGCGCCGTGGATCCTGTCCATGCGCCCGTCTTCCCACTCGACCGAGAGCGGGCCGTTGTAGCCTATGTCGTTGAGGGCGACGATTATCTCCTCAAAATTGATGTCGCCGTGGCCGATGGAGCGGAAGTCCCAGTACCTGCGGGGGTCGCAGAACTCCGTGTGCCCGCCGAATACGCCGGCTTCGCCATTGCCGTGCCCCCACCAGACGTCCTTCATGTGGGCGTGGAAAATCCTGTCGGAGAACTTGCGGATAAATTTGACGTAGTCCACGCCCTGATAGCCGAAGTGCGAGGGGTCGTAATTGAAACCGAAACGCTTGTGGCAATTCACGGCTTTGAGCGCCCTTTCGGCGGAGGCGATGTCGAAGGCGATTTCCGTCGGATGGACTTCGAGCGCAAAGTTTACGCCCTGCGCGTCGAAAGCGTCGAGAATGGACGTCCAGCGCTTTGCGAAATCGGCGTATCCGGCCTCTATCATCTCCTTGGACGCCGGCGGGAAAGAGTAGAGATACTGCCAGATGGAAGAGCCCGTAAAGCCCGTGACCGTCGGGGCGATGGGGGAGGCCGCGAGGGAATCGGGGCGCATTTCCATGAAAGTTTTGCACACTGAGGCGGTTTTTACCATCTCTTCCGCCGCGCGCCGGCGCACGCCCTCGGGGTCGCCGTCGCCCCAGATATAGTCCTGCATCATAGCCCTGTGGCGCGAATCGATGTTGTCGCACACGCACTGGCCGACGAGGTGGTTGGAGAGCGCAAAGCAGTTGAGCCCGTTGGAGGCGAGAATGTCCCAGCGGCTTTTGAGGTAGTCCTTGTCTCCGGCCTTCGTCATGTCGAAATGGTTTGCCGTAAGCGCGATTTCAAGGCCCTCGTAGCCCATTTTTTTCGCGAGGGGCGCGAGGTCTTCGAGTTTCATGTCGGCCCATTGGCCGGTAAACAGAGTCAGAGGTCTTGCCATAGTAGATTTCCTTTGTTTGTTACAATGCGTTAGTGGAAATAAAATAATACCCGGTCCGCCCGCTCTTCAAGCATTTTCTGCGGGCGCAAATTTTTTTGCCCCGCGCGCGCCGCGCACGCTCTAATATATATGCGATTGCGACGCTATTTTGCGCGGCGGGCGCAAAAGTTTAATTTTCTTGATTTTTTCGGAAGCCTGCGCAAAATTGGCGCAAATTTTTTATAAACCCCGACAGCCCAATATGGAAATCACAGAAGAAAAAAGCAACGACGTGTCGATTATAGCCCTCAACGGGAGGCTCAACGTTACGACAACCGCCGACCTCGAAAAAGCCTTCAACAAGCTCTTTGACGAAAACTGCACAAAGATCCTCGTGGACTGCCGCGACCTCGAATACATCAGCAGCGCGGGGTTGCGCGTGCTGCTCGCCGCCGCCAAACAGTTCAAAAAGATCTCCGGCGAAATCGCCCTCTCGGGGCTCAGCCAAAACGTCAAGCAGGTGTTCGAGATCTCCGGATTCACCACGATATTCCCGATCTACACTACCCGCGACGAAGCCATAAAAAGCTTCTGAGGGATCCGGCGACCGGCGCGGACACTCCCGCCGCAATTCCGCCCGCATTTTTGGGCGGATTTTTTTGCGCCCGAATTTCCGCGGAACAAACGCGCGCTTTGCGGCGCCGAAAAATGGCGCGAAAAAAAACGCGGTCGCATTCGCGCGCATCATTAACCGCGAGCTTCATAAAGAAAAACTCATAGCGCCCTGCGACTCGTGCGCCTCCGCATTCGCGGCGCAAACCGATTGAGCGGACGCCGCCCTGCCCTGCGGGAACCTCGGCCCCGCCGCGCCGCCGCGCATATCGAGAGCGCAAATTCAAGCCCCGAATGCTCGGCGGGCGCAAGATTTTTCTTCGACTGCCGCGCGGTTCTGGCCGGCAACCCCTAAGGCGGCGCCGGAAAGGGCGCGAACTACACCGAGGAATGATATTCGCCCTCGGCATCGGCGGCCGGCTGATCGCGCCGTTTCGGGCGCGCTACCTGCCCGCCGCGGAAAACTCTATTGTTACGACGCACTTGACGTCCTTTTCAAAGCTTGAAGTGTCGTACATTCCCCAGTCGCTCGTATCGTTGGACAGCGGGCGCGTAATCTGGAATATCCCCTGCGACGCCGACACGACGGGCCCGAGCTTGGAGCCGCTGCCGCTCACGAGCTTTTCCGCCCTTTCGCGCGCGTTTTGGGCGGCGGCCTCGAGCAGCCGCATTTTGAGCGATTCCAATCCGGTATAGTAATACCGCGCCTCCCCGGGGAAAATCGGGACGCCGCTTTTGAGGAGCTCGGAACATGCGGCTTCAACATTGGCGATTTCTTCGCGCGAGTTTGCGGAGACGGAAATCGAAAGCGCCGCCGCATACGCTTCCACTACATTTGTAGTTGCCCCCTTTTCGACCTTGTAGACGGGGCTTGCGGATACGGCGGAAAATTCCGCGCGCCGGACGGAACGCTTTTCAAACTCCGCCTTCGCGAGCGCCGCGAATTTCTCCGCTTCCGCCGCCGCCGCGCGCAGGGACGGGGCGCGCACGTAAATCTTGGCGCCCCATTCGGCGGCGTCGCTTTGGACGCGCTCTACGGCGGTTCCCTTGACTTTTATCCCCCCTGCGTTGCGGAACACAACCGACGGGTTGACGAGTATCGCGGCGCACGCAACAAGCGCGCACGCCAGAATTGCCGAGCAAAATATAACGGTTTTTTTCATTGCAAAAGCTTTGAGAAAAAACGGGGCCGCCGCGTTCAAATTCGACGGCGAAAATCGAAAAATATTTTGGGCGCGGAGAATTTCCCGCAAACCTTCCGCAAAAAATAATCCCAAAAAACGTTTGACATTTCCGCACGGCGTCAATTTTCATTGCGGGCAGTTCATTTTCATGCGGATTTTTTAAAATCCGACAGCCGGCAATGAAGCAAGCCGGCGGCGACATTTTCAGGCAAACGGAAGTCCGTGAGAATCGGACGCGGTCGCGCCTCTGTAATCGTCCTCAAAATCCGGGCACAAAGCCACTGCGCAAAGCGCGGGAAGGCGCACGGAAGGCGGGCGGGAATTTTCCTCCCCCCGCCGGGACGCAAGCCAGAAGACGTGCCTGGAAATTTCCCTTTGGTTCCCGCGCAAGGAAGACAGAGGGCTTGGTTGCGATTCGGCACGGCGCCCGTTTTTCCGTCAAATCCCGCGCGCCATGCGCCTTTTTTCGCCCGCAAGCCTCCCCCGTTTTCCGGAGAGGGAGGCAAAATTCCAAAACGAAAAAAGGCAAACTATGAAATTGAAAAAAATATCGGCGCTGGGCGCGGGCCTGGCAATGGCGGCGGCGGCAAACGCGGCCGCAATATCGTTTGACGACGTTCCGATCCGCGGAAACTGGGAATTCTCATACACGGACTACTCCGTCTACGGAGGCGAAGACGTATACGAATGGTCGCCGTCGCCCTCCGGTTCGGTGGAGTCGTGGCAGGCCATGCCGGCAAATGTCGGCAGGTTTGAGTGGAATTCTGCGGTGGACGGCATTTCGGGCGGATTGCAGTTCAAGACTACCTCATACAATTACGAATATTACAACGGCGGCGGATTTCTGCTCTCAAATTCCTCCGACACATCCAACATATCGTATTCAAACGACCTCTGCTCCGTCACCGGAACCGGCGCGGGGGGCTCGCAACAATACGCGGTATTTTACGGCAACGTCTCCGATTCAAACGGGGTTGCGAGCAAAACCGTGTACAAGGGGACCGAATATTTTTCTACGGTGCCCGAAACCTACCAGCTGGTTTTTGACGACATCGTTTCGGTGAGCTCGGTGGACATAGCCAACACGCTCGTCGGCGCAAAAATACTCGGCAATCCCGACAGTTCGATGAATATGGGCTACACCGAAAGCGAAGACGGGCTCATCGTATACGACAGCGTTTACAACACCGACGACGCGTTTTTCGCCGTCCTAATCCGCGGGATATACGCGGACGGAACTCTGACTGAAACCGACGAGGCGGTATGCTATGTGCTCGCCTCCCACGGATTCCTCAGCGAAGAATGGAACACTGTCGACCTGTCCTCGCTTTCCGCCGACGGGCTGATAGGGCTGGACTTCCAAATCCTCTCGTCCTTCGGCAACGCATGGGGCATGACGTCTCCCGCGTATTTCGCGCTCGACAACATCGTATACGGAGCGGTTCCGGAACCCGCAGCCGTCTCCGCATTATTCGGAATGCTCGCGCTCTCAACGGCGCTGCGCAACAGAAAGATTTCTTCACGCAAATAACCAACGGCGCGGGGCGCACGGCTTTTCGTTTTTCGCGCGCGCCCCGCGTTTTTCATTTTGCGGCAACGCGCTCCCGCCGCCGGCGGGAGCGCGTTGCCCCACGGAAGCCCAAAAGTGAACTTCAGAATTTTAAAGGCAATCATGCTCGCGCTTCCCGCAGTTGCGGCGTCCGCGGAAAATCCGGACGGAGGCGAAGAGCGCGGCGAACGCGCGCCGGAGCTCGCGCCCGTGGAGGCGACGGCGTACAGGTTCGCCTCCGCCGCGCTCGACCAGCCCGTAAACTCGACCGTAATAGGCTCGGACGAAATAGAAAAGAGCGGCGCGTCCACCGTTCCCGAGATGCTGCAGCGCACCGGCAGCGTGCGCTTTATGAGCTATACCGGCGACTCGTCGAACGGCAATATCGCCATGCGCGGATTCGGGGAAAACTCCCAGCTGAGGGTTCTCGTCCTCGTCGACGGACAGCGGTACAACCGCGCGGACATGTCGGAGACAAACTGGCTGCAAATCCCCCTTTCAAACGTCGAGAGCATAGAGGTGCTCAGGGGCGCCCAAAGCGCGATGTACGGCAACAACGCGGTCGCGGGGGTCGTAAAAATCTCGACAAAAAAGGACGCCGAAGAAAACGCGATAGAGCTGAACGGCATGATGGGCTCGTACGGGCTGTATTCGGCGGACGCGTCGTTTCGCGGGTCCGCCGGCGGATTCGGATACGGAATCGACGCCAACAGGTACAACAACGACGGGTACCGCGAAAATTCGAGGGCTTGGGCCGACACGGTAAACGCCTCCGCAAGCTGCAAAATATCCGATTCCGCGAAAATCGAGCTGGCCGGAAACTTTTCGCTGGCGGAAACCGAATACGCCACGGGCACGGACTGGAACGGCTTCCAGAACAACCCCCGCGGCGCCGACTTGCGGATGCTGTACAAATACAAGGGAGGGGTCTATTCGGCAACGCTCAAAAACGAATCCGCCCTCGGGCGCGGAGAAATACAGTTCGGCGCGAATTTCAGAAACAGAATAGTCGAGGAAAGCAACGCACTCGCCCCGTCGCAAAACCGCAACGACCAGCTCACTTTCACGCTGTCGCCCAGATGCGAAATAGACAGGTTTGAAGACTGGACGCTTTACGCGGGCGCCGACGCGGACTTCACCTCCATAGACTTCGACTCATACAGATTCTTCGCCAGCGGCGCGCAAAATCCCGACAGGGCGAAAGTCGAGCGCGGAAACATAGGCGGATACGCGGGCGCGGAATACAGGGCGGCGGACAATCTGATATTCTCCGCTTCCGCGCGCGCGGAGGGCTCCTACACGAGCGCCGACAGCAGGAGGTTCATATACATGGGCAACCGTCCCCCGAGGCCGGACCCCCAAAACACCTATGACGAAAGCCAGTGGCAGGGGGGATTCGCCGGGTCGTTCGGGGCCACATACAAGCTCGACGGCGAAAATTCCGTGTACGCGCGCTTCGACCAGATATACAGGTACCCGTCCACCGACGAAATCGCCTTTTACCAGGGGTACTACCAGGCCTCGGCGTTTCCATTCAACAAAGACTTGAAGCCGGAAACCGGACAAAACTACGAGATTGGATACACGCGCATCTCCGGCGGATGGCGCGTAAACCTGAGCTTCTACGCAACGTATCTGGACAACGAAATAATGTACGACTACGCCAGCGGGCTCAACGAAAACTTTTCGTCCACGCGCAGGCTCGGCGCGGATTTTTCCGTCAGGTACGACTCCGAATACTTCGGCGTTTTCGCGGGCGCGGGAGCCGTTGACGCGCGCTTCGCAAGCGGCGGGCACGGCGGAAACAAAATTCCGCTCGTGCCGCCGTTTTCCGGAACGGCGGGGATAACGCTCAAACCCGTGGAAGGTTTGGAGCTTACCGCGCGCGGCAACTGGTCTATGCCGCAGACAATGGGTAACGATTTCGCAAACTCCATGCGCCGCATACCCGGGTTCGCCACGTTCGACCTGCTCGCGAGCTACCGCATATGCAAATACGCCGCCGTATTCGGCGCAATAGAAAACGTCTTTAACGAAAACTACGCCGTGTTCGCGTACAACGGCTCATACTATCCGTGCGCGGGCAGGGTGTTCAAAATGGGAATATCGCTGAAATATTAGACATGAAAGCAAAACTGACTTCCATAACGGCGGCAATCGCCGCGCTGTCGGCATACGCCGGCGAATACTACATACCCCAAAACGGGGAGAGCTACACCGTGGACGAGTACGGGATACTGTACTGCGGGCAGGCGGGAGTCGACCCCTCGAAAACCTCGGAGGTGTATTACAGAAACTCCGCCATAAAAGGCTGGGCGACGGGATACGAAAACGTGTCGTACGGCTCCAATGTAATAGACAGGTGGCGGACGCCCGAAAAGGCCCTCGGCTCCGCCGGACTCGCCGACTACGGCGACACCGACCCTTCGTCCCCGAACTACGACCCTGACGCCTCGTCGGTCTACCATGTCGTATCCCTCGGCGACGGAGGCTCCATAACGCTAACTTTCGGCGGGCCGATCGCCGACGGGGAAGGCCTCGATTTCGCCGTATTTGAAAACGCCGTAAACGCCGGCTTCTTGGAGCTCGCGTACGTATCCGTATCGACCGACGGCGTGAATTTCATAACCTTCCCGAACTTCTATGTCGGCGCGAATCCGATAGGCCCGTACACGAACGACAACTATCCGGAATACATATACAACCTCGGCTCGAAATACATGTGCAACTGGGGCCACGGCTACGACCTCGGCGAGCTGCAATACGCCTACGACTACGCCGTCGCCCACTACGACGCCGCGTCGGACTCCACAACCGGAAACAGCGCGTTTTCGCTCGAATACACGAAGCACATAATAGAAATGTTCTCGCTCGTCGATCTCGGCGACATAAATTACGTGCGCATAGACGACATCACCGGCGACGGATCTTGCGTCGACAGCGCGGGCAACCCAATCTACGACCCCTACCCTTCGAGCGAGAGCGGGGGATTCGACCTCAACGCGGTAGGCGTAATAAATTACGCTCCGGCGGTTCCCGAGCCCGAAACGTTTGCGGCGGCCCTCGGGCTGTTTGCGGCGGCGGCCGCCGCGGGAAAGAGGCGCAAATAGCGGAAAAGAAAAAAAAGGCTGCGAGATTTCGCAGCCTTTTTTTGCCCATGAAATCCGGAAACTCCCTATCGCCCCTTGCGGTCGAAACCCATTAATCCGAAAATGCCCCTCAACTTGGAGAGCTTGGGCGCGGATTTCTTTTCGGGGCCGCCGCGTCCGGAGGGATTTTTGCGGGAATCGGAGTTTCGGGGCGCTCCTGCGTGCGGTCCGCCGGAGCGTTTCGGAGGGCGCGGATTGCGCGCGCCGCGCCTTTCCTCAGCCCTTCCCGTTGAAACCCCGCCGCGCGCGCGTCGCCGAGAGACCCCGCCGCGGCGCGCGCCTTCCCTGAGGGAGTCTCCCTGGCGCGCAAATTTTGGCGGCTCTACGCGGTAGGGGTTTTCCGGAAACTCTGGAATGTCCCTTTTTATGTAGCGCAGAATCTGGGCGAACAAATCGCCGTCGTCGGGCGCGCAAAACGACACGGCCATTCCCGACGCCTCCGCGCGCGCCGTGCGCCCTATGCGGTGGACATAGGTTTCGGGCTCTTCTGGAAGGTCGAAATTCACGACGAGCGACATGTCCTTAACGTCGATGCCGCGCGCGGCGATGTCGGTGGCGACAAGCGCGCCTATCTTGCGCTCCTTGAAACTTTCAAGCGCCCTCCTGCGCGCCGACTGCGATTTGTTGCCGTGTATCGCCGCCGCCCCTATACCGCGCGAATTGAGCTTCTTCGCGAGCTTGTTGGCGCCGTGCTTCGTGCGGCAAAACACCAGAGCGAGCGACTTCGGGTCGTCCGCCGCGCGCCTTTTGAGAATGTCCGCAAGCAGCTCCGTTTTGCTCTGCCGCTCGAGAAACGCGACGTACTGGTCGATTTTTTCGACGGTCGGGCTGTCGGGCGAAACCGAAATGTTAACGGGGTTTTTCACGATAGCGGAGGCAAGCTCTCTTATCTCGCCGGAAAGCGTCGCCGAAAATAGGAGAGACTGCCGACGCACGGGAAGCTGCGTCACGATTTTGCGGATGTCGGGAATAAAGCCCATGTCTAGCATTCTGTCGGCCTCGTCGAGCACGAGGTATTCCACGCCGCCGAACTCCAGCTTCTTCTGGCTCCAAAGGTCGAGAAGCCTGCCGGGGGTAGCTACGAGAATGTCCACGCCGGCGGAAAGGGCCTTTATCTGCGGATTTTGAGATACCCCTCCGTACGCTTTGCAGTGGGAGAGATGCAGATGCTTCCCGTAAACCGCGATATTGTCGTCTATCTGCTCGGCGAGCTCGCGTGTGGGGGCGAGAATCAGCGCGCGGAAACGCTTGGGCTCCGGATACGTGCCGCCGGCTTCGAGCATCTGCATTATGGGCAGCGCGAACGCCGCCGTCTTGCCGGTGCCCGTCTGGGCGCACCCGAACACGTCACGGCCCTCGAGGATTTTCGGCACGGCAAGCGCCTGTATCGGCGACGGCGTTTCATATCCCGCGGCGCGGACGGCTCTGAGGATTGGTTCGGAGAGGTTTAACGATTCAAAGGTCGTTTTTTGATTGTCCATGCGTTTTCGATTTCCGGCGCGGAGAAATCCGTCCCCCGACACCCTGCATTGGGAATGCGAAAGCGTAAAAAACGAATCCGGGCATCGGCGTCCGGATTTCCGCGCGATTGGGAAAGAATCGCCCAATAAAATCTCCGCGCAAGCTTTATCCGCCAAAACAGCGAAGTATTTTCGCCTCCGAAAAAAAATCCGCGCCTTGGTTCCGTCGCCTTAGCGCGCAAAAAACAAAAAGCAGAGCGTTTTTTTGTGGACGCGCGCTTCACGCGCGTTTGAAATGGGCCGAGTGAAATTCGACCCGCAAAAAATCCACCCCCTGCCGAATTTCGCGCTCTCGGCGCGGGATTTCACGCCCTCCCCGCGCCCCCCGCGCAAAGATTGGGAATTTTTCGCGTCGGGGCGGGAGGCGTTTTTCAGGATATTCGCGCGCATGAAAAAATCGGGGTTTGAGGGGAGGATTTTCCTGCCGCGCTACTTTTGCCCGGAAGCGGCGCGGGCGGCAGGCGAAATTTGCGAAACGGAATTTTTTGAAGACCTGCCGTCGGAAAAGTCGCCGCGCTTTGAAACCCTGCGCGCCCGCGCGGGGGACGCGGTAATGGCGGTAAACTTTTTCGGCCTGCGCGACATGGGGATATGGAGCGGATGGAAGCTCCGCAACCCCGGGGCGATACTCGTCCAAAACTCCTCCCACGCGCCGTTTTCGCCGCGCGCGCAGGGGGCCGACTTCGCGTTCGGGTCGCTGCGCAAATGGCTGCCGCTGCCGGACGGAGGATTCGCCGAGGCGGAAAACCCGTCCGAAATTTTCGCGCGCCCCGCGTCCTCAATGCCGGACTTTTCCGCGGATTTCCTCGCGGCCTCCGCCGCGCGGTCGCGCGGGAGCGGGTGGGAGGAATTTGCTGAAAAGCTCTTCTACGCGGCGGAAGCGAAAATTTCCGCGCGCAAAAAGCCCGGCAGAATGGGCGCGTACTCTTTCGAAACCCTCGCGCGCCTCGACATCGAAAAGCTCGCCCAAAGGAGGTTCGCCGCCATAAGGGCGTTTTCAGACGCCGCGCGCGGCAACGGATTTTTCGAAGAGCTCACTTTTGCGGGCGGACGCGCGCCCGACATTTTCTCCGCCTGCTGCCCCGTCCTGAAATTCCGGAATCCCCGCGTCCGCGACGCCGTATACGCAAAACTCCGCGAAAAAAAGATGTTCGCGCCCATATACTGGGGAGGGTTCGGAGAGGCGGGCAGCCCCGCGGCGCGCGCAGAATCCGCGACGCTCATGTGCGTCCCGCCGCACTTTGCGGATTCCGAAAGCGAGGCGGAAGGGTTTTGCGAATTTATCCTCGGCCTGTGCGCCGGCGCATGAGCCACTTCGACCCGCCTCCCTTGCGCATGGAGGTCTTTGAAAGTTTTTTTCCGTCGTCGCCGAGCAGGAGGGGGCAATGGCGGAATTTCGGAATTTCGAGCCCGAGCGCGCGCCAAACCAGAATCTGGCGCGCCGTCGAAAGCAGCAGATCCTCGCCGCGCACGATTTCCGTTATCCGCATTTGCGCGTCGTCTACCGCCGAGGCGAGCTCGTAGGACGGGGCGCCGCACTTGCGCCAGACGAGAAAATCCCCGAAATCCTCCCCGCATACGAACGACATTTCCCCCGCGAGCGAGTCGCTGAAGCGCACGCTTTCCCCGTCGGGAACCCGAAACCGCCAGTTTGCGCGCGCGAAGTCTCCGGAAAACTCAAAGCGCGCTCCGGCGGGCGGGCGTAGCTCGGGCGGGAAAACCGGCTCGGCGTCGCAAAAGCCGAACCCGCGCGCGCGGCCGCGGGCGAGCTTTTTTATTTCGCCCCTCGAATGGGGCGACGGATAGGCGAATCCGCGCGCGGCGAGCTCCCTCATGGCGGCCTCGTAGGAGGGAATTCTCTCGCTCTGCCTGTACGGGCCGAACGCCCCGCCGACGTCGGGCCCCTCGTCCCAAAATATGCCCGCGCCCTTCATGTCGGCGACGGCGGCGTCCTCGTACTCTTTCGAACACCGCTCAAAGTCGATGTCGTCTATGCGCAGGACCACCTTCCCGCCGGCTTCGCGCGCCCTCGCGCACGCCGCCAGAAAAGTCCGCGCGTGGCCGACGTGTAGCAGCCCCGAGACCGTCGGCGCGATGCGCGTCCTGTACCCGCCCTCACCCATCGCCGCGGAGCGGAAAGTTGGCGTCGAGAAATTCGCGCAAGGCGGCGGCGGTCTCAAACCCTATGCCGTCCACCTCCCTGAGCTGCGCGGCGGTCGCAGCCTTGACTTTGGCTATCGAGCCGAAGTGTTCGAGCAGCGCCTTCTTGCGCTTTTCGCCGAGCCCCGGGAAGTCGTCGAGTATGCTCTCGCGGATTTTGCGGCTGCGCAGGGACTCGCTGAAAGCGTTCGCGAACCTGTGCGCCTCGTCGCGCACGCGCTGCAAAAGCCTTAGCCCCTCGTGCCGGCGCGGCAGGAGCTTTTCCTCGAAGCTGTCGGTGACTATCGTCTCCTCGCGCTTGGCGAGCCCCACGATTTTCGGCGGCTTTATGTTTAGCTCGTCAAAGGCCTTCATCGCGGCGAACACCTGCCCCTTGCCGCCGTCTATCAAAACGAGGTCCGGCAGCGGAACGCCCTCCCTGTGCAGCCGCCCGTACCGCCTGCCGACGGCCTCCCGCATGGCGCGGAAGTCGTCGTTGCCGACAAACGACTTTATCTTGAACCTCCTGTACTTCTGCTTGGCGGGCTCCCCGAACTCGAACCTCACCATCGACGCCACGCAAAAGCTGCCGGATATGTGGGATATGTCGAAGCATTCTATCGACTGCGGGTCCTTCGGCATTCCGAGCGCCTTGCGCAGCGAATCCATAGCTGCTATTGCGACCGGCGCGGAAGAGGCGGATATGTCGGCCTCCACGCCAGCGCGGGCGTTCGCGACCCGCGTCTCCTCTATCGCCGCAATCAGGTCGCGCCACTTTGCGGCGCGCTCGAAATCGAGCGCGTCGGAGGCCTCGCGCATTTTTATCTGCGCCTCGTCCACCGCGCCCGCGTCGCGCCCGCGCAGGTATTCGAGCGCCGCCTTCACCCTTTCGGCGTACTCGGCCTCCCCCACTATGTTTTCAAAGCTCGTTATCTGGCTGCGGGCGTCGTCGTAGAGCATCCACCTGCCGTCGCCGAGCCGCTTCGGATGCGCGTCGGAAAGGAGTATGCCGAACCTCTTTTTCAGCTCCGAGAGCGCGCTCCTTATCGCGGAGACGCCGAGATACGGGCCGAAGTAGAGCGCGCCGTCGTCCTTTCTGTGGCGCGCGAACGCGAACCTCGGCAGCGGCGCGAACGTCTCGACGCGCAGGAGGAGAAAGTTTTTATTGTCCTTTTCGAGCGTGTTGTAGCGGGGCTTCCAGCGTTTGATGAGCTTGCTCTCGAGAATCACCGCCTCGGCGTCGCCGCGCGTGTTGAAGAACTCGAAATCGGCGATGCAGTCCACGAGCGAGGCTATCTTGGGGCTCGCCGCGCGCGCCTTGTAAGAGTTCATGAAATACTGCCCCACCCTGCGCCTGAGGTTGACGGCCTTCCCGATGTATATGACGTTGCCGAGGGCGTCCTTCATGACGTACACGCCGCTCGTCTTGGGCAGCCTGCGGACTTTTTCCTTTAACGACGGAATGTTCTGCATGGCGCTTTTGCGGAAAAGTTCAGAACAGCGAAAGCTGCGCGAAATTGCTCTCCCCCGAGCCTCCCCGCTTCCGCCTCGCCGCGGCCGCCTTCGGCTTGGGCGACTCGCCGAGATTGCCGAGCATATCATCGCCCTCGGACTCGAGCTCCGCCAAAATGACCTTCGCGCGGTCGATTACCTTCTTCGGCAGCCCCGCAAGCCGCGCGACCTGTATGCCGTACGACCTGTCAGCAGCCCCCTTTTCTATTGTGCGGGTGAAGATTATTTCGTCGTTCCACTCCCTGACGCTCACGCGCAGGTTGACGAGCCTCGGCAGGGTCTGCTCGAGCTTCGTGATTTCGTGGTAATGGGTGGCGAACAGCGTGCGCGGCCCGCGCTCGCCCTCGCCGTGTATGAACTCTGCGACGGCCCACGCGATGCTCAGCCCGTCGTAGGTACTCGTCCCGCGCCCGATTTCGTCGAGGATTATCAGCGACCTGTCGGTCGAGTTGTTCAAAATGTTTGCGGTCTCGTTCATCTCGACCATGAAAGTCGAGTTGCCGCGCGCGAGCTCGTCGCTGGCGCCGACCCTGCTGAAAATCCTGTCGACCAGCCCTATCCTGCACTCGCGCGCCGGCACGAAAGAGCCCGTCTGCGCCATCAGCGCGATGAGGGCTATCTGGCGTATGTAGGTGGATTTCCCCGCCATGTTGGGGCCCGTAATGAGCGCGATCTGCTCTCCCGAAGACGAAAGATGCGCGTCGTTTGGGACGAAAGACTCCGTCCGCGCCAACCCTATCCTGTCGCGGCGCAGCATCTGCTCTACGACGGGGTGGCGGCCCTCCGAAATTTCGATGGCGTCGGAGTCGTCCACAACGGGGCGGCAATAGTCCCACTCGCGCGCGATTTCCGCCCAGCCCCTGAAAACGTCGAGGCGCGCCAAAATGTCCGCCGCCGCCGCAAGGGCAGGCGCGAAGGAAAGCGCGCGCGCCACTATCCGTGAAAAGAGCTCCTGCTCCCGAGCGAGCGCGTACTCCTGCGAGTGGAGGATTTCGCGCTCCTTTTCGCGCAATTCCTGCGTAGTGAATCTGTCGCAGTTCACCATTGTCTGGCGGCGTATGTATTCGGGCGGGACGCTGCCGAGGTTAGCCTTGGTCACCTCTATGAAATACCCGAACGCCCCGTTGTACTTTATGCGAAGGTTGCGTATGCCCGTGCGTTTCTGCTCCGCCTGCTCGAGCTCCGCGAGCCACGCCATGTTGTCGCGCGAAAGCGACCTGAGCCTGTCGAGCTCGGCGTCAAAGCCCCCGCGTATGACGCCTCCGTCCTGGACTTTGGCGGGCATGTCGTCGGCGAGCGCCGAGGCGAGAAAAGTTTCGAGCTCCGAAAAATCGGGCAGCGATTCGGCGATTTCCGCGCACCTGCCGCCGCCCGCTTCAAGCAGCGCCGCGCGGATGGCGGGAATCTGGCGCACGGTCTCGAGAATGGCGCGGAGCTCGCGCGGGTTGCGGATCCGGTTTTGCAGCCTGCCGAGTATGCGCGGAATGTCCCTTATCCGCGAGAGCGAATCGGCGAGGCGGCCGGCCTCCTCGGGGGAGGAATAGAGCTCCCACACGGCGTCCTGCCGCGCCCTTATCTCGTCCAAATCGAGGGTCGGGGAGGCGAGAAACGTCTCGAGCAGGCGGGCGCCCGCGGCGGTCTTGGTCCTGTCCATTACCGATATGAGGCTGCCCTCCCGCGAGTGGGAAGTGGAGCGGAATATCTCGAGGTTGCGCTGCGTCGCGGGATCCACGAGCACGCACTTTTTGCCGGAAAACCTGCGCAGCGCGCGCAAATTGCCCGGGCGGGCGCGCAGGTTTTCAGTCACGTAGAAGACTATCGCGCCCGCGGGCCCCGCCAGCCGCGAGCCGCGCTCTATGCCGAAACCGTCGAGGCTCGCCACCGACAGCGCGTCCTGAACCTGCGCCGCGCCCCACCCGGGCTCGAAGCGGAAGTCGTGCAGAAGGGTGACCGTGCGCGTGTCGAGCACGCTCCTGAAAATCGCGTGCCACGGCGCGAGCTCCGGATCCGCCGCCCATTCGCGCGAGGCGTCCTCGGGCAGCAAAACCTCCTTGGCGTCGAACGCCGAAAGCACCGGCAGGAAATCCTGGGGGGTGTCGAACTCCGCGCAATAGAATTCGCCGGCGCTCATCTCCATCCATGCGGCGTACAGCCTGCGGGAACGGTCTATGTCGACGGCGAAAATATAGTTGCCGCTGCGGCTGTCGAGCTGGGCGTCCTCCATCACCGTCCCGGGCGTGATTATCCGCGTGACCGACCTTTTTACGAGCTTTCCCGAAACGGGGGGCTCGTTCTGGTCGCAAATGGCAACCTTTTTGTTGCACGCCAAAATCTTCGGGAGATACTGGTCTATCACGTGGTACGGTATGCCCGCCATTGGGTAGTTCTGCCGCTTGGTGAGCGTAATCCCGAGCAGGCGCGAGCCCTCTACGGCGTCGTCGTAAAACATTTCGTAAAAATCCCCGAGCCTGAAAAGCAAGAGGGTGTCTTTCGGCAGCGAATTTTTCATGCTCCAATACTGCTCGAGCATGGGCGTGGTCTTTTCAGATTTTTTTTCCGATTTCGCCATTGAAGATTACATTTCCCGATTTCTTGCCAGTATGCCGATAAGATAAAAAAAGAATCGCCAAACATTCAACATTTTAATCTTATTGCCGACAGATATGCCCATATACGAATACAAATGCCAAAAGTGCTCGGCCGTGTTCGAGGCGCTTGTGCGCGGCCGCGAAAAGCCCGCCTGCCCCGAGTGCGGCTCGGGGAGGCTGAAAAAACTCGTGTCTTCCTTCGGCGTGGGCCGCGCCGCGAAAAATTCCCGCCCGCCGTGCGGAGGGGAGCGGCGAGGGAACTCGTGCTGCGGGGGATGCTCCTGCGGCCACTGCGGCGGATAAGATGGCGAATGTCCGGCAGGCGGCTTTTCGGGCGGCTCTGGCCGCCCTCGCGCTCTCGGGGTGCGCGGGAGGGGATCCTCCCGCCCCTCCGCAGGCGGCAGCGCGCGCCCAAACGGGCGCGAAAACCTACACGCTCGCGCAAAAAAAGCTTCTGGAAATCGCCGCCGCCCAAAACGGGCTGCTCGACAAAATGAGGCGCGCCGAAAGGCTCTCGACCCTCTCCGCCTCCGACCTCATATCCGAAAAAAAGCGCGTGGACTCCCTATGGAACGAATACTTCGCGGGAGAGAGCCGCGACGCCGAAAGCTACGCGATATACGGCAAATATCTGCGCGCTACCTCAAACCCCGCCGCCGCCTACTCCGCTTTTTTAAAGGCGGACTCTCTCGACCCGTCGATGGCGTCCGTCAAGCACCAGCTCGCGGTGTACGAGGGCGAAAACGGCCAGTTCGCAAAGGCGTACGGGCACTTTTTGGAGGCTCTGGAACTGGAGCCGGACAACGCCGTTTACCTGTCGCAGACTGCAAAATTCCTGATGATAGCGCGCGCCGAGCTCGCCGCGTCGGGGGGCTTCGACCCTGCTTCGCTCGACGCAAAAATGCTCGGCTGCTACCGCAAGTGGGCGGACGCCTCCGCGCCGAACTCCCGCGCGAGATGGGAGTGCGCAAAAGCCTTCTACCAAGTGTCGTCTCCGGACTGGGAGGAGGCGCTCGCGCGCTGGGAGGACATACTTGAAAACGCCACGATAGGGCTCGAGCGGCAGACCGCGCTCGCCAACAAGGCGCGCGTTCTGATAGAGCTGCGCCGCGACGCCGAGGCGCGCGAAATTCTGGAAAAAGTAGACAACCCGCATCTCGCCGGAGACAGGGAGGCGCTCCTCGACATCATTGGCGAGGCTCCCACCGCGAAAGGCAAAACAACCGAAGGCAAAAACAAATGAATCCGGATCTCTTAACGCAGATTAGGGAGGGCGGCATACTGTACGTCCTGCTTCTGATAGCCGTCACCATGCACGAATTCGGGCACGCGTTCTTCGCCGACAAGCTCGGAGACCCTCTGCCGAGGCTGCAAGACCGCGTCACCGTAAACCCGCTCGCGCACATGGACGCCATGGGAACCGTCGTCCTGCCGATAATAACCATAGCCCTTTCCATCGGGACGGGATTCCCCATGGTGTTCGGCTGGGGCAAACCCGTTGAAATCTCCCTCTCAAACCCCAAGACGCGAAAGCGGGTGGACATAATATCCACGGCGGGCGGGGTATCGATGAACCTCGCTGTCGCCCTCGCCTCGGCGGCGGCGCTTGCCGTATTCTTTGCGCTCGGCTGGGACGATTTGCGGGAAGTCGCGCTGCAATCCATATATATAAACTGCGTCCTGTTCGTCATCAACATGATCCCCATACCGCCGCTCGACGGAAGCAGATTTTTGAAATACGCCGTCGATATGAGCGAGCAAACCTACGCCGCGATTTCGAGATACGGAATACTTATTCTTCTGCTGATCGTAAACATTCCGTTTACGGCGTCGATATTCATGTTCATAACAAGGGCGATAGCTGCGGTTTTCATATATATCGCCGCCGCCATAGCCCAAATCATAACCTGACAATGCCGATTTACAAATATATCACTATCGAGCCCGACGGCTCCGAGGGGGACGTGTTCGAAGTCGAACAGCCCGCCGGCTCCGACCCCATAAAAAAACACCCCGAAAACGGAAAGCCCGTCAAGAGGGTATTCGAGGCTCCGAACATCAACATAGAATACACGCCCGGCAAGGAGAAATCCCTGAGCGACGTGGCGCGCATAAAAAAGGCCGGCTTTAAGATCCTGCAAAAGGACAAGCTTACGGGCAACTACCACGCGCTGTGACTTTCGGACGGGGAAGCCGCCCGCTTTGCGCCGCGCAATCCAAAAGCGCGAAAGCGTTTTTAAGAATGCCGCCGGAGAACCCCCTGATTTGCGCCGCGCAATCCGGCACGGAGGCATTCCGCTCCGCCGCGCTACGGCGCGCGCCAACGCCGAATGCGTCAGCCCGCCCGCGCGCTGCGGCGGCTTTCGATTATCGACGAAACGAGGGAGGCGAGGATAAAGGCCATTCCGATGCTCCCCGTGACGATTTCTGGAATTTCAAGGAAAGTCGCAAGCAGCATAATCGACGCGAGCGAGCCTATCGCCCAGTACGCCCCGTGGGTGAGGTATACGAGCTTTTCGAGCGTCTTCTTTTCCACGAGCATTATCGTGAGCGACCTCACGAAAAACGCGCCCACCGCAAGCCCAATCGTTATCACCACAACGTCCTTCGTCAGCGCGAACGCCCCCAAAACCCCGTCGAGCGAAAACGAGGCGTCGATAAGCTCCAAATATATGAAAGCCGCCAGCCCCGCGTGTTTCAGGGCAAAGGCGTTCTCCTGCTTGGCGAGCGACTCGAGCTTTGCGCTCGCCCCGTGGATTGCCAGATGGGTAACCACGCCGATCGCGCCCGCAACTATCGAGACAAAGTGCTGCCCGCCCTCCAACATCGGCTGTATCGCGCACAGGGCCGCGAGCGTAAACGCCGTCGGGGCGGCTTTGCTCCTTCCGACTTTAAGCAGGAATTTTTCGAGCGGAGAAAGCCAATGCAGGGTCTTTTCGCGGTCGAACATGAACTCGAAAAACAGCATCATCAAAAACGCCCCGCCAAAGGACGATATGCCGACGTGGGACTCGTGCAAAAGCTTGGCGTAGTCGTCGGGCTTTTCGAGCGTGAGCCGCAGAACCTCCATGCACGATATGTTTGAGAACGCCGCGACGATTACTATCGGGAACACGAACCTCATTCCGAAAACCGCTATCGCAATGCCCCACGTCAGAAAGCGCGCCCTCCACTTGCGCGACATCTTTTCGAGCTTCGTGGCGTTGATTACGGCGTTGTCAAACGACAGGCTGACTTCGAGCGCGGTGATCACGAGAGCAGTGAACACAAAGCCCCACCCGAGCCCCGCGCCGACGCACTCGCCCCGGTAAAAAGCGAGACCGAGCCCCACTATCATTATGCCTATGGACCATTCAAAATATTTGAGCATAGAAAAACCTTTAATGTTTGCAAAGTTCCGCGTTTAGTCCGCCGCGCCCCCTACTTGCGCTTTTCGGTAATCGGGAGCATCTGCCCCCGCCTGAAAAGCGTTATCTGCCCCGTGCTCGACGACACCACTATGGATATGCAGTCGGCCATGAGGGAAATTGAATAGGCCGCCGCGTGGCGCGCGCCCAGCCCGCCGGGCAGCTGGAGTTTGAAGTCGGGCGTGTGTATCAGCGCCCCAGCCGCCTCAAGCACGCCGGAGCCGTCGATGACGAACGCCCCGTCGATGAGCGAGTACTCTTTGACGGTCTCGTCCATGAACGGGTTCAGGACGTTCCTGTCCTCTGGCTTGTAGCCGTAAAACGGGTTTAGTATCAGCTGCTTCAAGTGCGGCTTAAGCTCCTCGGAAGAGCCTATCACGAATATGCAGCCGACGGGCTTGCCTTCGCGCCCCTCGACGGAGAGCTCGGTGGCGATGTCGAGAACGCGCTCCAAAACCTCCGGCGTCACGCCCTCGGGAAGCATGTTTTTCTGCCCGATAAAAATGTTGGAAAACTCCTTTTCGATGTCGAGGATTACGATAGTGTCAATCTGGTTGCTCTCGCGCACGCCGCCGAGGCAGCAGATTTTCTCCTTCGCCGTGAACGTCCCGCGCGTGAGCCCTATCATCACCGCGCTGCGCAGCTGCGAAAACCTCATGTCCGAAAACGACCTCACGCCTATGAACTCCCATTTGGGGGGCAGCGCGACCGGCGGCTTTTCGCCCACAAGCACCACTTTTGCGTCGCCGAAAGTGGCGGACAGATCGGGCATTTTCAAAAATGAGTCGCCAAACAGGATTATGGCGGAGCATTTGGCCACTTTGAAAATTTTGAGAGCCGAGCGCATGACGATCTCGTTTATGCGCTCCTCCTTTCTGCGCGGCGCGTACGGCTCCGCAACCCCCTTTGAAACGGACTTGCCGGAGCCCCCGTTAAAGGCACCCATCACGGCTTCGCGGAAAACGGCTATGTCGGGCGAGGACTTTATGCGCCCGCACACGTCGTCAGACGAAAATATTTTGGCGAGATTCGAGAGAACGCTGAGATAATTGTCCACCTTCTCGTCGGAGAGCATCAGAAACAATATGCGCGTCTGGCGGTAGTCCTCGAGACCCTCGAAGTTTATCCCCGCCTCAGAGCATCTGCCGACGGCGAACACATACTTCTGCTTCAACCCCACAACGCGCGTGTGCGGCATGCAAATACCGTCGCCGAGATACGTGGATATCGACTTTTCGCGCTCTATAAGGTTGGCGAGCACGTCCGCGCGGTCGGCTCCGCCGAGTATGGAATCGGGAATGCAGGCGAGCAACTGCCCCACAGCCTCGGAGAAATCCGCGGCGGAAACGTCGACTATTCTCGATTTGGTGAGGTATCTCTTGAGATTCACGCTAATTGCTCTTCGGGATATTCCAATTTAGGACGTCTTTTTTGACTTCGTAAAGCACCCCTGTCGCAAGGACGGCTATGAAGAAAAGGGACGGCAGAAGTATCGGGAAATTGCGCGACACAAAATCTCCGTACGCGACGGCGAGGGGAATCAGAAACACAACCTCTATGTCGAATACCACAAAAAGCATCGCGACGACGTAAAACCTCGCGCCAAAACGCGGGTGCGGGACGCCCTCCGGAACGACGCCGCATTCGTAGGCGGAATTTCCGGGTTTGTTGCGCTTTGCCCTCTGCCCGAAAATGTGGCTTGCCGCCACAATAGCGGCTCCCATTCCGAGCGCCGTCAAAATCTGCACTAAAACCGGCATGTACGATGACAATTCCATGGTTTTGAAAATTTCTCACATTGAACTTTTCAATGCAACTTTTTTTTCTCCGTTCTCCGGAAACGCCGCGGCGGGCATTGCCAGCGCAACAAAAATTGCGCGCCCGAAGAAACTGGTATGGTTATTATTATTTTTATCCGATAAAAAAACGCTTGACTTTGATTTTATGCGCAAT
>OLGD01002185.1_pt1 | contig 23610 bp, 19 predicted proteins | sample 1605311 | NCBI WGS metagenome assembly OLGD01 (sample SAMEA3888917, study PRJEB22519) | human gut metagenome | biome: human gut; feature: human-associated habitat; material: faeces | place: Denmark | collected 2010
TGCATCCAGAACCATCATCTTTCAACTTTTTCTTTTCCTATGGGATGGCTGTGAATTACTTTCATTGTCCTTGCGCTTCTCACCCTGCCTGGACAACTTTTTATGGAAAGATTCATAAGAAACCTTTGAGTTACTATATCGAATTGCTTTTCATTGCCAATCCCGAAACGGACAATGCCCGACGCCCGATCCGTACATCCTTCTGGTTATAAAAGCTCACCCAGGTTTCAGTCGCGCCAACTCTCGTTTGTCATCTGCAATCACTCAGAAACAAATGTGTGCAAAATTGCGGACACTACCTGAATTGATAACGTTCAGAAAATTGCACACATTTTCCGGACGTTATCGATGCAGGTTATTCAACCACGATCATAATTTCATGTCGTGTTTACTCCGTTCAAACGGACATCAGCTCAATATCATTCATTCCTTTGTGCGACTCAAAATTGCTTTGATATCTTGGAGATATAATGATTCGACTTCGATTCTGGTAATATCCTTCCAACGCAATATTAACTCAGAGGAATCCCTGCTGCTAAATGTTCCTAATGCTTGAAGTAAAATATTTTCAGAATCATATCCCACGACTGTACCCAAAAAACAAATATTTGAATCTATCTTTTCAATAAAGATAGTTATGATTTCCGGTTTGAATTGTTCTATAACATCTCGCATACTTTGAAAATGAAAGTCTTTTTTCACGAATGAGAGCTGTTTCTTTCTCTCAATCAATGCAAGTATTGCATCTTGTTCATTTCCACCATGACGAACTCTACTGATATCATTTTTTTCTATAAAACAATAACCATCAAACAAACCAGAATCACTGAATTTAGCTAATCCAATAATATTTTTACCTATAAAGCAAGGAATTCCTAATATAGTCTCATCACAAATCTCTTCTCGGAAAATATCAACGCAACAATTCCTGACCATACAGTTTTCGAGATATTTATTTAATAAAGACATCTTAAAATCTCCCAGGACTATTTACTATAAATATAATTTATCAAATTCAAATACTTTTGCAGTTAGTATATGTCATGTGCGGAGGGAATAAATGATTCTGATTTTCAGTAAAAAACAGGTGATACTTTTCTCCATGTTAATAAATTGACAATCAATCTGATGCAACGCGGCATCTGATTCTGTCAATAAGAAAATAGCATGAAGAAATCTGATTGCAAATCAAGAATATTTGAATGATAGATAAAATTGACTGGCGTTCCGGATCGGCTTTCAAGGCAAGGCCATCGGAAAGTCTTTTTTGCGCGCCCGTACCATATGAGAAGGAGTGTTGACTCCAGCGAGGCGGAACGGAATTTCGCAGAAAAATAAAAAGAGCATTTTGGACTTCTCAACAAAACCTGTCCAAAATACCCTTGCAATATCAAATGGTGGAGCATTTTGAGGATTTTCAGAAATCTTCTATCTACCTCAAAACGGCGAATTTTTCAAGTCTCAAAAGGGTAACAAATTCATCTTCTCGAAAAATTCTCCGCGAGATCCTTTCAATTTCGAGCAGAGCTCCTCACCGGGGAACACTATTGACCGCGTTCCCCTGTCAAAATGTGCGCGATTTTCCGGTCGTTATCGAACCGGAACTCGTTTTCTGTGTTCATTTGCGGAAAATCCCTCCAGCAGGACCTGTTTCCGGAGGGTGTTGGAGGCAGGGATCATATGCCCCATCCTTCCTTCCAGTTCCACATCCCACCAATGAGATTCCCGGAACGCATGGTAGATCCAGTCCCATCCATACTCCTCGAAAACCTCAATGCAAAGCTTCAGATATTCATGCGCATCAGGTGCCCAGGCGGAGGCGGAAAATTCGCCCACCAGAATCGGAACCCGATAGGTCTTCTGAAAAGCAAGGACTGGAGCCAGTTGTTTTTTGATATAGGCTTTCCCGCCCTGAAAGCGGATGGGGGATTTCAGCTGGTCCGTCTGATGGGTATACTCCTGCGGATGATAAAAATGGACACTGTAAATCAGATGTTCCGCCTGAATCGGACGAAGGGTGATGAATCCCTGCGGCGAACCGCCTTCCGCCGGTTCGATGATGATCGGTTTCAGCGGATCAATTGCACGAATGGCGCGGACGGTTCGTTCCGCGATCTCCTGCCAGCCGAGAACATCTCGGGCTGTTTTTGCCATCTCGGGCTCATTCAGAATGTCATAACCGAACACTGCTGGATTGTTTTTGTACCGGCGGGCAAGTTTCTCCCAGGCCAGAACAAAGGTATCCACATCATACCGATTCCAGTTCAGGCGGTTGCTGGAAACGGAGGTGTGCTCAGTTCCCGGACCTTTGTGCATGTCCAGCAGGAGACGGATTCCGTTACGCTCCGCACGCGGAATCAAACTGTCTATTTTCCGGATTTCCGAATTAATCCACTTCAGGAACGCCTCCCGGCCGGAGAGGTCAGTCTTGCGGCCGGGATTCATCTGGTAACGCATGAAATTGACATTCCACGCCTTCAGGTCCTGAAAATCCTTTTCTTCCAGATGATTTCCACTCATAACTCCGCGCAGGACAGGAGTCTTCTGAAGATGTATGTCATAGGGCCGATAAGTGAATTTCACGGGCGGGGCAAGCTGTTCGATTTTAATGTCGTCGATCCAGAGCTTTCCGGAACAGTTCTGAATGCCGAGAACCAGTTCCAGTTCGCTGCAACCCGGAGGAGTTTCGATTTCGCATTCTCCATATTCCCAGGAATAGGTTCCGCGTTTTTTAGGGATTTCCGGATAGGCGGCACCGTGCGCAGTTTTGCAGACCAGCATGACTTTCGGTCCGAACCAGGGAGCGGACTTCCCGATGTTTTCTCCTCTGCACCAGGCGGAAAGGCGAATCTTTCCAGCGAACTGTTTCGGATTCAATTTAAGAAACATCCGTGCAGAATGTTTGGGCGAATCGCTTTCAAAAAAGAGACAACCGGAGTTTCCGCGTCCCCCTGTTGGCGAATACCTCGTACCGGCTTCCCTTCGATATCCGGCAGAAGATTCCGGAGAATGAAAGTTTTCTTCGAACAGGATCGTTTCCGATGCGGATATCGATCCCAGCAAAACAGCGGCAGACATACCAGCGACAATCCTCTTCAGCGACATAAATCTGTCTCCTGTGAATGAATCTTATTCAAATTGAATTCCCAGAAGGGAAGACATATAGAACGGGGTCCTGTAAAAGCGAGTCGGGGCATTCTTCAGCACCTGAAAACTGAGTGAGCCGGTATGTCCATCCAGATACAGGGAATTGGCCTTCCCGAGGTGCCGGTTGTAACCGATCCCTATAGTGCGTCCCCAGCCGATTGCCAGGCACAAACCTCCGGATCTGCCGATCATGGAGTTGACAAAGTTTTCACTTCGCTCATCATTGTCCAGCAGAAGAACAGTCTTCGAATGCGACCGGATCAGGGAATTGTTAATACGGACTCCTCCCACTACAATTCCCAGCGGCTCCAGATAAGAAAGTTTCGGACGCCCTGTGCTGGAAATCCGCCGAGGGCGAGGATCTGCCGGACAATGAAAAATTCCAAACCGTCTGGCCGCCAGCTCATCTGCAACGTAACTTCCAGGAGAATTCAGCAGCAGCATTGCCAGCGCATTGCTCCAGTTGTCATGCTGTTTCCCGTTGAACATGTCTGATTCCCAAATATCTCCGGGATTCGCACAGCCGACTGCCTGCGGCTTCGCGATATAGTCATCGTAATCCGCCTGATAATGGCTGAAACCGATGCTGAGATTCTTCAGATTGTTTGTACAGGAAATCGCATAGGACCTTGCTTTCGCTTTCTGAAGAGCAGGCAGCAGCAATGCAGCAATAATTGCAATGATTGCTATCACTATTAATAATTCTACCAATGTAAAGGAAGGAAGGGAGAAATGGGAACGTCGTTCCGACTCCCGCCGTCTGATTCTGATTGATAAGGTCTTCATAATTTCCTTAAAAGAGATTGGTGCACTGGTCTGGACTTCGACGCTTGAAAGCAAACGTCATCAGTACTGTGTTTGACTTCCCGTTTTCGGGCCCCAACATTTTCTTCCTAGACTTCCGCTTCTGTTCTCCTTTCCTGATGATTTCTGGTGATTTGCATGGGAATCTGAACTTCGCGCAACTCCGTTTCCCCGCGAAAAGCCGCCTGCAGCATGGCGGTACCGACCCGCGCGATCTCCTCTGCGGGCTCCTTCACCACATGACCGAAGAACCCGGGATTTTCCGGTAGATCGGAAAAATCTGCAATCAGACGGCATTGTTTTCTTTCGTCGACCCCGCATTTCCGCAGAATTCCGCGGATTGCCGTCAAATGTTCTCCGTGGCAGATGACCGCATCCGGAACATCTCCCGCGGCGCATCGCAGTTCCAGTTCAGCAAAGAATTCCGGCAAATCCGCATTGTTCCAGTGACAGTCCATTGTTTTTCCCTGTTCCCGGAAACAGGCCTGAGCAGCTTTGAACTGAATCGCGGTCAGAGGATCCCGTTCCGCGTAATCCCAGACAATCCGCGTCCGGTTCTCCTCCAGCAGAAATGCGGCGATTTTCCGGCCGGCGTCCTCGAAATCAATGGTGATGCAGGGAAATTTCCCCGGCGCTCCGCAGACGGACAATACCGGCATTCCCTTCCGATGGAGCCGTTCCAGAATCCTGTTGCTCTTGAGCTGTTCATCGGGATACATCCAGACAAGCGCATCGACTCCGGCAGATTCGATCTCCTTCAGTGAAAGCTCCGGATTCCCCGGCGAAGTAAGTGTCAAAATCCGCGGGAATCCGATCGTCAGGCAGATATTCAAACCAAAATAAGACTGCATTGCCCAAGCCGGATAGCCAAGATAGAAACGTCGCGAATCCCCAAGCATCAGTCCGACAATCCGTTTTCGGGACAGATACTTGCAGTCTTCCATCTGTTTCGGATTCGTGTACGTTCCGGATCCCCGTTTCCCGATCAGATATCCTTCCTCCGCCAACTTCTTCAGCTCCAGCGCCACCGTGCAGCGGGCCAGATCAAATTTATCCGCCAGTTCCCGGGCAGAGGGAATCTTGATTGATTCCTGTGGATTCCGAAACAGAAGATTCAGAATTTCAAACCGCACCTGAAGTTTTGACTCGCCCTTCTTCATGGACTTCTTCTCTCTGGATCTTTTCTGGCAATTTCATGCAACTTTTCATACATCTTTCATTATAACACAACGTCCTCATTTTGTCAAGACAAGATACCGATTTTTTCTGGAAAACCGAGAAAATACCAAAAAGGAACTGAGACCAACAGTCGGAGGGTAGTGTCCGATATTTTGCGCACATTTGTTTCTGAGCGATTACAGATGACAAACGTGAGTTGGCGCAGCCGAAGCAACCGACCGACCAGAGAGCTCCGGAGGAGCAGGTCGGTTGCGAAAGCGGAGCCTCCCGCCTTTTTACCTTATACCACCTTCGTAAAGTTTGCAAATATTCATGTACTGCCGAGTGCCCCATTTTGTTGTGGAAATATGCCTGAGTCTGGCTCCGACCAGCATCATAGCCGAGTACCCATCCGGAAAGCTGCCGACAACCCGGGTTCGGCGGCGAATCTCTTTCATGATGCGTTCGAGACCGTTATTTGTCCGCAATCGGCTCCAGTGCTCATACGGGAAATCCATATATGACAACGTTTCCTCCACGCTGGTTTCTACAAAACTTGCGATCCGCTCCAGCTTCATGGCTCTTAATTTTTCGGCCACCAGAGCGGCTTTCTGCCGGGCAGCCGCTTTATCTTCTTGAGCATGAATTGCCTTAAGCATCGCCACCACCTCGCGAAGGTGTTTCCACGGACACATGGTAAAAGCATTTCGGTACCAGTGGACAATAACAGCGCTGCCATTTGGCCTCGGGGAAGAAATCGCCGATGATCTCATACAATCCCAGGCATTTATCCGAAACGATCAGTCTCACTCCTTTGAGTCCACGTTCTTTCAAGTAACGCAGGAAGTTGCTCCAGGATTCTTTGTCTTCACGGCTGCCTTCAAGAAAAAGTATCTAGTCCACATATCTCATTTACTATTTATACGTTTACTTAACAACAGCCTTTTGGCAAGATAAAAACCTCGTTTTGAAGAGTATCTTAAAAGAATTTTTGCTTTATGAATATCTTGAGGCATAAAATTTGATTTCAGATATAGTTTAGCTAATTCATATGCAGCTGCAACATGACGATCAATTTGATATGCTTTAGAAAACAACTCAAAGGCTTTTGCTTGATTATTGTATTCGCAAAGGAATAGCTCCCCCAGATTATAATATGCTTTGCTTTCTTTGGGAAAATCGGCAATACATTTTTCAAACCAATACTTTGCAGATTCAATATTCTTTTTTACCCCAATTCCATTGAGGTAATGCCAGCCGACGGCCAACATCCCATCTCTATCATTATATATCGCACTTTTCTTCGTCCAAAGAAATGCTTTCTGAAGATTCCTACTGATGCCTATTCCCTTCAAATAAAATAAACCTAAATTGTAAAATATAATAGGATTATCATTTGAAACGGCTGCTCGAGAAGTCCACATAAACTTTTTTATATTTGATTTTTTAATACCAACTCCATTTAGATATATAAAGGCTAGTTTTTCTGCTGCTTGTGAAAATTTAGCCATTTCATAAGATTTTTCCAAAGCTTTTTTTGCTTTTTTAATATTTCGTTTTACTCCATATCCATATAGCCAATGTATTCCACATGCGAAATATCCATCAGCCAGGCCTTGTTTCGCCGCTTGTTTCGCCCAATAAAAAGCTTTGCTATCATCTTGCTTAACTCCTTCGCCGTTAAAGTATGAGATGCTAACATTAAAAGATGAAATTGGCGACATCCCCGTTTGAGCAGCAATATAACTCCAAAAGAAGGATTTTTTTTCAGATTTTCGCACTCCATCTCCTATATGATATCGCCAGGCGATTTTTTCTTGAGCTACAATATCCCCCTCCCTCGCGGCTCTAATTTCTTCACGTATATTCATTACTTTTACCTCCTTTGGGGAACAAGTTCAGGTTCTGGCGGTGGTGTTTTCGGGCTTTTTTTGAGAGGCAATTTTTTTCCCGTTTGGTGATCTCTTGTTTTACGTTTTGCTTTATCGGGGTTCCCTGTTCCATCTGGTTTTGCAGCTTTTCTTCTTTCACCTTGAAAATAATGAGCAGTTATAATAACTCCATCAACTATCGCAGCTCCTCCTATTGCGGCAAGCCATGCAGCCCATTTATGTGGTAAAATATCCGATGGCTCTGGAATTGCAACATCTCCCGCACAAGCAAGACAAACCTTTAGAGTATAACTACGCCCAAGGTCATCCCATCCAAGCAGCGGATTATTTCCAATTATACAATAAAGATTAAATTCACCTTGCTCTTCGATAGGATCGCGGAAGATCCCGCGACCGAGTTCAGGATTGTAGTAACGGTAATTATAGTAAACAAGTCCAGTTTCCTCATCAAAGTATTCACTGCTGAATTGGAAGGGATTACGGTCAGCATAATCTCCAGAGACCTTTGTCAATGAACCAAACGGACTGTATTCGTAATGCGCAACAATACCGCCATTCTCATCAGACAACTCGGTTACGTTTTTGTTCGCATCAGTATGGTAATAATAAGTCTTCTCAGATGCAACATCATAGACAGTCAACGGAACATCCCGATCGAGAGCTTCCGGTTGCCAGACATAGTTTCTGACAGCCGCGTTGTTGGCCAACGCATTTCTCTCTTCAATCAACTTATATCCGTCATAGACAAAACTCAAGTGTTTTTCAAGAGTTTCTCCGCTGTAAACTTTCTTGAAGATACGCCGCCCCATATAATCGTAATCAAATTCAACTTTTATGCCAGTTGAACTGTTTTCCGCTTTGATCAGACGGTTTTCTCCATTCCAGGTGTATGTCCAATTTCCATTGGTCAGCATATTGCCAACTTTTTAAGGTCAGAAACGAAAGACTTTATTTCTGTTAAGACTAAGTCCATTTCGAATTTAAGAAATATTTTATGGAAATCATCATCAATATTTATAACGGCTTTATAATGTCCCAATTCATCTTTTTTATTAATTGATAATGAAAATCCTATTCCAGATAATATAGGAAATTCTGAATGGTGTATAAAGCATTTCTCAAGAAACTCAATTATTGACTGCGTCAAAAATTCTTCTTGGTAAGAATAATGTAAATTTGCAACTGCTATTTTAATTATTACATCATTACATTCATCAAAATCTGCATTGAGCTCTTGGGGGAAGGCAAATTCAATACGGTCGGTGCCGTTTGTCAATAAAATATTCATACACCACCTTTATTGTGGAATCACTGTTATTACTTTTCCATTAGAATTGGTTACAACTTTGACATCTGAAGAAACATGAACTGTTGTTCCCGCAGTGTTACCTGGATTTTTTGTTCCATTTTTATAACATTTTCAACTGCTGACGGCGGCACTTTGCGCTTCTCCCCCGCTTGGACAACTTTTTATGGAAAGATTCATAAGAAACCTTTGAGTTACTATATCTCATTTCTTTCCGATTGCCAATCCCGAAACGGACAATGCCCGACGCCCGATCGTGCATCCTTCTGGTTATAAAAGCTCACCCGGATTTCAGTCGCGCCAACTCTCGTTTGTCATCTGCAATCATTCAGAAGCAAATGTGCGCAAAATATCGGACACTATCCTATAATCAAAGAAAACAGGCCTTTTTCAAGAACCTTCTTTCAAAATGTGCGCGATTTTCCGGACGTTATCTTTTATTTGCTTCTTACATATATGGAAAAACCTATTTCGGAATCATCAAAAAAACCATAAGTTCGCACTAAAGCCTCTGTTGTATTTATGTAACCCAATAAATTTCGCAAAATAGAATCAGGTAAATATTGAGAATGATTTAAAATATTATATATACATGTCCAATGTTCGCTTGTTATAAATTCTTCAGTATTCCCGAGAATAACAAAACATGTATTTTGAGAATCATGTAACAAAGAACAAGTCTCTTTAAAAGATTTCTCTGTAGCCCAAACAATGGATTCCATCGCATAGACATCATACTCATCCGTTGAAATAATATTAACTTCTTCTGACATTTTTGATGCATTTTTAATAACAGATGGCAAGGAATCACTTTTTAGAATTTTTTTATAACTCGCAATACGTTTACTGCAATAGGAAAAATCATAATGCCTAAAATACAATATTTTTATGTATGAATATTTATTACTCACAAAATTATTCCAAATGGAGGAACATAATATTAATTTCCTATTTTTTATATTGTTAAATTCTTCAGTATTCCATATTAATTCTGTATATAAAACCGTAGATTCACTTTTCATAATCATAAGCCTCCCTTGATCATCATTGAAATGAGGGCCTCTATTTTGAGACGTGTCATGTGCGGGAATAAATGGTTCTGTTTTCAGTAAAAAACAGGTGACACTTTTCGCCATGTTAATAAATTGGCAATCAATATGATGCAACATTGCCTCATATTCTGTCAACAAGAGTAAAATAGCATGGAAAATTCTGATTGCAAATCAGAATTTCTGAATCATAAATCAAATTGACCGGCGATGGAAGATCGGCTTTCAAGGAAAGGCGATCAGGCAGGTCCTTCTTGCGCGTCCGCACCGGATAAGACGGGATGTTGACTCCAGCGAGGCGGAACGGAATTTCGCAGAAAAAAAAAAGAGTATTTTGGACTTTCCAACAAAAAGTCTCCAAAATACCCTTACAGTATCAAATGGTGGGCGGTACGAGACTCGAACTCATGACCTCTGCCGTGTGAAAGCAGCGCTCTAGCCAGCTGAGCTAACCGCCCCAAAAAGCGATATGTTTAATATATCCCCTCTTTTTTCGCTTTTCAAGGTGTACTATCATAATTTCCCCGGGAAAAATACCCGCTCCCGAGAGAGAACACGCCCTCCTCTCCCGCACTTCAGGCTATCACTCGCACCTCTCATCTTCAAATCGGAAAAAATCCCGGCTTTTCATCAATTTTCATTTGATTTTTTCGAAAACACTTCTATATTAAAGGGCATGTTTCGAGCGTCCCTATCGTCTAGAGGCCTAGGACACCGGGTTTTCATCCCGGCAACTCGGGTTCGAATCCCGATGGGGATGCCATTTTTTTCTCCTCATCAGGTTTCGCGCTGAACAACTCTTTTTCCCATCGTGCGCATTTCCGGATGGAAGAACTCTTCATCACGCTGGCCGGGGACGATGTGACCAAGGTGGTTTGCGGCGGGAAAGAGGTCCGACAGTTGCAACTGATCATTTCCGGCGGCATGGTCAAACTGGCGGCGAAGTCCCCGGGCCTGTACCAGATGAGGCACTATCAGTTCCGTACTCACGAATCCCTGCAACGCGTGGAGGAGCTTATCTGTAAGATCGGAAAATCATTCAGAGCCGCTCCCCATGCCGGCACTTGAAAATTCAAGACTCGGGTTTGATTTGCTCCTGACGCTGGCAGGAAAATGCGCAAACAGACTGCCGCCGGTTCTTCCGGCAAGTCTGACCAACATAGTCCGCATTATGGAAGCGGATCTTGCAGCCAGCCGTTCCCTGAACTCGCTGGCCCGATCCCTCGATATCTGCCGAATCACTCTGTTGCGGCAGTTTCAGAAATACCTCGACACCACGCCGCAGGCCCACCGGAACCATCTACGCATGGAGAGCGCCCGTAATCTGCTGGAAAATACGAATTATCCGGTTAAGGAGATCGCCAGACGGCTGTGATTCGGTAATCAACTTTACTTCTCGTCTGCGTTCCGGCGCTACGCCGGCTGTTCACCTACGGCATACCGGCAGGAGTGCGGCGGCATGGAAGTGACGGATGCCTGACACGCAAAATTCTTGCCTCGATGCGGGACCGAAGCGGGCACCCGCTGCGACAGCGCATCGGTTTTCCACGCCCAGGACCGCATGAAAGTACGGCATCATTCCCCTAAGGCAAAATAGAATTTTTCTTTTCTGTGATATCATAAAAAAGGAAAAAATATATTAATTTTTCCGTTTTTATGATATTTCATCTTGCTTTTTCCAATCTTTCATGGTATAATATAGTCAACAGAGCAGGAGGAAAGCATGGCAGACGCCCGGTTAACGGAATATCTTTTGACAACTTCGCCGGTCATCCGCTATGCGTTCGATCCGGCGAAGGACAGCATGGAAAAAGACCGCACCGACGAGCACCTGCATGAAACACAATATCAAATTACCTGCGGGCTGGATCCGGAAGGGACGATCCGTATCGGGAATCAGGAGTACCGGGTCGGCAACGCCTTTTTCCTCATTCCCCCGCTGACGCTGCACACGCTGGAAAATGACGCGGCCAGAACGTTCCCCAACATCACCTGCCGGTTCGAACTGCCCGGCTTCTCCGGGAAATGGCTCGGCAACCGGATCCAACTAGGGGAGGCGGAGTCCGAAACGGCGAAGCAATATTTACTTCGGGTTTCCTTTCTCCAGAACCACTCCGAGGAGCATCTGCGCGCCCGCGCACCGCTGGCTCTGGCGGAACTGCTCTTCTTCCTCGACGAAAACGCTCCGGTTCGGGAGATGGAACAGGAGACCGCCACGCCGTTTTCATCCGCCCTGCGATATATGCAGGAAAACTTCAAGAGCTCCATCAACATCGAAATGATAGCCCAGCAGGTGGGGATCAGCCAGGAACACCTTTCCCGCCTGTTTTCCCGGGAGATGGGAACCACGCCTTCGGATTATCTCCAGCGTCTCCGGCTCGGATACGCGGTGGAACGGTTGTTCGCCTCGCGCCGCAAGCTCGGATGCATCGCGCTGGAAGCAGGATTTTCCAATGCCAAGACTTTCAATGCGGCATTTCAAAAGCATTATCAGTGCAGTGCCGGTCAATTCCGCAAACACCACATTGAAAAAGAAGCGGAAAACGATTGATTTGTCCAGGCAGCTGCGGAAAACATTCGCCTTTTGTTTTTGATGCAGAATTTCAGATAGGCCAGAGCGATGATTTAACCAGAAAGGACAGGAGAAAACAGCGATGCAGAGATTCCATCAGACGCAGCAATGCACATGGGCGCGGTTTCCGTCCGCCGCAGGCAGATTTCTCTCCCCGGTCGCGGACAGCCTTCCCGGAGACTCTCCCGCAACAGGAAAGGCTCTCCGCGCATTCGATGCAGGCCAGACTTGCCGTCGCCTTTCAAGAAGATTTACTCTTATAGAACTATTAATAGTTATTACGATCATCTCCATTCTGGCCGCCCTGTTGCTTCCCGCGCTCAATCAGGCGAGAGAAAGCGCGAAGTCCGGAGCGTGTCTGAGCAATCTGCGTCAATCGGCGACGGCGGCGCTTCTGTACGCCAACGACAACAGGCATATCATCATGAGCTCCACCGCCCACCGGCCCTCCTGGGTCGGCTTCCTGATTCCGGAGGAGAGCGTCTATTTCAACACCGGAATGGGAGGAAAATATCTGCCCGGCAACAAAGTCGCATTCTGTCCATCGTCAGAATACACTGATGGGAACTTCAACACATACGGCATGGTCATCCCGGAAGTCTCGGTCATCAACCCCAGTCTGAAATGGTTCAGTCCGAACGACTCCGGAACGGAACTCGTGGCGCTTCCGCTGGATCTGGTCGAAAAACCATCCGTCAGCGTCCTGCTTGCGGACACCGCCTACAACATAACGCCGTTCAATCCGCAACATGGCTATTTCAAACTGAAAAGCGACGAAATCTTTCTCCGCCACCGGGACACCGCCAATATGGCGTTCATGGATGGACATGTCGCAAAAGCCTCTCTCCCGGCGCTGCAATCGCAAAAATACCTGTACCAGAGAATGCGACCGGCCTTCTATTCGGATTCAGAGGGCGGGAGAAACCGATGGCGGACCAATTTTTCCGGAGTGTTGTTTCCCAATGGAGTAAAATCAACCTGGACACCCAATTGAGGATCATGATGAAGAGATCAACGTTCTCCGGCGCCGGTTGCCGGCGAAAACCGGACCCGCGGTGCGAAGTTCACGCGGCGCAATTCGGAATTCTTCCCGATACGGGAAACGATCAGACGCAGCAGGTGCAGCATGCCCTCGACACCCTGGGAGCCGGAGGCGGAGGAGTCCTGCTGTTCGCACCGGGGGAATACGCCTTCGATTCACCGATCCGGATCAACCACTCCCATCTGATCATGAGGGGGATGGGGAATGCCACCAGGCTGAAACTGCGGCGGCCGCAAACGCAGCAGAAATTCAGCCCCTGGCTCTCGCCCGCCTTGATCATCGCCGGTACAAAGTTGCAGAGCACCGAAAAATTCTGGGGCGTAAAAGCTCTGTCCGCCGTACCGGACAAAAATCTTGCCGGAGCCGGCGGAATCGCCATGACCGGAGATCTGCAGGAACCGGACTTTCTCACCGCAATCACCCGCGTCGTCGATCGGCGTAACTTTCGCGTTGCGGAGGCGGAGAATTTGCATGCCGGCGATTTCGTGCTGGTCACCATGAGGAATACCGATGACGACGGAACCCTTCTCAAACAGCTCCTCGACTGGCATGGTGCATTTCATCCGCTGCAGCGGGCAGCACTCCTCGCGGGTCCAACCCGTGCGGCTAGTTTTCAATTTCTGGCTGAGGTTGAGGCGGTGGCCGACGATCGCATCACCTTGACCTCACCGCTCCCGGAAGAGCTTGACACGGCATTCGCTCCGGCACTCTACGCCGCTCCGCTTCTGACCGGAATCGGCGTGGAGTCTCTGACGCTCTGCTGTGACTGGCGGAGCCCCTATCTGCACCACGGGGGAGGCGTATATTCCGTTACGGAAGGCAACGAGATGGATTACGGCTGGAGTGCGGTCAAACTGTTCCGTTGTGCCCACAGCCGGGTAAGCCGGCTGGAGATCGAAGATTTCACCTCAGCGGTGGAACTGATCGACAGCCGCAACGTGACGGTCGAAGAGATCGTCATCACCGACACCACCCCGCACGGAGGCCATTACGGAGTCAAAGTCTACTGTCATGCGGAGGAAAATCTTTTCCGCAACATCCGTCTTGAAGCGTTCCGAACCCATGCGATCAGCTGCGAAGGGAATGCCTGCGGAAATCTGTTTCAGGATTTCACGGTGGCGAACGGCGATTTGCCGGAAGTGTCGGAATTTGATTTGCACGGCTTCGCCGATCTGCCGTTCGCCCCGCCCGGACACAACCGGTTCGAACGCATTTCCGGCATCGGCCGGATCACCGGCGGCGGCGGAAAATTCAACCTGCCCCATTCCGGCCGGGGCAATACATTCTCCGACATCCGCTTCGATCTGCGCGGCAAAGCGCTGTTTTACTCGTGGATCGCGGAAGATACAAAACAGCCGGACCGGATGCAGTTTCCGGGCACCATGTTGGACAACATCCAGATTCTCCCGAACGGACCAGAACAATAAAATTCTCAGAAAAGGAGCCTCATCATGAAATTTCTGGCCATCTTATCGCTCCCTCTGCTGCTGGGAGCCGCGGAATCCAGACACTGGCAGGATTTCGTCAACTTCAAAAAGACCGGCGGAGCGCCGGGGCTGCCGGACTACTCCTACGCCGGTTACGCAATGGGCGGGCAGGATATTCCGAAAGCGACCGGGAAACGCTTCGCAGTAACGGAATACGGTGCCGTTCCCGACGACGACAAGTGTGACCGCGCCGGCATCATCGCCGCAATCGCCGCGGCGAAAGCGGCCGGGGGCGGAGTCGTGTATTTTCCGAAAGGGCGCTACCTGGTCGCCGAGCAGGAAAACATCATGGAAAGCATCCGAATTGATTCGCCCGACATCGTTTTAAAAGGTGCGGGGTGCGGACCCGGCGGCACGGAAATCTTCATGCGCCACCATTACGGCACGAAAACTCCACAGAAAATGTACGCGGTGGAGAAGCTCTTCTACTTCTGTCCGCCGGAAGAGATGTTCCGCGCACCCGGCATCGCCAGGATCACCGCCGACGCTCCGAGGGAAACCTTCGTGATCGAAGTGGACCGCACCGATCAGCTGAAACCCGGTCAGTACGTCATGCTGACCATGCGCAATCCCAAAGCGAACAGCCTCTATCTGGCCGGACTGGAACCGTGGTCGATCTGGACGGAGACGATCAACCGCGGCGTGCGCATCTCCGGGGAACGGCATCAGATCGACCGGATTGAGGGGAACAAGGTGTTCTTCAAGGAACCGGTTCACTGCCAGATCGTCGCGGAACATGAATGGTACGTCCGTCCCAACGGCATGCTGCCGGGCTGGGGAGTGGAGGATATCCTCTTCCGCGGCTGCCAGCCGGGAAATTTCAAACACCATCTCAACTACATTCTGGACAGCGGCTGGAGCATGATCGGCATGCATCGTGGCATCAATCCCTACGTCCGCCGCTGCCGCTTCGTCGATGTTTCCATTGCTGTAAGCATCTCCTCCTCCTATGGGGCAACGGTGATGAACTGCGCCATAGAGGGGACGCAGGGGCACTCCTCGTTCGCCTTCGACTATCTGAATTACGGCGGGCTGGCCGCATTCACCATCGACAACGCGACCACCTTCCACGGCTGGGGAGCCAATGCCGGTGCGGTAGGTTCGGTCATTTACCGCTGCAAGAATTCCGATCGCGGCTTCGACTGGCATGCCTCCTGGCCCTATGCGACGCTGATCGACAACTGCACCGGCGGGCTGGTCGGCAACGGGGGAGGATTCCATGTGCTGCCGAACCATATGCAGCATCTGGTTCTGTGGAATTTCCATCAGACCAGCGGAAAACCCCGATACAAGTATGACTTCTGGCAGCCCCGGGCCGGGAAAGAGCGTTACAGCAATGTGAAGGTCGTCAAACCCTACATCATCGGCTACCGCGGCCCCTGGACGTTTCTGGAATCGAGTTGTGCCGATGTCGAATCCTACGGCAAACCGGTCACGCCCGCCTCGCTGTATCTCGCGCAATACAACCTGCGCTTCGGCAAATTGCCGCCGTGGCACAAAGAAGCGGAAGCGCAATTCGCGTTTTACAACAAACACGGTTATTTTTCCCCTGAACAGCTGACGGATAAATGAAACGGATATTGTTCCTTACGGCCGAACAGTCGCTCGCCCGCCTCTTCTGGAGCGACGAGTACTTCGAACTGGCGGAGAGAGAGGGATTTTCGGTGGATGTTCCAGCCTGGGAGCACAACATCTTTCGCGACCAACTGGAACCGGCCGGATATGACGCACTCTTCACCACCTGGGGTTCCCCGATGTGCGACGGAGAGTTTCTCTCGCATGCTCCGACGGTGCGGTTTATCGGCCATCTTGCCGGTTCGACCGCATCGGTTGTCGACCAGACCACCTTCGCCGCCGGAGTGCGGGTCTCGAGCTGCAACCGGCTGATGGCGGAACATGTCGCGGAGTGGTCGCTGATGATGACCTTGACGGCTACCCGCAATCTGCTCGACAACAGCAGTCTCGGCCGGGAACACACCCTCCGTTTCGGTCAAAAGCTCGAACTGCCCGATCCGGCGCGCCTCACCGTGGGCATCTGGGGACTCGGCGCGGTCGGCGAGGCCCTGCTGCGAATGCTTGCACCGATCCGTTTTCAGAAACTGCTGGTCTATTCCGAGCATGCCGCTCCGGAAACGCTGGCGGCTTTCGGCGCGGACAAGGCGGAATCGCTGGAACAGCTTTTTGAAGCCAGCGACGTCCTGCACCTGCTGGCCGGAGCGACCCGGCGGAATCTGGGCAGAATCAACCTCCCGCTTCTCGAACGGCTGCGGCCGGGTTCCACGCTGATCAATGCCGGACGGGCGCGTCTGGTCGATGAATCGGCTCTGCTGACTGTATTGAAGCGGGGAAAGATCCGGGCGATACTGGATGTTTTTTTCCAGGAACCGCTTCCGGCGGACGATCTGCTGCTCCGGCTTCCGAATGTGCTGTGCACTCCGCACAACGCCGGTTCGCCCGGAATCCGCGCCTATGCGCCGTTCATGCTCCGGGAGTGCCGCCGCTTCTGGAACAATCTTCCTCTGGAAGGGGAAATCGAAGCAGCCCGCAATCTGCAGATGACCGACGAGCGGCTCTGGAAACGCTAGTTCCATCCACCATGTCGCAATACAGCAACAATCCTTTCGGGGGGCAAGCAAGTTCAATGATCCGAAACAGCAGAGCACCATCCCGCTGGGGTTTCTCGACCCTGGGCTGTCCTGAACTTGACCTGGCGGAAGCGACCGCGCTGGCCGACCGTTTTCAAATGCACCACATGGAGTTGCGGGCATTGGAAAACACGCTGGATATCGCACCGATCCTGCAGGCCCCCCGCTGGGCGCCGCTGCTGGAAGAGCTTCGACTGGCTGGACGGCTGCATATGCTGGACAGTTCGTTCTTTCTCTGCGCGGCGGCAGAGGAGTCTTACAACGCACTGCTCAGGCTTGCCGCCGCGGCGGAGCGTTGGGGAATCCCCTATCTGCGGATTTTCACCACGCCCGATTCCCGAATTCCCACCCGAAGGGAACTGGCGGCCGCGGCCGGATGGATCAGGCGATTTCATCGCGAAAACGATTTTCACTGCCGTCTGGCTCTGGAGACCCACGACGGGATGTCTTCCGCCTTCCGGGCGGCGGCGTTCGCCGACTCTCTGGAGGAGGAGCTGTTCTTTGTCTGGGATGTGCATCACACCCTCTCCGCCGGAGAGTCGCCCGCTGAAAGCTGTGCGGCTCTGCGGCCGGACCGCATTGTCGGAATTCATCTGAAAGACTGGATTTCCACTCCTTCGGGGAAGGCGGTCTCCGTTCTTCCGGGGACGGGCGAGGCTCCATGGGGCGAAATCCGGCGTCAACTCGAACTTCTCCCCGCGATTCCGGCAATTCTGGAATATGAGAAACTGTGGGAACCGCGTCTGCCTGCCTTGTCTCACGCCCTCGACGCCATGCGAAACAACTGGATTCACTGATCTTTTCCATCCCTCTCCGGGACGGGCAGCGACATACCGCCGCGATGCGGGTGCTCCGTTTCCAAGCCCGGCATCATCCGGAAGGCGCAGCCATCCCGTGCCGCCCCCTTTCCATCACCGCCCTTTCGACCCCCGGGAATCCCCCGCCGTAAATCTCCGCATTTTTTCTCGAGAGATCTTCAGCCCTCCCGGTCGGGAACGGCCCGTTTCCCGTCCTGGCGTCTGCAATTGGACAACGTCTACAAAATTGCAAAAAGTTCAAAAATAATCAATTGTGCTATTGACTTTTCAGTAAACTCCGGATATAATATAAATAGAATGGACATTGTCCACAATAAAAATCAGGAAAGGGCCCGGTTGATGCGATTTTTCTTTCTTGCAGCAGCCGCCGCACTTGCCGTAAATGCGGTGGCGGTGGATTTCTTCCGGCCGGGATTCGATGACGGGAAGGCTCTTCCCGCCGACCGGATTTATCCTGCCGGGCGAATTTTTCCATTTACCGGATTTTCTCCTTTCAGCGTCGCCGTCACGGCAAAGGCGGGATTCTCCATGGCCGGGCCGGTCTACAGCGACGGCCAGATGCGTAAATTGAAAGCCGGGTCCGAACTCCTCCCGATCGTCTGGCCGCTTCGCGCCGTCGACGGCAGAACCACACTCACCCGCAAACTCCTCGACAATCCGCGTCTGGATCTCGACCCTTATGTGGAGTCGATCGAAAAACAGGTGCGCAAGGCCGCTTCCAACCCCAATATCGCCTGGTGGTACCTGATGCCGGAAGAGCTCCGGCCGTGGCGGAAACTCGATATGGAGTTCCTCCACCGTGCCGTCACGACGATCCGCGAAAACGATCCGCAACGGCGACCGGTATGGATGTACCTGCCCAACCACTACAATGCCGAACAGCTCCGTCCCTTCGCCGCCGAGCTCGAAATCATCGGCAAGGGGATGTACCCTTCGCAGTTTGACAAGGAGCGTGAGCGGATCTGGTGCCGCTGGTCGATGGAGAGCGAAACCGAAGCGATCCGGCAGGCCGGAAGCCGTTCGATTCCGATTGCGGTGGTCGAGATGTTCCGCCAGCCCTCGCCGGAGATGCTGCCGAAACTGGAATCGCTCGTGCGGCATGACATCTATCTGGCGCTGATTTCCGGAGCGAAGGGGATTGCGGTCTTTTCGCTGGCGGAGCGGGGGGGATTCTCCGCCCACCGGCGCTATTTCAGCGCCTACGCCTTCGAAGCCGGCCGGCTGGGCGGACCGGAGGGGATCGGCCAGATCTTCCTCTTCGGCCGCCCGATGAACGATCTCAAGGTCAAAATCGTGGAGGGGCCGGAGCGGCTGAAGACCACCCCCGTTCCCCGCAAAGACGAGGTGCGTGAATATCCTTCGATCGCCTCTTCCGAGCTGGGCTGGCGCGACAATCATGTGCTGGCGCTGGTCAACTCCTCCGACGATGCGCCGGTGACGGTGGAGATTTCCGGACTGCCCGCCGAACCGGTCCGGATTACCGATCTCATCACCAATCAGGAACTTGGCCGGAGCGATTCCGGCACGTTCCGGTATATTATTTCACCATATCAAGCCGTCTGTCTGAAGTTCAACCAGGGAAACTCAACCAGAGGAGACAAGTAACATGTTGAAACGCAAGGCTTTCACCCTCATCGAACTCCTGATCGTCATCGCCATCATCGCCATTCTGGCCAGCATGCTGCTGCCGGCGCTGAACCGGGCGCGGGCGCGGGCGCGGGCGATCTCCTGCTCCGGCAATCTCCGGCAGATCGGCCTTACCGCCAACACCTACATGCAGGATTACAACTTCTGGTATCCGGCCGGGCAGGACGGCTCGCTGAACACTGCGGGGAACCAGTACTCCTGGCTGCTCGCTTTCGCCAAGAACAACTATCTGCCGTTCAGCAAGATCTACTTCTGCCCGGAACTGCTCCCCACCAGCATCGAGATTACGGAATGGACCAAGGGGTACGGTTCACTTTACGGCGATAAGAACAAAAATGTCAATCATTTCAATTTGAAGAAATACCGTTCTTCCGGATTCAGCAAGATCGGCATGGTCTCCTGTTCAAGGAACCCGAACAAGGAAGGCAATGAGAATGCCTACCGGCTTCTGACCACCTCCACCTCCAGTGGAGACTACGGATATCCTTACCTCATCCACAACAAACGCGCCAATATGGCATTCTTCGATGGGCATGTCAACATTATCGGCACCGGCGTTTTCGCCTCCGATGTCCGCTGGATCAACAATCAGGGGGTTCTGGGCAAGATCCGCCGGGTGCTGACTCCTTCGGCAACCGAACCATTGCCGCTGGATTAGTGATCAGACCATCGAAGGGAGGTGTACCATGCCGATTCTCCGACGGATTCTGCGGGCCGCCGCACTGCTGACACTGGCGGCGGGATTCCCTCTCGCCGCCGCTGAACCGGTCGCGCTGCCCGCGCCGGAGTGGATCGCCGTCTCCGGCGACTGGAAGATCGCCGACGGCCGGATCGCCGAACTCTCCGACGGCGTCGCCTCGGGAGACCGGCCGCTCTGGAGCACCGCCGGTTCGCCCGCCTGGAAGAACTACACCTTCCGGGCGCGAGTTTCGACGGCGGACGGCGTCGGTTCGCTCTATCTGGCGGCACGCTGGCGGAATCAGGACAACTGCTACGCCGTACGCTACTCCGATCCGCACCGGGTGCTGGAACTGCTCCGAATCGTTGACGGGCGGGAAACGGTGCTGGCCAGAACCGAAGGGGCAGGTGACGCCTCGCCGCAGAAGCAGCCGCTGGAGCTGTCGATCCGGGTCGAGGGGAACCGCCTGACCGCGAAAGCCGGGAAGACGGAACTCACCGCGGTGGCCGACGCCTTTTCCTCCGGCGCAGTGGCGGTGGGGACCAGCCACCGTCAGGGATTTTTCGACCGGTGCGAAGTGGAGCTTCTGCCGGAGAAACAGCCGGTGCGCGAACTGGTGATCGAACCGGAATTCCGCCGCCGGGTGTTCCGGCCGGAGGAGAAGGAAGTTCCGCTCGTATTCCGGGTCGTCAATCCGGCCGGGGAGAAGATTTCCGATGCGACGTTCCGGCTGCGGATCGATCCGGCACTGCCGGAACAGAAGGTGAAACTGTCTGAACTGGCGCCGGGGAAGGCGGCGGAGGCGAAACTTCTCTTTCCGGCGGGAACTCTGCGCAGCGGCGATTACGCGGTCCAGTGCGAGGTCGCCGGGCCGAAAGGGAAAATTCTCGCCGCCACCGAACTACTGCTTTCGGTCGTTCCGCCGGAAAATCCGGCCCGTTTCCCGCTCCTGCTCTGGGACGGCATCGACTCCGGCGAAGAGCTGGCCCGGCTGGGATTCACCGCTTCAGCGGTGCCGTCGTTCTTCTTCGTCTCCGGCTTCGCGCAGGAGAAGGAGAAGCAGCTCGACCGCACCCTCGCCGCCGTGGAACGCAACGAGGAGTATCTCCGCAACGGCGTCTCCTCGCTGCTCAAGATCGACACCCGGCGTTACTGGGACAAGAAGCGTTTCGCCGATCTCCTGATGAAGAATCAGTCCGGCAAACTCCAGCTCTCCGGCGACATCTGCCACAACCACCCCGCCTACCGGCGCGCGCTGGAGGAGTCGCTCGAAGCGCTCGGCCGTCGGCTGGAGGGTTCTCCTTCGGTACGGCTGCTGCTCTTCGACTCCGAAACGGAAAACGAGGAGCGCAAGCTCTTCCAGTGCTTCCATCCGGAGTGCCTCGCGCTGGCGAAGCGGGCGGGATTCGATCCGCTTCCCGCCGGAGTCAACCGGGTGTGGGGCATGGTCGGCGCGTCACTCTACGGCAAAAAGAACCATCCCGCCGTGCTGCCGGACCGCTCTCCGGAGTTTGATTTCATCCGGTGGTGGTGGCTGAAGGGTTCCGGTTTCGTGGAGAGCCGGGCGCGGGCGGCGGAGATATTGAAGAAGCATCTGCCGGAGGCGCGCACCTTCCACGATCCGATTCTCCGCAATCCGGCCTTCCTCGGCCGCGACCGGGGGATGGATTTCGTCAGTCACTGGACCTACACCAACCCAAGTCCGCTCGCGGTGCTCGAAAACATCGATGAGATGGAGGCCGCCGTCGGCGGGAAGAAGCCGGTCGTGCCCAATTTACAGCTTTTCTGGTACACCAACGAGGTGGTGGGCGAACTCACTTCGTCGGCCGACAAAAAGAAGGCGGCCGAAGAGGCGGCCTCCTTCGTCGAAGCGCGCGACGCGGTCCACTTCGGCCGGTTCATGACCATCTCGCCGGACCATCTGCGCGAAGCGCTCTGGCTGGCGCTCTCCCGACCGGTCGAGGCGATCATGCTCGACGGCGGCAGCGCGATCAGCACTACGCCGGGGACCTATGCCGCAACCAATCCGGATACGGCGGAGGCGCTGGCGGAGTTCTCCGACCGGGTTCTGCGCCCTTACGGGCCGATGCTGCGGAAGATGACCGGCTCCCCGACCCGGGTGGCGATGCTGCAGTCGGTCTACAGTTCGCTCTACGGGCGTACCGGCAACTACGGCAACGCGAACCGGATCTTCGCCGACGTCTACAACAGCGCCATTCTCGCCCAGCTCCAGCCGCGGATTCTTTATGAGGAGTCGCTGGGGGAACTGGAGAAGTTCGAAGTGCTGCTGGTGCCGGACATCCGTTTCCTGAGTGAAAGCGGCTTCGCCGCGGTGAAGCGTTTTCTCGCGTCCGGCCGCACGGTGATCACCGACAAGGGGTCGCGCCTGGAACTCCCCGGCGTGGTGAAACTGCCGTTCGAAGAGACGGCGAAGCTCTCCGCGGCCGATCGGGAAGCGGCGTGGCGGCGCGGAGCGAAACTTCTGCTTCAGACACTGGCGGAGAAGAAATTCCGCAGGACCGTCTCGTCGCCGTCCGACAATCTGGTCATCAGCCGCCGTCTCGGCGACGGGGATCAGGCGATTTTCCTCATCAACGACAGCCGGACGGCGGGCGACTATGTCGGGAAGTTCGGCAAGGTGCTCGAAGCGGGAGTTCCGCAGCGCGTCAAGGTGGAGTTTGCGCCGGAGCTCGCGGCGAAGGGGCGGGTGCTCTACGACACGGCGACGCGGCGCAAGGTCACGCTGGAAAAAGGGAGCGCGGAGTTCTTCCTGCCGCCGGGCGGCGGACGGCTGCTCTATCTCGCCTCGGCGGAGTTGACCGGTCTGAAGGCGGAGATTGCGCCTGCGGTGCGCCGCGGGGAGAAGATCCGTCTCCGGGCGGAGCTGCTGGCCGCAGGACCGGTCAGGGGGACGCAGGCGCTCGAAGTGGAAATCCGCGATTCGGCGGGGCGGCATCATGCCTCTTCGGACTACTACTCTCTGACGAACGGGGCGTTCGAGCTGGAGATCCCCGTTGCGCGCAATGACCGGACGGGATACTGGACGGTGATCTGCACCGATCTGATCGCGGGGCATCGGGCGGAGGCGGCGTTCCGGGTGAACCTGTAACTGCCCGGCGGTTTCTCCCCCGGGCAGAGTTATCCATAGGGCGCGCTTCGACGAGAATGGGTCATCCAACTCGTCGGAGTCGGAGGGGGCATTCCGGGTGAACCTGTAACTGCCCGGCGGTTTCTCCCCCGGGCAGAGTTATCCATAGGGCGCGCTTCGACGAGAATGGGTCATCCAACTCGTCGGAGTCGGAGGGGGCATTCCGGGTGAACCTGTAACTGCCCGGCGGTTTCTCCCCCGGGCAGAGTTATCCAT
>OLGD01002189.1_pt1 | contig 23571 bp, 19 predicted proteins | sample 1605311 | NCBI WGS metagenome assembly OLGD01 (sample SAMEA3888917, study PRJEB22519) | human gut metagenome | biome: human gut; feature: human-associated habitat; material: faeces | place: Denmark | collected 2010
TCTGGCAGAATGCCATGATTTCTCTATCTGACTTGCCCTTAGGATCGAAGTCTGAACCACCTTTACCACCACCGATTGGAAGGCTTGTAAGTGAGTTCTTTAAAATCTGTTCAAAACCTAAGAACTTGATAATACCTAAGTTAACTGATGGATGTAATCTTAAACCACCCTTGTAAGGTCCGATAGCATTATTGAACTGTACTCTGAAACCTCTGTTAACCTGTACCTGGCCCTTATCGTCTACCCAAGGTACACGGAACATTAATACTCTGTCTGGCTCTGTAATTCTTTCAAGAATTGCATTGCTTCTGTAAAGCTCCTCGTTAGCATCAACAACTGGTCTTAATGAATTAAGAACCTCTGTTACAGCCTGTAAGAATTCTGGCTGATCTGCATTTTTCTTAGAAACTAATTCTAATACTTCATCAACATATCCCATAATCGTTTAACTCCTTTGATTTAATATTCGTACGCTTTAGTACGTTACCCAAGTGATATTATATTAATTTCACTTAATTTATGCAAGTTTTTTATGTGTTTCACATAATTAAATTGAACAAAAATGAATATTATTAAGTTTAATTAGGTTTATCTTTAATTTTCCGCTTTATTTTCTTTATATTATTAAGTAAAACATACAATACCAATATGTTTGTATACTGCATACAGGCATATTTTTACATTTTTCTATATTTAATACTCTATTTATTTATTTTTTTTTAGTAATATGTTATAGTATTTTTGTTATGTTAAGCTTTTAATTGAATATATTTCACATTTTTTAGCTTGACTTATACATTTATTCTATGAATATTAACAGGAGATAACATTATGTCAGGATTCTTTGACAAGACCAGAGAAGATATGCAATATATCTTCAAAAAGGGGAGCACTCTTTCCCAGAGTGAGAAGAAGCACAAGCTAAGAGCATGGGCGACAGTTATTGGTATCGCACTCGTTGTTGTTCAGCTTATATTCACTGTATTGACACTATTGAAGCTTTACAAACTTGATATTCTTCCACTCAAGTATATAGCAGCTATTGATGCCGTTCTTGTGCTTGTGGCAATATACGACTTCCTATCACAGTTTACTAAGACACATATTATAGGAAAAGTAATATCTGTACTTTTATCCGCTGTACTTTTATATACATTCCTTTTCACATCAAAGGTTGATACAACTCTTGATAAGATAAGCAGTAATGGTAATAACATACAGGAGATTACAGATGTAGTTGATGTAGTTGTATTAAAGAAAGATAAAGCACAGTCACTTTCTGATACTCTATCTTATACATTTGGTTATAATTCTACTGTAGATGCTGATGATAATCAGGATGCCATACAGAAGATTAACTTTAATAACAACGCTGACATCAAAACCAGGGAATATACAACCTGGGAAGATATCATTCCTGCATTAGAGGCTGGAACTGATATTCAGGCTATGCTTATTAATGACAACACATTGTCATCATTTGATGAGGAATATGAAGAATTCCTTAACTCAATAAGAATTGTAGGAACTATTGAGCTTAAGAGAACTGTTGAATTGAGCGAGTCTGACAAAAAGGTCAACGAAGAACCTTTTGTAATATATATATCAGGTAATGACGAAGAAGGCAAGATACTTTCAACAGGACGAAGCGATGTCAACATTTTATGTGTCATCCACCCAATAACAAGACAAGTGCTTCTTATCACTACTCCAAGAGATGCCTATATCAACCTTACTAATCCTGGTACGGGTGCTCAGGGCTATGATAAGCTTACACACGCCGGACAATGGGGTATAGAGGGTTCTATACTAAACCTTCAGAATCTGTATGACCTTAATATTGATTACTATGTTAAGATTAACTTTACCGGCTGCGAGACAATTGTAGATGCACTTGGTGGTGTAACCATCAATTCATCTGTTGACTTTGTCAATGGACTTGAGGCAGCCCCAACAAGATATCACTATGTAATAGGTGATAATGAATGTAATGGTGAACAGACCTTAGCTTTCTGCCGTGAAAGAAATGCTTTCTTAGATGGTGATTACCAGAGAGGCCGTAACCAGCTTGCAGCCCTTACAGCTATTATCAATAAGCTTACATCACCTGCAATACTTGCAAAGTACAGTGCATTACTTGATTCTGTCGGTGATATGCTCTACACTAATATGCCTGTATCAGATATTACATCACTTGTAAAAGGGCAGCTTGCCAACAGCCGTTCATGGAATATACAGACATACAGCACAGGTGCAGAACCTGACAGCAGACTATGCCAGCATTTCGGTTCTTATCGTTCTGTATCACTTCTTTATCAGGCTGATGTTGATATTGCCAGACAGCTTGCCAAGAAGATAATTAATGGTGATATATTCGATGCACAGGAATATTATGACGAAGAGATCAGCAAGGTTTCTAACCCAACTGGTTTGATGTCTTTACCTAATACTTCAAAATCATCAAGCACTAACAAAGAAGAAACTTCTGCTGCCACATCAACTAAGAGTTCATCAACAACTAAGCAGCAGCAGACTACAACTAAAGCAACTGCCGCACCTACAGAAGCAGCAACAACTACAGCAGCTCCTACACAGACCCCTGCTCCTGATAACAATAGCAATAACAATAACAATAACAACAACAACAGTAATAACAATAACAGTAATAATAATAATAACAGCAATAATACCGGCAGTAACGGCAATAAGACAGAAGCTACAACAGCTCCTACACAGGCGGCTGCCGCCCCTGCCCAGGCAGATAGCAATTCCAATGCTAATCAGGCTGCAGCTAATTAACTATAAAATATTGCTCAAAATACTATTAATAAAACACTATTAACAAAATACTATCAAGTATTAGAAAAAGGCTTCACATTATGTATATCGTAATGCGAAGCCTTTTTGACCTTTTAAATAGTTATTAAGTTAATATGTCAATTAGCTGTTTATAATATTATATATTATTTACGACATAACCAGCCACCTATTTATTGGCATGTTCTCCATACTTGCCATAGTATTTGCCATAATACTTACCATAGTATTTGTTATCGTCCATATCGACCTTATTAAGTACCACTCCAAGAAGCTTGCAGTCTGTCTTTTTAATCTGCTCCAGACCCTTCTGGGCGTATTTGTAGCTTACATCATTAGCCGCCATTACATAGGCAACTCCGTCACACTCCTGTGCCACTATGGCACTGTCTATTACACTTCCTATAGGTGGTGTATCAATTATTATATAATCATACAAATCCCTTAATACTTTTATAAGTGTCTTAAACACCTTATTGCCAAGAAGCTCTGTAGGATTAGGTGGCACCGGACCAGAAAATACTACATTAAAATTCTCAACATTAGTTGCATACATAACTTCTTCAAATTTATTAATTCCTGATAAGAAATGTGTAAGTCCCTTAACAGACGTATTAATCTTATAACGTCCTACAAGCACCGACTTTCTTAAATCCGCATCAATAAATATAACCTTCTTGCCTGCTTCTGCAAGTGATACCGCAAGATTAAATGATACAGTAGATTTACCTTCTCCCGGTGTCGTACTTGTGAGCATAATAACCTTGATATCCGAACCGCAAAGCTGGATATTCGTTCTTAAATTCTTATATGCCTCATTAGCCCTGTAATCAAGCTTTCTTAATCGTTCTATATTGATAGTCTGCATATTATCTTTTCACCTGACTTTTACTTTTTATTCTTGTTCTTTTTGTTCTTCCTGCTCTTTTTCTTGTTCTTTGGCAAGCCATCATCCATTTCTTCTGAAATTGGAATAACTGCAAGTGTACTGAGGTCAAAATATTTCTCCACATCTTCTGTAGTCTTTACAGTATCATCTAACATTGACTTTATTACTATAACCGCCGCTGACAGCACAATACCTGCAAGAGCACCTATAATTGTCCATTTCTGGACAACAGCAAATGCTGGTGTCTCTGATAATGAGCCTTCCTCAATAACATTTACCTGTTCAATCTTCATAATATCACATATCTTCTGTGATGATACTTTAGCCACACAGTCAGCTATCTTCTTAGCCTGATAAGGATCATCACTAACAACTGTTATCTGCAATACACGTGTATCCGAAGGTGTATCAACAGATATGCTTGAAGCAAGCTGTGAGGCTTTCATATCAAGCTTTAATTCCTTGATAACCTCATTCATAACCGGAGCACTTGTTACAAGTATCTTATAATCTTTCGTAAGCTGTGTAGATAACTGGACATCTGATAAAGTAGTCGCACTGTCGTTAGCCCTGTTTAATACATACAGCTTGGTTTCTGACTCATACTGTGGTGTTATAAAAAACTTTGCCACAAGAAATGCACCAAATCCCACTATTATTCCTGTTGCAATAATAACCATTATCTTATCCCATAATATAGATAAAATATGTCCAATATCAATTTCTATTTCTTCATTCTGAACATTATCTCTTCCCATTGTCAATCTCCATAATTATTTATCACTTAATCACTCTAAGCATTTAATATAAATCTTTTAATTATATCGGCAACTCCCGATTCATCATTAGATGGTGCGATATAGTCTGCATACTTTTTCACTTCTTCATACGCATTATCCATAACAGCCGCAACACCTGCTATCTTTAACATTGGTATATCATTCATTCCATCTCCACAGGCTATAAGCTCATCTTCTTTGATAGACAGCTTACCTAATAACTGCTGTAATGATTTATCTTTGGCAACCCCCTTTGGTACTACCTCAAGGAAATAATCTTCTGAATAAAATGCATCAAGCACGTCAGAATAATGCTCTAATAAAGCTTCCTGCACTGGCACAAGCTTATCGTGTCTTCCTACAACAAGGAACTTATTAACTGGATAATCTACATATTTCTTTAAATCATCTGTCTTAATTATTGTTGTATTATTGCAAAATGCTTCTTTTAACACATACTCATCATCATCACTCTCTGCTGCTATCTTTCCGTCCGAATATGTAAGTGCATACACATCATTAGCTCTTGCATAATCACATATATCGTCTATACACTGCCTTGGAAGCTCGTGGCTTACAATTACATCTCCATTCAGGCAGTTAATTATCTCACCACCATTGTAAGCTAATATATATCCGCCTCTCTTATCTAACTCAAGCTCATCTGCTATCGGTGTTATCCCAAATAATGGACGTCCCGAAGCCAATATAACTGTAACATCTTTATCAATTGCAGCCCATACAGCCTCCTTATTAGCCTCCGGAAGCTTCTTATTATGGTCTGTGAGTGTTCCGTCAAGATCGAGTGCAATCGCTTTATATTTCATTGTTAAATACCTGTCCTTTATAATTCTTATATAGGTGTCGGGGATACTTCCCTTACATATGCCAATTAATTGCTTCACTATTACATCACCCTGCAATTCCTGACAATATATCCGCATACATAATCACTTTATCATATGTACTTAATAATTACAATAAGCTAAGCCTTAAGCTTTTATTAACTTATCCTCATCTGGTCAAATGCACCTGCTATATTCAATCTGCCATAGCCATATTCAACATTTGGATAAGCAATATCCCCCGGTCGGTCTGCTCCCCTTATTATATATGACTTAATCTCGCTATTACTTATAACTGATCTGTTATTGTTAGTAACTCCCCAGCTAAAAAATAATGCCGCTGCCCCTGCAACGTGTGCCGCAGCAATGCTTGTTCCTGATCTAACTGTATAGCCTCTTACGCCTCCAACACCATACACATTAACTCCTGGTGCTGCTATATCAGGCTTAACCCTGTTATCCGCCGTATAACCCCTGCTGCTGTTCACGTCGCTTCCGTTGGTATTATGATTATATGCACCAACAGTAATAAGCCTTAAACCGCTGGCAGGCTCTACAAGCGTTACATCAGCATCTGAATTAAGAAAATAGGCATCACAGTCCATAAGCTCTTTTAAAGTTATCCACGCATTAAAATATCCAGGAAGATTAGTAAGACTATATACATCTATCTTCCACAGTCCCTCTGCCGGACGTTCAAATCTCATAAATATAACTTCCTGCCCTGCAACAGTTTCTGTAATCTGGTAATCAACATATATCCTTGAATTCTCCAAAAGAAATGAATATTGTGTACTTGAGCCTATCCTTGCTGGTATTCTTGGAATAATCTCGCCTGTCGGTGATATTATTGATACCGACAGTACATCAAGACTTTTTGCCCATATTTCAAGCACAAAGCCTTTTCCACGCCTCTCAACATTTATCTCCATTTCCTTATATTCAGGAACAACAGAAGCGTAACCGCTAAAATGTGTCCTTTTGACTGCCTCATTGCCAGCAGGAACAACAACACATGTATTAACGTGCATTGTAAGTGAATCAAGAACATTTGATAAAGGACTTCCGCCTGTTCTTGAGCCCAGACCACTACCCAGTCCCATATATATGACAAGAGGCATTTTCTTTAACCCTGCATAATCCTTTAGAAATCTTGCGGCAAGCATAATATCCGTTTCCTCAAAACACACTGCATCATCCCTTATGTAGAAGTAATCCCTTAAATATTTCTTTGCATTTTTTAATTTTACACATACTATGCTTGCCTCTGGTGCAACACCTATGTAATCATCAATTTTTCTTGAAGCAATTACTCCAGCCATAAATGTTCCGTGCCCTGTAATATCGGTTGTTCCCACATAATCGTAAGGATTTAGTCCATTGCGGTATGCTTCAAGTGCTGTATTAATCTCTGCCTGTTCATATATACGACCATAATTAACATATAAATTCTGCCTGTACTCAAGGGTCTGATCCCATATAGCCATAATACGCGTATTACCAGCCGTATCACAGAAGTTCTCACTAAGATAATCAATTCCTGTGTCTATTATCCCCACGATAACACCCTGCCCTTTTGAATTTAAAAAAGGCTGGCTTGTTATGTTGGTGGCATTTACCGCATCAATGCTTGATGTATCCATAAGCCCATACAACTTGGGAATTGTATAATATCCCAAGTCACTTATATTAAAATCCCTGTCATCCGGAAGCCTGCTATGTGCAACAAGCCATTGGTCATCAACCTTCTGTATACATACATCAGGGTTGCTTTGAAGCATCTTATTAATTCCCGGAAGATTGACAACTATATAATCATATATATCCTCATCTGTTATCATTTCACTGCATAAAGGCATAAAAAATGTCCTTAAAGATAATCTTTAAGGACATTATATGATTAATATTTTATAATAATACTAATATACTGACATACTGACATATACATAATAACTTCTGCAAAATAACATCAGCAGAATATCTTGTGCATAATGGCTTGTGAAACTGACAGCATTAAGCTTCTGCATTATTCATTGGAAGTCTTTCCTGTCCACGCATCATAATAAGCGGTGTGCCCTTCTTCTCGATGTAATCTGCTGTTATTGTGACACTTCCGATATTATCATCTTTAGGAATTTCATACATTATATCAAGCATATATTCTTCTATTATAGACCTTAATGCTCTTGCTCCTGTATCTTTTTCCATAGCTTTCTTTGCAATCTGTCTTAAAGCATCATCATCAAATTCAAGCTTAACCTCATCAAGTTCTAATAACTTCTGATACTGCTTAAGTATTGCATTCTTAGGCTCTTTCATAATCTTAACAAGCATATCCTCTGTAAGACCCTCTAAAGAGAATACTATAGGAAGTCGTCCTAAGAATTCAGGAATCATACCAAATTCCCTTAAATCCTCTAATTCAACCTTTGATAATATATTCTTGTCATTATCATATTTATCTTTAAGGTCTGAGTTAAAACCTATTGATGACTGCTTATTAAGTCTTGCCTTTATTATATTCTCAAGGTCTGGAAATGCACCACCGCATATAAATAATATGTTGCGTGTGTTAACTGTAACCTGCGGAACCATAGCATTTTTGCTTGTAGCACCTACTGGAACTTCTATATCACTTCCCTCAAGAAGCTTTAACATTCCCTGCTGTACAGATTCACCGCTTACATCACGGCTTCTTGTTTCTTTCTTCTTGGCAATCTTATCTATCTCATCAATAAATATAATGCCTCTTTCTGCCTTCTCCACGTCATTATCTGCTGCCTGTAAAAGCTTTGATACAACGCTCTCTATATCATCACCTATATAGCCAGCTTCGGTAAGTGAAGTAGCATCTGTAATTGCAAGAGGTACTTTTAAAAGTCTTGCCAGTGTCTTTACAAGATAAGTCTTTCCGCTTCCTGTAGGTCCTATCATAAGCATATTAGACTTTTCAATCTCAATATCGTCCATAGTTCCTGTGGCAACTCTCTTATAATGATTGTATACAGCAACTGACATAACCTTCTTGGCATAGTCCTGACCTATTACATATTCATCTAACATTGCCTTTATCTGATGAGGTGCTGGAAGATTAGCCAAATCAAGTGTATCGTCCTTTTCCTTATCTGTAGGCTTGTTATTATCTTCTTTCTTTTTCTTGACTTTCTGCCTGTTGGAAATGTCATTACCCATCATATTAAAGCCGCCGAACATTCCCATATTAGGCATATTATTCATAAGGTCATCATAATTGATATCACTGTTATTAATTGTATCAAAGGTCTTCTGCATACAATCTGCACATACACATAAACCACCTGGCATATTAATCATTTTACCAGCCTTAGACTCTGACCTTCTGCATATATAACACACCTTTTCGTATTCATCTGTGTTAGCAGTTGTATTGTTCTCATTATTATTATCGTTGTTACTCATTTAATCCTCAATTCTGTGTTACGAGGCTTATTAGTTCTTCTTTCCTAATGTAACCTCCACACTCTTTAGTACATATTCACTACCTTCAAGATGATAGTAGTCAACCTTTACTGTCTCTCCTGCTGAATAATACTGCAGAAGTGACTGTAAGCCTGACATTGTTGATATTGACTGGTCATCAAAACCGACAATTATATCGTAAGCTGAAAGTCCTGCCTTCTCTGCTGCTGAGCCAGATGCTACTGTACGAACCATTATACCCTGTGGGTAACCATACATAGAAGCATATGTGCTTGTTATATCTATAGCAACAATACCAAGATATCCAGCATTATCTGAATCTACCTTCTGTCTTGTCTGCTTGCTCATAAGTGAGCTTATAAGTTCCTTAACATTAGATACAGGTATTGAATATGCCATACCCTCAACACCATCTGATGATGTCTTAGCAAAGTTAATAGCAATTACCTTGCCGCTTGCATTAAGAAGTGCTCCACCACTATTACCTGAGTTAATAGCTGCGTTAGTCATTATAAGTCCTGAAAATGTAACATTGTTAACTGTTATTGATCTGTCAAGGGCACTTATAATACCATTAGTAACTGACTGTCCTTCTCCAAGTGCATTACCAATTGCCACTACCTGCTGGCCTACTGCAATTGTATCAGAATCTGCAAGTTCTGCAATAGCTATTTTACTTATTGTGTCAGACGGAATATCTGATAATGATACAGCAACTACTGCTATATCCTGATCTGACTTAGAACCCTTTACCGTTGCACTTACTGACTGGTCATCCACAAATACACATTTTAAGTTGGATACATTATCTACAACATGTGCATTAGTTACAATAAGAAGCTCTGTATCATTCTTACCAACAATAATACCAGTTCCACTTGTTGAAGCCTCGTACTGCTGCTGTCCCCAGCCATACATTGAAGATGAACTGCTTACTGTAGTTGTACCATTAAGGGCAACCATAGCCGGAAGTGCTGCCTGTGCCACACTTTCTACATTCATTGATGAATATTGTGAAAGATTAGTATCTCCATTAGCATTAATATCATCGCTTGTAACTTTATCAATATTGCTTGTCACAGTTGAAATTGTATAGTTCTTAGTATCATTACCACCTAAATATTTCTTCTCAATATGATAAGTTCCATACATTGCTGAACCAGCTACAACACCAAATACCACTGCTGCAAGCACACCACTTATATACTTCTTAGCCGTGGAATTCTTAGAAAACCAATTGTTAAATGACTTCTTTCTTGCTTCCTTCTTAGCCTGCTTAGCCGCTCTCTGTGCATTCCTATAAGAATTATTCTGATCACTGCCTATATTATTATTAACATATGAATATCTATAGGTTGAATTACTGTTATCTGATGCATTATGAAAGCCTGTATTAGCACCATTATTATATGCTGTGTTATTATATCCGGCATTAGTTCCTGTGCTATTGTATGATGTATTAGCACCATACTGTGAATTATTCATACCACCCTGATTATATCCATAACCATTATAGCCATAATTATTACTTCCGTTAGAATACTGGTTCTGTCCATTATTCATACCAGCACCACCTGCACTGTTCTGATTATAACCTGTGTTATGGCTGTATGTTGTATATCCAGTTGTTCCTGTACTCTGATTATTATCAGGCTCTACATTCTCATAATTCCTAGAATTATTATCAGAATTATTGTTCATATAATCGTTATCTTCATTATTATACATATCCAAACACTCCTTACTTATGTCATTTCAACGAAAAAATGAACACATTTCGTTGTTGATACTGTTAGTATATTCACGAAATGTGTTCATATTGTGTATTACTTGTTAAGAAAATCTGAACTTATATAATTATGCTATGTAAAACATATCCATCAAATAATACTTACTGATTACTGCCCAACAAGCTCCATAACAGCTTTCTTTAAAGCTTCTTCTTTAGCTGCTGCATCTTCTATGCTGCTGCCCTTAACGCCCATATAGAACTTAATCTTAGGCTCTGTACCAGATGGTCTTGCACAGCACCATGCATTATCTGATAAATCATAATAAAGTACATTAGAGTTAGGAAGTCCTGTGCTATGCTTATCGCCTGTAACCATATTGACACATTCGTCCTTCTTATAATCTCTTGCTTCAAGAACTGTCCAGTTACCAATCTTAGATGGTGTATTATTTCTAAGGTCATCCATCATCTTAGCAATCTTTCCAGCACCCTCAGCACCCTTCATTGTGATAGCAACCTGTCCTTCTTTATAGTAGCCATACTTCTCATAGATGTTAATCATCTGATCCCATAAAGTAAGACCTTTATTCTTATAGTAAGCTGCTGCTTCACAAAGTGCCATAACTGCAACGATAGCATCCTTATCTCTTGCGTGTGTTCCTACAAGACAGCCATAGCTTTCCTCAAAACCAAATTCATATTCATATGTACCCTGCTGTTCAAAGAACTTAATCTGCTCACCGATGAACTTAAAGCCTGTAAGAACTTCAATAAGCTTAAGGTTATATTCCTTAGCAATGCTGTCAGCCATATTAGTTGAAACTATTGTCTTAACAAATGCTCCGTTCTTATGAAGAAGTCCCTTTTCCTGTCTTTGTGAAAGGATATATTCTGCAATAAGCATAGCAGACATATTACCTGTAAATGACTGGTATTCACCTGTCTTAGTATCCTTAGAATATACACCAAGTCTGTCAGCATCCGGATCTGTTGCAAGAACGATATCTGCATCAACTTCCTTAGCAAGCTTTAATGCTAATGTGAATGCCTTAGGATCTTCTGGGTTAGGATATTCAAGCGTTGTAAAATCTGGGTCTGGCTTTTCCTGTTCTGGAACAACATATACGTGCTTAAAGCCTAATTCCTTAAGAACTCTTCTTACTGGAATATTACCTGTACCATGGAATGGTGTGTATACAATCTTAATATCATCCGCTACTTTCTTAATGATATCTCCATTAATACTCATCTTCTTTAATGCGGCCATATATCTGTCATCCATATCGTATCCGATCACATTGTAAAGACCGCAAGCCTTAGCTTCATCTTTATCCATAGTCTTAACTGTATTGTAATCTGTTACAGCCTTAACTTCTGATATAATCTGTGAATCCTTAGGTGCTGTAATCTGTGCACCATCTTCCCAGTACACCTTATATCCGTTGTATTCTGGTGGGTTGTGGCTTGCTGTTACTACAATACCAGCTATGCAGTTAAGGTCTCTTAATGCAAATGATAATTCTGGTGTTGGACGAAGTGAAGGGAATATATATGCCTTAATTCCGTTAGCATTAAGACAAAGTGCTGCTTCATCAGCAAATTCAGGTGACATTCTTCTTGAGTCAAATGCAATAGCTACACCTCTGTCTGCTGCACCTTCCTTAATAATAAAGTTAGCAAGTCCCTGTGTTGCCTTTCTTACAGTGTAAATGTTCATTCTATTAGTACCATTGCCAATTACACCTCTTAAGCCTCCTGTTCCGAATTCAAGATCTTTGTAAAATCTGTCTTCAATCTCCTTCTCATCATTAGCGATCGACTTAAGTTCATCTCTTGTTGCTTCATCAAAATACATATTGTCACACCAAGACTTATAAACTTCCATATAACCCATACTCTGTACCTCTTTCCTTGTTATTTAATAATGTCGGGGAAAATGGTATTTTTCCCTGACTGATGTACACGTATTGCTACATCATTTTATTTAATTATAATTCAATCCGTAGATTAAATCAATCTTTAAGAGCTTCTTTAAACTTTTCTGATACTGTCTTTAACGCTTCTTCTTCATCACTTCCATCAGCTATTAAAGTTATCTCATCTCCACATTTAACACCTGATGCAAGTATTGATATTACACTCTTTGCATTGGCTGTCTTACCCTCTGCATATTCAAATGATATATTAGAATCAAATTTAATTGCCGCATCACACATAGCACCCGCTGGACGAAGATGTATTCCAAGCTGGCTTGTGACAATTATATTCTCCTTTACCATTATAATCCCTCCTTAAATGGCAGTTCTTAACAAATTACCTTGTCGCCGATGTAGTGCTTTCTGTCGCTTTGGTACTCTCTGTAGTTGTTTCCTGCTGTATTGCCGTTATTGTAACATTAACAGTAACATTACCTACTACAGTTATTCCATCAGGCAGTGATAACGCCACTGTGACATTATGAGTTCCTGCCCCAAGATTCTTAAGGTCAATGCCTGCCTTTACATCTGATGCACTGACAGCCGATAACACATTATCATTACCTGTTACAGTAAATGTAATACCCTGCATTACCTGTGCATTAAACCCTGTCTGTATATTATTAAGTGTTATCTCTGAAGCTGAAAGACTTATCTGCTTTGTAGCCTTCTGTGCTATCTTAACTGTAACAGTAAGACTGCTGTCAGATACAAATTTAATTCCTGATGGAACATAATCTGATAATCTGAAAGTATATGTCTTATCAGCACTCAATCCATCAGCATTAATATTCTGCGATGGAATTGTTATTGTATCTACTTTACCCAGCAAATCATCTGAACCTGTTATAACCGCAGATGCCTGGCTTAATATTGTATCTGTTATAATATATCCGTCTGCCGGCGTTCCACTTGTCTTTGCTGTTATTGACACCGTCTTCATTCTTGCTATATCAACATTGATATCTGCTTTAGTACATGACAGTTCAAGTGCATCATTTACTATTTCATTACCATCTTCATCTAACATCTTAACATCTGCACTTGTGCTTATGTCTTCCTTAGCACCTGATACATCTACATTTACTGATAATGCTGCTACACTCTCAAGTAAAGATGTAGGACCTGTAACTTTGATATATGTTGGTGATGAACTTGTCGAAGCAACCGTATATCCTGAAGCTGTAGAACCTGTCGTGTTAACATCTAATGACAAAGTCTTGGTATCCCTGTTCTCTATGCTTAGCTTAAGTGCTGATGTTCTTGGAACAGCCTCTACATTATTAAGAACCTGTCCATCTTTAATTACCTGAACCTGTATATCTACATAATCTGTAAATGCAGTAACCTTACTCAAATCTGCGGTTGCACTTATATCACTTGTCTTAAGGTCTGTTACGACACTCTTTGGACCGCTTACTGTAACTGAAATCTTGCCGCCATCAACAACTTCATAACTGTAATCTTTGTCTGTAAGGCTCTGTGTATTAATAAGCTGTACAGTTATATTACTGAATGTATAACTCGTGTTAGGGTCATATATATTAACAATAACTGTCCATAGAACAACTGCAAATACAGCGGATAATAACTTCAGGCTGAAATTCTTAAATATCTTCTCTTTCATGCTTCAACCTGCCTCTCCATATCCTGAAAGACTTAACATCTATATTCTTTCTACGGATATATTCCAGTTTATTCTTTAAAGAATCTGCATCAATATCGTGTATTAATTCACCACCAAAAGCTACGGAAACCTTACCCGTTTCCTCTGATACAATAATTGTCATACTGTCTGTAGCTTCGCTTATTCCGACTCCGGCACGGTGTCTTGTTCCTAAAGCCTTGCTAAGATTAACATTATCTGTAAGTGGAAGATAACAGGTAGCTGCAACAACCCTGTTACCCCTAACTATAACTGCACCATCGTGAAGCGGTGTATTATGCTCAAATATATTAATAAGAAGCTGGCTTGTGACAATACCATCTACAGGTATTCCTGTCTTTATATACTCTTCCAGAAGCATATCCTGTTCTATAACTATCAATGCACCTGTCCTTACCGCTCCCATCCTGTAGCACGCATCAACAATTTCGTCAGCTGTCTTAACACTAAAACGCTCATCTTTATTGCTGTTATCACCAAAATTCAGGAAATTAAGAACAAATTTCTTCCTTCCTAACTGCTCTAACGCCCTTCTTAATTCAGGCTGGAATATAATAACAAGTGCTATAATTCCAACACTTATCGTCTTTCCTGCTATCCACAATATAGTCTTTAAGTTAAGCAGATATGCAACTACCGCGAATAAACCTACTACTATAATTCCTTTAAGCAAAGCCCACGCTTTAGTATTCATTATCCATAACAGAATATTATAAAGAACAACCGCAATAATAATTATCTCTATAATATCTGTCCATGTAATCCTTGGTATATATAATCTTGAAAAATAATTCTGCAACAGATTACCTGATGTAGTCACATTCTCACCACCCTTTTAATTTCTATATGATAAACATACTATTATTTATCAAAAAATATCATATCTTCGTCTTCTTCTGTGGCAGCAGTTGTTGATTTAGCCTGTCTTACATCACTTATATCTGAGGCTTTTCTGGTCTTTCTTGCATTAATCTGCTTAACCTTTACATCCTCACCTGCTACATTAATCTTAGGCACAGCCTTTACATAATAATAGTATTCGTCATCTTCATACTGTACATACTCTGTTCTTCTGAAATCAACTGCAAAGAACATAACATTACAGATATAACCTGCAAGTGCACCTAATATAACTCCGATTACAATAAGAACTATATTAAATTCAGTCTTAAATACAATCTCGCATACAACAAGAATTATGAACTGTAATACACTTCCTATTCCTATAGCGTAACCCCATGCATAGTCAATCTTAAGTCTTCTTATTATGTATACAACAATTACTGTAACTGCAAGTGCTGCAATTAACACTATCATCTGCTTGTCCTTAACAAGACTTTCTATTAAATAAGAAACCTGTAACATACTCTCTGTTAAAGATTTGTTAGTAACTGCTGCTTCGTAAGCACTGGCTGTATTAATTATATAATAAATTATTACACCAAAGCTTACAGGTATTGCCGCAAGAAATGATGAGCATAAACCTACAGCAACCGGTATAACATAAGGTATCTTAAAACCACACATAATTACTGTTAATATTAGCAGATATCCAAGCTTTGGTGTAAATCTGAAATATAACAGATACATAAGAAGCACTACGCACAATGCAATAAGTGCAAATTCTACTGATATTGCATACAAGTGTGCAATCATAAATATCGAAAGCATTACTATTGTAAAGCCATTAGGCAGAAATGCACATATAACCGATACTAATACTGCTATTATAGGACTATTAAGCTTATCCATATAGCCGATAGAGGCATTAAGCATAAGAAATGAAACCAATGCTGCTATAAACTTAGCCACCGGTACAATATATATATCATATTTGTTGTAAAATCTTTTAAAATTCTCTTTGAGTTCTAATAAAACCGCCATTATATCCTCCATATTTACTTTCTTTTCTTCTGGCTGTTATAAAATCTTTCAAGCTTATTAAGTCTTGAAAAATATTTCTTAAGACCTTTTCTTGAACGTTCATACTGGACATTATATACAACAGCTGCTATTACTGTAAATATAACTAACATTCCTATATAGTATATTGCCACTCTCCTGCCAAATGCAAGATAGTCCATTGAATTAATATTCTCAACAAGTCCCTCTGCATTGCATAATACATACATAATTGCAACTATCATAAATGCAAATGTTGTAGTTATTAATGTCTTTAAAATACCGAAAGCAATGAAATCACCTTTGAAATATTTCGCTGTACGAAGCATTTTCCTGCCCTCGTTCTTTTCATATATAGCCATCTTAGTCATCATCTTAACTTTATTCTCATTAAGCACAACTTTCACCTCATTATTCATTTCATAAATATGCTATTGGTTATATAACAGCATTTTATTAAATATAGCATATTTGACATTAATTGTATATTACAATTTGCGAATGTCCTCCGCCTACTGCTGTTACAATTCTTACTTTTCTTCCCTCAGCAGTAAATGTTCTGTCACTTGAAGCAGAAAGATAATTGCTCCATACCTGACTATATTCTGATGGGAGAAGCTCACTTAATACACTATTAATCTTGCTGTCAAAACCACCGCTTCTCTGCTTGATATATATAATAGAAACTTCTGGCTGTATTATTATTTCTCCATAATAAGTATCATTTTCTGTATATATGTATACATTAGAATATTCTCTTGTAAATCCCTGATTACCAAGTATGTCTGGCAGATCTGTACTCTTCATTCCGTCACTGTTTCCAGTTGATGAACTGCTGCTTCCTGTGTTAGTGCTATTGGTATTCGATGAATTAGAGCCTGAATTGTTAGAGGTATTGCCTGAATTATTGTTATAAGACCCATCTGAATTATTAGATGAATCATCTGCAATATAGCCTCCGTCAGAACTACCATTATCTGTACCACTGCTGTTACCATCATCATAGCTTCCTGCCTCACTGTTATATGAGTAGCCCGTTCTGCCTGATGTGCCACTATTAGAAGTCCCTGATGAGCTGCTGTTAGATGAATTAGAACCCGTAATGCTTCCATTACCTGTGTATACAACATATCCATTGGCTGAACCTGCTGATACACTCTTTATTCCCTCAATAGCTACGGCATCTGACACATCTCCTACTGTCGCTGTAAGTGCCGCAACACCTACATTATTAACAGTTACAACACCATCTGAATCAACCTTCATAATATCCTCATTACTGCTTGACCACACAAGTGCCTTATCAGTATTCTCCGGCTCTACAACTGCAGCTGCTTTAAATGTTGTGCCGACAACAACAGCTGTATCATCCATTAATATCTCAACCTTAGTAAGTGACCTGTCAGCTACACTGTTGTTAGATGAATTATTCTGTGGTTTCAAATTCTTCTCTGTCAATGTCATTCCAACAGTATTATCCCCACTTTTCTTATTATTAGAACTTACAGCTCCTGCTATAATAACTGAAAAAAGAGCAATTACAGCTATTACAATAAGTACAATTGCAATTGGGGACAGCTTAGTTCTTGTATTTGCTGTGCCTTTTGAATTATTATCCTTTTCGTTGTGCATCTTTATCTCCATTCTTAAACTATCTCATCAGGAAGCTTCCATTGCTCTGCCTGATACTTATAATCTTCCGCCATCTGTCTGAACTGTGCTATCTGTTCTATATCTTCTGATGTTTCTGAAAGCTTGTCATAACATCTGCTAAGAGCATACAAAGGCTTATTACCTCCGCTTGTAATATCTAATACGCTTGAAGTTTCATATATTGCATTATAATACCACATTGCCGCTTCTGCATAGTCATTTATATCATAATAATAATTGCCAAGTTCATAACATATCTCTGAGCTTGGATTATCAGCAACACACCTTAAAGCAAGCTTAAAGAATTCTCCCATATCACCTGCTATGCGGTATATTTTAACAAGTACACAGTTCACTTCCTGTCGAATGTCGTCACTTCTGTTCTCATTAATAAGAATATCGGCAAATATATCTTTAAAATCCATAAAATCTTTATCTGAACCAGAAATATAAAGCTCCTTGCATAACATAGTTATAACATAGTCCTCCAACTGTGTTCCCCTGGCAAATGCTTTAATATATGTAGAGAAATCCCTCCTGCTGTGGTCTGATACTGGTCTGTGCAGTATCTCTATATCACTGTCATATACCACAGGTGTAAGCCTTACTGTTTCATGAATTGGTGATGTCCATACGAAAGGCCTTAACCTCTTAAAAAGCTTTGGCCTTAATTCTCTGTGTACATTGTACACAGAGTTATAGTCATTATCATTAACATAATACATCTGTACTATATCTATCTCTGGAAGAAGCATTGATTTCAGGTCTTTTAATGCCTGATTATTGCGTTCATCTAATATCTCATCTGCATCTGCACTGAATATATAATCGCAGGAAGCTAATGAAAATGCGTAATTTCTGGCAGCGGCAAAATCGTCACACCATTTATAATCATATACTTTATCTGTGTATTTATGTGCTATATCTTTGGTTGAATCAGTCGAACCAGTGTCCACTATTATTAATTCATCATAAGTTCCTGCGTATGAAATAAGACAGCGTTCTAATATTGACTGTTCATTTTTTACTATCATACATAAGGTGATTGATATCATTTTCGTGGTCTCCTTATAATTGTTTCCTGTTCATAAGTATACCATATCAGTTTTTATGTGGATAGATTTTTAATTAAAAAAGGAGTTTGTGTTTGATATGTCACCTGTCTACTGGTACGGGTGGCAATCTAGCACAAACTCTTTTTAGGTTTTCATTATTATTTTTTTATCATTTCAATACTTGAATTTATTTATTCCAGCTATTTATTTTAAGCCTTTTTCAAGGTCTGTAAGCATTATGTCTAATGCCTGTATTCCACCTTCGGCTGTGTACCATACATTTGAATGTTCAAGATATATTATATGGTTGTTTTTGTAGGCATCTGTTGTCTTTACAAGTTCATTTTCCACTATTTCTTTAGCAGTCTTAGCACCTGCTGTTGATATTGCGCTATCTCTGTCCATAACAAATATATAATCAGGATTCTGCTGTACTACTGTTTCAAATGAAGATTCATTGCCGTGTGTTGATGTTGAGCCTGCGGCTGTAAGATTGTTAAAGCCTGCTTCTACACCTATTAAAGAGCATCTTCCATCATTTCCAAGAAGATTAAAGCTTCCGCTTGTTGTCATACCTACTAATGCTGTCTTTCCTGATGATATCTTCTTTATTGCATCTATTCTTGCTCCAAAATCAGACATAAGTGAATCAACTTTATCTTCCATTCCGAATATTGAAGCTATTGTCTTTGCATTTTTAGATACGCTATTTACAAGTCCCTCATTAGTATCTGTTGCAAGATATACTACTGGTGCTATTTCACTTAAAGCATCATAGCTCTTTGATAAACGTCCACCAATAAATATAATATCTGGTTCACACTCCATAACTGCTTCTAAATCAGCCTCTTTTATTGTTCCAAGATTTTTAATTGATGCATCATTTGAATATTTTTCAAGGTAATCAATACTTGTTGATGCCATTCCTACTACTCTGTCACCTACGCCAAGTTCATCTATAATATCTAAAGATGCAAGGTCAAGAATTGCTATTCTCTTAGGATTATAAGGAACTTCTAATTCAATTTCATTCTTTGAAGCATCAAGCGAAGTGATTGTCACGCTTGTCTTTTCTTCTTTAGTACTTTCATTATCAGACTTATCAGTACCACACGCTATAAGTCCTACTGCCATTACTGCCATAAGTGCCATTAATAATAATTTCTTAAAATGTTTTTTCATATTTTACCTTTGTGGCTTACTGCCACTTCATCCTTTCTTTAAATTATAATATATCCCAAGCCGTATACATTACTAAACCAATACCAGTAATAAAAGTGAATGGAAAATTCCACTTTTGACATCCTGCCATTATTTAATAAATTTAATAATATATAGACAATGGTTTGCCCTTAATCTGCATAATCTCAAATTCTACATTATATATAGAAGATAAGTTTTCCTTAGTTATAACTTCTTCAACTGTACCAAATGAAGCAATCTTTCCGTCTTTAAATGCACATATATAATCAGAATAAAATGCCGCATAATTAATCTCGTGCAATACAAGTATTACTGTTTTTCCAAGTTCATCACATAATCTTCTTACTATCTTCATAAGATTACTTGCGTGATAGATATCGAGATTATTAGTCGGCTCATCTAAAAGAACATATTCTGTGTCCTGTGCTATAACCATAGCTATATATGCTCTCTGCCTTTGTCCGCCTGAAAGTTCGTCTATAAATCTTTCCCTGAAAGTTTCTAATTCCATATAGTCAATAGCTTTGTCAATCATTTCCTTATCTTTACTATTAAGTCTTCCTCCTGAATGAGGAAATCTTCCAAATGCAACAAGTTCTTCTACAGTAAGCTTCATCTGGATATTATTAGTCTGTGTAAGTATTGCCAGATGCTTTGATAATTCCTTGCTATTCCATTTGTTTATATCTTTCTTTTCTATAACAACTGAACCATTATCTGCTGCAATAAGTCTTGATATTATACTCATAACAGTTGACTTGCCTGCACCATTGGGTCCAATCAGCGATGTCACCTTCCCTTTTGGAAGTGAAAAGCTCACATCATTGACAACTGTCTTTTCATCATATTTTTTAATAATATGGCTAATCTGCATAACTGTAATTCCCTTCAAATTATTTTATGAATTATGCCTGCTTCCCTTTAATATTAAATATAGAAAATATATACCACCTGCAACTGTTATAAATACACTTATTGGAATAGAATACACAAACACTCTTTCAACTATAAACTGTCCTCCAATAAGTGCTATTACACCCATCAACGCCGCACCAGCTATAAGCTGTGTATGCCTGTATGTTTTTAACAGTTGTCTTGAAATATTAGCAATAATCAGCCCCAGAAATGATATCGGGCCAACCATAGCTGTTGCAACTGCTATACACAAAGTTACAGCCAGTAACAATCTTCTTATACATCTGTCATAATCAACACCCAGGTTAATTGCCTGTTCTTTTCCAAGAGTTATTACATCAAGCAGTGCAAGTTCTTTTCTAAAAATCACACCTATAAGTGCAAGTATAATCACCGAAAATATAATTATCTCTGAATTAATATTACTAAAGCTTGCTACAAGTGAAGTCAGAAGCGTGTCATATTCATTAGGGTCCATAACCCTTGTCAATGTACTCTGGATACTTGAGAAAAATGAAGTCAATACTGTTCCAACAAGCAATACATACAGCACATTATGTCCTGTCATCTTAAAAAGCCAGCTATATACAACAGTCGCTATAATTCCCATAAGTACAAGGTCTACAAGAAAACTAAGATTATCATTGGTAAATAATATACTTCCTGAACCTAACACAAAGACAACTGATGTATGTATAAGTGTGTATAAGGCATTCATTCCCAATAGACACGGTGTAACAATTGTATTATTAATAACAGACTGAAATATTATCGTTGCCGCTCCTATTGCAAATGCTGTTATTATCATCGCAATCACTTTAGGTATTCTTAATTTCATTGCATATCTTAGAAGTTTATGATTATGAAACTTAACACCTATAAAAAGAAATGCCGCAACAATAATAATGGCTATTAATGCAATAACAATAAGCTTTATAATATTTTTTCTATAAGCTCTTTTGTTCATAACCTGCTCCATTCGTATCTTTAAATAAAATTTTCTTTATATCAATTGCTTTTCTTCCATATCTTAATCTGTATAAAAGCATTCCTATAAATATAATGCTTCCTAATATTCCAACAATCAGCTCAATTGGTAATTCATATGGTTTAATCACAATTCTGCCAATCATATCGCAGACCAGAACAAATATTGCACCAAATAAAGCGGTATCAATAAGCGTTCCTCTTATTTTGTCACCCTTAAACATTGCCACTATATTAGGAACAATTAAGCCTATGTAAGAAATTGAACCAACGACAACAACAACAGAAGCCGTTATCATTGCGGCAATTGTAAGTCCTCCAAACAACACAATATCATATGGAACACCAAGATTTTTAGAAAAATCTTTTCCCATACCAACTATATTAAAATGATTAGCAAATACAAATGCTAATATAATAAGAGGCACAACCATATAGACTATTTCATATCTTCCTTTAAGTACTAATGAAAAATGTCCAACAAGCCAAGTGGATAACGCCTGTGTCATTTCATACTTATATGCAAGGAAATTAGTTATACCGCCTATAACGTTACCAAACATAATTCCAACGAGAGGAACCATTACCACATCTTTATATTGAACTTTCTGAATAAACCAGACAAATACCCAGGTACCAAGAATAGCCGTTACAAAAGCAAAACCCGCTCTCTGCCATAATGTTGAATTAGGAATAAATAATAATGCCAGAAGAATTCCAAGCTGTGCTGATGAAATCGTTGCTCCTGTTGTTGGCGATACAAACTTGTTCATACATAGCTGCTGCATTATAAGTCCTGCAACACTCATTCCCATACCTGTACATATAATTGCTAACAATCTAGGTAATCTTGAAACAACAAATATCATCAATGCATTATTATCATTTGTTAATAAATCTTTGATATCTATATCAATAACACCAACAAATATAGATATTAATGATAATGCAAGCAGAATTATTGCAAGAATAATTTCTGTACAGTACTTTTTCAACCCATAGTTCCTCCTTTCCTTACTTTTGTTAGTTATTGCTAACTTGCGACCAGCAAATTATATTACATACTAATTTAGTATGTCTATAACTTACTTTTTTGTAACTTTGAGCTCTATTTTTCATACCTTATATTCTCAGTTGCTATATCATTTCTATTACTATAACCTTTAGCAAATTGTTCTAAATTATCAACTATATCAACAATATCGCTATATTCCTTATTGATTTCATATACTACTATCTTTGGCGGCATTTCCTTTATTACATTTCTGTTAATAAGTCCGCTTGCCTCTAACTCCTTTAACTGTGACATCAATACCTTTGGTGTTATATCATCAATTTTTTTCTGTAATATAGAAAATCTGTTGTCGCCATTTATTATGTGTGCAACTATCCTAAGCTTCCACTTTCCACCTATCAGGTCATCTATAAGATTAAATGGGCAATTATAATTATCTTTTATTTTGGAATAAGTATCTTTCATAAACACCTCCTGAATTAATTCCAATAAAAATATTCTAATAAAAACAAAAAAGCAGTGAGATAGCCAATCTGACATCAGTCGGATTTATGCAAAATGCTACTCACTGTTTAATATCTGTATTATATTTAATTGTATGCTGATTTTTTTCTTTTGTGCTCATTATATCATATGCCCTGCGTTGCTTTTCCACGCATCCGAAGTTTCGAAGAAACT
>OLGD01002191.1_pt1 | contig 23547 bp, 23 predicted proteins | sample 1605311 | NCBI WGS metagenome assembly OLGD01 (sample SAMEA3888917, study PRJEB22519) | human gut metagenome | biome: human gut; feature: human-associated habitat; material: faeces | place: Denmark | collected 2010
TCTTTCTCACTGTTCAAGCGGTTTCAGGCTTTCTCAAGTACCCTCTGTTTTCGTGCCTCTCGTTTGAGTGCTTGTCTATTATATCACGCTTTTCGAGCTTTGTCAACATCTTTTTCATTTTAATTTTGCACAAATGGTTTTAAACTGTTATATTCCCCGATTGTGCAAAACGTAAACAACCACAATATACAGTTTCCCGCTATCAATATTTAGTTATCAACAGCCGCATTCCTGTATGTTGAAAACTCGCGCATTCTTTCCGTAAAGCTAAAAACAATGCCGCCCTTTAAGGACGGCACCGATAAAAATCCTATTTTTCCTCGTTCAGTTCGGAAATTATTCTGACAAAGCTGTCAATATCATTAAAGTCACGATATACCGAAGCAAATCTGATATATGCCACCTTATCTATATCCTTCAGCCTGCGCAGTACCAGTTCGCCGACCTCGTCCGACGATACCTCACGTCTGAACTGGTTCTTCAACTCCTGTACAATATCTTCAACCATTTTTTCAAGGTCTTCGATCTGTACCGGACGTTTCACCGTAGCTCTCGCAAGCCTGTTTATCAGCTTGTCACGATCAAAAGGTTCAATGGTATTATCCTTTTTCACAACCATAAGCGGTATTGTTTCCACCATTTCATAGGTCGTAAAACGGCACTTGCACGACAGACATTCACGTCTTCTGCGAATTTTATTTTCCGCAGGGCGACTGTCTATTACCTTGCTGTCCTCATATCCGCATTCCGGGCATTTCATCTGTTTTCCTCGCTTTCGCTCTGATCCTCACGGTTTCCTTTTCCATATTCCTGTATTTATGTATTTTAACACACTTTCGCAGCTTTTTCAAGCGTTTTCTGTAATCAAAGACCCATCTTATACTTATCGTATATCTTTTTCATATTATTCACACATACAGCAAGTTCGTCATAGCTGCTGTAGTTCTCACGGTAAAGCTCGACTATCATTGCTTTATCGTACTTTATTTTTTCAAGTTCGCTGAAAAGACGGTTGAAGTTAAAGCTGCCCTTTCCTATCGGCAGACAATCACAGCCTGCGTTGCCGTCGCTTACATGAAGATGTACGACCTTGTCACCTATTATATCCATAAGCCTGAACGGATCTACATTGCTCCTTCTTGCCTGTTTTAGATCTACAACAAATCTGACCTCGTCGCCGAGTTGTCCGATCATATCCTCGATAAATCTTACACTGCTGCTCTTGCAGTAGCAGATGTTTTCCTGTGCCACCGTAACACCGAATTCTTTTGCGAGGCGGAACAGACGCAGATAACGTTCCATGTACCTTTCATCAGGTACCTTTGAGCTTAGGATAGCTCCGTGCAGAACAAACACATCCGCACCGATCTCCGCCATAACCTCAAAATACCTCTTGTATATATCTATCAGATATTCGGTTCTGCGTGGATAATCGCCGAATAGGAACAGTGTTTCCATAGGCGAAGAAAACGGATGCATGGATATTACGTTCATCCCGTATTCACCGATGATCCTTCTTAGTTCAACAAGCACCTGCCCTTCAAGCTCGTCTATCGAATTTACGAATATCTCAACATTTTTTACACCCCGCTCGGCAAGCTCATAAAGAGCCTTTTCTGTTTCAAGAGGGTACAGACAAGCCGTTGATACGCCAATATCCATTTTCGTTACTTCCTTTCTGAAAATCAGCCCGCCAGAGAACAAACGTTCCCTATTATTGATATGATTAGCGGTAATACATACACCGCCGCCAGCACAGCAACAAGCAATGCGTAAATGCCGATCCTGCACAGACCTTCCGCCTTATCGGCAATTACTGTTATCTTTTTGCGGAATATAATGTACAGCGCCAGTGCCGCAAAGCCTGCGACGCTCAGCACAATACCCGGTTTAAGCCCCTTCGGGCAGAAGCTTATGGCTATATCGTTTTTGCCTTCCTCCAGCTTTACCGCCATAAAGCCCGACATAGAACGGTATATCTCAGCTGGCTTTCCGTTTATCGTTGCAGAAAATCCGTCGTCATACGGCACCGACAAAAACAGCCACTGACCGCTCTTTGCGTTGTCTGCCGTTCCGCTTATATTTCCACCGTCAACCTTAAGATCGGCGGTTTTTGTTTTATTGATAGCTTTTTCCAGCTTGCCGAGCGACAGTCCGTAAATACCGTAGCTTGAGCAATAAGTGCTTTCGTTTACGTCAACATCTATACTTACCTTCTCATTTTCGAAAGTACCGAGATATAAAAGTCCGTTGCTGTCTTTATTCGGGAACGACAGATCCTGCTTGATGCCGTTTACATATATTGCAAACGAACCGTTGATATGCTCGTTGATATTTCTTGCAACAAGATCAAAGCAATCGAAATACAACGCCTGCTTTTCACCTATATCCAGCTTGTAGCTGAGCGTTGCGATGCGTGTATTGCTCTTGGGTGTGAAATAATATATCCCGTCACGATGTGCATACCGTATATTCTTTTCTCCGGTATGCTCATACTCGGTAAACAGCAGTTCGTTACCCGTATCAAGCAGATTCTTTGCAAGATATTCCTGTATAACTATGCGTTCCGCCTTAGGCAGTTCCGTGCATTGTGAGAGATCGCTGTCGGTCACTATTCCGAGCGGAAGATAATATTCGCTCTCATAAATTGAATAGTTCTTGTCACGATAAATCACAGGCTCTCTTGCGCTGAATTTCTCTATATAATATTTTATATTCATAACGGCATCGGTAAGGGCAGTGCCTCCGTTGCCGGTTACCTCCATCCAGTAGGACGAATAGCCGAGCCGTTTCATCGCAAACATATAATCCTCCGATGTAAGCGAGGTGTAATGTGCGATGGTGGGATAGCCCAGTCCGCCTATAAGATTTGCGTCAAAATATTTCTTAGGCCACTGCGTCAGCTTCACCCTGTAAAAATCATCATCCTCAGGGATTTTTCCTTCAAGTTCTATCGCATTGTTGTACTTGACGGGAGTATATGCCGATGCACCTATATACACGTTTGCGTTGAAAACGCTCTCGGCTACAACAATTACAGCCAGTACAGAACAAACCGATTTGAAAGTGAGCTTCTTGAAAACGCCGAAAGCCATAGTCAGAACATACAGTGCCGTAAATCCGCAGAAGATAATTAAAAGCAGGATGAATGACTCCGAGCTTCCCCACAGTGTCGAAACATACGAATCCAGGTCGTATCTGCAGTTACAGTAGTACCATATCGTAAAACCGAAATAGATAACGCCGGCGGCAGTTATTCCGATAAGATAGGGCTTTTTATTCTTTTGCGCATAATCATCAGGCTTTGTATGCGACAGCTTCACCGCCGCAAAGGTCAGCATCATAAGCGTAGTCATATAGCCGTACCGCATAGGGAATGCCATATAGTCGCCCGTGTGCCACATCTTGTTTATCGGCTCAAACACTACCGGCAGAAGCGTAAGGAACGAAAGCAGCGCATAGAATCTGCTGTTCTTGCTCTTTCTGCGCAGAAAATACACGATGAAAGCCGCAACGGAAAATCCCGTACAGAAAATAAGCGGCAGATTTGTATATATCCCTGCAAATACCGCAGAATCAAACAGGCCCTTGAGTATGTTCGCTCCCCTTGCGGATGAAAGATACTGTGCAAAGCTCGGAAGCCATACAACAGCGGAGATCAGCGCCGCTATACCGCAGCCTATAATAAACCTCGGCGCAATGCCCTTTGTACTGCCCTTTTTTCTGTTAAGAAAAATGTAAACGCCGAAATACAGTATCGTGAACAATACCACCATATAGCTGAGATAATAATTCAGCACCAGCATTCCGACAAGACAGAATATAAGACCGCCTGTGCGTTTACGCTTTACGAGCGAATTGAACGCTATCAGCAGCAGCGGGAAGAAGTACATTACATCGAGCCACACCGTGTTCTGATAGAACAGCATAGAGTAACCGCTGAACGCATACATAACGCTGAAAAGCGCCGAATATGTCACATCCAGCTTTTTATGGCAGGTGCGGAAGTACGCATTTGCGGTTATCGCACAGACAGCCATTTTCATAAGCGTCATAATGTTCATGAACAGCATCATGTCCGCCTTGTCGACAAACGCAACAAGAAGCGAAAACGGGCTTGATATAAAGAACAGGAACACACCGAGGAAATTCATTCCGCCGGCATTCTGCCAGTTGAATAAGAAATCCCCTTTGCCCTCAAGTATGTCCTTGAAGTCAAGCAATAAAGGAAGCACCTGCTGGTGCATATCGCACCATGCGAGCGTTTTATCTCCGAACGGATAAAGCCCGCTGCCCGCAAATACCGCAAGTCCTATGACAATTACCGCTATCGGCGGAATTATCAGCGTCAGCAACAGCTTCGGACTGCGTATAAGTTTACCGATATGTGTTGTGATTTTTTTAGTAATATCTCTTTTCAAAATATCCTCCGGGATTTTTAAAAATCTCTCCCATTTGGTTTTTATGAATATCTGTCTAAATTCAAAAGCCGCAAAGACTTTATGTGCTATGCGGCTTTTATTTTTGATTGAATTATCAGCCGCAGGTGATTATACCATGAGCTTCTTTGTGTCTACCGTACCCTTTGAAGCAAGATTCTTTGTATCCTTCTTGCTTTCGCCGTTTCCTGCATTTGTATAATTCTTGCCGTGCTTCTCCTGCCAGAGTACCCACAGGGGACCCGAGATGCACAGTGAAGAATAGGTACCGCAGATAAGACCTGCCATCATAGGAATAGCAAATGTCATTATCGAGGTTACGCCGCAGATTGCACATACAACGCAGATTGCGAGTACGGCAAAGGCTGTGGTAACAGTTGTGTTTACAGAACGTGTTATCGACTGAGTGATACTCATATTAACAAGTTCCTTGAGTGAAAGCGAGTTGCCGTAAAGGTTACGGTTCTCTCTGATACGGTCATATACAACGATTGTATTGTTGATAGAGTTACCGAGTACGGTAAGAACAACCGCCATAAAGTTTGCGTCGATCGGGAAACGGCAGAACACGAATACCGCATAAACCATGAAGCAGTCGTGAACAAGGGCTACCAGTGCAAACACACCTGCCGAAAGGCCGCCGATTTTCTTGAATCTGAACGCAATATAGATAACGAGCAGTACAAACGAGAATAATACTGCAACAAGGCACTTAAGGAAGAACTCCGTACCTGATGTGGGGTTGACATCCTGGCTGTTTACAAGCGTAAGGCTGTTATCCTTGAAGGTCTGCTGGAGCTTATCCGATAAAGCTGTCTGCTTATCTGCTGTAAGTCCCTCTGAAGACGAGAATGAAATTTCAATGACTTCAAGCGAGCTGTTCATCGAAGAACCTGTAGTTACCGTAACAGCACCGTAATTTTCGCCCTCAACCGTCTTCTTTACCGCATTTGTGTCAATTTCGCCGGTATAGCTGTAGGTCAGCATTGTACCGCCCTTGAATTCAATAGCCATTTCAATGCCGAATATGCAGTTGAAGATAACCGTAATTACAGCAATGACGATCGGTATCAGAAAGAGTACCTTTCTGTATCCTATAAAATCAAATACTTTTTTGTTATTCATTTTGAAGCACCGCCTTCCGTTGCGGCAGCCTTTTCAGCGGCACGCTTCTTTGCAGATTTTCCGCCGTAGAGAGCGGGATTTCTGAATATCTTGAATCTGGAAAGCGACATTGTCATAAGTCTTGTCGCAAATATGCCGAACAGGAAGTTCAGTATAACGCCGACCATCAAAGTATAGCCGAATGAGTAGATAGTACCCTCTGTCGAAGCACCGAACATGAAGAATACCGGCTTCAGTATAGTAGACGCAAGGCTGTCGGGAGTACCGAAAGCACCCATAAGTATGATAGCAACGATAATCATTGTGATATTACCGTCAAATACCGCGCTGAACGCTCTCTTGTAGCCTGTAGCTATCGCTGTATCTATCGTCTTGCCGCTGTTTATTTCTTCCTTTATACGCTCGCCCGTGATAACGTTTGCGTCAACGCCCATACCTACCGCAAGAATGATACCTGCAATACCGGGTATTGTCAGCGTAAAGCTGTTCGAGAACGGGAAGAAGCCTGTTATAGCACAGAACGTACCTGCAACCTGTCCGATAAGACCGATAACGGCAACTACACCGGGCAGTCTGTACAGTGCAATCATGAATATCATTATAAGTGCAAATGCGATAACGCCGGCGATTGCCATAGCGTCACGGGCACCCGTACCGAGCGTGGGAGAGATAGTGCTGAAGCTCGATGTTTCCAGCTTGAACGGTAACGCACCGCCGTTTATCTGGTCTGCAAGCGCCTTAGCCTCATCAGCCGTAAAGTTACCGCTGATAGTAGCCTCACCGCCGCCGATTTCCTCTTTGACAGAAGCTGTGGATATGCACTTGTCATCCATATATGTCGAAATGTATCCCTTTGATGATGCGAGTTTCTTTGTAGCCTCTGCAAACTTATCCTTGCCGCTGTCCTTCAGCTTTAAGGATACCATATACTCATATTCCTTGCTGTTTCCGCTCTTGAGCTGATATACGGCAGAAGCCTTTTCAACGTCCGAGCCGGAAATGATAAGGGGCAGATCCTCATATGTCTGACCGTCGGAAAGCGATTTTTCCGAGCCTTCTCTGAAGGTGAGCAGTGCGGTAGCACCAAGCTCCTTTACAGCCGCTTCCGGATCAAAGCTGTCATCCTCAGCCTGCCACGGGAAACGCACGATTATCTTATCGCTGTTATAATCAACATAAACCTCATAGTCTGTTATGTTGTTTGCAACAAGTCTTGTTTCAACGATCGACTTTGCCGCATCGACCTCTTCATTGGTCGCATCGTAGTCTGCCGGTGACGTAAATGTAACGTCAACGCCGCCTCTGATATCAATACCCCAACGAATATCACTTACACCTCTTATAATAGTGCTCGTGAAATCGCCGTACTGGGTATGAACACCGAAAAATACTATGCCTGTAAATGCCAGTATAACCGCCAGCACTATAAAGAACACAGGCTTTGCCACTCTTTTCAAATGTTTCACTCCGTTTCTGTGCCTAAGCACATCCTGTTAATTTATACATTATAGTATTATACTATAATGATTTCGATTAGTCAAGAAATAGTAAAGAATTTCTGCAATTTTCACAATCCGTTCATTATACGGAAAGCTCAGCCTTTTCTCCGAGAACGTCCTTATTCTTTTCAAGGACAGGCTTTATGCACCTGTCAAGGAATGCGCTCACCTGGCTTGCGCTTCTGCCCGTGTAATTTTCGGGGATGAGCTTTGCCTCGATTTCTTCCTTTGTTGTCATGAAGTCGGGGTCTGCGGCGATTCTGTCAACGAGGTCGTTTTCTCCGCCCTCTTCTTTGATAACCTTACCTGCGGCAATGCTGTGCTGTCTTATCTTCTCGTGAAGCTCCTGTCTGTTTCCGCCCTTCATAACTGCGTCCATCATAATGTTTTCCGTTGCCATGAAAGGAAGCTCCTTCATTACTCTTGCACGGATAACCTTAGGATATACGACCAGTCCGTTTGTGATATTCAGCATAATGTTCAGTATAGCGTCTGTTGCAAGGAATGCCTCCGCTACTGCGATACGCTTGTTCGCACTGTCGTCGAGCGTTCTCTCAAACCACTGTGTGCCTGCCGTAAACGCAGGATTAAGAGTATCTATCATAACATATCTTGAAAGCGAGGTTATTCTCTCCGCTCTCATCGGATTCCTCTTATAAGGCATAGCCGAAGAACCGATCTGATTCTTCTCAAAAGGCTCCTCGATTTCCTTGAAGTTTGCAAGGATACGCAGATCGTTCGAGAACTTCGAACAGCTCTGTGCAATACCGCCCAGTACGTTTACTATTCTGCTGTCAACCTTTCTTGAATAAGTCTGACCGCTTACGGGTACGCACTGCTTGAATCCCATTTCCTCAGCTATCATCTGCTCCAGCTTTTCTATCTTTTCCTCATCGCCGTGGAACAGTTCCATAAAGCTTGCCTGAGTGCCTGTAGTACCCTTCTGACCGAGCAGTTTCAGATTACCCATCTGATATTCAAGATCCTCAAGGTCCATCAGAAGCTCGTTCATCCACAGCGTAGCACGCTTGCCGACTGTAGTCAGCTGTGCAGGCTGTAAATGTGTATATGCAAGACAGGGCATATCCTTATATTTATCCGCAAAAGAAGCGAAGTTCGAAAGAACGTTCACAAGCTTTCTGTGTACTATCTTCATAGCGTCACGCATTACGATAACATCGGTGTTGTCGCCTACATAACAGCTTGTAGCGCCTAAATGGATTATGCCCTCGGCCTTCGGACAGCACTTTCCGTATGTATGAACGTGCGCCATAACATCGTGGCGGAGCTTCTTCTCCTCCTCAGCCGCATAAGCAAAATCAATATCATCAATATGCGCCTCAAGCTCGTCAACCTTTTCCTGTGTTACCTGCTCAAGTCCGAGCTTCATTTCCGCTCTTGCAAGCGCTACCCACAATCTGCGGAATGTCGAAAACTTCTTCTGCGCAGAGAATGTAAACTGCATTTCCTCACTTGCATATCTCGTACAGAAAGGGCTTTCGTAAGTTTCATAATTTGTCATTATAAATAACCGTCCTTTTCATCGGATTTTTTACTTTCCTGTGTCATCTGTATCTGCCGCCTGTATCTTTGACGCATACAGCACTTCATCTGCACATACCGACACATTTTATATTGTATCACAAATTGTCCGTGTTCGCAATAGCAAACGTCATTTTTTCTCAAAACTCACCTTTCCGTATATCATTCAGCCGCCCTGCTTCCCCCTACGGCCACATCGACCACAACCGCTCCGATTCGCCCTACAGCCATATCGACCACAACCGCTCCGCTTCACCCTACGGCAACATCGACCACAACCGCCTTGCTTCACCCTACGGCCACATCGACCACAGCCGCTCCACTTCGCCCTACGGCAACATCGACCACAGCCGCTCCGCTTTCGCCCTACGGCAACATCGACCACAGCCTGTCATTTCGCACAACAAAGCCGTTTGAACAGCTCTGCCGAAAATTTTTCGTATTTTTTTAAAAAAGCCCTTGACAAATACCCGAAAACCGTGTATAATATTTACTGTTATCTGGGTGTGGCGCAGATTGGTAGCGCGCTACCTTGGGGTGGTAGAGGCCGCAGGTTCAAATCCTGTCACTCAGACCAGTTAAAAACCGCTTGATTGTCAAAATCAAGCGGTTTTTTGTTTACCGTTTTATCCCGGCATACAAGCAAAATAGGCATCCGTCAAAGACGTATTATTTCTCAATTATATCTAATTTTATATCATTATATGTATCGCCATCAAACCAAAAACTTCCAAATGTTACGCATACGACAATCTCAACAAACAAATATTCCTTCTCTTACACCAGACGAGATAAGAGTTCTCTATATATTTTCACCTTTCACTTGACAACTGGACAAATTACATGTATAATAGACATACAGCCAGTGATATTGGGAGGATTAAAATGGAAATATACTCTATTGCAGATGTTGCAATGATGTCAGGACAAAGTCAAAAAACTATACGCAGACATATAGCGGCAGGAAAACTTAAAGCCGAAAAAATCAGCAATTGTTATCGTATAAGCAAGGAAGACTATGAAAGATGGTTAATATCTGATAGTGTTTCTGAATTGGAGAACATTTTTAGTGAGACAATCGTTGAAGCACAAAATACTGATAAAGTTAATTGGATAGATATTTCTGATAAGTGGACTTATGATGGCTGGTCAAATCTTAAATATCGCAACGGTTACAATTTTATCGACCTTTTCTCCGGAGCGGGCGGTTTGAGCTGTGGCTTGACAATGGCGGGATTCACGCCTGTTGCATCTGTTGAGATAATGCCTGAAGCGGTTGAGACATACAAATATAATTTTTCTGAGCAGAAAGGTTTCGACAAAAACGTTCAGGCCAGAGATATCAAGGAACCGGCAGTAAAGCAAGAACTATATAATTCTGTTTCTAACAAGCACATCCATTTGATTGTCGGGGGATTCCCTTGCCAAGGATTCAGTCTAGCTGGTAATCGTGTCGTTACCGACCCTCGAAATAGTTTATACCTTGAAATGCTTGAGATTGTTAAATACATTCATCCCGATTATGTTGTGATGGAAAATGTCGAGGGACTGAGATCAATGCTGAATGGAAAGGTCGAAGCCAAAATAATTAACGACTATAAGGAAGCTGGCTATGATATAAACGTTACGGTTCTGAACAGTGCTGATTACGGCGTCCCGCAGATACGTCGGAGAGTCATTTTTATAGGCAATCGTCACGGTCTACCCAATTATCATCCGCAGCCCATCTTTTCTCCAGATAACTATGTTACTCTTGGAGAAGGCATTAAAAGATTTATGTCTATTCCTGAGAACAAGCAAATCAACCATATCTTTACTAAACATTCGCCGAAAATGATTGAGGCAATAATGGCACTTCCGGAAGGACAAAGTCTGTACGGAAATTATTCTGACGCTTGGAAAAAATCACCTTGGAATAAACCGTCTTGCACCGTAAAAGAAAACCACGGCGGAGTAAATATACATCCAAAACTCCCGCGAGTTCTCACTCCCAGAGAACTTGCCGCTTTACAGTCTTTCCCGGATGACTTCATTTTTATGGGTTCAAAAAAATGGCAACTTGTCCAAATCGGAAATGCTGTTCCTGCCTTACTCGGGAAGGCTATTGGAATAGCTGTTATGAAAGGTATTGATCAGATAAAAAATAATAGGGAGTGACTCCTTTTTGAGTTTATTTATCTTTTTTTGCTAAATGAAGGATGACCACCTGAAAAATTGTATGTGTAAACTTGCAATTCTTTTGTTGAGAATGATGCAATGGTATCAGAAATATACTTTTGCATCTTTCTTGTTTTTTCTTGTCGCGCAGGTGTGCGTTCTTCTACAATGAAATCATAACTATCTGGACAGATGATGATTGGCTGAGCAATTGGCTCTCCAAGCGCTAACGTTTCGTTGACCCATTTGCTATACAAAAGACATCTGTAAATATGAGGTTTATCTATTCGATTTTTCATAAACTCAATTAGAAATATCTTGCTTAAATTATTTCCATCCTCTGATTCAATTATAAGATAATCCATCTCGGATTGTTCGATACTATACGGAAGGTAATTGCAAAACCATATTACCTTATCGACATCTATACCGATTTGAGAGAAAAAACCACGATTGCGTGATGACATTTCCTGGTTAAATATTGTTTCAAGTATTTTTTCATATTTAATGCTATGATCATCATTAAAAAAGCACAAATGATTGGGATTTATAGTGTTTAGCGTAGGGTTCTGTATGTTATCACCAGTGATACCATAATCGATTCTCAAAGGATTTATGACATCGTTAACATTCGCCGGATTGTACGGATGGTACACATAATTCGGATTTTTACCAATTAGCAGAGTAATCAATTTCGAAGCCTCATCCTGAGACAATGGAGTCGTACCGCGTGATTTACCAGCAACCTTTTTCCCAATTATGGTCCATAGTGGTGTCTTAATATACGGGCAATTCAACAAATCATATTCATCCAGAGGATTCTTAAAATCATATGCTGGCTCAATATGAATTTTGAAGGGGTATTGATCTGTGGCAATAGACATTTCGTAATACGGTTTTGATATTGCCCGATAAACCCCATGAATGCGATTCTTTTGCGAGGCACTTTTTCTTTCCCATAAAAAGATGTAGTCACCAATTTCGACCTGTAGCATATCGGCCATAATGTCAGCAATGGTCTTGAGCCACTGTCCGCCGTTTAGATCAGGAGTAAAAATTGAAACAATGTTGCTATTCACCGTTTCCTGTAGTGTTTCTTCATCAACCACGAATAGTCTCGCTTTATTCACTTCGTTTTCCTCACTTTCCAAAGGCGTTTTGCCTAATCAAAGCCTCAAAGTTTTCCATATTGAACCTGAATTTGTAGCAAGATCTGTTTTTGTGCACCTGGAACTCACCAATTGAAACGCCATTATATTTAACGGTATTACTTTCGTTCCATGTTTCCATATCTTGCTTAGTAAAGCTGAATAAATGCGGATTCCATCTAACGTTCTTGGCAAAATCAGAATCAAATATTTTGAAATAGTACTGATCTCGGCGTTTAAAGATCCACAGCAAATAATCAGAATCAAAAAGATGTGCGGTGTATACGGGCATTATTTCTGCTATGTGGTTAAATACCATTTTCTTAAACAAATCTGCAGTGACCTCATTGCCCTCAATGAAATCCTTGAAATACTGGTAACAAGTTTCAGCTCCTGGCTGTCCTACTTCGGGAGGACATATCATCTTCCCGGTATTTGTTTTCAGTGAAAGAGTTCTTGCCCCTTCCAGAAGGAAGTCGTAAGAACTTTTGCTGTTTTTACCTCGAGTACCGCTTTCAACCCCCGTGCTTTTTATGACTTTCGGCAAATGCTTGAACGCCTCCTTGATTACAGGTTTGATTTCGTTCGATAAAGGAATAGAATATCTGCCCGAGTACTCTTTTGGGGTGGGGATGGAAAAAAGGTCGCAAATCACCTTTTCTGCGGTGATGCCGAAGGTTTCAGTGGTGAATCTCTGCTCAACAAGCAAATCAGACAGGGCGCTCATAATGAACCTAAACTTGAATGTCCTATTCCTGTGTATTTGTATTTCAGCAAGAGATTTTCCTTTATACTTCAGCGTTGTACTTTCTTTCCATGTAGACAAATCCCGGGTGAATGAAAAGCACGCTCTGTCCAAATCGATGTTAACAATATATGTTTTGTCAAAAATTACATAATCGAATCCTTTTTCGACAGAAAAGATCCATACAGTATAATCCGAGGCAAAGAGATAGTCTATAAATACTGGTAGCATAAGGTGTATGCTATTAAAGACAACCTCTTTGATTTCTTCTTTATTGATTATTTCAAAACCAGCAATATCAGAGAAATGCTCGTTGAAAGTGTCTATACCTGCCTGACCAACAACACGCGGGGCAACCTTGTCTCCTTTAAGGTTTGTGCGGATTGATAGAGTCTGCCCATTTGATAGGCTAAAATTATGAGGAGAAAGGGTTTCTCCGGTTTTCATCGAAGGAGCATAGGTTAGGCAATCGATAGGCTTAAGGTTAATTTCTTCAAATAACCGATCAATTACAATGTCTGCATCGTCTTTATATTCTCGGTTATAGTTGGCATCAAACTGCTTTACTGCATTCTGATGAGGTTGCAGATTATACTTATCACAGATTAATTTTTGAATTGTAATTCCAAGCTCGGCATTATTAGGCATCTTTTTCACCAACTTCTATCAGCAGAACATAGGCTTCAACACCGAGAGCATCGGCTATCCTTTGTATATTTTCAAGCGAAACGTTTCGTTGAAAACACTCAATATCACTAATATAGGTTCGATGTAAGCCGCATAATTCGGCAAATCGTTCTTGCGAGCATCCTAATTCTCTACGATATTTTTTGAGATTCATACCAAAAGTTTTTTTAATATCCATACGACCACTTCCTTTCAGCTACTATTAACATAATACACTGTGGAAGATTATAAGTCTACAGACGATAAATGGCATTTATTTAAGAGCATTCAAATTATTTCCAGAAACTTTTTTGAATCTTATGCCATCTTTGGGTTGTTTCAAAAAATCATTCAGAAGTGACAGACTTTTACCTTTTTTCAAAGTGACCGATAGATGGGCAAAAATCTTAAATTGTAAGGCACAGCAGCAACTCTACTCTCAAACACGCCCCACCCCGACATCTCCTGCCTATGCACTTATTCAAACCGTTTCGCTTTCTTTTTCCTTTTCTCCGTCTGTATACCGCCGGTCGCCGTTCTCCCTGTCATACGCCTTCACCGAATATTCGATGACATTCTTTACCGTTTCACCGTCTATCTGCAATGCGGCAGGCGAATCAAACCGCACTGTGATTTCCTTTCCGGTCAGTACCTCTACCATCTCGGTATGGCTGATATGCTCCCCCTTGAAGATTGAAGGGAACACCATAAGCGTTTTCAGCTTTCCACTGCCGTGCATCACAACAACCGACAGCTTCCCCTCGGGATTGTTTCTGTCCTGTTGCGGAGCGGTCATCATACCGCCGCCGTAAAACCTGCCGTTCATTGTCGGTGCAAGCCATACCTTCTTATAGCTGTACTCCCTGCCGTCAACGTTTATAACCGCATTCGCCGGTCTGAAATGAAACAGCAGACCTTTAACCGCAATAGATGTATAATTTATGGGCTTGTCGGATTTTTCTCTCAGCTCATCGCCCGTTTCACAGCAATATCCGTCAATTCCGTAGCCTATAGCATTGATAAACCGTGAGCTTTTGCCGTTTACCGTTACAATAGGCAGATTTCTGACATATTCATTTATCCTTACAGGCTCACAGCCCTGCTCCTTGCCGAGATCACGCAAAAAATCATTTCCGCTTCCCGTACCGTAATAATACAGCGGATTTTCATAAGGATACCCGTCGCTGTCATTTATAAAACGGTTAAGTGTACCGTCACCGCCGCACAGCACAATATCGCTTTCGGGCGAAATACTGTCAAAAAATGTGCCGTATCCGCTTATCTGTGTCATATTGCAATATTTCAGTTCATCGTCCTTGTATATTTCCGTCAGCTTTTGTGCAAGCTCTGTTCCCTTCCCGTTGCACGATAAAGGATTATACAGTATGTATTTCACGCTCATATATGCCCTCCCCTTAAAACCGACAGCCCGATTGCTTATGATGTTATCGGTCCTTCGGCTCTTTCGGTTTTTTAGTCTTTTGGTCCTTTTGGTATAGTATAACAAATTTAAACGGATTTTGCAATATATTGTTGTAATTTGTCAACACTTTGCATTAATAATTGTATAAGTTGTTGCTTGTAAGCATCCGTGCCTCGTCCGCCGTTTGGGTTGCCACATCTGTGCATCGACAGCCATTTGTGCCGTTGCATCTGTGCAATGACAGCCATTTGTGCCGTTGCATCGTGCAACGGCTCTGTGTGGCTGTCTTTATGCATCCTTGCATAACGACTTTGTGTGGCTGTCTTTATGCATCCTTACATAACGACTTCGTGCGACCGCTATCGTGCATCCTTTGCACGTTTATGAACGCTCTGTGGGCTTTGCGTCCGTGCAAAGCCTTTGGGCGTTCATTTTATAAGGTATCCGTGCCTTACCCGCAAGTTGCGTGTTCTCCCTCCCGCCGCACCAAAAATAATACCCCGCTTGTTGAGCGGGGTATTATTTTTGGTGCCGATGGCGGGGGTCGAACCCGCACGGTATTGCTACCAACGGATTTTGAGTCCGTCACGTCTGCCAATTCCATCACATCGGCTTATTAAAAGGTGTTGTAAAACCGCACTGCATAACGGTAATAGCGATTTCACAGTTTGATTATTATATCATAGCGGTAAAATGTTGTCAATAGATTTTCACTATTTTCCAAAATAATTTAGTGTTTTTTTATAAAAAGCCCTTGACAATTTGTTGAAAATGCCGTAAAATTAATATCGAGTAAATATCTATTATAACTCAGGAAAGTCAGCTGTCTTGTAAATTTTCACCAACAAAAGACAGGACGATCCGCTTATTTTACATATATACAATTAAATGTTGAAATGTAAAATCAGCCGTGCAGGCGCTTATGCAGTTTTGCGGCGGCGTGACACGGCAATTCAGAAAAGGAGGAACGCTAACCCATGGAAGTGTGGCTTGCAGTTACACTCTGTGCGGCGGCATTCGTAGTCGGAGCGGCAATATTCGGTTTTGTTATGTACAAAATGGGTATCGAGCATAGAAAAAAGACGGCAGAAGCGCAGATAGAATCTGCCGAGAAGGAAGCAAGCAGGATAGTATCCGAGGCTAACGAAAAAGCTCAGGCAACAAAGAAGACCGCACTGGTTGAGGCTAAAGACGAGATCTTTAAACTCAAAGAAAACAACGAAAAAGAAATTCAGAAACTCAAAAGCGAAACCGAAAGAGAACTCAAGGAACGCAGAGCAGAGGTAACACGCTCTGAAAGAAGACTTCAGCAGAAAGAGGAGAACCTCGACAAGAAGAACGATAAGATCGAGCGTCTTGAAGAACAGCTCCAGAACAAGAACAAGAAGGCTGAAGAAAAGCTGGCTGAAGCCGAATCCATCAAGAAAAGCCAGATGGATATTCTCGAAAAAATATCCGGCTTTACTTTAGATCAGGCGAAGGAACACCTGCTGAGCATGCTTGACAGCGAACTTTCGCACGAAAAGGCAGTCAAGATTACAGCTTACGAACAGCGTCTTAAGGACGAATGTGACGAAAAGGCAAGACAGTATATCTCCCTTGCTATTTCAAGACTTGCCGCCGATACCGTATCAGAGGTGGCAGTATCCGTAGTTCCTCTGCCCAATGACGAAATGAAGGGCAGAATAATCGGCCGTGAGGGTAGAAACATCCGTGCGCTTGAACAGCTTACAGGTGTTGATCTTATCATTGACGATACCCCCGAGGCTATAACGCTTTCCTGCCATGACCATGTAAGACGTGAGATAGCAAGAATAGCGCTCGAAAAACTCATTCAGGACGGACGTATCCATCCCACGAGAATTGAAGAAACAGTAGAAAAGGCAAGACGTGAGGTCGAGCTTAAAATCAAGCAGGAGGGCGAGCGTGCCGTTATGGAAACCAACGTCAACGGCCTGCACCACGAGCTTGTAAGGCTCATCGGACGCCTTTACTACCGTACCTCTTACCGTCAGAACGTACTTAACCACTCAATAGAGGTCGCTCACCTTGCAGGCATAATGGCAAGCGAGCTTGGCGTTGACGCAACTCTTGCAAGAAGAGCAGGTCTTCTGCACGATATAGGCAAGGCTCTTAACCACGAGATTGAAGGCTCACACGTTCAGATAGGTGTCGATGTTTGCCGTAAGTATAAGGAAAGCCCCGAAGTTATCCACGCTATCGAGGCTCACCACGGCGATGTTGAGATACACTCTGTTATTGCCGCTCTTGTACAGGCAGCCGACGCAATAAGCGCCGCACGTCCCGCCGCAAGAAGCGAAAACTACGAAAACTACATCAAGCGTCTGCAGAAGCTCGAAGAGATATGCAGCTCTTACAACGGTGTTGAAAAGTCATTTGCTATTCAGGCAGGCCGTGAAGTAAGAATCATGATAAAGCCCGAACAGGTTGACGATGACAAGATGATAGTTCTTGCAAGAGAAATTTCTCAGCGTATCGAGAACGAGATGGAATATCCCGGTCAGATAAAGGTACATCTGATAAGAGAAAGCAGAGCTATAGATTACGCAAAATAAACCATAAACACTCGGGAGCCGTTGCATAGATTTATGTAACGGCTCTTTTTGCTAAAGAGGTATTCTTATGAAGAAGAGATTAACGGCAATACTTACGGTAATGGCATTTATGCTGACAGGCTGTGCCGGAAATGTCACATCGGGAACGGAAAGTCAGCCGGTGTCGGACGCTCAGAGCGGTATTTCGGATAACGAAAGCAGTGATACTTCATCACGCTATGAGATAATCACAGCAACCGAAATGGCTGAAAAAATGGGGCTCGGCATAAGTCTTGGCAACACGATGGAAGCATACGAAGCGACCGATTGCGAAAAGATAACGTATGAATGGATTCCCGTTGTCGGCGGAAACGAACCGCAGGATTATGAAACCTGCTGGGGAGCGGATGTTACCACACAGGAAATAATAGACGGTATGAAGGCGGAAGGCTTCAACACAGTTCGTATTCCTGTGTTCTGGGGCAATATGATGGAAAATGACAATACATATACGATAAACAAGGAATACCTTAAAAGAGTTAAGGAGATTGTTGATTACTGCGAAAAGGCAGGCGTATATTCCGTTATAAATATCCACCACTTCGATGAATTTATCATAAGAAGAAATGACCTTGACAAGTGCAAGGAGATATTCACTCATCTGTGGACGCAGATAGCCGAGTATTTTGAGGATTATCCCTACACACTCGTTTTCGAGGGCTATAACGAATACCTCGGCGGCGATCAGTTTGATTCAAACGGTAATCTCAAGGCACAGTCCGAAACCAACGCTTACAAGATGACCAACACGCTCAATCAGGCGTTTGTCGATGCGGTAAGAGGCACAGGCGGATATAACGCACAGCGTGTGCTTATCGTTTCGGGCTACTGGACAAACATAGATAAAACGACTTCTTCGAGATTTCAAATGCCTGAGGATCTGGTAAATGACAGACTTATGGTGTCTGTCCACTATGTCGACAACTCTATGTACTGGTCGAATAAAATAGGCGGCGAGGAATGGCTTAAATATATCGACAGCCAGTGTGCCGAACTTAAAAAGGCTTTTCTTGATAACGACATCCCCGTATTTATGGGAGAAACGACATCGACCTATCCTGCAAGCAATATGGCAAAGGACGCAACTCACACAGATTCCTCCGAGTGCCTGTCGATTGTACTCGGAAAGCTGACCGAGCTTGGCATCGTCCCTGTTATATGGGATACCAACAGCAATTTCTATTCAAGGACGACTTATAAGATTGTAAACAAGTCGGACCGCAAGGTCATCCGTGAATATTCCGACAAGCTGAAAGCAAACCTTGAAGCACAGCAGTAATAACAAACAGCAGCAACGCTACTAATCACCGTACCGTTGCTGCTGTTTTTATTATTCTTTTTTACCCTTGTTTTCCGCCAGATATGCCACCGCACTGTGAAGTGCAACATTCCCCTCTCCGATAGCCTTGGCTATCTGATACGGTCTGCCTGTGCAATCTCCGCAGGCAAAGCACCCTTTTACACTTGTTGACATATCACGATTTACCGCAACACTGCCGTTATTCATCTCAAGCCCGTCAAGCAGTACATCCGCCGAAACCGTCTGCTTCAGAAAGAACACTCCGTCAACGGCAATTATACTGCCGTCAGAAAGCATTATCCCGTCTGCGTGACGCTCTCCGTTTACGCTTTTGACAAATCCGGGTAATCTGCTAACATTTTCTCTCGAATAATCCGTCTTATATGACGGACAAAAATAAACCTTCTCTGCAAGCTCCGCCAGAAAATCCACTTCTTCTTCGCTCTCCTTGTTATCGCTGATAACGGCTATCGTTTTCCCTTTATAGAAATTTCCGTCACAGGTGGCGCAATAGCTTACGCCCTTGCCGAGAAGCTCACGCTCGCCCTTTATTTCGTTTACGGTCTGTGCGCCCGTTGCCAGAATGACAGCGTCCGCCTTATATTCCTTCTGCCCAGCAAGGAGCATAAAATACTTGCCGATATTATACACTCCGGTAATACGCTCGCAGGTTATCTCTATATCCATCTGCTTTAAGTGAGCGGCGAATCTCCTGTTCAGCTCACTGCCGCTTATTTCGGGCAGAGCAGGATAATTTGATATTATATGCGAGCGTTCGACCTTTGCGCTGAGGTCGGCATTTCCGAAAAGTATAAAGCTCTTGTTGCGTATTCTTGCGTTGATAGCCGCCGAAATGCCCGCAGGCCCCGTTCCGATTATCGCTATATCATATTCCGCCTGATTTCCGCCCATTTTTAGCAACACTCCTTTGCCTTATTATCTGCATTTACAGTGATAATATATCACAATTTCCCCGCAAGGTCAAGAAAAACAGCACAGAAAAACCCTCTTTACCGCTTGACCGGTAAAGAGGGTGCTTTTATGCAACTTTTACTTCATTGCTGTACATAGTAATCGTTTCGGACCTGCCATCCTTGGTAGTAACGGTGAATACAGATTTCACACGATATGTACCGCTCGATACAACCTTGTAATTATCGAATTGCGCTACGCCCGAGTATACCGTTCTTGTCCAAGGTCCGCCCTCTGTGTTCCAGAACCACAGAAAAGCAAACTTCTCAAGCGATTGTTCGACCTTCACACTTTTGATAGTACCGCTTGAATCGGTAAGCGAGCTGTGACAATGCGCAGTAGTGCCTTTGACCGTAAGCGTACAGTTTTTGGTTCCGGACAGGTCGCACTGTACCCCCTCCGCCGATACGCTCATAACAAGCGTAAGAACAAACACCGTTGCCAGTAAAAATGCGAGTACTCTTTTCTTCATAGTATAAATACCTCCGTTGTTTTATCAGGGCTTAAATTCAGTCCCTATTAATAAAACGTATGAAAGAGGTACTGCGTACTGCTTTTTTTATCGCTTCGGCTTATTTTGTACAAATGCACAAATTCCCAACGCTGTTTTGTGCATTCTGACGTATCATAGCTTTGGTTTTACGCTCTCCGATAACGCTATTAGCTCATCTTTGCCGAGTTTATTAGCCTGAAAAGAAAAAACATACTCATCATTATTCCATACCAGCATATTTTCCTTGCCGTTTTCAAAATACAATGCCGTTATCCCGTTGACATCAACAGCCGTAATAGCGTCTTCGGCTGTTTCGGTGTTTATCCGTGTGCCGTTAAAATGGCTGAATGTCATCTGAGAAAATATGATTTGGCTGTCGCCGTCTTTATATTCTTCTACCATACACCCGTCATTGTTATAATACGTATTTCTCATATATCCGTCAATACCGACCGTGATTACATATTCCCGTTCTATATTTTCCGGTGCTTTTTCAGTGTCCTCAATATGTAACAGTGAAAATGTATCATGCTTTTCAAGAACGATATTATTATAGCAGATCACCGCCGCCGCTGTGATTGTAAGAACAAGGGTCACAGCAATGATTATGATATATCGCCATCGCTTTTTCGACTTATGAACACTTTTATCAAGTGTATTGTCGGCTAAATAACTGCGTATCATCTTCTTCATTCTGCGGTCAAACGAATGGTGAATCTTATAATTTGTTTCGGGAATATCGGAGAAAATCATTTCATACATGGTTTCCTCCAGTGCGATTTCAATGTTGTTCATTTTTAACCTCCGTTTCTTTCAGCAACATACTTCTTGCTTTTCTCAGCTTATATCTTACCGCCTGATAGCTTATACCCAGAATGCCCGACATTTCGGAAAGGGAGCATCCGGATTTCACATTCAGCATAAGTACATCATAGTATTCCTTCGGCAGCCGTCTTAAAGCCTGCTTCAGCCGCTCTACACCTATGTTTGAAAGAGCAGCTTCCTCGTTTTTTGCGTCTGATTCGTAAAAATCAAGCTCCTCTTCCGTAACAAAAACACTTTTCTTGCTTTTTCTGAGTATATCCACCGCCACATTTCTTGCTATCACTATGCAGAACGCTTTAGTCTGAGGAGAATCAACATCTTTGATTTTACACAAATTGTCTATAATGCGTATAAAAGTATCGTGAACCGCATCTTCGGCATCCGTCCGGTTGCGGACTATCGCAAAGCAAATATTGTAAAGAGTGTTTTTATAGGTGTTGTACAGCTTTTCGACAAGGTCTTTTTCTTCGTCGGAATCAACCATTGCCAGATATATCAAAAGCAAGCAAACACCTCCGTGCTGATAATGCAATTGAGAGATTTATTTCACCTTTTATTCTATCACTTCATTATAATATTGTCAAGAAAAAATGAAGTATCTTTATACTGTTCCGAAAGATACTTCATCCGCATATTATTTAATTTCGTTCACCGGCTTTATACCCGATTATGTCCTTTATAACCTCGCCCGCAATAATAAGCCCTGCCACAGACGGTACAAAGGCGGTACTTCCCGGCACCTGTCTTTTTCCCGGCACCTTATCCGCCTTAGAAAGACAACCGCTTTCACCGTTCGGATCTTCGTCGGCAATGGGCGGTATCGGCTTTTCCTTTGAGTATACCACCTTGAGCTTCTTTATTCCTCTGCGTTTAAGCTCATAGCGCATTACCCTTGCCAGTGGACACACAGAGGTCTTATATATATCCGCAACCTCAAATGCCGTAGGATCGACCTTGTTTCCCGCTCCCATAGAGCTTATAATCGGCGTTCCTGCTTTCTTTGCATTTTCAATAAGTGCTATTTTTCCCGTAACCGTATCTATTGCGTCAACTACATAGTCATACTTGGTAAAGTCAAACTGATCCGCCGTTTCAGGCATATAGAAGGTTCTGAAGGCTGCCACCTTGCAGTCGGGATTTATTTCCTCAATTCGCTCCTTTGCAACATCGACCTTGTACTTACCGACCGTCTTTGTTGTAGCTATTATCTGACGGTTTATATTGGTAAGACACACCTTATCATTGTCTATAATATCAATCGCTCCCACTCCCGAGCGTGCAAGCGCCTCAACGGTATAACCGCCTACTCCGCCTACGCCGAATACCGCAACATGAGATCCTTTCAGCCTGTCCATTGCCTCTTTACCGAAAACGAGCTGTGTTCTTGAAAACCGGTCAAGCATTGTTGCCTCCTACAGAGAACTGTGTTCCCCTTGCAATAAATGTAACGGTCATTCCCTTTTTATCGAAATAGCTCTCAATAAACCGCTTTATCTCTTCGTTTCTCTCGTCCAGCGTGAAATACTGTCCTCCGCAGCCATCGTGAAAATGCAGCGTTACGCCGAAATTGTCAAGTACCGCCCTTTTAAGCTCCGATGCTTCGGTTATGCTTATTGCCATAAGTCGCTCCTTTAAGTCTACCGTTTCTATCTGTTTAATGTACAATATAGCTATTATACATCGTAATACAGCGGCTGTCAACGTTCTGCAACGGATTTTTTCACTGCGTTTTTCTTTTTCAGCAGAGCCGCCGCAGACTGCAAAAAGCGTATATCCTCCTCGCAAAGTCCGCTTATATCAAGTGTTCGGCTTCTCTTATCCTCAAGCCCTAACAGATAGTCTGTCGTAACACCGAATACTCCGGCTATTTTGATTATCGTTTCGGGAGAAGGGTTACGCTCCGACAATTCATAATTGCTTATTGCCGCTTTTGTCACCCATATCCTTTCAGCCAGCTGTTCCTGCGTCATGCCTGCACTTAGCCTTAACTGCTTTACTCTTTCTCCGAATTTAACCATCTGAGCCTCCGTAATGAATATAAACGATCTGAAAACATAAAATAAACAGTTCATTTATCTAAAGTGTAGCATATATCGGATTTCGTACCGTTGATTTTTGTAACACATACCGTTGACTATTCGAAGCCCTTGTGTTAAAATACAAGTACAATATCTCATAATACGCAGATAAAACAAGAGGGTAAAATGAAAAGATCAACAAATGAAAAAGCGGCGATAATTCTTGCCGTGTCGGTCATTCTTTCCGTCACAGCCTGCTCAGCCGAGGGAGTAGCTTATGTTGACGGTAACCAAAGCGGAACCGGATTTTCCTCCTCATCCGCCGCAACAAGCGGTACAATATATGAGGAAAGCACGCTTCCTGCCACCGTCAGCGTTACAACCGCCGCCACAACAACAAAAGCAAAAGAAACAACCGCTGTTTCGACAACCGTTGCTTCAACTCCTGCCATACCGCCAAGACCGCAGCCATCAACGGAAGCAGTTTCTTACAAGCACTTATGCGAGATTTATCAAAAGCTGCAGGAACAGAATAAAGCAATTTTTGCACTCGAGAAACAGCGAAGTGACCTTGAAATTG
>OLGD01002194.1_pt1 | contig 23543 bp, 17 predicted proteins | sample 1605311 | NCBI WGS metagenome assembly OLGD01 (sample SAMEA3888917, study PRJEB22519) | human gut metagenome | biome: human gut; feature: human-associated habitat; material: faeces | place: Denmark | collected 2010
GCGCCATACCTTCTTCATGAATAACCGGAAGCTGATACAAAGCACCATTTATATAGTAGGTATCAACCGCACCCATTCTGAAGAATGAATATTTGCCAGTACTTTGATCATATTTTTCAATGCTGTAAACAATACCCGCTGTCTCTGTGCTGGTACGTGCGAGAATGTCAAACCCGGTGCCGGTAAAGGTGAAGATTGCCTTGGTGTTGTAACCATCCGCAGTTAACTTCGTTGAACTTCCGCCGCTGTCCTGCTGATTCTCTGCGGTGTTATACGCATCGTCATGACCATACTGCTCCGTCTGACCATTGCTCTGGACAAGATTCAGAGAAGTTCCTTCTGGTGTATGATCTCCTGTATAGAGAATCTTCATACTGCTGTCATTTGTCTGTGCGCCAGAGTTAAAGTTATCCTCATAGTAAACCACACTCGCCGGCATTACCCGAATCGTACCGTTGACAACCGTACCAGTTTCCGGATTTCCTGCATCAAACTCCGTATTCGCTTTTGCAATCTTTGCAGTATAGTTGTAATTTTCAACCTGACTCATAAAACCTTTTGGTTCAAATGTTACAGAAGCAGTAGCTGAACCATCTTCATTAATAGTAACATCATTAGAATTCATAGTAATATCGGTCTGTGGTGTTGCGCCATTATCAGAAATTGCACCCAATGTTGCTGAAGTTCTATAGCCCGCTGTTTTCTGTGCTTCTGTATTATAGAACACACCACTCTGGAACAGACCATTATTGTGACTTGTATCAGCGATATCTGATTTCAAACCATAATCAAAGACATAAACTTTGTCGGTTGCTGCATAAGTATAAACTTTCAGTATACTACCTTCCGCCAGAGGATTACCTGCTTCATCTGTCCCTACAATATCATAAACATATTCTTCATTTGGACTTACAGCCTTAACATCCAGCTTTGATGAATCCGTACTGTTTTCTGCAACCATAGAACCATCGTTCGGACCGGATTGGAGGGTAGCCTGCGTGATAGTAATACCGTTCGGTTTATAAACCGTCGGATTAGTTGCGTTTGCCTCTACAAAAATAACCGGTTCTGCTTTCATTGGTTCGAACGTAACTACCAACTCCATATCGGCAGTACCTACAATGTTTTTTTTCTGACCGTTTACCGTCCCCTGTACTGTTGTTGTAAGTACATTTTTAATAACATCATCATTCCCCCCCCGAATCTTGTATTTAAATCCTTTAATTGAAATGGATTCATTCGGCTTTAAACCATTCTTAAGCAACTGCTTAAGATCTTCTTCACTTATTATATGATACTCCTGATCTAAGGGTCCTTTCACCCGCAGATCATCAATTGTTGTGCCAAAATCCCCATAATCAAGTTCATTCTCCGTAAAGTTCACACCCAGCATTGGATCACTGAAAGTCAACTTAGTCACTACTGTATCTTCCTCAAATATCGTCGTATCTTCTTCCCCAATATTTACATTGGTCCCGTATAACTTCGAGATTTCGTAAAGCTTCCTAAATTCAGCTGTGGCAGAATCCCCAAAACGTCGACTAAGCTCATCAACTCTTGCAAGGTCAGCAAGCTTGAGCTGGTTTGCCTCCTCCTTCGTCATCGATGTATGAAAATCATCTACATTGATATGCGAATAATCGCTAGTATCAGAACCCTTTTCAACAACAAAATAAAAGGTCTTACCGAGATATTTTTCTTCCAACCTGTCATAAATTCTGAGAAATCTTTCTGCCACCCAGGGCTGCCACTGCTCGTTTGTATATATTCTAACAGGGTTTACGTTATCGTCTGTACAAAAGAGTTTTACACACCCCTTCTGCACATTCATTGCTCCACCAATCAAAAAGGCAATATAACCGTCGCCGGCAAGTGTAAAATCAGACGACCTTTTCGCTCCGCCGCCACCTTCGCTCTCATGTTCAATACCACTCAGGAAATTGCCGCTTTCCTTGTAGAAAGGAAAATTCTCCTCCCAAAAAGTGTCTCTATCCGCTCCAAAAACATCGAAAACAGTATTGCCAATTGTTTGCCAACCACGATCACCCTGTTCAAAATCAGCATTCTGTACATCATATTCTTTTCCAACCTCCTTTGGAAGTGTCCCAAATTTCTTTCCCAGAGAACCAAGCACAGGACTGTTGTTGCTCAAAACAAACTCGTAGGTAATGTCGGTGCCCGCTGCCACAGATTGACCATAACTCAATTCACCATTGGAATCATAAGCCTTTTTCTGGGGAACAGCAGACGAATTCACCACGTTGATATTCGTATGCATGGCGAAATTGGAAGCCACTTCCTTCCGTTCCATCTGGAAGAAGTTAAAATTGTAAGCTTTTCCTTCCTCTAATCCAAGATATTCTGCCCAGGTTTCTCCAGGCATATGAGATGATTTTCCACTGACTCTTTGTTGGGTAACCAGGGCACCTGTACCCCACTCATCTTCCAGAAAAACTTCAGATTTCATTTCTACATGTGTACCGCCATTATCAATCACCAAAATATCATTAATGTACAAAAAAACATCATCATCGCCGCTAAAAGCAAAGAAAAGATCATCATCTTTATGATAGACGAACTGACCACTGCCTGCCGTAGTTGTACTGTAGTTGTTTCCACCATACACAGCTACAGGCTCCAGACCAAACCAGAAAAATTTATCAGGATCATTTGCCTGTCCGGCCAATTCTTCATGCATTGGAAACCAACCGCCAACCTCTTCGTTATTACACCAGGTATAATTTTTGCCACCCTGATTTTCTCCAACGTTTTGAATTACACCCGTAGAAAGATTAAAATCTGTCCATCTGTCCTTACTGACATAGGAATAACCCTTTATTTGCTTATTACTATCTCTCACTGATGTATAGGTTTCCGGTTGGAGCACCAGCGTATCGTAATACTCGTTAGAGCGTGTATAATATTGTGTATGTCCCTGATCATCTATATAAGAACCATCTTTAAAGAGGTGATTCAGCAACCAGCGTGCAACCTCAAACCGGTTCTGTGCCTCTTCTAATTTTTCAATAGACCGATCATAGAAGATTACCTGAGCCGCATCCTCTGTAGCGATCCATTTCATCGGATCAGGTGATGAGTTGCTTAGACACAGCCTTCTCACTTCATTGAGCGTTGGACTATTATTTGCAAATTCCTCAATACGTATTATGCACTTATCTATGTTCTCTACAGTTTTAATTTTTTCAGCCAGGTACCAAAGAACATTATTCGACCCCTGTACCATCCCCTCCCCCACCGGCGGCATCCGATAGTTGCCTTCGGTGTATTTATTGCTGAAACAAGGAACACCGTCCTTCAGAAGCGGTTCTACCATATTACTGACATAAGCAGTTTTAGCAACTCCGCCATCTTCAGGTGCATCCCAATTGAAATTGAGATCATTATTCTCAAACATTAAACCGTCATACCATGCATCCCGAATTACAATTGGCAGACGGATTACATCTTCCTGCACTGTTTGTGCACCATATGTTACGTGGCTGCTTCCATCTGTCTCTGCAAATACATTTACAGGCAATGCTGTCAACGCCATTGCAAGAGACATAACGATGGAAGTTGCCTTTAACCGCAATGTTTTTTTCATATAGATCGCTCCTCTCTTGTTATAAATATTCATATTGATAACAGTTCTAAAATTTCATTCCTGGACGGCATTACCCGTAATGCCCCTTTTCTTGTTGTAATCAGCGAAGCAGCAGCATTGGCAAAGATAAGCATTTTCTTCAAATCATCTTCGGATAATCCGTCTAAGCCATACTCCAATATAAAATGCAGTACGCATCCGCAGAATGTGTCTCCTGCACCTGTAGTTTCAATCGTATTCTTCTGCAGAAAAGGAGATGCCTCCACCATGCCGCCTTTATAATAGGCACGACTTCCTTCCTTTCCCATTGACACCAGAATCAGCGGAATATGGTATCTTTCATTGATCCATTCTACCCCTTCTGAATAATCCGCCTCTCCGGTCAACCATTGAATCTCATTATCCGAGATTTTCAGGATGTGGCAATGCTCCAGTCCATAGGTTACCTGTTCTTTCGCCTCGTCCAGACTCTTCCAGAGCGGCGGACGCAGATTGGGATCGAAAGAGATCAATACTCCTGCTTCCTCCGCAATATGGACAGCCTTCTTAGTAGCTGCGCGTACCCCTTCATGGGTCATGGAAAGCGTTCCAAAATGGAAAATACGGGAATCACGAATCAACGCTTCCGGTATTTCCTCTTCTGTCAGCATCATATCTGCCCCCGGATCCCGGTAAAAGGAAAAATCCCTGTCACCATCCGGATAGGTATGTACCAGCGCAAGTGTAGTATGTACCACATCATCCATACGCAGATATGCAGCGTCAATACCTGTCTCAGTAATCGCATCCTTTAACTGTCTTCCGAAAAAATCATTTCCAACCTTCCCGATAAACGCTGTATTATGCCCTAATTTCGACAGCATCCCCAGTACATTGCAAGGCGCACCGCCCGGATTTGCCTCAAACAGCGGATTCCCCTGGGCGCTTTTTCCGTTTTCCGTAAAATCAATCAACAGCTCTCCCAATGCCGTAACATCATACTTCTTCATATCATGTTCTCCTTATATTAGATCTTCATTCTAATTGTTTTAAAAAGGATTTTAAATACAAAATTTCATCATTGGAATAATCCAAATTTTGTTGTTCACAATCATATATTTTAGACAATAACCAGTTTCTTACATTTTCTTTAGCTATTGCATCCCCTTTGTATCCTTCGTATAAAATACGAATTGCATTTTTAACTGGTATTCCAAAAGTATCAGCATATAAATTGTGGAGCATATAATTTTTTCTATTCCCATTTTTCCATAAAGTAACATACCATTTTCCATTTAAAGCTGTATGATGCTTTACGATATAAGCATCTCCGCCTTCAGATAACCTTCTTATAATTCCTTTTTTTGAAATCTGATATTCTCCTTCATATCCCTTTATATTTAACCACATTTAATAAGCCTTTCATTCCACTGCCAATCCTATATGTATCTTATAGGTGCCAATATTGGCATCTTGATTCTCCCCTCCCTTCTTCTTTTGGATTTTATTATTTATTACAACTCTATTATAATTTATATCAGTGGAAAAAACACAAAATCCGGTCACTTTCGCCCTCATCCTATTTTTCCCCCCTGAATCTTTGTCTGTCTTGCAGGGGGAATTATTCTTGTTTCTCACTTTTCAGGTCGTATTTTACAACATCCATACTTACACTCCCGTCTGCGAAAAATGAAATTCCATCTGCCGCCTGGTCAGTATACATCGTAGCTGTCATAACCTGTTCCCCGTCATTCACAAAAACTTCTACGCTAAAACGATCGAGAATGATCCTTAATTTCAGATTTCCGTCTGCACCATTCACAAGACATCGTCTCTGATGAACAATCGCTCTTCTGGAACCGGAAAACTTCCGATCTACTTTTAATATAGATTCCCTCGGGCGGAAACTTAAAGAAGTCTGATACAGATCATCCTGCGCAAACCGGACTGCAAATTTCTGATAGAGCTTCTGCGGATCTGCGGGGCGCAAGATCAGTTCCATATCAATTTTTCTTCCTCTAATACCTTCCAGCCGGATGGTGCCCGAAACCAGCACATCCGTATAACTCACCGGATTGCACCGCATCTCATCGAATTCCCGGATCGGCTTCTGATACAGTCTGCCGTTTCTTATGGAAAGTTCCCGCGGCAGACTCATCTGTCCGTGCCACTGCTCTTCCGGAGATCGCATGCTGCAGGAATCCCAGTTCTGCATCCATCCGATCATCACTCTGCGCCCATCCGGCGTCAATGTCGTCTGCGGTGCATAGAAATCAATCCCGTAATCAATGGACTGATTGTGCTCCGCCTGAAAAGTACCCTTCTCCTCATCAAACGTTCCAATCAGGCAAAGTGTTCCGTTTCCATTATGATATTCGAATCCTTCCGGAAGCATATCCTGCGGGCTGACAATCAGCACCCAGTTTCCATCCAGTTCAAAAAGATCCGGACACTCCCACATTTTTCCAAAACAGTTGTTATTAGAAATCAGGACGCTCTTAAATGTCCACTTAAAACCATCTTCACTGGTATATAGCAAAATCTGACCGCTGCCATCTTCCGGACGATTTCCCACAACGCAGCAGTATGTACCATCCGCTTTCTTCCATATCTTCGGATCACGGAAATCAAATCTGCTGCTTCCCTCCGGAAGACTGCTTTCATCAATTACCGGATTCTTTTCATATTTTTCATAATCCATTCCGTCTCCGACTGCGATACATTGTCTCTGAACATCACAGTACACGCCATTTGCCTGATGTTCTTTCAGCACACCGGTATACATCAGCAGATGTCTCCCGTCCGGAAGTGTCACGGCGCTTCCGGAGAAGCACCCGTCCCGGTCATATCCTTCATCCGGCGCCAAAGCTGCGGGGAGATATTCCCAGTGCAGAAGGTCATCGCTCACTGCGTGCCCCCAATGCATCGGTCCCCACTTTGGTTCATAGGGATAATATTGATAAAACATATGATACTTCCCATTATAATAAGAAAATCCATTGGGATCATTCATCCAGCCTGTACGTACAGACAGATGAAAATCCGGACGCTCCTCTTTTTTTATTAATTTCTCAGAAGCTTCTTCGTATTTTCTCGCTTCACGTAGTGTCTGACTTGTCATATTCCTCTCCTATTACCTAAGACTATTTTCAGGCACACCGTAAAAATAGTGTGCCTGAGTATGGTATTTCTGCCTATTTACTTGCCTCTTCATAACGGTCGTATGCCGCCTGATAAACCTCTTTCAGTTCCTGCATACCACAGGTGTCATTCAATTTTGAAACATAGCTCTCCCACTCATCATCTGTCGGGCCGCCTTCTTTGATCCACAGACCTTCCTGCTCAGATACGGTATTTTCAAAGTCCGTCTTATACTGATCAATCGTCTCCAGCTCTTCATCGGTATATACGCAATCCAGAGGGTAGGTTGTCGTATCATCTACGTATGGCATCCAATAATCATACAGGTCAGTCAGTCTCTCGATTGCACGGTCTTCCATCTTAAATGTGGTCTTGTAATAATCGCTCAGAATCAACTTCGGTCCGCTGACTTCGTATTCACCTTTCAGCTCTCCTGCGCTCTTTCCGAATTTTTCTCTTGCTTCATCATCTGTGATACTCTCCCATACACCATCTGCATCCTGTCCTGTAAAGTAAGTTCCGATCGGACCATACTGCAGCTGCATTACGATTTCCGGATCATACCACTGGTCGAAGAATTTCAGCAGGTTTGCCGGGCTCTTACATTCACTTGTGATGCTTAAGTTACCGCTGTTGATTGCACCGCCGGTACGTACCGTTACATTGTGTGTTCCATCCGGACCGTCCAGAATCGGAAGGAATACATAATCATCTGCGTAGTCTCCCATCAGCTCCTCAATGTACCACCAGGTAGATACACCTACATAACCCTGTGAACATTTTGACATCAACTGTGTATCTGTCTGGCTGAACATCTCAGGATCCATCAGACCTTCTGCATACCAGTCATGGAAATAGGTAAGCGCTTTCCGGTAATTATCGGATGCACATACAAAATCAACTTTTCCGTCCTTGTCCAATGTCAGGTCATTGATAATATCATTTTTCCAGTTTGTGAAACCGAATCCTGCGTAGAAGATATTCTGTCCCCAGCACCACTCATCATAACCAGTGCACATCGGAATCGTGCTTCCGGCATCATTTCCATATACCTTTGCGCTCATATCATTGTCCTTGAATGCTTTCAGAACAGTATGCAGCTCATCCAGTGTTGTCGGCACTTCCAGTCCCAGATCATCCAGCCACTTCTTATTAATCATACTGAACTGCGGAACCGTAAAGATACTGTAATCTTCCTCTTTACCGATACCTGCTGTTCCCATCTTCTCGCCGCCCGGCAGACCATAGATGCCGCCGTCGCTCATGGTAATTGCGCTCTTAATCTCCGGATTTTCTTTCAGAATCTTGCTCAGATTCGGCATGTACTCTTCTGTCAGATATGGCGTAAGGTCAATAAGTGTACCGTCAGCTCCATAAGTACTTAAATCATAGTTTGTAAATCCAACACCCATAAATGCATCCGGCAGATCCCCGCCCGCAATACGGACATTTACCTGCTCAAGGATAGAATCACTCATAATGTTCCAGTCAATCTTGATACCGGTGTCTTCCTGAAGTTTATTCAAAACCTCATTCTTATCATATCCCTGGCTCAGCGCACTGCTTCCGCCCATGATATTAAACTCCGTCTGTGAAGTATCCGTCTCAGCGGAAGCAGAAGAAGCAGAAGAACCGGAACTGCTGCTGTCTTTCTTGTCCTCCTTGTTTCCGTCGCAGGCAGCCATGGATACTGCAAGACCTGCTGCCAGTGCACAGGCAATCACCCTTTTCCATAAATTTGTTTTTCTCATTTCTTTTTATTCTCCTTTCTTTGAATCCCTAACCTTTTACCGCACCTGCCATAAATCCTTTTTCAAAATACTTTTGTACAAACGGATAAATGACCAGCATTGGCGCGGCAGCTACAATAATTGATGAAAATTTAATCATCTCTGTCAATTTGTTTAATTCTGCATAACCGCCGGAAATCGTACTTGCCTGTTTTGCACTTGCGGAACTCTTAATCAAAATCGTTCTCAGTACTAACGGCAGCGGCGCCTTTTCATCTCCTGTCAGATAGATCAACGCAGTAAACCAGTCATTCCAGTAGGCAACCATACTGAATACTACCATAACCGCCATAATGGGCCGGCTCAAAGGAACAATGATTCTGACAAAAGTAGTCCACTTGGACGCACCGTCAATTTCAGCAGCCTCCACCATTTCGCTCGGAATACTGTTTTCAAAAAAGTTACGCATAATAATCATATTCGCTACGGAAACGCCGCCCGGAAGAAATAACGCCCACATGTTGTTGATCAGACCGGTATTCTTTACAACCAGATAAGTAGGAATCAAACCTCCGCTGAAATACATGGTAATGACGAAGAAAATGCTGATTGCCTTTCTTCCCGGCAGTTCTTTAATACTGAGCGGATATGCCGTCAGATACAGCAGTACAACAGAGAAAATCGTTCCGACTACCGTATACTTAATACTGTTGAGATATCCTGTGACAATACTGTCATCCGCAAACACTGCCTTATAACCGTCCAGGGTAAATCCGCTTGGTAATAAAAATGTTCTTCCCGCATACACGTCGTATGGGTTTGAAACAGAAGCAACCAGTACATAATACAGCGGATATGCAATCAAAAGTACAATAAAAAGGCAAATCGCTACCAGAATGATGTCACTGGTTTTGTCTGACAACCCCCGCAGCTGTCCCGCCTGTCTTTTTTTTCTCATACCGCACCTCCTACAGAAAACTTACGTCATCAGAAATCTTGCTTGTTATCTTATTGACAACAATCAGCAGTATGACATTGACAACGGTGTTGAACAGACCTACCGCTGTAGAGTAACTGTATTTCGCTCTTTCAATACCCTGTTGGTATACATATACCGCAATCACATCACTCGTCGCCTTATTCAGATCCGTCTGAAGCAGAAATACTTTCTCAAAACCGACATTCATCAGCTGGCTGGCGCTCATGATCAGCATTAACACGATCTGAGGAGTCAGAGCCGGGAAGTCAATATAACGGATTCTCTGGAACATGGATGCTCCGTCAATCCTTGCCGCTTCATAATGCGCCGCATCAATCGTCGCCAGGGTCGCCATGTAAACGATGATTCCCCACCCTGCATCCTGCCAGATACCGGATGCGATGTAAATCGTACGAAAAGCTGATGCTTCTGAGAGGAAGTCAATATTCGTACCTGCAATCAGGTTGATCAGACCGCCTGAGGGACTGAGGAATATGCGGAGCATACCGCAGACAACCATGATTGAAATAAAATGGGGAGCATACAGCACCGTCTGTACTGTCCTTTTAAACTTGTTAAATCTCAGCTGATTAATCATCAGCGCCAGAAAAATCGGAATCGGGAAACTCCACAGCAGATTATAAAGACTCAGCAGTATGGTATTTATTATCATACGTATGCAGTTCGGCGAACTGAAAAATCGTTCAAACCACTGTAGACCGACCCACTCGCTTCCCATCATGCCGCGGCTTGCTTTGTAATCACGAAATGCAATTTGAATTCCCCACATTGGTATGTATTTATAAATGGCAGTCAGTACAACAGGAATCAAAAGCATTACGTATAACTGCCAGTATGCAGTGATACGCTTTCTTGCCGGTTTCCCCCTGACTCTTTTTGTCTGAACCGCTGTTTTTGTCCTACCCAATAGAATCTCTCCTTCCTTTTCGTGCCGGACACTATGCAATGCACTTATCCCGCACTTTTTTTCGCAACTGATTGGCCATTCTGTTACACAGCGCCGTAATGCGAAACGTTATTTCTAATCACTTGGCTGTTGTTGTTAGGATATCACCGTTTTCCTTGTTTGTCAAATGGTTTTCCTCGACATTTTGTTTATTTTATACATCTTTATTTCTTTTTCACAAATATAAATTGTGTTTTTTGTAAAATACTTCTTCATATAACGTTTCATGAATTTTCACGAAACATATTTACAAATATTAGAAATCGTACTATAATAACTGTAAAGATTACAGAGACTTAATGAAAGGAAGACCAACCAGTCTCTTACTTCTGCACACAAAACATATCAATAGAAAAGGAATGAACTTGCTTATGAAAAACAAAAATTCTGCTCCCACAATGAAGGATGTCGCACTGGAAGCCGGTGTTGCACTGGGCACGGTTTCCAAGGTGATTAACGGATTGCCGGTAGGGGAATCCTATCGGCTCCGCGTAGAAAAAGCAATCAAAAAACTGGATTACCATGTAAACAGCTACGCCCAGGGATTGAAGGCCAACAAGACTTACACCGTTGCGCTTCTCATTCCCAATACATACCATCCGTTTTTTTCCAGACTTACGTATCATATCAATCTTTCTCTTCTAAAGAGAAATTATCGAATGCTTCTTTGTTCCACAGAATCCGATCCCGGGCGGGAACAGGAATATATCACCATGGCACAGCAAAACAAGGTAGATGGGATCATCGGGCTGACCTATAACCCCGCTCTTCATGTCGGTGAAAATGTTCCTTTCGTTTCCATCGACCGCTTTATAGCGCCGCATATTCCCTGTATTGCCAGTGATAATTTTGCCGGCGGACAGATGGCCGCCGAAAAACTGGCAGATCTGGGATGCAAAAATGTCGCCTTCCTGCGCATCGGTTCTTCCCTTACCAATGAACCCAACAAGCGTAAAGCCGGTTTTGAGAATGGCTGCCTTGCAAGAAACCTTCCGTACACGTTAAAAATATTGGAGGATGGTGCCTCACTGGATGAATTCGGAGACTTTCTCGCAGAACATATGCATAATGGAAAACTGGATTTTGACGGTCTTTTCTGCGTTACGGATCATATTCTCTGTTATGTACGTGAAATACTGAAAAAAATGAATCTGAGAGTTCCGGAAGATGTACAGATGATCGGCTTCGATGGTACTCAGACTTTCGGCAAAGGCGACTACGTCTGTTCATCAATCGTGCAGCCCGTTCCGGAGATTGCGGAGATGTGCGTGGAACTTTTACTCCAGGAAAATATGAATACCAAACCGCCGCTTGTCTGCCTGCCCGTCTCCTATGCCGCCGGCGGTACTACAAATGAACCCAAGGAAAGGCAGGAGTGATCTTCATGAAAAACTGGTGGTATTATCACAAATGGTATGTAATCGGCGGAGTACTTCTCCTTCTGATTGCTGCCGACCTTCTCGGAAATGCCTTTGGCTGGTTTCGGAAATCGCCGGATTTTCAAATCGCCTACATCGGAGAAGCGCCCCTACCCGAAGATACGGTTGCTGCTCTTCGAAAAGCTTTCTCTTCTTTAGCCGAAGATTTCAACCATGACGGGGAGGTACTCGTGCAGATTAATCAATTTATATGCGGCAGTCCGGAAAATGCCGATGTGGAAACTGCCAATTATCAACAGGCATTTGAAATTGCCTTAAACGGCGATATCAACGACTGCGACAGTTACTTTTTTCTAATGGAAAACCCGGAGGATTTCCAAAAAAAGTTTCAAGTCCTGGCAATGGCTGACGGCAGTTGTCCCACTGCTTTGGATTATTCCGCCGAAGGAAAAGTCTTTCCGTGGGACTCCTGCAGTCTTCTGTCTGACATGGACCTGGGCGATTACACGACCACGCTGTTTGGTCACGAAACCTCCGGAAGCAATCAGGAAATCTTGTCACAATTATATCTCGGAAGACGCTGTTTTTACGGCAAAGAACATACCGCTAACGCTGACGAATGCAGTCAGCTTTGGAATACACTGAAAGGAGATTTCAATTAATATGAAAAAGAAAAAATTGTCGGCTCTTCTTCTCCTCTCCCTGCTTCTCACCGGCTGCTCCTCTTCACCGAAGTTCACCACAGATGGTCGGAACTGGGAAGATGACTGGATAAACATAGGCAGCAATATAGGTATTGAGGCTCCAAAGGAACTTACACTTTCAGATAACAAAGATGCACTGGCCGCGGACGGACTGTACTATGCAACATGGGTTGCCGGCGGCTCTGTCCCCTATAAAAACAGTGATGGCGAAACCATAGATCTTTATGATGCCCAATTGTACTTTCTGGCAGGTGAATCTCCATCCGAAGAATCTGCCCGTGAGGAATGCAGCATCTGGCTTACTGCCGCAAAAGAGAACTACGAAATCCAAACCGAAACTGAAATCACCTGCAACGGTCAGTCCTATACCCTGATTACATACAACTGCGCAGGGGAGGATACTCCTTATGACCGTGGTGCATCCGCCTTTGGAACCTGCGGGGTCAACGCCGTCTGCGCAGAATTTACTTCACGCGAAAATTATCAAAAAGATTTAACGCCCATACTGACAGAATTTTTAAACAACTGCCACTACAGGGCAGATTAGGAGGCTCTTATGTTATTCTCATTCCATTCCGCTCCTTCAAACGGAAAACGGCTGACTGGTTTTCCAAGATATACCGAAGTTTTAGAACGGAACATCAAAAAATTCCTATTTACAAACCTGCTGACACTGGTTGGTTTTCTTCCCTTTGGAATCGGCGTCGCCCTTTCCATCCTCTCCTCCAGTGTACTGATTTTAATTCCCGCCTGTATCGTGGGAGGGATCTTCGCCGGTCCCGCCCTCTCCTGCATGTATGATGCTGTGATGCGCAGTCTCCGGGATGGCTCGGGAAAATGTCTGGAAGGTTATAAGCATGCATGGAAACAGAATTGGCGCCAGTCCCTTCTGCCCGGCATTTTATTTTGCCTGATGCTTGGCATTTATATTTTTATGGCAATGCTTTTCTGGTGGTCTGTCCGTTTTCCCGGATGGGGGACAATTGCACTCTATGCATTCAGTCTGCTTATATTTACCATGTTTTTTTCGATCTGCTGGCCGCAGATTGTATTATTTAAGGTGTCCTTCCGCCAGTGTGCCCAAAACTGCCTCTTGTTTATCCTCCGATTCTTTCCCAAAATCCTGGGAATCGCCCTGCTCCAGATTCTTTACTGGATTGTGATGATTCTTTTTCTTCCCTGGTCGGCATTTCTGATGCTTGTGATTGGTTTTTGGTTCATTCTCTATACCGCAAACTTTTTGATCTACAATACATTCAACAACATTTTTCGAATCGAAGAACAGATTGCAATTGCTTTTCCCGAACAGGTTCCCTTTTATGAAGATGATGAAGCATGGCTAAAACGGAAACAGGAGGAACATTATGCATCCAACAACAAAAATAGCTGAAAATCACATACGTATCTCTCGCGCTCTCTTTAACGAGGGGATACGTGCTGCTGAAAGCAGCACATACAAAAAGGCCATATTTCTTATGTCTGCACTGTATCTGATCGCCGCTGTCTTCCTTTGGCATACCGGCGCTCCTCTGTTTTTTCTTTTTGGGGAACTCCTTTTCCTGGGAATGCTGCTTTTCTGGCTGCTCATGATCCTCCCAGGCAAACGGCGGCGCAGTAAGTATAAAGCAATGGTCCAGGATACTGTCGGTATTCCGGAAAGAACAATTATTTTTTATCAGACAAATCTGTCCGTTAAGACAAACACCGGAAAAGAAACCATTGTCCCTTACGACGAGATACAGAACTGGCAGGAAACCAGAAATTTATATATCCTCATCTGTAAGAATAACATCCGTATTCTCCTTGATAAAAAAGGGTTTACTGCAGGTGATTTTCAAATCATAAAATCTGTTCTCTTTTCATAATTTCACAAAGTGTTTCTATCTCCAGCCATAATCGTCCGGTTGGAGATCATAATATGCCCCCTTCCGGGTGACAAGTTTTTACACTTTCTCTTGTCCGCCCGGAAGGGGGCATATTGTAATTTCCTGTTTTCGTTTTTTAAATGCTGTTATCCGTTTATCAGTTATTTCGCCTTATCGTATCGTGTAACAAGCGCTGCACAAGCTGCCCTGTTAATTACATCCTGCGGCTCAAGCGTCTTATTGCCAACTCCAAGAATTATACCTTTATCCACACACCATGTGAGCGCGTCTTTCGCATACTCTGATACACTCGAGCTATCTGCGAATTTGTCCAGATTACCCTGTACGCCAGTGTCTTTTCCCTGATATTTTGCATACCGATATAGCATAGTTGCAATTTGTTCTCTTGTGATCGGATCATCCGGACCAAAAAGCTTCGTACCGCCATATCCTGTTATTACTCCGACACTGCTTGCCCATTCAGCAGCAGATGTGTAATATGTCCCCTGCGCCACATCTGTAAACCTGGATTCTCCGGTTACCTTCGGTTCTCCCGCCATACGGTAGAGAATCGTTGCAAACTCTGCACGAGTCAGAATCTGTTCCGGTGCAAACCTCGTTTCGCTCTTGCCCGTCATCCATCCTTCTTCATACACTTTACATACATCCTGATAATACCATTCTTCTTCCAATACATCTTCAAAAGAAGGTTTTTGCGTCAGTTTTGGAATTTCTTCGGTATAAGTATCACCGCATCTGGTACATGTGTATGTTCTTACTCCTGTCTCTGTCTGTGTAGGCTCCTTGGTTACTTCAGACTCGTACACATGACCGACTGCCGGAAGAACAACACCTTTTTTCATCACTGTACCACAGTCTTTACAGATTGTATCTCCTGTGTAGCCGTTTTCGGTACATGTTGCCTCTTTTACATTCTTAATCTCTGTATTCGGATGTGCGCAGACTTCCTTTTCTTTGTGAATGGAATTCATCTCCGTTACCGTTACGGAACATCTTGCATCTCCGTTTATAACTACTTCCAGACCGGTACCTCTCAGATATTTCGTTCCGGAAACTGCGATACTGTCGTCGATGTATGCCTCGATTGAGCACTTATCTACGTAAACAACACCTTTTACGGTTGAACCTCTTTGATAGGTTCCGGAATTCCCATCCAGCCCCAGCTTACCGTCCTTCAGATACAGTCTGGTACACTCTGCGCCTGATTTCTTCAAGTTGAAGCCAACCTCACCTGCATTGCCGCTAAATTCAAATTCAATCTTAATGGTGTCAGAATTAACAGCTTTCAGTTTTTCGTTCGCTTCGGCAGCGGTTAAGTTCTTAAAGGAAACGATCTCCTCTCCCTCCGCTGTCGACGTGTCAATATTGGAAATGCCTAAGGTGCCATCCTCTTTCAGGTAAAGCTCTCTCGGCAATCCAGCATAGAAAGCCCAGCCCGAATTCTTACGATCCGCAAAGGATCTGTCTCCGTCCTGCATAATGGAGCAGATATAAACCTTCTGGTCATCCGGATTCAGGTAAACCGTAGGACCTGTAAATACATTGTTACCATAATCAATCAGTTTTGCATCTGCAAAATCAGGGGTAAATCTGCAGGTATTGGTATCAAAGTTTCCGATATAATACCATGCCTCATTGTCACCGTGCTGTGGTGAGAATACAAACAGATATTTTCCGCTCGGTCTACCGTCTTTATAGCTAAGCGGAACAATGTTCGGCATCTCCCAAACCTGACCATACTCAGCCTTATATTCATGACTGTCAAAGAAATCTCCCAGAAGGCTTCCCTTGTATTCCCACTGCATGCCGTTCAGCTCGCCATGACTGCAGGCAGCTTCCCACTCGGCAAGTGTTTTTGCTTTTGTTTTAAATACGTGTGCCACACCTTTTCTTCCGATATCGCCACCAACAACCATATATCTGTCATCGCCGATACCAAATGCCTGCGCATCACGGAATTCACTTGGTGTTCCCATCTCAGCAGTCTGTGCCATCGCATAGCCGATAACTTCCCATTCCGTAAGTTCCGGATCGTCGTAGTCTACCGCCCGGACCAGACCTACATGCTGGTTAGAACCGTTCACCGGTCTTGAATCGTCCCCTGCTGTAATCAGAAGAAGCGGTTCTCCGTCCTTGGTGAAAATGACGTTACCTGTCCATACACCGTCCGGAGTAATGGTATCTTCGGTAGGAATTACTGCTTCTTTGACAAACTCCCAGTTCACCATATCATCGCTTACCCAGTGACCCCAGGAAATATTATGCCAGTATGGACCTGCCGGGTTAAACTGATAGAACAGATGCCATTTGTTGTTGTACTGGAATAAGGCATGCGGCTCATTCATCCAGTTTCCTGACGGAACTGCATGGTACTGCGGTCTGAAATAGTCTCCCACAAGTGCACTGTCCGGCGTCATTGCGTCTTCATAGCTGATTTCGGGCAGTTCAAGTCCGCCTGCTGCGACTTCTTCTGCTGTCTGTGCTGTCAGAGAGATCTTAAGTTCATCCATCAGTCCGGCAAAGCTTGTCATATCAAAAGTTTCACAATCCAATACTGCTTCGCTGCCTTTTCCGACAAGAATGGTGCTTCCTGCGCTTGCAATCTCAGATCCTTCTTCAATTGCCAGTTCTCCCGCAGGCTGTCCATTGAGGTAGAGTGACATCTTGCCCGCATCCCCATCGAATACAGCCGTTACACGGCTCCACTCATAAGTGGAAATTTTGCTGTCTTTTTCTCCAACCAGATTATACCACTTGTTGCCTGTACCCACACGGAAGGTAAGGTAGCCATGCTTGGTTACGCCAACCAGGAATCCGCTTTTTGCTGCGGTGCTGTAGTTGCCGGCAAATACATGTGCAAGATGCTCCTCACGCGGCGTCTCCGGACCGCTCCAGGTAAAGACTCTCGGGCAGACATAGACGTCAACTGTCAGTTTACTTCCCTCCACGCTTCCGTTGAAGGAGGCACTGTTGGAATATCCGTCAAAGTTCAGCGCTTTTCCGCTTACACCTTTTGGTCTGTAAGGCTCAACCTGAGTATCCTGGAACTGCGGATTTTTGAGTACGCCTTCCAGATTGTCCTCTCTGTATGGTCCATATGCATTTTTGACTGTGTATCCGGTATCCTCATCAAAGGAGAGGTAGATCACATCATCCGAAGGAGGCAAAAGCTGTGTCCAGGGAAGTTTCACTTCTCCGTACTCATATACGGTCGGCTCGTCCTCTCCGCTGCTGATTATGCCAACAGGAGCCTCAACCATATCAAAGCCATTGGCAATGTCAGGCTCGCTTTCATAGTAACATTTCAGGTCATCAAAGAATGCACAGCCCCACATATCAACTTTTCTGTCCCAGAGCTCAATATAAAGCTGTTCGCCCACATACTCATGCAGATCGATGAAGGAGGTTCCCATATCAGCCCAGGATCCGCCTTTGTTTATGAATGGGAAATTGATATCGCTGAATCGGTTCTCGTTGAAGACTCCGATCAGTGTTCCGTCCATCTTGTAAACCTTGACCTGTGCTGCATGTCCGCCCATGCGGACAGATACCCATCCGCTTCCGCCGAGTGTGAACACCGAAGATCTCACGCCCCACGTTGCATCTTCATTGCCGGTCACCTCCCAGCCGTCAAGATGGTATTCTCCTTCCTGGTTGTAAGGAAGCTCCTCACCCCAATAGGTGTCAGCAGACACAATACCCTGACTGTTGTCCTGATTCTCTGTCCATACATCCTCACCGATCACTTCCCAGCCGGTAAGGTCACCTGTCTCAAAGCCGCCGTTCACTACATCATTCTTGCTGTAATCAACAACAGCTGCTTTGATCACAAAGGACTTCTGCTCTTTCTTATCACCATATACCAGTGTGTAGTTAACGGTATACTGACCCTCATTTTCAAGTGTGAATGCCGCAAAATCACCGGCAACTGCTTTCCCCTCGAATTCCACGCTGTTCACGGTAACTTCTACCGGCACCTTGTCTCCGCTGTAAGCCATCTGTGCTTTTGTGGAAGACGAAATCAGTTCCGGAATATTGATCACGTTGCTGACATACTTCGGAACGGTAGCAGCGATTTCTTTTACAAGATCTACATAATCAAGAATTACATAGGATTTATACGCGTCAATGATGCTACTCTTGTAAGAGTCAGGAATGTCCTGGATCTCTTTGATCTGTTCCTGCTGGAGTTCTTTCACTTCGTCAGCGGTCAGTGATGCACGGAAGTCATCCACATTGATGAATGCGAAGCCGGAAGTATCCGTTCCGTTCTCAACGACAAAGTAAAGTTCCTTTCCAATGTACTCGCTTAGATCATCATATTTGCGCAGAAGTGTCAGTCCTGTTGCCGGATCTTTCCATTGCTCGTTCGTGTAGGTTCTGATCGGAGTATCGCTGCCTTCCTGATAAACTTTCACGGAGCCTTTGCTTTCCTGCTTTGCTGCGCCAATCTTAAAGGTAATATAACCGTCGCCTCCAAGTGTAAAGGAACTGGAACGGATTGCTCCGCCTGATACAGCTTCTTTTGAGTCACCTCTGAGGAAGTAGTCTCCTTCCTTATAGAAATAACGGTTCGGCATGGAATCTTCCCAGTATTTTTCATCATTAGTTACAACGCCGACATTATTTCCCTCGGCAGAACCTCCGTCAAGCAGGGTCCAGCCAGTCAGATCTCCTGTCTCAAAGTTACCGTTGATAACATCGCTTTGTGTGTAACCAACCGGCATTACTTTGATTTCGAAGGATTTCTCCTCTGTCTTTTTGTTGTAGGTAACCGTGTACGCAACCGTATAGGAACCTTCCTTAAGTGTCAGATTTGAAGGATCCTCTTTCACTGCCTGACCATCGTATGTAATACCTGTAACGTCTATTGTTACCGGTACATTCTCGTGGGTGGAAGCCTTTTCCGCTTTTGTGGCATCCTCAAGCATCTTCGGAATGTTCACGGTATCTCCGTCACGCTTTGTAACAGTAGCCGCAATCTCTTTTACCAGCTTTATGTAATCTGTAATCTGATTTGCCTTATACGCATTCAGAATGTACTCTTTAAATTGGTCATTGACCTTCTCTGCCTCTGCCATCTCATCCTGCTGAAGCTGTTCCACCTCTGCACTTGTAAGAGACGTACGGAAATCATCCACATTGATGAATGCAAAACCTGCGGTATCCGTTCCGTTTTCAACGACAAAATAAAGTTCCTCTCCAAGGTAGTCGCTCAGATCATCATAAACGCGCAGAAGTGTCAGTCCCGTCTCCGGATCTTTCCACTGACTGTTCGTGTATGTCTTGATCAGTTCGTCGCTGCCTGCGTTTACCCTGTAAACTTTCACGCTTCCTTTACTTTCCTGGCTTGCTGCGCCGATCTTAAAGGAAATATAGCCGTCGCCGCCCAGTCTGAAGGAAGTGGATCGTATTGCTCCGCCTGATACACCCTCTTTTGAGTCTCCTCTCAGGAAATACGTTCCCTGCTTGTAAAAGTAACGGTCCGCCATAGAACCTTCCCAGTATTTTTCATCCCCGGATACCACACCTACATTGTTGTTCGCGGCCGGAGCTCCGTCAAGCGTTGTCCAACCATCCAGATTTCCAGTCTCAAAATCACCGTTCGTAATCGTCTCCGGAAGAGCGTTTACATCCTGCTCTGCTGCCAATACGCCGATCGACGCCGGACCTGCAAGCGTACCTAACATACTTGCAATTACGCCAAAGGAAAGCAGGGCATTCTTGGTATGTTTTCTGTTTCTGTTTTGCATAATTCTCTCCTTTTTCATGATTGTAACCTACTGTTTTGCGGCCTCTGCCGCATAGTTACTGTTTTCAAATCCGCCTTTGTCTTTCACACCTCCTTACCTTCTCCCATTGTCCCACTCTAAGTATTATGGAACCCGTTCCACATTTTTGATTATATGGGACTTTTTATGATTTGTCAATCTTATTTGTCGGTCTTTTTTCTTTTTGCTCACAAAAAAAAGGCCTTTGTATTGTATATTTTATACAAAAGCCTCTTTTTTTCTTCTGCCTTTTATTAATTTTGAACCATTTTTATTGGGAATTATGTACAATTTTATTTTTTTCCAAAAATACTTTCCTCATTGTCGTTTCTCCGTACTGGATATCCACATCCAGTATCTGCCGATTCGGTATCTCCTCACGCTGCTCTACGGTATCCAGCAAAGTATTCACCGATATTTCTGCCAGCAATTCTACATTTTGCCGGATTGCTGTCATTCTCGGATACACCATGCCGGTAAGACTCATGCCGTCAAATCCAATCAGTGAAAGATCGCCGGGGATTTTTATCCCTCTCTGCAATGCCACATTCATACATGCCACCACCCCGATATCACTTCCAAAGACTCCGTCAATATCCGGATATTCATTGAAAATTTTTTCCGCCATACGATAATGAGCTCCCCATTCAAAGTCATTCCACTCCATAACAATATTGATTACTTCCGTGCCGCGTTCCCTTAGAATATTTTCAAACATTCGGTAACGTTCATTTGCCACAATGTTGGGAGATACGCCGGAAATCTGCAGCACCTTTGTGCGTCCGTCTGCAATCATTAATTCCGCTGCATATCTGCCGCCTGTCGCATGGTCAGAGCCAACTAATGGAATCTGCCCTCCAAAATCCCGGTCAATTGAGACAATTGGCTTTTTTTGTTTCAAATATTCCTCACTGTCCAGGCTGTGTGAGGCTGTGATAATGCCATCTACCATACTGCGGCCCAACATATCCAGATATTCCCGCTCTCTGTCACTGATGCCCACCGTATTGCAGACCATCGTTTTATAACCCTGCTGATACAGTTCCATCTCTATATTCTTTACCAGGCAGGAAAAAAACGGATGTTCCAAATCCGGTACGATCACACCTACGATTCCGGTTCGGTTCCGGTACAGATTTCTTGCCAGTTCATTTGGAGTATACTGTAGTTTTTGTACTGCCTCTTCTATCTTTCTTCTTGTTGCCGGTGAGACATAACCGGTTCCATTCAGTGCCCGTGATACAGTTCCAACCCCAACACCGGCTTCTTTTGCCACCTCTTTGATACTTGCCATGTTCCTTCTCCTCTGACTTCACAGACGGACTTTTTTCTCCTGTAAAAAAGAACCGCCGTCAGGATAGTGTTTCATTCCTGATACATTCTGCTATTTACTTTCGTATACAGTTATTATACCCTTCGACGCTCCGCCTTTTCAACCTTAAAATAGAACTTTTCATAGAATTTGCAGCTCCGCGCGACATCGCCGCTTACCTTTGTCAACATGATATAGCAGTATTTCAAGTGCATAAAGGCTGACTTGAGTAGCTTCAGAAGTATTTTCGGCCACTTGTTTTAAACTATAAAGGGTTTTAACATTTGCATCTTCATTTTCATAATCTGCTTCATCTGCAATACCTTATCAAACACAACCTGTTTTTTCTTTGACCTTTTATTCCCTGTGTTACCATTCTCTTCCCGTCTCTTATCAGTATTAACCATATAAAGAAAAACACATGCTCCATAAGTTGATTCATTTTCTATTATAGTGTTTTCATTTATGTACAGAATATTTCTTGTTTCGCAAAACAAATATTATGAATAAGCATATAAAAATCTTTCTTGCATCCTTAATTATACTTCTATTTTATTGAATATGTAAAATAATACAATCGCAATTTTCGACATATTATTGTATCATCCGACAAGCGAGTCCTTTGTGACATTTTACGAAATACAAAAGTCCGGTTCCCTTATCTTATGCGGGAACCGGACTCTTTTACCCCAAAATTATTTATATTTTTTTTCGGTATCATGCTTTAACTTCTTGATTAAAAGATGAACCAATCGAATGAGATATACAATCAAGATCAATGCACCAATTAACAAAACGACATATAAAACCTGATATAAAATGGCAATTATCATACCAACACCCGTAGAAATATCTATATTTGCAGCCATATACACTCCTTACTTAATTATCTTGAATTTTCTGATCTACTTTCTTACATTAAGCGTTTACAGATCCATTCCATGTTTTTTTAGTATCATAAGAAACTTCCTGACCTGCTACTGTTGTTGCGAAAGAAACATTTCCACTCCATGTAACATTTAAGGTTTTTTGAGCATTTGCATAAGACCAACTAAATCCTGTTTCTGAATAACCTCTAAAATTAACAGCATAACCATCCTTATAAGATTCATGACCGTTTACTGCAATAAATTTATCGTTGCCAATATCCACAGTTGTATATACGTCTAGCTTTATTTCTGCAAATGCACCAGCAAGAAGTACATTTGTTGCTTGCCCATAAAAAGATACGGTTCGACTCACAGGCATTATTCTTGGAGATATAGCAGAATTATGCTCTGTAACCTCCCCGGACTCTACTGTAAAGATAATTTCCGTTTTCTCAAAAGCGGCAGCTATTTCTGGAACTTTAGTTAATTCTTCCGCTAAAAGCTCTTGAGTAAAGACTACGGAATCATTTTGTTTATTCACATGCATGTCAATATCATACTTGGCATATTCCTCTTGCAACGTTGTAAAAAACTCGTCAAAAGAAAGTTCATTACTAGCAGCAAATGTATTAAGAGAAGAACTCATTAATGTTACCACACTCAAAAACAAGCAAATACCTTTTTTCATGCCTTATCCCCTTTCCCTAATAAAATTTCATGAGCTCTGATTCATTCAATAAAACTAAACTTTTTCCTATAAAATCAGAATTACGAGCTTGTTCCACAATTACGCAATCTTTTAATTTCAGTAATAAAGCCTATTATAATCACAGTAAATATAATTGTACACTGCGCTGGACAATACAGTAAAAAATGATTTAATAACTTAAAATTAATCTCCGGAATAAATGATATAGCAAAAACAATAACAACCAATAATATTCCCCAAATACTCCCTGTATGAATACCGGAATTTTCTTTCACACACCCAAAGGATCTTTTGCATAGTAAACGGACATGTCTGCTGACGCAGACATCACCATTTATGAAAGCAAGAGTATGAGTGGCATAAAAAAATCAATAAACCATCCAACAGTTCTTTTCATAGAAAATCCTCCCTGGTATCTATTTGTTGATACCTCTATTCGTATATAACCATTGGACTCCCCTCCTTCTCCGCTATACATCTTTCGATAACAAGTAGTGTCTAAAATTATACAAA
>OLGD01002195.1_pt1 | contig 23532 bp, 15 predicted proteins | sample 1605311 | NCBI WGS metagenome assembly OLGD01 (sample SAMEA3888917, study PRJEB22519) | human gut metagenome | biome: human gut; feature: human-associated habitat; material: faeces | place: Denmark | collected 2010
TGCCCTCATCCTCGCAGCAGGTTATGAGCGTCTGTCCGCCGCCGATGCGGTTGAGCACGAACTCCTGCCGCTTCGTGTCAAGCTCCGAGAGCACATCGTCGAGCAGCAGTATCGGATACTCTCCGGTCTCGTCGAGATATATCTCACGCTCGGCAAGCTTTATGGAAAGCGCGGCGGTGCGCGTCTGGCCCTGGCTTGCGAAGCTGCGCGCATTTTTGCCGTTTATGCTGATTATCAGGTCGTCCTTATGCGCGCCGGAAAGGCACTGGCCGCTGTCAAGCTCGGCGCGGCGATGCGCCTCCATGTGGTCGCACAGGTCGTAGAAAATTTCCTTTGCCGATGCGGTCGGGTCCTTGACCGCGGACACGGTTGAGTATTCAATGCCGAGCTTCTCGTCTGCGCCGGAAAACTCGCTGTGTATGGGCGCGACCTCATCGGCAAGGCGCGCGGCGAACGAGGCACGGTATCGGATAAGCTGCGCCGAGGTGCGGCACATGCCGTCGGAAAACTCATCGAGCGTATCCAGAAGCGAGGGCTTCTCGCGCCAGTCCTTGAGGATGCGCGTTTTGCTCTCGTAGAATTTATTAAATTGCGAAAGGTACTCGGCGTAGCGCGGCCTGATCTGGCTTATCGCGTTGTCCATCAGCCGCCTGCGCGCCGCCGCGCCTTCTTTTATCAGGTTCAGATCGTCCGGGCAGAACAGCACGACATTCAGCGTTTCGCCCAGCTCCGACGCGGTTTTTTTCACCGAGTTCACGGTTATCTGCTTTCTCACGCCGCTGCGCAGCAGTATCCTCACGGTCTGCTCGCGCTCGTGGCTCACGACGTCGGCAAGTATCTCCGCGCTGTCGCAGCCGAAGCCGATAAGCTCCCTGTCAAACCGGGTGCGGAAGCTTCTGCCCATCGCGAGCATGTACACCGATTCCAGCAGATTGGTCTTGCCCTGCGCGTTTTCGCCGTAAATGACGTTCGTGCCGGGCGAGAAGTCCGCCGTTTCAAAGTCGTAATTACGAAAACCGTTGAGGGCGATGCGGTTTATTCTCATTTCGTTATCTTTATAGTCTCGCCTGCAAACGTGACCGTGTCGCCTGCGTGCAGCTTTTTGCCGCGCATGGTGCACTTTTCTCCGTTTACCTCTACAAGACCCTCGGCAATGACGTATTTCGCCTCGCCGCCCGTGCCCACCAGCGCCGCAAACTTCAGCAGCGCATCAAGCTTTATAAACTCTGTACTTATCTCTACATCCATTTTTTTAGTAGCGCTTTAGCGCACTCCTTATACGTTTTTTCAGAGGCGAATTAAAATTTTGCTAATACTTCTATTGCGTGAACCCGGTATCGAAACATTGAATAAAACCATATTGTTTCGCATCCCGGGAGATTGTGCTATATTAGTGCAAAATTTAGGCTGCACCCATTGTAGGAAACAGGCTTGCCTGTTCCGTTTTGCTGCATCTATTGCCGCAGTCAATACAACGGCACGCAGCAGAGGTTTCGTTATTGTCTTCCCCTTGAGGGGAAGATGCCGCTTGCGGCAGATGAGGTGTTATTATATCTGCGGCGTTAGCCGCCACATTAATTATTCATCATTCACTATTCATTGAAGTTAAAAATTCATGCAAGCATGAATTTTTAACTTCTCAGCCTTATCGGGAGGATCATGTATTTGAACTTATCGCTGCCGTCGCAGGGGACCATGATGCAGGGCGAGGTATTGCTGTTCAGGCACAGATCCAGCTCGTCGGCCGGGGCGGCCTTCAAAGCGTCCATGAGATACTTGCCGTTGAAGCCGATCTCCAGACCCTCGCCGTTGCCCTCGGCAAAGCACACGTCCTCGGCCTTGCCGATGGGTGTGTTGCACAGGCAGTCGATGAAATTCTCGTTAAAGGTCATGCGCACGGGGTTTTTGGTCTTTTCGTCGATGATCAGCGCGACGCGGTCAACGACCTTCAAAAGCTCGCCTCTGCCGACCTTTATATGGATCTTGAAGGTGTCGGGCATTGCCTTGCGGTAGTTGAGGAAGTCGCCCTCGAGCCTGCGGCTTATTACGACTGTGCTGCCGACGGTGAACGAGACGTGGTTTGCGCCGACAAAGATATTCGTATCCTCCTCCGAGTCGCTTGCGCTGATGCGCTCTATATCCGAAAGCGCCGTACCGGGCACGATAAACTCATTGTGCTCCTCCGGGCCTTCGATGTGCTCGCGGCGGATCGCGAGGCGATATCCGTCAACCGAGACCATGGCCAGCGTTCCGGCCTCGACCTCGAACAGCGAGCCTGTGTACACCGGGCGGCTGTCGTTATCGCTGATGGCGAACATCGTCTGGTTTATCATGCTCTTGAGCACGCCCTGCTTTATTTTGTAGCTTCTTATTCCGTCAACGCTGGGCAGCTCAGGGTACTCGCCGCTGTCCATGCCCATGAACGAGAACTCGGTCTTGCCGCACTTGACGGTGGTTTTGTTATCCTCGTCGGAGGATATCGTCACCATACCGTCGGGCATGCGGCGCACCATCTCGCCGAAAAGTTTGGCGTCGAGGACTATGCTGCCGGGCTCGGAAACGTCGGCCTCGACAGTCGTATATATGCCTTTTTTCAGGTCGTACCCCGTTACTCTAAGCCTTTCGCCGGCTTCGAGCAGAACGCCCTCGAGCGTCGGGATCGGGCTTTTCGCCGCGGCCGCTCTTGCGCAGACTGCAACGGCTGCCTGAAGAATGTGCTTTTCACATGAAAATTTCATAACGTTCCTCCCGTTAAAAACGAAAAAAATAGAATGATATATAAATAAATCTTTTTAAGTTCAGTAGTATTAGCAGTAGTTGAAATTATTGTGGAAAAGTCGAAAACTCGCTTGATGCGCCTCGATTTTTCGTGTTGAAAAAAATGTTCGTAAATTTTAGACTTTCAACACACAAAATTTTGACCCCAAGTTTTCAACACAAAAAAACAAACAATCAACATTCCTTTGTTGGTTTTTTTAGTGGCGAATTGACGCACCTACGGATACGCTTTTCTCTGGTTGCCCGGTATCGAGGGTGCGGAGGAAACCGTGGTTGCCACGCGCTGCGTTAGTGCAAGCTACGTTTTATGGTAGCAAGGTATTGAAACAATGGTTGAAACCGCGACGTTTCGCGCTTTTTTAGAGGCGCTTTGACGCAGCTACGGATACGGTGATTGCGGTGTCCCGGTGTCGAAGTTACCGACAAAACCGTGAAACTCTCGCGCTACGCAAGGTCGTGCTATATTAGTGCAAAATTAGGCTGCACCCAATTGTCTTCCCCTTGCGGAGCTTGAGGGGAAGGTGTCACCTTGGTGACGGATGAGGTGTTATCAAATCTGCGGTGCTAACCGCCACATTTTTAGATGCGAATTCACATTATACCGATACATTCATTGCGGTATCCCGACCGGAAACTGCCAACTAAACCATCACAGCGGAACGGATAAATCCGTTCCCTACGACTATAGATTTTGGTACAGGCAAAACCGATACATATGTCAACAATGTAGCGCCTACGGCGCAGATATATTTACACCTCATCTGCCGCAAGCGGCATCTTCCCCTCAAGCTCCGCAAGGGGAAGACAATTGGGTGCAGCCTAATTTTGCACTAATATAGCACGACCTTGCGTAGCGCGAGAGTTTCACGGTTTTGTCGGTAACTTCGACACCGGGACACCGCAATCACCGTATCCGTAGCTGCGTCAAAGCGCCTCTAAAAAAGCGCGAAACGTCGCGGTTTCAACCATTGTCTCGAACCGGGCAACTGCAATCACCGTATCCGTAGCTGCGTCAATTCGCCTCTAAAATTATTGCGAATTTATATTTGAGGTTATATCGCGGACGGCGGCGGAATACATGGGGTCTTCCTTTATCATCTCCTCGACCTTGCGGATGGACGAAAGCACCGTCGAGTGGTTCCTGTCGCCGTACTCGGCGCCTATCTCCTTGAGCGGAAGATTGGTTAGCGTGCGGATAAGATACATGGATATCTGACGCGCGGTGGCGGTCGCCTTGCTGCGGTTCTGGCCGCGCAGATCCTCCTCGGAGAGCTGGAAATAGCGCGCGCTCTCGCGGATGATGAGCTGCGGCGAGGGGATGAACGTTCCGATGCGCACAACGTCCTTTATAGCGCGCTTGACGGCGGCGGTGTCGATCGTGCTGTCGAGAATTTCCCTGTACGCGGTAAGGCGCTTTATGACGCCCTCGATCTGGCGCACGTTCGAGGTTATCGTCTCGGCGATATACGCGACCGCATCGTCCTCCAAAACGAGGCCGAGCTGCGCTGCCTTGGCTCGGGTTATGACCATGCGCGTTTCAATGTCCGGCGGCTGGATATCCGCCATCAGTCCGCCCTGGAAGCGGCTCATAAGACGATCGTCGAGCAGGCTCATCTCGATCGGCGGACGGTCGGAGGTGATTACTATCTGGTGGCCGGCCTCGTAAATGTTGTTGAAGGTGTGGAAAAATTCCTCCTGCGTGGCCTGCTTGCCGGCGATGAACTGGATATCGTCAACGAGGAAGAGGTCAACATTGCGGTATTTCATGCGGAATTCCTCGCCCGTGCCCTCTTTGATGGATTTGAGCAGCTGATTTGTAAACTCATCGCCCTTTATGTAGGCGATCTTCGCGCCGGGATTGTTCTCGCGTATATACTGGCCGATCGCAAGCAGCAGATGCGTCTTGCCGAGGCCGGAGTTGCCGTAGATAAACAGCGGATTGTACGCGCTGCCGGGCTTGTGCGCGACGGCAACGGCGGCATTGTGCGCAAACTTGTTGGAGTTTCCGACGATGAAGCGATCAAAGGTGTAGCCCGCCATCTCGGGCAGGGGATCGTTGTCGGCCTTGCGCTCTTCATAGTCGCCAAGCTCGTCCTCGGTGAGCACCTTGACAGTGAACTCGGTCGAAAAAATGTCGCTCATCGCGTTTTTTATCGTCTCGGCAAAGCGCTTAACTATAATATCGCGCTTAAAATCCGAGCTTGTCTTTAAAACAAGCGTGCTGCCGTCGATCTCGACCGGCTCGCAATCCTCAAACCAGGTGGAAATGGCCGTGTCCGTCAGGTTCTGACCCAGCACGCCCAGCACAGCCTGCCATATATCGTTCAGTGAATTAACGCTCATATACAGATCCTCGTTTATTCGCAAATTACCCCATTTTTAAAACTAATATATTATATCAAAAACCGCCCCCCTTTGCAATATTTATAATTATAATAATGTAGTATATTATTATATTATATCTATAAGATATAGACTCGTAGGGAAAGGGCTTTTTTAGAGGCGCATTGACGCAGCTACCAATACGCATATTGCGGGGTCCCGGTATCGAAGCTACCGACGAAACCGTGACTGCCTCGCGCTACATAAGTGCAATGCTGAGTTTTTGCCGCCTCCCATTGGCTCTCCTGTCAAGGGGAGCAGGCAGCTTGCTGCCGAGGGGTTGACAGCTATTAACTATCAGCTGTTAGCTCTTCACTGCGGCCGCAGCCGCTCGTAGGGAACGGATTTATCCGTTCCGCTGTGATGGTTTAGCCGGCTGTTTCCGGTCGTGACACCGCAATAAATGTATCGATACAATGTAAAAACGCCTCTGAAAAAATGTGGCGGTTAGCACCGCAGATTTAATAACACCTCATCCGTCACCAAGGTGACACCTTCCCCTCGAGCTACGCAGGGGAAGGCAAAGGGCAAAACCTCTGCTGCGTATCGCTATATTAACTGCGCAGGTAGATGCAACACGCGGAACGGATAAATCCGTTTTTTCAGTGGCGCGTCAGCACTGATACCGATACGGTTTTCGCGTCAGCCCGACCGGGAGCTGCCGACGAAACCACAGCAAACGGAACGGATAAATCCGTTCCCTACAAGGTGCGGAGCAAAACTCAGCAACGCACTACCGGGTTGCGTAGCAGCTACGGTTTTTACCAATGTCTCGATACCGGGCGACCGCAAAACTCAACACCGCACTAATGTGTGGCGGCAGTTTTCCGGTTTTGTCGGTAACTTCGACACCGGGACACCGCAATATGCGTATCCGTACAGCTTGAATTCGAAATGAAAAAAAGGTATAATATTTGGACTATGAAAATACTCAATCAGCAGATTTTTGAAAACAAGGAAGCAGCCGCCCTCCCCGGTCTGATGGAGAGCGGAGGGCTTCCTGCGCTCGTTTCCGGACTTTCGGGCATACACAGGGTAAACCTTGCCGCGGCGCTTTATGAAAAGCTGGAGCTGCCGATGTTCGTGGTGTGCCCGGACGACAGCTCGGCAGAGAGCTTCTCGCGCGACCTCGAGGCCATGCTCGGCCGGCCGGTAAACACGCTGTACTCGCGCGACTTCACGTTTTACCCCTCGCTGGCCGCGTCCAGAGAGGCCGAGCAGAAGCGCCTTTATGTTTTAAACGCCCTCAGATGCGGCGAAAGCCCGGTTACGGTAGCAACGGTATCGGCGCTCATGCAGCGCGCAATACCGCCTCAGACGCTCGGCAAAGCCGCTTTCACGGTCAAAGACGGCGAACCCTGCCCTCCGGAGGAGCTGGAGGCGGCGCTTCTGCGCTGCGGCTACACCCGCTGCGAGCAGGTCGAGGGCGCAGGCCAATTTGCCCGGCGCGGCGGAATAATCGACTTTTTCTCGCCGGCGTACCCAGAGCCTGTGCGCATAGAGTTCTGGGGCGACGACATCGACAGCATGGGCTTTTTCGACATAAAGACCCAGCGCAGGACGGAAAGCGTCGAATTTTGTCGAATACTCCCGGCGGCAGAGAGCCTTACGACGCTCGCTTCCGGCGGAACGGAGTCGCTTACGGACGCTCTGCGCGCCGCTGCGGATAAGTGCGCAAGGCACAAAAGCTCGCAGCAGCTGCGGCAGCTTGAGCAGAATCTGCGCGCGGATATCGAGCGGCTAGAGCAGAATGTTAAGATCGAATACGCCGACAGATACATGCCGTTTCTGTACGAAAAGGCCTCGGGCGCGGACTATATACCCGAGGAGGCGGTGGTTTTCCTCGACCAGCCGCCCAGATGCGCAGACAGAGCAAAGGGCTTTGCAAAGCAGCTCGGCGACGATCTGAGCGAGCTTGTCAAAAGCGGCATGGTCGCGACCGACGCACCGTCGTTCCGCATAAGCTGGGATGAGCTGACGAACGTTTTGTCCGAGCACGCGCTGTATATGGCAGACGCGTTCACCGTCGGGCGCTACCCCGTCGAGCCTAAAACGCTCGCGAGCATCCCGGCAAAGCAGCTGCCGTCCTACGCAGGCTCGGTCAAGACCGCGGCCGAGGACGTTTCGGCGTATCTCAAGCAGGGCTTCCGCGTTGTGGTTCTGGCAGGCGACATGCGCAGAGCCGAGCTTCTGCAAAGCTTTTTGAAGGATTCGGGCATCATCGCCTACGTTCAGGAAACGCTCGAAAAGCTGCCGGAGGAGGGCTGCTGCACGATATCCGTCGGCGGCATGTCGGCAGGCATGGAGTATCCCGGCATAAAGCTTGCCGTCATAAGCGATATGCAGCTTCTGCGCGTGCGCGAGCATAAGCATAAAAACAAAAAAGCCCCGTCGAACAGGCAGCGCATAAACTCATACGCAGACCTTGCTCCGGGGGATCTCGTCGTCCACGAGGTTCACGGCATCGGCCGCTTTGCCGGCATAAAAAAGATGAAGGTGGACGGCTTTGAAAAGGACTATATCATGATCCGCTACGCCGGAACAGACACGCTTTATGTTCCGGCAACGGCGCTGGACATGGTGACGAAATATCTCGGCGCGGCCGAGGATCAGCACGTTAAGCTCTCAAAAATGGGCGGCGCTGAGTGGTCGCGTGCGCGCTCGCGCGCCAAGGCCGCGACGAAGAAGCTTGCCGGCGAGCTTATAAAGCTATATGCCGAGCGTGCGCGCATACCGGGCCACGCATTCGCACCCGATTCGCCGTGGCAGCGCGAGTTTGAGGATAACTTCGGCTACACCGAGACCGACGATCAGCTGCGCTGCATAAGCGAGATAAAGGCCGACATGGAGTCGGAAACGCCGATGGATAGGCTGCTGTGCGGCGACGTCGGCTACGGCAAAACGGAGGTCGCGCTGCGTGCGGCGATGAAGTGCATCCTCGATAACCGCCAGGCGGCGATACTCGTGCCGACAACGGTGCTCGCCCAGCAGCATTACCAGACCGCCGTGCAGCGATTTTTCGGCTTCCCGATAACCGTCGAGGTGCTCAGCCGCTTCCGCACTCCGGCACAGATACAAAAAACGCTCGACGACCTGAAAACCGGCAAGTGCGACCTCGTCGTCGGCACCCACAGGCTGCTGCAAAAGGACGTCAAGTTTAAAAGCCTCGGGCTTCTTATCGTTGACGAGGAGCAGCGCTTCGGCGTCGGCCACAAGGAGCACATAAAGGAAATGAGCCGCGGCGTGGACGTTCTCACGCTGTCGGCAACGCCCATTCCGCGCACGCTTAATATGGCGCTTTCGGGCATACGCGACATGTCCTCGATCGACGAGCCGCCGCAGGACAGACTCCCCGTGCAGACCTTTGTCATGGAGCACGACTGGGGCATTATCTGCGACGCGATACGCCGCGAGATCCAGCGCGGCGGCCAGGTGTATTACCTGCACAACCGCATCGACAGCATCGAGCGCACCGCGATAAAGATACGCGAGATGCTCGATAACGAGGTGACCGTCGGCGTTGCGCACGGACAGATGGACAAAGAAATGCTCGCCTCGGTCATGGAGGACGTCACCGAGGGCAAAACGCAGGTGCTCGTCTGCACGACGATCATCGAAACCGGCATCGACATACCAAACGTCAATACGCTCATAATAGAGGACGCCGACAAAATGGGTCTTGCGCAGCTGCACCAGATCCGCGGCCGCGTCGGACGCAGCACACGCCGCGCCTCGGCCTACCTCACCTTCCGCCAGAACAAGGTGCTCACCGAGGTCGCGGAAAAGCGCCTCGAGGCAATCCGCGAGTTTGCCGAGTTCGGCTCGGGCTTCAAGATCGCCATGCGCGACCTTGAAATTCGCGGCGCAGGCAGCCTTCTCGGCGCGGAGCAGTCGGGGCATATGACCGACGTGGGCTACGATATGTACATGAAGCTGCTCAGCGAGGCCGTGCTCGAGGAGCGCGGCGTCAAGGTCGAGCATCGCGCCGAGTGCTCGGCCGATCTCGCCGTTGCGGCGAACATCCCCGAGGCATATATCCCGGCCGAGGGGCAGCGCATGGATATCTACCGGCGCATCGCGCTTCTGCGCACCGAGGACGAGGCCGACGACCTCATCGACGAGCTTATCGACCGCTTCGGCGACCTGCCCTCGGGCGTGAGCGCGCTGATTCACGTCGCGCTTTTGCGCGGCGAGGCCGGAAAAGCCGGCATAAGCGATATTTCGCAGAAGTCCGGCAAGCTCATATTCGCCCTGCGCGATTTCGATATGGAGCGCATCTCCGCGCTCTACGCGCGCCCCGAGTATAAGGGCGTGCTCAAGGTCGAGGCCGGCACCACGCCGCGCGTCAGCCTGCGCCTGAAATCAAACGCGCGCATCGTCGATCAGGCCCGCAAATTCATCAAAGACTTTTCGGAGGCGCATTGACGCACCTACGGATACGGTTATCTCTGGTAGCCCGGCAGCGCAGACTGTGTCTGCGAAGTAATAAGTAAAAGGTAAAAGTGAAAAAGTTAGGTATTCGCCCGGAGGGCGAATGAAATCAAAATACGTGCGCTTGCGCACACCACACCTATTCACTATTACCTATTACCTCTTCACTGCGGCCAAAGGTCGCTTGTAGGGAACGGGCTTGCCCGTTCCGCTTGTTATGGTTTCGTCGGCACCCACCGGTCGGGCTGACGCAAAAAACGTATCGGTATCAGCGTTAAAGCGCTACTGAAAAACCGCTTGCGGCAGATGAGGTGTTATTATATCCGCGCCGTAGGCGCTACATTGTTACAATATGTATCGGTTTTTCCTGCACCCACCTGTCGGGCAACCGCAATAAATGTATCGGTACAACGCTAAAGCGCCTCTAAAAATGCGCCTCTAAAAAAGCGCCACTGAAAAAATGTGGCGGTTAGCACCGCAGATTTAATAACACCTCATCCGTCACCAAAGGTGACACCTTCCCCTCAAGCTCCGCAAGGGGAAGGCAAAAAAGGAACGGTCTGTGACCGCCCCAATGAATAATGAATGATGAATAATTAATAGTGAATAATTGTGGTGTGCCTGCGCACTTTTTTAATTGCGCCTTTGCGCTGCTACCGATACGATTTTTGCGTCAGCCCGACCGGAGGGTGCAGGCAAAACCATGACAGGCGGAACGGATAAATCCGTTCCCTACGAGCGGCTGCGGCCGCAGCGGAGAGCTGATAGCTGATAGTGGATAGCTTTTTAATTCAACCCCTCGGCAGCAAAGCTGCCTGCTCCCCTTGACAGGTGAGACAATGGGGTGCAGGCACAAATTTTGCACTAATATAGCACAATCTCATGTGGTGCGAGGTAACTATGGTTTTATCCATTGTTCCGAACCGGGCTACCAGAGATGGATGTATCCGTAGGTGTGCCAAATCGCTACTAAAAAGGAGAAGGAATGAAGAGAAAATTACTAAGCGGAGCGCTTGCGCTTGCGATGCTTGCAGGCTGCACGGCGCCCGTGCCCGATACTCAGAAGCTGCCGGACGACGGCGGCGAGGAGACGCGCGTTGCGTATGTTCCGCTGGATGACCGGCCGGTGAATACGGACAGGGTCGAGTACCTGGCAGGCTCGCTCGGGTACGAGCTTGTCATGCCGGACGCGGAGGATTACCGCACGCGGCTGGACGAGCAGCCGATGGGCGAAAGCGGCCTTAAATACGGCGACCGCGCGGCACTGTACGAGTGGGTGCTCGAGCAGGAGAAGTCGGGCTGCGACAGATACATCCTGTCGCTCGACCAGCTCCTGTCGGGCGGACTTGTCAACTCGCGCTGCTTCACCGGCGCGGACGTGACCCTCGGCGACGGCACGACGATGACGGAGACGGAGCTTATCGAAAGCCTGTTTGCCGCGCTGTCCGCGCCCGAGAACGAGATATGGGTCATCGACACGGTCATGCGCCTTGCGCCGACTGTCGGCTACGACGGCAACACGCTCGAGGACTACAGCACCCTGCGCGAGTACGCGATGCTCGCGCGGCCGGAGCTGAGCGGCGACGAGCTGACGATAGAGAACATTGTGAAGAACTATCCGCTTGACGAAAGCGGCAGCGTCATTGACTTTGACGAGGACGTTACCTCCGCGTACTTTAAAGCGCGCGAGCGCAAGCTTGAGCTTATCGACTGCGCGCTCAAGGCGACCGAGGGCATGGACAATGTGCGCTTTCTCATCGGCGTTGACGACTCCGCGCCGTCTGCGAGCATCCAGACAAACGAGCTTGCGTGGCTGCGCCGTGCGATCGACGGCCGCGGTGCGGTGCTGTCCGGCGCGGACGAGGACGGCATGCTCGCCGTGTGCAAAATGTACGCCGAGCTTGACTATTCCGGCGCGCTGCCCGAGCTGCGCGTCCGCTGCTTCGGCGGCAGCGAAAACAGCGCCATGAGCGCCTACGACCACCAGACCGCAGCCGAGGTCGTGGCCGCGCATCTTGACTATCTCGGCCTTGATTCGACAGATTCCGACACCGAAAACAGGCTGGAGCTTATCGTGCTGACCATGCCTGCCGACGAGAGCAAAAAGAGCCAATACATAAGCGACGCGATAGCCGCGCTGAAAGAAAACCGGAAAAACGGCGTTGCGACCGTTTTGATGGATGCCTCGCGCAATAAGTACGGTGCGGATTTCCAGTCCCGGCTCGTCAAGAGCACCGAGCTTGGCTTCCTCATGGGTTACGCCGGGTACTACGACCTTGCAAACGCAAGCGGCATTGCTCTTGCAAACGGCGTCGCGCGTTGGCTGTGCCTTGCGCAGGGCGGACCAAGGACCCAGGCTCAGCTCGACGATTTCCGCCGCACCCTCGCCGACTCGCTGATAAAGGACATCTGCTATAAAAATGACGTGAAGATCGAGCTTGACGCCTACATTCGCGGCGAGCTTGGCGGCGATCCGGATAATTTCTGCCGCAGCGGCACCGATCCCGACGTCGTTCTGACGAAAGCCCGGCAGCTGCTCGACGAAAGCGCAGCGCCCGTGCTCGATAACCTCGCGCACAGCTCGTACCTCACCGATCTTGACGGCGGCACCGCCGGCTTCGGCTCGCTTTCCGTCAAAGACCTGAGCTTCCCCTGGCTCCGCATCTTCGAACTCCACGTCCTTTCAGAGGCGAATTGACGCAGCTACGGATACGCATATTGCGGTTGCCCGGTTCGAGACTGCGGTGGAAACCGTGAAACTCTCGCGCTTTTTTAGAGGCGCATTAAAATTTTACGAATACGTCTATTGCAGTGTCCCGATTCGGAACATTGGAATAAACCGTAGTTACCTCGCAGCCCATGATATTGTGCTATATTAGTGCAAAATTTGCGCCGCACCATATTGTCTTCCCCTTGCGGAGCTTGAGGGGAAGATGCCGCTTGCGGCAGATGAGGTGTAATTATATCCGCGCCGTAGGCGCTACATTATTTCAGAGGCGCATTCACATTGTGCCGATACGTTTATTGCGTGAACCAGGTGTCGAAACAAAGGAAAAACCATGACGTTTCACGTAGCACAAGTGCAATGCTGAGTTTTGCACCGCACCCATTGGCTCCTCTGTCAAGGGGAACAGGCAGCTTTGCTGCCGAGGGGTTGAATTAAAACCTATTAACTATTAACTATCAGCTCTCCGCTGCGGACGCTTGTAGGGAACGGATTCATCCGTTCCGCGTGTCATGGTTTGGTCGGCAATTCCCGGTCGGGCAACCGCAATAAATGTATCGTTATCAGTGTAAAGGCGCTACTAAAAAAGCGCCTCTGAAAAAATGTGTTTGCCTGATGGCAAATGATTTAATAACACCTCATCCGTCGCAAGCGACACCTTCCCCTCAAGCTACGCAGGGGAAGGCAATGACGAAACCTCGGCTGCGTACCGTTGTATTAACTGCATCAGAAGATGCAACAAAACGGAACGGATAAATCCGTTCCCTACAAGGTGCTGGGGAAGACAAAAAGAGGGGCGGTCTGTGACCGCCCCAATGAATAATGAATGATGAATAATTAATAGTGAATAATTATGGTGTGCAGCCGTTGGCTGCACCTTTTTAATAGCGCATCAACGCCGGTACCGATACGGTTATTGCGGTTGCCCGACCGGTGGGTGCAGGCAAAACCATAACGAAAGGGCGGCCAATGGCCGCCCTTACGACTATAGATTTTTGTGCCGACTAATTTAGTACATATAGCAATAAAGTAGCGCCTACGGCGCAGATATAATTACACCTCATCCGTCACCAAAGGTGACACCTTCCCCTCAAGCTCCGCAAGGGGAAGACAATGGGGTGCGGCGCAAATTTTGCACTAATATAGCACAACCTAATGTAGCGCGAAACGATACGGTTTCCTCCGCAACTTCGACACCGGGACACCGCAATATACGTATCCGTAGCTGCGTCAAAGCGCCTCTAAAAAAACCGTATCGGTGCAGACTTAATGCGCCTCTGAAGAATGCGCCTCTGAAGATTTTTTAAGCTCTTCGAGGATCTCGGCGAGAAGCTGCTCGGTGGTGGGAGCAGGCTCTTCCTCAGGCTCCGGCTCCTCGACCTTTTTCTCGGTCATGGCGCGGGCCTTGTTAAACAGCTTGAGGATGATAAACACCACAAGCGACATGAGCAGGAAATCAATGACGACGGCGACGAAGTTGCCGAAGCCGATGGTTATCGCCTCCTGCACGACGGCGCCGTTTTCGACGATCTCGGGGCGAACGATGAGGTTGAGAGCGCTCATATCGCGCGTGCCGAACAGCCAGCTTATGAACGGCATGAACAGGTCGTTTACGAGAGAAGTCGTTATCTTGCCGAAGGCAGTTGCGACGATGACGCCGACGGCCATATCAAGCACGTTGCCGCGCATGATAAATTCCTTGAACTCAGACAGAAACTTTTTCATATCTTAACTCCCTATGTATGTAGCTATGTATGTAGTTTCAGATCACTTTTTGCACGGAATGAGAACTTCCTTGCCGCCCATGTAGGGGCGCAGCACCTCGGGAATGGTGACGCTGCCGTCGGCCTGGAGATGGTTTTCGAGGAAGGCGATGAGCATGCGCGGCGGCGCAACGACGGTGTTGTTGAGGGTGTGCGGCAGATACATCTTGCCGTCCTCGCCCTTGACGCGGATCTTGAGTCTGCGCGCCTGAGCGTCGCCGAGGTTCGAGCAGGAGCAGACCTCGAAATACTTCTTCTGGCGCGGCGACCATGCCTCGATATCGCAGGACTTGACCTTGAGGTCGGCCAGATCGCCCGAGCAGCACTCGAGCTGGCGCACGGGAATCTCAAGATTGCGGAACAGCTCGACGCTGTAGCGCCACATCTTTTCGTACCAGTCGCGGCTCTCCTCGGGCTTGCAGACGACGATCATCTCCTGCTTTTCAAACTGGTGGATGCGGTAAACGCCGCGCTCCTCAATGCCGTGCGCGCCCTTTTCCTTGCGGAAACAGGGGCTGTAGCTCGTCAGGGTCTGCGGAAGGCTCGCTTCGGGCAGGATCTGGTCGATGAACTTGCCGATCATCGAGTGCTCGCTGGTGCCGATGAGGTAGAGATCCTCGCCCTCGATCTTGTACATCATTGCGTCCATATCCGTCTGGCTCATGACACCCTCGACAACGTTGCCGTGGATCATGAACGGCGGTATGCAGTAGGTAAAGCCCTTGTCGATCATGAAGTCGCGGCCGTAGGCTGTGACTGCCGAGTGCAGGCGCGCGATATCGCCCATGAGATAGTAAAATCCGCTGCCGGAAACGCGGCCGGCCGAGTCCATATCAACGCCGTTGAAGCTCTCCATGATCTCGGTGTGATAGGGAATGTCGAAATCGGGAACGGCAGGTTCGCCGAAGCGCTCGACCTCGACATTTGCCGAGTCGTCCGGGCCGATGGGAACGGAGGGATCGATGATGTTCGGGATGGTCAGCATGATCTTGCGGATGCGCACGGCAAGCTCGTCGTGCAGCGTCTCAAGCTCGGCAAGGCGGTCGGCGTTTGCCTTGACCTGCGCCTTTGCCTCCTCGGCCTCGGCAAGCTTCGAGGGGTCCTTCTTCGCCTGACCCATGAGCTGTCCGACCTTTTTCGACAGCGCGTTGCGGCTTGCGCGCAGCTCGTTTGCCTCGGTCATCGCCGCGCGGTATTTCACGTCAAGGTCAACGACCTCGTCCACCAGCGGCAGCTTCTCGTCCTGAAACTTCTTTTTGATGTTTTCCTTTACTGTATCCGGGTTTTCGCGGACAAATTTTATATCGAGCATTGTTGTTTCTCCTTTTACTTAATTATTTCTTCCCAGCTGCGGCCCATGCGTGCGAGATTTGATATCAGCGCTTCGCGGTCGTCGCTGTCATAAAATTCCAATATTATCCTGCCGCCCTTGCGCTTTTGCTCGAGCGCGACCTTGCGCGCAAGCGACCGGCTGAGGTAATCCTCGGTCTCGGCTATGTAATCGACCATAAGTGCGTCGGTTTTTGACTCGGTTTCCGGCTCCTCGGTAAGCTTTTTGACCGTTTTCGCCGCAAGCTGCTCGGTCTTTCGCACGGAAAGGCCGCCGTCGATGACTGCCCGTGCGGCTTTGAACTGCTCCGCCGGATCGCTTATCGGAAGCAGCGCGCGCGCATGACCTGCCGACAGAGTTCCGTCCTCGACCAGAGGCAGAACCTCCTTGCTCAGACTCAAAAGACGCATTGCATTCGCAATCGCCGGACGCGATCGACCCACGCTTTTTGACGCTTCCTCCTGCGTCAGGCCGTACTCCTCAATGAGGCTTTTGTAGCCGAGAGCTTCCTCGATGGGGTTTAAGTCCTCGCGCTGGAGGTTTTCGACCAACGCAAGCTCGGCGACGCGGCGGTCGTCGGCTTCGATGACGCGCACCGGCACCTCAACAAGCCCGGCCATGCGGCATGCGCGCCAGCGGCGCTCGCCGGCGATGATCTGATAAAATCCGCCCTCGCGCCGGCGCACGGTGATCGGCTGGATCAGGCCGTACTGTGCGATGGAGTCGGCAAGCTCCTGCAAAGAGTCGTCGTCGAAGCGATTTCGCGGCTGCTCGGCTCGCGGCTCGACCTTCGCTATCGGAGCGTAGATCAGCTCGCCCTCGTTCTCGTTATCGAGAATATCGTCGCCGAAAAGCTCGCTGAGGCCGCGTCCGAGACCTTTTTTCGTATCCTTGGCCATATTTAGCTCCTTTTCCTGTACTTTTCGCGCAGCAGAAACTCGTCGGCGAGCTTCATGTATGCGCGGCTGCCCTTGCCGATGCGGTCATACGCAACGCCCGGCTTTCCGTGGCTCGGTGCCTCCGAAAGGCGCACGCTGCGCGGTATTACCGTCTCATAGACCTTTGCGCCGAAGTATTCCTTCAGCTCGAATGCTACCTGCTGCGTCAGATTGGTTCGCGCGTCGTACATGGTCATGACGATGCCCTGGATGCGCAGTGAGGGGTTCAGGCGCTTGTTGCACATGCGTATCGTCGTCATGAGGTCGGCGATGCCCTCGAGCGCGTAGTATTCGCACTGCATGGGAATTATCACGTTGTCGGCCGCAACGAGTGCGTTGAGCGTTAGCAGCTCGAGCGACGGCGGACAGTCGATGAATATGTAGTCATAGTCGTTGTAGACCATTTGCAGCGCGTTTTTGAGCACAAACTCGCGCTTTTCCTGCCTAACAAGCTCCACCGATGCGCCGGACAGCTCCTTGTTCGACGGTATCACGTCGCCATACGGTGTCTGTCGTATGCAGTCGAGCGTGTCGGCGTTTTTTATAAGCAGCTCATACGCGCCGGGCGTTGAGTTCTTGTCCACGCCCATGCCTGACGTTGAGTTGCCCTGTGGGTCGCAATCGACGAGCAGAACGCGCTTGCCTTTCATTTTCAGCGCGCAGGCAAGGTTAACGCAGGTCGTTGTCTTGCCGACGCCGCCCTTTTGGTTGGCAATCGCAATGATTCTTGACATAGTCTCACCTCTTGCGGCTATTATATCAAGTCTGCGCCTGTATTTCAATGTTTCACATGAAACATTTGAAAATTTTTTGCCTGTGTTTCACGTGAAACAGTCGTGCGGCGTTTCACGTGAAACATCACTCGATGAGTGCGTCGATGTCCTCAATGCCGAGACCCCTGTGCAGCGCAAGGTCAATGCCGTAAGCGATGAGCTTTGAGGCCGAGCGCACAAGCTCGTCGATATTTCGCGGCGTGACGAAAAGGCTCTGCGCGTCGGCGCTGTCGCTGAGCGCCGCAGCATCTGCGACCGTCGGAACGCCGATGGCGATCACCGGACAGCCGAGGTAGGCTTCACTTATCTCGGCGCGGTCGTTGCCTACGCCGCTGCCCGGGGAAATTCCCGTGTCGCAAAGCTGAATATTGCGGCAAAGCCGGTGCATCTCGCCGCTTGCTAGCGCATCGACTGCAATAACGCAGTCTGGGCGCACAAGCTCGCACATGCTGCGTATCGTCTGCGCGCTTTCGATGCCTGTCGTGCCCAAAACGCCGGTGCGCACCACAGAAACGGACGAAAACGCAGCAAAATCCTGCGGCAGCGAGGATTTTAAGTGCCGTGTGACGATTATTCCGTCGGCGGTAAGCGGCCCGACCGCGTCGGGAGTCACGGCGCGGTTGCCGAGGCAGGCGATTAGGAAGCTCTGCGCGCGCTCAACAGCCTCGAAGCTTTTGAGCAGATCGCGCAGCGCCGCCGCGCAGTCGGGAAAGCTCTGACCGCGCCGCGTAACATAATCTGCCATTTCAAGCGTGAGGTATTTGCCCATAGGCTTGCCCAGCGCCGCGGCTCCCGCCTCGGAGGATATCACAACGCGGCTGACCTCGCAGCCGTGCAGCGAAAGCGTGTCGGCGCAAACGCCATCGGGTGCTTTGTCCAGCCGCCCGACTGCCTCGGCGGCAAGGTCCGTGCGCGCAAATTTATTCTGCATGCTCCACCTCAACATAACAAGATATAGTGGTAGTTTTACCATCGACGGCACAAGCGATACATTTATTTATAAAAAAGCGGAAAAAGTAAAGAAAAAGCTTGCAATTTCAGTGCTTTGATGATAAACTAATTATCCGCGAGCGTCTACTCGCGTTTCGTTACGTTATTCAGTCCCAACGGCAGTAACCGCCAGAACGGAAAATCAGTCTGGCAGCCGGCGTAAACCGGCGGTTTTCGCCGGAAAAGTCCGTAGACTTTTGTTACTAAGTTACAAGGAGGTGCAACAACGATGCCCAACATTAAGTCCGCAATGAAGAGAGACGCAAAGAGCAAGGAGCTGCGCGCAAAGAACCGCGCCGACAAGACTGCTCTTAAAACCGTCATGAAGAAGTTCGACGCAGCCGTCGCAGGCGGCGACAAGACCGTCGCAGCTGAGAGCTACAAGGTCGCAGTCAAGGCCGTGGACAAGGCAGCCTGCAAGGGTCTTATCCACAAGAACAACGCAGCTCACAAGAAGAGCGCTATGACCGTCGCACTCAACAAGATGGATTGATCTCAATACCATATAAAAAACCTCGTCCTCCACGGACGAGGTTTTTTTAGTGGCGAATTTTTAGTGGCGCATTGGGGCACCTACGGATACGCATATTGCGGTTGCCCGGTGTCGAAGTTGCGGAGGAAACCGCAACATGCGGAACGGGCAAGCCTGTTCCCTACAGGATAATGTGGCGCCTACGGCGTGGATATAATAACACCTCATCTGCCGCAAGCGGTTTTTCAGAGGCGCGTCAGCACTGATACCGATACGGTTTTTGCGTCAGCCCGACCGGAAAGTGCCGACAAAACCATAACACGCGGAACGGATAAATCCGTTCCCTACAAGGTGCGGCGCAAAACGCAGCATCGCACTACCGTGTGGCGAGGCACGCACGGTTTCCTCCGCAGTTTCGACACCGGGCGACCGCAAAACACAGCAGCGCACTGCCGGGTTGCGTAGCAGTCACGGTTTCCTCCATTGTCCCAAACCGGGCAACCGCAAAAAACGTATCGGTAGGTGCGTCAATGCGCCTCTAAAAAACTAAAAAACAATGCCGCAGTCGCGGACGAATTCGTTGAATTTATCGGTTATATAAACCTGCGCATCGAGGCCGCGGCCGGTTTTAATAAGCTCGACTATGTGCTCGCTCTGCTCGATAAGCCCCTCGAGACCCCAGTGCCCGGCGCAGTGCCGCCAGAGACCGCGCGATATCTCGGCAAAGGAGTTCATAAGCAGGATGAACACCTCGTTTCCGCTGAGCTTGCAGATAAGGTAGTGAAAATCCTTGGTCATTTCGCCGAGCCGAACATCGCTCAGCCCTTTGCCGCGCGAGGCCTTGAAGCGGTCGATGTATTCCTCAAGCGCCCGAATATCGTCCTCGGTGTGACTGCCGGCGAGGCGGATGAGCGCGCCGCCCTCGATGGCGTTGCGCGTTTCGACAAGCGCAACTGTGCGCTGCCGCGTCAGATAACTCTCGCCCGAGCGCAGCAGCTCGTGCAGAGTGTCGTAATTTCCGCTGCTCACATAGTCGGCAACGTAGGTCCCGTGGCGCGGCACGATGCTCAGAAACCCCGTGCGCTCAAGATCCTTGATCGCCAGATGTATCGCCGACTGGTTTATCCCTGTGCTCTCGGCAAGCTCGCGCTCGCTCGGCAGCTTCTCGCCGGGGCGCAGCTCGCCCGAGAGTATCTTCGCCTTTATGCTCTCAAAAAAGCACTCCTTCGCCGAGGGAACGCTTATTTTTTCAAACGCCATTTACCGTTACCGCCTGTGCAGAATGGTGATTGATTAATCACAATCACAAGAATATTATGAAGCAAATTTTGAGAAATGTCAAGGATTTAATTGACACAAAATTAGCTATGTGCTAATATTTGCTTGTGATTATTCACGATTTGGGAGCGTTATCGGGCGTAATGAAGTGCGTCCGTGAAAATAAGAGGAGGATACTATGAAAGACTTAAAGCACCTCATCTACTTTGAGGATCTGCTTCAGGAAGCTAACAACGAGCTTGTCAAGCAGGCCGCAGCGGATGGGAAAAAGGCGCTGGGATACACCTGCTATTTTGTCCCCGAGGTACTGCTCAACCTCGGCGGCTGCTTCTCGGTGCGCCTGCGCGCCCCCGGCACGAGCAACACCGACATCGGCACATACTACATGACCAACAAGACCTGCCCGTTCACGCGCAGCATTCTTGAGCGCAGCATGGAGGGCGGCTACAACTTCCTGTCGGCCATGTTCTCGTCCGAAACATGCCAGATGATGCACAGGGCGCATGAGTATTTCGACATCATGGGTCTTGTCAAGGAGCAGAACCCCGACTTTTTCATGAGCATGATGGACGTTCCCTTCGTCACGACGAAGGCCGCCTACGAGCACTATGAAAATCAGCTGCGCAAGCACATACTCGAGCCGCTCGAAAAGGTCTACGGTGTGGATGTTTCCGACGAGGCCATCCGTGCGGCGATCGGGGAGCACAACGAGATCTGCGACATCATAAGCGAGCTTGGCGAGCTGCGCAAGCTGCCCAATCCCCCGATAACGAGCTACGAGTTCCACGTTTTGCAGCTGGTGAGCGAGTGCTGTCCGCAGTATCTTATAAAGGATAAGCTGCTCGAAACGTTCAAGGAGGTCAGAAAGCGCAAGGTCGATCCCAAACCCAATTACCGCGCGCGCATAGTCGTGACCGGCTCCGAGGTCGATGACCCGGCGTTCACGAAGCTGCTGGAGGATTGCGGCGCGTATGTCGTTGCCGACCGCTACTGCTACGGCTCGCTGCCCGGCAGAGAGCAGATCGAGATCCGCGAGGGCGAAAGCGCGCTTACGGCCGTTGCGCGGCACTATCTGAGCACGAGCGAGTGCCCCCGATTCATGAACAAGGAAAAGCAGGTGCAGCGCCGCAGCTACCTCAAGCAGCTTGTCAATGACTACGACGCCGACGGTGTTCTGTATCTTCAGATGAAGTTCTGCGAATATTGGAGCTACGAGCGCGTCATGGGCGTGCACGACATGAACGAGGTCGAGGGCATCCCCTGCATCGGCGTCGAGAAGGAATACACGATGGCATCGGCCGGCCAGCTCCGCACAAGGTTCCAGGCCTTTGTCGAAAGCATCGAGATAAAGAAGCTCCAGGGAGGTAAAATGTGATGGCAGACGAGAGAAAACGCTTTTACAAGGGCAGCGGCATCGCAAAGCACCGCGAGTGGCGCGGCCTGAAGGACACCTTCTATGACTATCTCCAGTGGGTGGTCAACCTCGGCATCCTGGCGCAGTTTGCGGCCAAGTCCCCCGTGCGCATAGTCAAGGGACTGTTCGAGTACCGCTGGTTCGGCGGCTACATCGGCGCGCTGCACATGACCGATAAATGCACCGCCGGTCTGCGCGGCCCGGCGCTGAGAACCGCGCACATACAAATGCACGCTATCATGAAGGGCACGACCGGCATGCTCGCCGACAGCATGATCGGCGACCGCCGCTTCGGCGACACCGATGCTGCCGATAAATTCGTCATGCTCGAGCAGACCATGTGCCCCGAGATCGTTGCAGGCTTCCCCAATCTCAAGGCTCTGCCGCTTGAGGTTTTGCAGGGACTTCTGGGCACCTATATGGATCAGAACCTCGCTCCGTTTTATATGGACATCATGGAAAACGTCGGCCTGCCGGCCGACTCCTGCCGCCTGAGCGCAAACGCCGCCGGCGTTGCGATAAACGACGACTACCCCGAGGTCGGCGCGTGCCTTATCACGAACAACATGCCCTGCGACTCCTCGACCATGAACAGCCAGCTCATCGAGCGCAGGATCAAAATCCCCACGACCGTCGCCGGCATACCCATGCGCTGGGAGGATGAGTCCACCGACAGATACGCCCTTGCGCAGATGAAAGAGGTAATAAAATTCATCGAGGACTCGACGGGCGAGAAGTTCGACGAGAAGGCGTTTTTCGAGGTCATGAAGCAGCACAACAAAGAGGTGCGCAACGAGTTCGAGGTCTGGGAGTACGCGAAAACGCCGTACACGGCCTTCGGCAACGTCATCTCGCCGCTGTTCCACGCGTTTTACTTCACCTTCTCCGGCGGCAGCATGCCGTATATCGACAAGGCCGCGAAGAAGGCGCTCAAGGTCGCCGAAAAGGCGTACAAAAACAAAACCGTCAGCTTCGACAAGGCGCGCCACCGCATGATTACCTGGGGCGGACCCGGCTGCTACTTCGTCGATTTCAACACCTGGGCCTACAACTGCTGGGGCGTGCTTGTCCCGGCGCAGATGGACATGTTCTCCGGCAACGTCATCATCTCCGAGGATGATCTCGACAAGGCTCTGCTCGGCATCGCGCACAACTACGAGCGCGGCGTCATGCGCCGCCACCTCACCGGCGGATATCAGCATCTGCTCGAGGTCTGGGACGAGGCCGAGAAGTTCAACTGCGATATGGTGCTCGTGTATGACGACATCACCTGCAAGGGCGCGATGGGTCTTGCAGGCGTAGTGAACGACCAGGCCAAGGATAAAAATAAGCACCTCGTCTGGGTGCAGAACGATATGTTCGACCACCGCACCATAAGCCGCAACGAGATGCGCAGGCAGTTTTCCGAATACATGACCGCCGTCATGCAGGAAGAGCCGCTCGACGAAAGCCTTGTGGACTTTGACGATTACGAAGGATGGTAAACGAAATGAAAAAGAAGCTTCTTATCGGCGCGCTGAGCGTCGTTCCCCTGAGCATGCTCATATACTGGTTCAATCTCGATAACAAGCTGCTGTACTACGGCGTGCGCCCAATCCTCAATAAGGTCTATAACTCCCGCCACCGCAACGTTGCTCTTTAATAGCGATTTGACGCACCTACCAATACTGTTATCTCTGGTAGCCCGGTGTCGAAGCTACCGACAAAACCGTAAAACTGCCGCCATACATAAGTGCGGTGCTGAGTTTTGCGGTGCCCGGTGTCGAGGGTGCAGACAAAACCGTGTTTGCCTCGCACTTTTTCAGAGGCGCTTTGGCGCAGCTACGGATACATTTATCTCTGGTTGCCCGGTTCGAGGCAATGGAATAAACCGTGATTGCCACGCAACCCGGTAGTACGGTGTCGAATTTTGCACCGTACCCCATCGGCTCACCTGTCAAGGGGAGCAGGCAGCTTTGCTGCCGAGGGGTTGAATTTAAGTGCAAATCAAGCCTATCAACTGTCAGCTATTAGCTCTCCGCTGCGGCTATCGGCCGCTCGTAGGGAACGGATTTATCCGTTCCGCCTGCTGAAGTTTTGTCGGCACTCAAACATATAGTCGTAGGGGCGAGCATTGCTCGCCCTTTCATTATGGTTTCATCGGCGGCTCACAGTCGGGCAACCGCAATAAATGTATTCGTAGGAGCAGAAAGGCGCCTCTAAATGTCTTCCCCTTGCGTAGCTTGAGGGGAAGATGCCGCTTGCGGCAGATGAGGTGT
>OLGD01002197.1_pt1 | contig 23516 bp, 15 predicted proteins | sample 1605311 | NCBI WGS metagenome assembly OLGD01 (sample SAMEA3888917, study PRJEB22519) | human gut metagenome | biome: human gut; feature: human-associated habitat; material: faeces | place: Denmark | collected 2010
ACGAAAAAACAAGTGATTAACACGAGAGAGCCAATACTTTTGAAATTGGCTCTTTTTTTCAAAAAAAATGGTTTCGAAAGAAATTTCGCCCAGAACACCCTCTCCCGGAAGCCTCCCGCAGCCAACCGGAGATGCCGCCCATGCACGGTCTGCGCCCCCCGGATTCAATCCCCCTCCCCTGACAGCGCCTCCCATGCCCGAGTAAATTGTTTCAGCGAATCATCAAGAAGAAATTTCCATGACTCCGGGGAATTATTGTTTTTTTTCGGTTAGCCCTCTTGAAAAAGATTTTTTTGAAATTATATTTTTATTAATGATTCAATGATTCAATTTATCTTCAGGAATCACCCATGGCGATTGCAAAGACCAGTCTGAAGGCGCAGGCCAAAGAGTATCTGTTAACCTATATACAGGAAAAGAAACTCAATCCCGGCGACCGCCTGGCAACCCAGCGGGAACTGGCGGAAACTCTGCAGATCAGCCAGAAAGTGGCACAGCTGGCTTTGAATGATCTGGAAGAGGAGGGAATCATCGTCCGGCGTCTCGGCAGCGGGACCTTCCTCGCCCGGCGCCATGATCTCACGCCGCGAACCCCGACCAGCGGCAGAAATATTTTCGTCCTGATCCCCAACCTGAAAAATCCGCAGTTCTCCGAATTCGCGGCAGAGGCGGAAGCCGCGCTTCAGAAACATAAAAAACAGATGCGGCTGATGACAACTCACACTTCCCTCTCCTTCCGGGAGATCATCAGCATCATGGTTGAAGAAGGCTGCGGCGGCATCATCACCGCCGAGCTGCCGCCGGTATTGAAGAATTTCATCAAACAGTACCACATCCCCGCCGCCCTCATTCGCGTGATGGCCCCGCCCCGGCAGATGCTCCGGACAACGCATGAAATTATTCTGGATGTAAAGGAGCAGGCCATTCTTCTTGCCGAACATCTGCTTTCCCGGGGATATCGAAATTTCTATCTGGCCGGAGGGATCGCAGGTCCTCAGAACTGCCGTTTCCATGTCATGCGCAAACTGCTGGAGAAAGCGGGGGCGGAGATTCAGCAGATTCCGGAAGAAGATGAGAATTCCAAAGAACTGGACTACGAGAACATCGGGAAGGAGCTGGCGAACAAAATACTCCGCTGCTATCAGCCGTCGTCTGTCGCCGTATTCTACAACACCGCCCGCGCAATGGGGGCGATGAAGGTGTTTCAGCATCTGGGGAAAAAAATTCCTCAGGACATTGCCATTGCCGGATTCGACAATATCTTTCCGGCCCGGCTGGTGGAACCGGAGCTGACCGTCACGGATGCACGCTATACAGAGTGTGCGCAACAGGCGGTTTCCCTCGTTCTCTCCCGGGATCGCGAACCGACAACCCTGACGATCGATCCCGTTCTCTGTTACGGGCGATCCGTAGGAAATCTTACAGAAAAATAGAGGGCCGTCATGAAACTCCACTGCCTGGGAACCGCTTCCGGCATCGCCACCAGAACGCGATTGCACAACATGCTTCTGCTGGAATCGCGCGGCCATTCGCTTCTGCTCGACGGGGGAGAACCGCTCAGCACCCAGCTGATCCGCTATGACGTCGACCTGAACCGGATCGACGGCATGGTCATCTCGCATCTGCATCCGGATCATGCCGGAGCCCTGCCGCAACTGATTCAAACGTTTCAGATTTCCGGACGGACGGCGCCATTCAAGGTCCTGCTCCCTGCGGAAGGCCTTCCCGGATACCCGAACATGCTGAACATGCTGTATCTGTTCGACCGCGTTCTGCCCTTCCGGCTTGCATTCGAACCGATCCACTGTTCCGGCGAACAGCGGATCGGCGATTTCGCGCTGGAATTTCAGGAGAACGATCACCTGAAACGGCTCGCCGGTTTCGCCGCACAAAGCGGTTTGAAAAATCAAGGTCAAAGTTACTGTTCCGTCATCAACGCGGAAGAGAAACGGGTGGTTTACAGCGGCGATATCAAATCCGCCCTGGAATTGCTCCCGCTGCTGAAACGCCCCGCAGAACTGCTGATTCTGGAGATGGCCCATTTCAATCCGGATGAGCTGCTCACACTCTTCCGGGAAGCGCCTCCGAAGAGGGCGGTTCTTACCCATTTCCACCCCGATCTGGATGTTGATCCGGAGAAAAAGATCAGAAACATCTTCGACGGTAAAATCACGACGGAAGTGATCTTCGCGTATGATGGAATCGAGGTCGAGATATGAAAGAGCATTTTCTGTACGACTTGCACACACACACATCTTTTTCCGATGGCCGCAATGATATGCCGACCATGCTTCACGCCGCAGAATCCTACGGAATCCGCGGTATGGTTTTCTCCGACCACACCTTTTCGGACGAGGAAGCGGAAACACTGCTGCGAAATTATCGGCAGCAGCCGCTTCCGTCCAGTCGGGTAAAGCTGCTCCACGGCACGGAAACCACCGTGGCAGACAGGTCGGGCAAACCGGCGGTGTCCGGCAGGCTGCTCCGCAAATTCGATCTGGTTTTGATGGACAGCAACGGAATTCTGTTCCGCCAGCTGGAAAAATTGAAAGAGAAGAAAGCGATCGCAGCCGCCTACTGTGAAACTCTGATCAACGCCTGTTCCGTGCCGGAAGTGACGATCATGGCGCATCCCTTCAACTGCGGGCTGGCGCCTCTGCATCTGGAACTGGAACTCTTTACCGATGAAATGGTCAGGGAGGTGGCAGACGCATTTGTCCGGAGCAGCAAAGTTTTCGAAGTCATGAATCAGATGTACTACTGGCACACGGAAACGTCGTTTGAACACTTCCATTCAGAATATTCCCGGATCATCAGAATCATGAAAGAGGCGGGTGTTTCGTTCTCTCTGGGCTCCGACACGCACTCCTGCTGCGGAATCGGCAATTTCCCCTGGTCGCGCAGAGTGGTGGAAGAGCAGAATCTTTCCGACCGCCTGTTTCTGCCCGCGGCATTCGCAACAACGGCGCATCGGGAAAGTTGATATCGCATAGAGGAAACATATCGGCAAAATTCACCTTCGCTCCGCAAACAGAAAAAGTCGAATCACAACATCATAATACCAATCGCAAACCATGAGGGATCATGTTATGAATCAGACTGCCGAAAGAAAGAATTTCAACTGCACCGTCCGATCTGCGGTCCGTCGCGAAATCAAGCACTTTACCCTTATTGAACTTCTCATCGTTATTGCGCTGATTGCCATCCTGGCAGCCCTGCTCCTGCCGACCTTGTCGAAAGCCAGAATGACAGCATATCGAATTAAATGTACAGGAAACCTCAAGCAGATCGGCAGCGCGCTGTCACTGTACGCGGCCGATTACAACGGATGGCCGCCGGTCGCCGTCGGAACCAGCGCGGCAGACTATGGAAGCTATTATCACACCTGGTCCTGCCGGAGCACGTTCCCTCTCTACCTCAATCTGAGCAACGACATCACGGTGGAACGGCCGCGCGGCAACGTACTGGAGTGTCCCAGTCAGGAATCCTATCAGCAGGGAAAAGTAAAACAGTATTATGACGCGGACAAGAATACTACAGAGAGCAAAGTGAAAATCGGATACGGCATGAATCAGTTTCTTCATTACATCACCTGGGACGGTAAGCTGCGGGGCACTAAATTGGCCCGCATCAAAACACCCGGTGGAGTCTTTGCATTTCAGGACAGCGCCTACAACACATCCGACGAATACTATGCAAATCAGGAAGCCAGAAACTACTTTGTCGCGAATGCGCAGGGCCGGGCCATGTTCCGGCATGAAGAGAAAATCAACATCGCCTGGGTGGATGGACATGTTTCGACCATCACGCGGCCCACATTTATCCAATATACCGACGGCACCCATACCTGGCGCTGGTATCAATATCCCTTGAACTGAAACTGCAACCCGCAAAAGGAGATCTCACCATGAACAGCAATTTCCGATTCCTCGACCTCTGCCTCATTCTCACCGTTTGCACCATCCTGGCCATTCTCACGACAGGATACAGTACGCAGCAGGCGGCCGCCCGGGCGAAATGTATGGAAAATCTCAAAACGATGGGAACCGCCCTCGCTCAATACGCGAAGGACAATACAGACATGCTCCCGGTGGTGAACGACCGGGACAACTGGAAGAAAATATGGTGTCTGGACAACCGCTATGTCACGTATCTCGGCCTGAACCAGACGACCGGTATCAGAAAAAAAGGAAATGTTCTGGAGTGTCCGGCAGAAGAAAACTATGAAACCTTCACTCATATCGGCTATGTGATGAACGTCAATCTTCATACCACGGATTCCAAGACAGCCAGAAACCGCAGGGGCGGAAAACTTTCCGGCTTCTCCTGTCCATCGCTGACAATTGCAGCCACCGACGGGAAAATGCATCTGCTGGATAACTGGAAAGCCATGGACAACAAGGAAAACGTGACCCGGGCAAGACATGAAGGAGAGCTGAACGTTCTGATGCTGGACGGCGCGGTGGTTTCCGCACCGAAACTGCTTTCCAATCTGGACGGTTACAACCCGAAGAGCAGCTGGCTGGCTGATGACGACAAATAATCACGCGGGAATTGCCGGGAATGAATAAATCTGTTTTTGCGCTTCTCTGCATCACCGGGATCACCTGCGGTGCGATGGCGGCGGCCGATCCGGACGGCCTTGTCGCCGCGTATGACTTTACGGACGCGCAGGATGGCCTGGTCCGGGATTACGGTCCAAATGCCAATCCGGCCATCCTGCACAGCTTCACCGGGAAAACCTCCGATGCGCTGTGCCGGGAGCCCGGCGGGAAACAGGTGTTCCGGGGGGACGGGAACGGGAACTTCGTCACCATTCCGGACCATCCGGAACTGCGGCGGAGCAAAAGCTTCACGGTGGAACTGGTATGTACCATCGAGAAATTTCCCGCCGACAGTGTCAACGCCCTCTTTGCATTTGAGTCGACCCGGGCCCGCCTCTGGATCGATCCGTCTGGAACCATCAGCCTGGACAGCACTCCGGCAGAAAAACCGGACTATTTTTCCTCCCCGAAGGTCAAGGTCTCTCCGGGAGAAAAACTCCATATTTTCGCCTTTATCAGCAATGACGAAATCGGTCTCGCTGTCAACGGAAAAATTTACACATCAGACAGTTATCGTGGAGTTCCGCGTCAGACTCCGGGCGACATCAGCATCGGCGGGCACCCTTTCCGCAGCAACCGTTATTTCAAGGGAACGATTGAAAAAATCCTCTTCTACAACCGTCGTCTGAGCGATCAGGAGATGAAAACCGCTTCGACCGGGCATCTCCGACCTTCCGCACTTTCAAAGAGCGGCATATTCGCTCCGGGAGAGCAGGTTTCCTTCCGATTCATGGACGGCAGGAAGGCGGCGGCCGACGCGCAGGTCGTTCAGGATACCTGGTCATGGCAAACCGATTCCGGAACCATCCGGCGCAAAATTGTCCGGAAATCGGCGGAGAGCCGTCAGCGTCTGCTGGCCGGACTGGTCAGCCGGCGGAATTTTCCTGCCCTGTACACCGACAAACTGCAGCTCTGTCTCGACAACCGCCTGTTCGGACAGTTCGATGCACTGTTCCAGCAGCTCAGTCTGCACGAAAAACAGCTCTTCCGCTATGCGGACCGCCTGCATCGGATGGCGCAGCGGGAATTTGACGAAGACCTGCTGCAGGGAAAGGGGAAAAAGCTCCCGCCGATTCTGACGGAACTGCCGCCCTTCGGGAAATCAGAATTCCGGGAATTCGTTTACCGGAAGGCGCGGGAACTGTACGTCCGGAACTTCTGGCTCTCCCTCGGCGGGAAACATCCGCGAGTCGAAGATCGGGACCAGTTCAAAATGCTGCTGGAGCAAAAGGTGAAAATCTCCACCATCGGTCCTCTGATCACCAACGCGGTGATCCAGCAGTGGCTGCGGCAGCATCCGGAATGCCAGGAAGCAGGCTACAGTTTTTCCGATCAGGTTGCCTCCGGCGGGGAGCTGCAGCTTTCGGTCAGAGATCCCCATGCCAACCTCTATTACAACCCTTATCAATACTGGCAGGTGCGGGATGAAACCACGAAAACAGATGTTCCGGCGGAATCCGGCTGGACCCTGGACCGGGAGAAATACACCGTCACCGTGAAGAACACCATCCCCGGGCACCGCTATGCGGTCTACTACTTCGCCCGTCACGGGACCGGTCTGAATCTCTCGCTGCAATCCGAAGAACAGGTCGCCCGCTACCTGGCCGACTGGGAGAAATTCTGCAGGGAGAATCAGGGAAAAATCCTCTTTCACCACATGGACGGCTGTTTCCACTATTTCACCGGCAAACGGATGAAATGGTGGGAATTCTGGGGATACAACGGCTGCAACGCCAATCCGGCGGCGCAGAAGGCATTTGAAGAATTTTCCGGGATGAAATTCCGTCCGGCCATGCTGTTCGCCTCGCTGGACGGCCCGGCGATCAACTACACCCCGACGCCGGAAATCCGGGCGTGGATGCGGTTCAATCAGCATCTGGTCACCGGATTCATGAAGAGAGTTGCCGACATCGCCCGTCAGAACGGCATGATGTACCAGTTCTACTGGGGCGATAAACACCTCGGTTTCGAACCGGATCTCGATGCATTTGAGAAAACCGGAATCCAGTCCATCGCCCGGCCGCTTCAGGACGCGGTCGATGTCCGTTCCATGACCGAACAGAACGGGAAGGCCCTGACCTCCGGGCGGCTGGAGTGGCTTTTCGCCCACATGGTCAACCGTCCCGACTCCATCGCCAAAATTCTGGACAACTGGCAGAGAAACCGGCGGGGCGAACTTTTCCGGATTCGCGACATGCACTATTTCGCCGAATTCGGTCCGGTGTTTGCCTACGGCGATGCGGCGACGCAGGATCTGTACATGCGCATGTTCCAGCGGATCAATGAAGAATTTCTGCTGATGTACAAATATATGCACGATCAGAAGATTTTCACCCATGACCTCAACGTTTACGTCATCAACGAGTGGGGCAGACAATATTCATGGCGCCCCTGGCGGGATCCGTTCCTCCGTCATTTCACCGACATCCCGGTCAACATGAAGTGGATCAGTCTTCGGGAAATTGCGGAAAACGGCGTGCCGGAAGATGCCGCGGTCCTGCTCAATTACGGCGACCGGGGGAGCGCCTGGGTGGGAACGGAGAGCTGGCGGGATCCCCGGCTGGCCGCCAACATCCGCAACTTCGTCAAGAACGGCGGCGGTTTCCTCGGCTGCGGCAGTGCCGCGGATTATCAGGGAAAAAACCAGCTGGCCGATGTACTCGGTTTCGAATACGTTCCGGGCCCGGGCGGAAACACGTTGAATCCGACGGCCGCCGGAGAGGCCTTTCTGGCCAGATCCATTCCGGGAAGTTTCTCCGGGGAACCATTCCGGTGCGACCGCAACATCCTGCCCGCGCCGACCTTCACGCTGCTGGCTTCCGCGGACGGAAAAAATCCCGTCCGGCCGCTGTTCGGCGAAAACAGGTATGGCCGGGGACGCAGCGTCTACCTTTCGTTTCAGAGTAACGATCCGGAATATGACGATCTCATCAAACGCGCCATCTTCCGGGCAGCGGGGCGGGAGAAAGAGCTGTACCGGCTCTACTCCGGCAATCCGGCGATTCAGCCGTATGCGTACCCGTCGAGAAATCTCGTTGTGCTGAACAACGATACCCGGAAGAAACAGGAGACCCTCCTGCAGCTGGACACTGCAATCTATCCCGCCCTCGGCGGGAAGATCCGGATCATCAACCTGATCGACCGCAGGCCGACAGGGAATTATACCCGGGAAGAGCTCGCCCGCGGCATTCCCTTCGTGATCGACGGAGGCACGGCGGAATATTTCCTCCTGGAAAATCAGTGAGATGACCCCATTCAAAAAAACGGAATTTCCGTCTGCGGCGTCCGAGCCCCCCTCCCCGTGACGCCCCGGCGGAATTCATTCGACAGGAGATTGTTTCATGTTTTTTCTGGACTGGCTCATCATCTGGATTCCCATTCTCGTGGTGATCTATGCCGCACTCAGGACGCAGAAGTATGTGAAAGGCGTTGCGGACTTTCTCTCCGCCGGCCGGGTTGCGGGCCGCTACGTGGTTTCCGTCGCCAGCGGCGAGGCCGCCATGGGGCTGATCAGCGCAGTCGCCCTGCTGGAGATGTATTACAACTGCGGATTCGCAGTCTCCTTCTGGGGAACGCTGTCGCTCCCGATCAGTCTGGTGTTAAGCCTGGTCGGATTCTGCACCTACCGTTTCCGGGAGACCAGATGTATGACGATGGGGCAGTTTTTCGAGATCAGGTACAGCAAATCCCTGCGGGTGACCGCGTCGGTCATCCAGTTCATTTCCGGAATCATCAACTATGCGATCTTTCCCGCGGTGGGGGCGAGGTTTCTGATCTATTTTCTCGACCTGCCCGTCTTTCTCAATCTCTTCGGATGGCATTGCCCGGTCTTCGCTCTGGTCATGGCCGTGTTTCTCGGTCTGGCTCTGTGGATCGCCCTTGCCGGCGGACAGGTCACCATCATGGTCACGGACTGCGTCCAGGGTCTGCTCAGTTACCCGATGTACGTCATCGTCGTCGCCTACATTCTCTACCGATTCTCCTGGAGCGACGAAATGATGCCGGTGCTGATGGCGCGGGCGCCGCACGAGAGTTTTCTCAACGCCTTCGATGTGGATCATCTGCGGGACTTCAATCTCTTCTACATCTTCGTCGGCATCTGCGGAATGTTTTTCAACCGCATGTCCTGGGGCGGAACGATGGGCTACAACGGCGCGGCGAAATCCCCCCACGAAGCGAAGATGGGCGGTTTGCTGGGCACCTGGCGCGGCGGCTTCAGTTCGATGATCTTCATCCTGCTGGCGGTGGTGGCGCTGACCTATATCAACCATCGGGATTTCGCCGGAGAGTCCCGCAATCTGCGCGTTCAACTGGCCTCCAAAACGCTGGATGACATCATGCCGGAGCCGAAATATGACGCGACCCGCGCGAAATTGAAAACCATCTATGAGAATATCCCGATCCGCACACAGTACAGCGGGAGCTACACCTGCCACGAGGAGTTTGAAAAAGAGAACGCCGATCCCTACATCAAGGCGACGACGGCGGAGCTGAACCGCGTTCCGGAACTCAAAAAAAGCGTCCAGTCATTCCGCACGATCTACGGCCAGATGCTCGTTCCGGTCGCCATCCGGGACATTCTCCCCATGGGCATCACGGGAATCTTCTGCGCACTCATGATCTTTCTCATGGTCTCCACCGACACCACTTATATGCACTCCTGGGGCAGCATTCTGGTGCAGGACTTCATCGTACCGCTCCGCCGGAAGGCATTCACGCCGGCGGAACAGATCCGGGCCCTGCGTTACGCCATCACCGGGGTCTGTCTCTTCGCCTTCCTCTTCAGTCTGTTTTTCGCTCAGATCGACTACATTCTCATGTTTTTTACCATCACCGGAGCCATCTGGGCCGGCGCGGGCGTGGTGATCACGCTCGGGCTGTACTGGAAACGCGGCACCACCGCCGGAGCCTATGCGGCGCTCGTTAGCGGAGCCGTCATTGCGCTTTCCGGAATTCTGGCCCAGCAGTTCTGGGCCTCCCATCTCTATCCGCTGCTGCAGCGGCTGAATCTGGTCGATGCGGTAGGAAAAGTCCTCTACGACCTCTCTTCGCCGTTCCACCCCTACATCGTCTGGACGATGGATGCGCACAAGTTCCCGATCAACTCGGCTGAAATCAGCTTTCTCGCCATCGTGACGACGGTACTGCTGTATGTCGTGATCTCTCTTCTCACCTGCCGGGAGCCGTTCAACATGGATCGGATGCTTCATCGCGGAATCTACAGTGATTCCGGCAAAGTAGTCGAAAAGAGTTCTCTCCGGTCGATCCGGCAATTTTTCCTGCTGAAGATTCTCGGCATCGACAGCCAGTACAGCCGCGGGGATAAAATTCTCGCCTGGTCGGTCTTCCTCTACTCCTTCGGCTACGCCTTCGGACTCTGTTTTCTGGCGGTGGTGGTATGGAATAAATTCACCCCCTGGCCGCTGGAGTGGTGGGGGCACTATTTCTTCCTCAAGAATCTGCTGGTGGCGGGACTCATCGGCATCATCTCCACCTTCTGGTTCGGAATCTGCGGAACGAAGGATCTGTTCCGGCTGTTCCGCGATCTGGAGGCGAGAGAGAACGACGTCCTCGACGACGGCCGCGTGGAAGGACACGTCTCAACCGCCGACCTGGCGCACATGAAGCAGATAGAAGCGGAGACCAATTCGATGCGGAAAGATTCCGCAGCGTCGGGGAAATAAGCTCCCTGCCCGGGGAGGATGCCGGCGGAACCGGAACACACTCCGATTCCGCCGCCCTTTCCTCTGTCCGGGCGGGTTACCTTGCCGCCCAGAGGGCGCCGCGCACCATGATCTCCAGGCTCTGCGGCGACCGGCGGAAATCCTCCGCGACGTGTCCGAGCGAGGAGTAGAACACCTTTCTCAAGTTATAGAAAAGCGTAATAAACTTCGCTGTCTATATGGTCTTTCTTCTGATTCATGTATTGAATATTCTGTTATTCGTGCCAAATTTGCAATATTAATATCGTTTTATATATGTATTATGTTTGAAAAATAGATTGTGTGATACTATATTGCCGTAAAAGGAAACCGGGAGATTATGGAAATGATTGAGCGATTCATTCTGAAAGATTTAATTGCTTGGAAAAGCTCTTCTTATCGAAAACCGTTGATTCTGCGAGGAGTACGACAATGTGGAAAGACTTGGATTCTTCAAAAATTCGGCCGGCAACATTTTGAAAACACTGCCTATTTCAATTTCGAGCGGCAGAATCGTTTAGGAGAAGTCTTTTCTGGTGAGCTTGATCCTAAACGAATTCTGCTTGAGCTCGGTGTTCTGGCGCACCAGAAAATAGAGCCAGGCAGGACGTTGGTCATTTTCGATGAGATTCAAGCATGCCCCCGGGCGTTGACCTCACTCAAATATTTTTGTGAGGAGACTCCGGAATACCATATCGCTGCCGCTGGCTCCCTGCTGGGGATCGCACTTGCTGCATCGGACGGTTTCCCTGTGGGTAAGGTAAATTTTCTGGAGTTGACGCCATGCAGTTTCGCGGAATATCTGCAGACGGCGGATTCCTCGTTGTTTGAATATACCAATTCGCTTGTTTCCCCTGAACCGATTCCGGGAATCTTTGAAGAACGGCTGACCAGATATCTGAATGAGTATCTGACCATCGGTGGCATGCCTGCCGTGCTTGAATCCTATCTGGCGAATCACGATCTTCCGCAGGCGGAGAATATTCAGGAAGACATTTTGAAGACATATGAACTGGACTTCTCCAAACATGCTCCGGTCAGAGACATTCCCAAACTTTTCCTGTTGTGGAAATCGATTCCGCAGCAGCTGGCGCGTGAAAACGCCCGGTTCATTTACGGAGAGGTGAAAAGCGGAGCACGTGCCAAGGATCTGGAGGATGCTTTGTGCTGGTTGGAGAGCGCCAGCTTGATTCACAGAATCACCCGGATCGAAAAACCGGAGATCCCCTTGAGTGCCTACGAGGATCGCAAAAGCTTCAAACTCTATCTCGCTGATGTGGGACTGCTTCGGAAACTGGCGGAGATCCCGGCGGCTTCCATTCTGGTGAATCCGGATATTTTCCGGGAGTACCGGGGACGGCTGGCGGAAAACTTCGTCCTGCAGCAGATGGTTGCCATGCAACTCTCACCCATTCATTACTGGACCAGCGGGAATCTGGCGGAAGTGGATTTCGTGATACAGGATGCTACAGAGATATTGCCTGTTGAGGTGAAGTCCGGGTTGAACGTCAAAGCCAAGAGTCTGAAAAGCTACCGGGAAAAGTACCATCCCGGACAGGCACTTCGTTTTTCCATGCAGAACTTGAAACGGGATGACGGTCTGCTGAATATTCCGTTATATCTGATTCATCGTTTCCATGATTTTCTTCATTCTGAAACACGGAATAGCAAAGCTGGAGAGATATGATTACCGATCCAGCTTTTTCTTCCCCGTTTCTTCCCCGTTTGACTTGAAAAAGAGGAGAAAAAGCGGTATATTTTCAAGTCCCAGGCTATCAGGGAATCGGTGTGATTCCCGGTTTGGAGATTGGCTGATTGGCATACAAAAGTTCCCCATTTCTTCCCCGTAAAACGGGAAAAAGGGCATATTTTCGAGTCTCAAACAGACAAAGAGGCGGATTGGTTCCCGGTCTGGAGGCTTTCAGAAGTTCCCCATTTCTTCCCCGTGAAACGTTTTTTTCCCCACTTTTTCCCCATAAATGAGAAGTCGGAAAGCTGCGGAAGAAGTGTCATAACGTGCCAAACGTGAGCGGGGAATGCTTAAAAACGCGGGATTTTGAGGTGCAATCGGAGTGTCCGAACACTCCCGCCACCTCCGCCATTCTTCTTCCGGATACATTCTAATAAATCTATATAACATTAATGTTTTCTCTATAAGTCGATACAATAACCTCAGCATCAGAAGTGCCGATTCCCGTAATGGTATTTCCAATTCGCATGGCAGTCAAAGATCCTCAGAGAACTTTTTCCTTTCAAAAAAACCAAATTTGTGAGACACGCTGACAAAATCCGTAACCTATCCCGGAAATTCCACTGCCCTCCCTGTCGAAAATACCTCCTTCTGAAATTCCCGCGGCCCGAAGATATCATAAGTGCTGAAGTCATGCTTTATCAGCTCAAATCCTCATACGGCAAATCGATGAACATCCCCGCCCCCATTCCAGCCCCCCCGGGAACGCAGTGGCCCCAGATACTCCGACTCCTCCCAGCGCCGCCACTCTGCGGAAATGGCGGCAGCTTGATCACACAACGACTGCACAATCAGAGAGGCAGATCGATTCTGCCCGCATCTCTTTTCTCCTGCAACTCTCCCTGTTGCGCACTGATCCTGCGGTCCGTTTGACACAACACTTCCAGTGTTTCTCCCGGGTGCGGCTGAAATCGGGTTGTTTTCCGCCCATTGACAAGCATCCTTTCCTCTCCCTGCTCAACCAGAATGTTGACGATCGTATTTCGCCAGCAAATTCCCTGCAATTCAATCCGCGTGACGCCTTCCGGCAATACTGGCTTCAACGTCAAACTCTTCGGAGTAATCCGCAACCCGAAGAGCACTTGCAGGATCATCTGAAAATATCCGGCGGCAGCCCAGGTCTGACGCGGACAGGACTCCCATTGACGAACCCCGTTCTCCACCCCATCCTCCTGCATTCCCCCGTACGGCACCCCGGTTTCAGGGTGGTATATTTCATGAAACATATTATCTTCTGATGCCAATTCCGCTAGTTTGCGTGTCTCACACCACGCCTCGTTGCGGAATCCAGCCGCAACCAGAGCACAACACCAGGCGGCCCCGACTTGTGGCCAGATCAATCCGGAATGTCGCGCGTATACCCCCGGCGTCCCGGCATACCGCTCATATTGAGGCCACACACACGGCAAACCGTGGGCCGTGGTGTGAACTGCGTTTACCAGCTTTTGCCGAAGATGCGGTGGAACCACCCTGAACAGCAGAGCAAATGCATGCCCAAGACCTTCCTGCCGTTCAAGACAAGGATCCGCGGCATCCAGCAGATACCGATAGGTCCCTGTCGCGGGCAGATAGAAACGCCGATGAATCGTTTGCACCAGTGTCCGAATTTTACTTTCATGCCGTTTCGGTAGTTTCAATTCATGGCGCATCTGATCGGCTATACGGTAGGCTTCCAGATAGAGGCAGTTGGTGGAAAGGGCTTTCAGTGAAATACCTCCGCCTTTGGGGAACGGCTTTGCACCACCGGGCCGGGGATTCCGGAGGTGATGCAGAATCCCACTGCCGGAATCGGCGGAAACGAAAGGATCCGGATATGCGGCAATCCCGTCCTGAAAGCATGCGCCGCCGCGAAACAGTCCGTCAACTGGGTCCAACTCCTCATCTTCGCTCTTCATCAGACGATTTTCAATGGCAGGCAATGCCTCCCGGAGAAAATCGGCGTCTCCGGTATAAAGATAACAATACCACGCGCCGATGCTCCAGATGACGGTATCCCAGTATTGTGGTTCCTCCGGAATTATCCCCCAGGCGGAATCCCGCAGCATTGCCAGCAAACCGTTCCTTGCCGCATCAGGAGCCAGCAAACCGGCAAACCACGCGTTGAAGGCGGCATCCCGGACCCACGGACTCGGATATGCGGCTCCCGCCATGATAACAGGTTTCAGCCGGCCCGATTCCTGCGCCGCCGGGTATAGCCCGATGTTACCCACAACGTCGCCGCAGGCGATCCGAAATGCCTTGTCGATCTCCGGCAGCCCGGTTGATAAAAATGGCAGATGTATTTGCATGGTGACACCTTCAAGACTCTTCCACGACAGTAAACTCATGAATTCCGCCGGACAGCATTGTCAGGTCCCTTCCCGGCAGCGACAACTCCGCGACAGAGGTGTCCGGTACTTCAAAACGGCATTCAATCCTGCTGCCGCAACGCTTCCACTCGGAACGAATGCGCCCTCTGCACGAACGATATTCCGCCTGAAAACTTGTCAGAGAATTCGGGAAGCAGGGCTTCAGTTGAAATTGCTGGAATCCCGCACCATCCCATTGCGGCGCAATCCCGCCCAGATAACGGTAACACCAGGCGGAGACATCTCCGAACATAATGTGATTTCTGGAAGCAGTACCATTCCACTGCTCCCAAAGCGTTGTCGCCCCGCATTTCACCCAGTATCCCCAGCCGGGGCATTGCTCCTGCGTCAGGATGCGATATGCGTCATCGACTGCGCCGCCCTCCGCCAGTACACGGGGAATAAACTTCGCTCCCAGGATTCCAAAGAATGCTTTATGCTCCACGCGACGGATACGCTCAAGAAGCTCTGCGAAAGTAGCTTCCGAATCGATCGCAAGATCAAAGTAAAGCATCGCGGCGAGAGCAGTAAGTGTGCCATGCTCCGGCAGATATCCGGCATGGTATTTCTCCTGAAACGCATGCCGGACCAGCCCGGCAGTCCGCTGGTAATGCACAGCATCCTCCGCTCTTCCCAGCAGATGAGCAAAACGCACCATCCGGCAGAGCATCTGGTAGTAATAACCGGAGGAGGTGAGTTCAGACGGCCCCAGATCAAAACAGCTCCACGGCGCCCAGTCACCAAGCCCAAATGGAATCAACTGATTCCTCGCCATGGAGGCATAATACTCCAGAAGCAGAGCCATGGTGTCGTAAAATTCTTCGATCATCCCCGTCTCGCCTCGAAAAAGATAGGCATTCCAGCAGATTTCAAAGAAAATATTGTCATTGATCGGACCGCTGAATTCATTGAACCCCCAGCCGCCGGTGGGAACCACAGCCGGAAGTTGACCACAGGCTCGCTGGGCATCGGAAGCCATGCGCAGGAAATGGCGATAACTTTCAAGCCCATCAAAATTCCACAACCCGGTTTCAGCAGCCAGTTGCGCATCATTGGTCCAGCCAAGTTTTTCCCGATGGGGGCAGTCGGTCGGAATCCCGGTAAAGTTGGAGAGATAACTCTGACGGGTCATTTTCTGCAGCTGATTCAATACCGGCGACGAGGAGCTGAATTGACCGGCTTCCGGCAACGCGGAATGGACAAACCGGGCTTCGATACGATGAATTTCAACCTGCTCCGACCAGAATTGGATGCGTACATAACGGAAACCATGATAGGTAAATCGAGGATGGTATTTTTCCACCCCGCCGCCCCGGCAGAAGTAGTAGTCCATCTGGAACTTTTCGCCAGGTTTTAAAAGAGCTCCTGCAATCTCCGTCTGATCTATCGCGCCGTTATCTCGAACTCTTTCCGCGTAAGTAAGCTGCAGCTCATCACCCGGATTTCCACTGACCTCCAGTTCGCACCAGCCGGTGAGATTCGTGCCGAAATCAAACGTATATTCATTTCCACTGATCTGGCGGACCTCAACAGGCGCATAGCTCCGGCAGACTTCGCAGGGGAGAGCATCCTCCAGGACGGGAATACCGCCCGCCGGCATGGCATAGACGGCATACGACCAATCGCGATCGTCGAAAAAGGGATCGGCAAATCCGGCGATCTCTTTTCTTGCGTCATATTTCTCCCCGTTGAGCAGGGAATCAAAGGTGATCGGACTTTCATGCCAGCGCCAGCTCTCATCGGAAGCCGCAATGACCTGATCCCCGACGACGATGTCACAGAGCAGCTTGGGCCAGTCGCGCCAGGGGGCGGTGTCAAGCGTCCAGGTGGAAGTGGCATGGCAGTTATACCAGCCGTTTCCCAGCCATACAACCACACAATTTCTTCCGGCTTGCAGCAAGGGTGTCAAATCATACTCGAGATATCCCACCCGTTTTTCATAAAGAGAAACCGTGGGAGTCAGCACCCGGGAATCCGCTTTACGGCCATTGACATAAAGCTCATGCCACCCCAGGCCGCACAGGAAAGCGGTAACCGGCTTCCCATCTGGACACCAGTCGAAACTTTTGCGAAACCAGGGGGAAGGAACCACCGTCTTCGACGGGGCACACATTTTTCGGCCGGTGCCAATCCAGCGGCCGGTCCATTTTCGAGTATCGGGATAAACTGTTTTCCGGGCAATGGTATTCATCTCGTTCACTCCAGCGTTGCCTGAATATGCATATTTAAATTGTGTCCGTCACCGAGAAGCGGGTAACAGGAGTAGTAAAGAGTCTCACGGCCGGGAGCACCGTCAGAACGCACCAGCATGAAAGTTATCCTCTCGCCGGAACGCGGTCCCCCTCCCCGGGTATATTCCGGCAGCAGACGCCAGGGCACTGCAACAATCAACCGGAATTCGTCGCTTTGTCTTCGGACAATCGTAATTATCTCCGGAGCTTCATAGCGCCTCTTCGGCGTAACGAACCCTCCAAAGGGATTTGTCACATGCCAGGCGTCGAATTGATCTCCCCGGGGGTTGACGATGATCTCCCGGTAAAGCGGATTGGGATAGGTCGAAATGAAAATCTCAAGAGAATCCCCTCGAAATATCTCATTCTTCTCCTTCAGCATAAGAGTCGAATCGGAATACTCCACAGAAAAAAAAGAGATACTTTTCCGAATATCCGGCGTACCATCGGGTCTCCGCATGAACCGGCGCCAGAACATCTTTTCCCGTCAGAAAATCCCCTTTCATCGCCAAAAGAGATTTCAGAAGCGAATCTGCATCTTCCGGATTCACCGTGACGGAATCGGCAACGCGTGGCAGTACAACCTTCAGAACGGGGGTCTGCCAGGCCATGCCCCGGCGAATTTTATCCCGCAGCAGCAGCAGAGAATGCTGTGCCTGAGCGACGGAACGTCCATCGGCCTCAATACCGTAACGCACCCGAAAGATATCGTGTGGCGCGAAATTCGCCGCCGAATTCGCAAAATATCGCGCGGGGGAGTTTTGCGGAACTGAGAAATAATATTTCTGCAACTCCTGGATGACATCGCTGCCGCCCACATCAGCGGCCGGCAGTGATACCGCAAGGCAGAGCAGGACGAAAGATACTCTTTTCATTTTTTCCCCGCATCCAACCGGATATGGTCGACCCACATCAGCCCGTCGCTCCACTCATCCTGAATCAGAGTGCCCAGTGGCCAGTGGATATTTTTGTTCAGAGAAAATTCAATGACGGTTTCCGTCCAATCTGAGTTTTCCGGAATCGGTACGGAGCGAGTCACGTAAGGAATCCGTCGCCCCTGATCGTCCAGCCCTTCCAGACGGAACTTCAATGCTCCGCCCGGTTGCATTCCCGCAGTTTTCACCTTCACCCGAAGTTGATGGGAACCGGCATTCAGCGCCTTCCCGAGGGAGAAAAAGAGATGGGGGCCGGCATGGGGAAACTCTTTGAATCTGGCCCTCGCTCCCCGCAGCAGGACTGATACCATACCGTCTGCAGCATCCGCAGTCGTATAAAACTGATTGAGATACCAGGCCGTTCCGGAAACAGTAATAAAAGGGAACTGCTCCATGATGAAATTCTGAACCATTTGTCCATCCCGGACGGACCAGGCGGCTGCTCCGGTCTCAAATGAAAGATCCGGCCGGCTGCGCCGAACATAGTCGTCGAACCAGGCGGTCTCAAACTTCAGTGGAGCATCCCCGCTTCCCGTCTCAAATGTACACTCCACCGCATAGCTGCGCCCCGGGAAAAACAGCGTCTTTTCCGAAACGACCGGAATCGAAAGCTGGTCCGCCTGTTTTTGCGGAGCAATGGAGAATTTCATTTTACCATCGTCCAAAGTTGCCGGCACTTTTCCCTCCCAGAAAAGCCGGAGGGCGCCACCGCGGGCGAAGGTCATGGAATCCGTGAAAAATTCACAACGCATCCGGATCGTCCCGGAACCGTTCAGATGGTAGGTTGTCATACCGAAGACAGTGGCACTCTCTCCCGGCGTGCTTCGCCTGGCGGAATACAGCATGGAGAGAAACCGCAGCTGCAACGTGTCACCGATCATGCGGATGGAACAGTTGGAGTTCACATCATGCAGATTGTCGAATATGGTCTTGTCGCTGCCGCTGCGAGCTCTCAACCGCTGATCCGTCAGCAACGTGTCACCATTCTGATTTTTCAGTTCCAGCAATCCACCGCCGGCGGCAACCAGCCGCATGCTGTAATTCGGATGCTGTACCCGGAGGGCGGAACTTTCCGGAATCAGTTTGATGCCGTTGGGAGCGGTCCAGGAGGCGAGTTCGTACAGATCACGACTATGATATTTCGCCGGAGATAAAGTGAATTCGAATGACTCCGACGCGTCGGCACTCACGATTCCCGGCCCGCGGAAATAGAGCATCATCCCTGCCTTCCGGTCGTTTCCCGCCCATTTCTGATAACTCCATAATGCCGGGGCATTCAGAAGTCCATTCTGAAGTCTCACTTCAAAGCCATTGCCGCTTTTGTTGTAAAACCCTCCATAGGGATTTCCGGGGGCAACCGGCAGATGGTCCGAAGCCCAGAGCAGCGTAATATTGCGATCGCGACGGGCACGAGACGGTGAGGCTTCCTGCAACGGGAAAAGGGAGCTCGCCGGTTCCGGCTGAAGGATGAAATCGTCAAACATGCCCTGCAAGGTGTTGATTTTCCAGCGGCAGCCGGCGGTCTCTGCCACCGGCAGAAAAAGTGCGGCATACTCCCCGCATGCGACCTGCTCCATTGCAGCGCTCACATGGAGCTTTTCCGGTTCGCATTGATAGCGAAACAGAAAAGAACCTGCCCCCACCGACACTTTCGCCGTCAGAACATTTTTCCGTCTGTTCCAGGTAACGGTCGCGGGAATTGACTGCCTGCGCGCCAGCAGAAGATCGGCCGGTGCCATGACAGGATTTCCGGAACCTGCCCCGAACGAAACCGGCAGTCCGTTTGCTTTGCTCAATACCGCCGTATAGCGGCTGCTCTTTATCGTAAAATTATTTTGATCTTCTATGATTTTCACGTCTCCAGTTTTCGGCGATTCCGGCTGTTCATCGAATTTTCTCTTCGGGATTTCAGGTGCGGAACAGAACACCAGGGTTTCATAGGGCCGAATTGTAACCGGGAAACTGGCCAGTTGCGACGCCTTGACACTCTGTTCCCGGGAAAGCATCTCCACCATATTGCCGGAAATGTCATGCCCGACAGGATCAACCGTCACCGTTCCTCGCCGCGTCTGGTTGGTAAAGTTCACCAGCCCGATGCTGAATGCTTCATCTTTGCGCAGAAGAACACGGCAGATCCCCGGAATGTCACATCGAACCGCCCGGTAATCAATCTCGCCTTGCGACAATTCGATTCTCTGCTGACGGAGTTTCAACAACCGTTCGATGAAAGTGCCGTACCCGACATCCATATTGCCGTGTATCATCGGCGAACCATGACTTAACGTACATGCGGCCAGCAGCGCCTTCCCCAAACCGGGACCGATCAGATCGAAGGTATAATCCGTGTCATGAGATTTCACTACACGCAGAAAACGGGCGCCGGGAGGAGAGATTTTGCTTTTCTCGTAAAAATATCGATTCAGATACTCGCCGAACACTGCAGAGTCCATGAGTTGCAGACTGCCGCCGAACAAAGGTTCAACAAGGTCATAAATCAAATCGGCATTTGTCGTTCGCAATGCGGGGAGCACTTCAGCAAGGACGCTGCCGTCCGGCTTGACGCTTCGAACCGCTTCCCGAATTTTTTCCACCATCTGATAACCGCCTTCGCGACGGCTCAAACCCGCCCGGTCATACTCCAGAGCGGGGGCGACACCTCCAGCTTCCGCAAGAGATTTTCGAAACCATTCGGCATTGATCATCTTCGCCGCGTTTGCGGGAAAACCTTTTTTGCGCCAGTTCGGGGCAGAGCCGTATGGCTGATCGATCCGGAAACCATCAATTTCGCATTTCTCCATCCAGAATCTGGCGGCATCGGCAATGAAGGCCTGATAATGCGGATTACAGTAATCGGCAGCGTATCCCCAGACTCGATTGTCTTCCGAAAAGAACATCCAGAAGGTGGAACGACCGGAATATCGGAACATATCCGCAGTGCCGCCGTGCGGTACAATATCCAGCCATACTTTTATTCCATTGCGGTGTGCGGCCCGGACAAAGTCCCTCAACTCCTCAATCGACGAAGCCACATTGGGATGCAGCCGGGTGAACCAGCAGGGATTGTAAGGGCCGGTCCCCTCCTGCACCGGCATGATATACAACACCGTGAAGCCCATCTTCCGGAGCCGGGGAAGCAGAGTTTTGGCATCTCGTTTCAGCAGGCCGCCGGGCCGGACGGCATCATATTCGTAAACAACGGCTTTTTCCACCCAGTCAGGGCGGTCCTTCGGAGCCATCAACCCCTTTGCCAGAAAAAAATCAGCCATTTTTGATTCCAGAGCTTCGGCGAACGTGGTCTTCGGCAAAACATAGAGGTATTCCCGACTGAAGTTTTTCTGCGGCACCCCCGGAAATGCCCACCCGCAAGTTGCAATACGGCTGTTATACTCCAGAAGTTTTCCTGTTTTATTCAATTTGAAACGGGGAGAAATGAAATCCCGCCGATCGTCCGGAGTCAAGATCAATGTCGTCCCCCGGGGAGTGCGCAGCATCGTCGTCGTAAAAAAGTCGGGTCGCATTATGATTTCGCGTTTTCCCAGTGAAGCAATGCTCCCCTTCCAGCCGGCAGCATCTTTCAGAAAACGATCCCGCGGCGGCTGAGATGCCCTCTCGTCTCCCGGTCCGCCATATCCCAGCGGAACGGCAGGGATGTAGTACTCTCCTTCCGCTGTGAAATAGGAAAGTGAAACAATATCTTTGAGTTTTCGTTCTTTCGATTCACCGGCATCCAACACAAGCTCGTAGGTGCGTTCCAGAAGTCCTTTCCTGCCCGATGCGTCGAATGTGAAGATCTGTCGAATTGTCCATGGCGCCTCACGATGGGTCAATGTCAGCACGTTGCCTTTGAGCGATACCGCTTTTCCGGTAAAATGGTTGACCAGTTTCTGCTCGGTCTGAAGCCCGAAGTAGAACGACGAGACAATCAACTCACCCTGATAACAAAGTTTGCTTACTGAACCGGAATAATCCGACACCTCCCAGTTCCAGTCTCCATACGAATAAGAAGCCGCGGACAAACGGCACACGCCCAATAACAGAACGGCATACCAGAAAACACGAATATTCATTTTATCTTTCAGTAGTATCAGCAAATTTCCGGGTTAGAAACATGAACAACAGGGATATGGGACACCTGCCCCGTCACCTCCTGCAACAGGAATACATGACAGGCTACGCCCCCTGTTTCAGCCTAATGATCAACACATTCCGGTAATTCTCCGGAGCCATGAAGCCGCCAGCTGCGGCCAGTCGGCAATCGCCGCCCCGGAACGGATAATTCCAAATCCGTGGCCACCCTCAGCGTACAGATGCATTTCCGCCGGTGCGCCGACCCGCTTCATCGCAAGAAACCAGCCCAGAGAATTTTCCACTCTGACCCCATCGTTTTCCGCCTGCAGAAGAAATGTCGGCGGCATATTTCGTGTAATTGCAAACTCTTCAGAAAGTTTTAAATCATCATCGGCAAGACGGGCGGGATAGATCAAAAGAGTGAAATCGGGGCGGAAAGCCAACGTGTCCGTCGGATCTTCCGGCGGATATGGAACTTCATTCTTTGACGCGGCGAGCATCGCGCACAGATGAGCACCTGCGGAAAAACCCAGGGCACCCACTTTCTCCGGATCGACATTCCACCGTGCGGCGTTGGCGCGTATAAGCCGCATTGCCCGGGCAGCATCGGCGAACGCGGCGACCCGCCGATCCGGACAACGATATTTCAAAAGAAACGCGGCAAATCCCATCCCGTTCAACAACGAGCAGATATCCCGGCCTTCATGATTCCAGGCGAGAAAATTGTATCCACCCCCCGGACACACCAGAACAGCCGGAACCTTTTTCCAGCTGCAGACGGGAAATGCGGAAATTTCCGGAACTGAAACATCCGTCAGACGCTGCACCGGGTCATCGGACGCAATGAAATGCTCTTTCTGAACCCCGTCACCCTCTTCGCAATAAGGAACGGAACGAGTCCACAGCTTCAAAATTTCTTCCATCGGCCTGATTCTCCTTAATCTTTCACCGTGAATTTATCCTCTCAAATGGAGCAGTTTGTTCTTTCAATACTTGTCGTCAATCATGGTCGGGTTTGTGAGACCGAAGTCATTGAGCAATTCATTCCTGTTGACTGCCTGAACATGCCCGTCCGGCATCAATGCATTTGCTGATTTCGCGTGGCGCAGCGCCACATAAATCTGATTGGGTTTCCATACCCCTTCGCTGATACTGCCTGCCGCCTGCGCTGCTTCGCTGAGCAGAACATGTTTGATTCCGGTCTTTTTATCCATCATGGGGACTTTATCCAATTTGTAAGTAAGAGCCTTGAGTGCTCTGGCTCCGGCATAATCCACATAATCGGCAATCTGATAAGGAGCCCCGTAAATATACCAGCGGGCAGCGACTTTATTCAAATTATATTCCATTTTCTCTTTTTTGGGACAGGTTGCAATCGTGGTGATTGCACTTGCCGGTGCATATTTCCCGGAAATCACTCTGGGAGCGTTTCCGGAGCCGTCAGAATAATTGTCATAGAGCGATTCCGCCCACATACGAAGGCGACTGTTTTCGTAGAAAATTTCATCATGGGCATTGATCCACCCGGCATTGTCCGCAGAATAAAAGGAATAAAAAGTACCGTTCTGCTTCAGATTATTGGTGCAGGCAATGCCTTTCGATCTCTCTCTCGCCTTGTTGAGAGCTGGCAACAACATTGCCGCAAGGATAGCGATGATCGCAATTACGATCAAGAGTTCTATCAGCGTAAAATACTTTCTCATCGGTACTTCCTTTCCATAAGTGATTCCCTTTTCGGCCAGGATGCTTTCGTCTGCAACCCGGATGATCCCGTGAGCATTAATAATTATATCTGGAAAAGATTTTTTGACAATATTTTTCTTAGAGCTTATCAACTAATAAATTGATTTTAATAGCTCCTTGTGCTATATTATCTTC
>OLGD01002201.1_pt1 | contig 23486 bp, 19 predicted proteins | sample 1605311 | NCBI WGS metagenome assembly OLGD01 (sample SAMEA3888917, study PRJEB22519) | human gut metagenome | biome: human gut; feature: human-associated habitat; material: faeces | place: Denmark | collected 2010
CTCCGCATGGTCTAAGCCATACGGAGGATTAACTGTTTTACGGACACCCGTCTATTCGGTGCGCCGGTTTTTTTATCGGCCGGAGAGTTCGACCGCGTGGCGGACGAAGGAGAGGGGCGGGACCTGGGCGGGGAGCTTGGCGCGGAAGCGCATCTGCGGGGTGCGCGGCTCGGACAGCGGGATGCCGTCCATATCCTCCATGGGCGGGACCTGCCACGAAAGCGGGCGGAAGTCCGGGCCGACGAGCTCGACGGTATCGCCGACGGCAAACTTGTTGCGCAGGCTCAGGACCGCGTTTCCCTGCGCGTCGCAGCTTTCCACGACGGCGCAGATCTGCCACTGGCGCAGATAGCGGGAATCCTCGGTAAACTGGCCGGGCTGGCCGTAGTAGAAGCCGGTGGAGTAGTGGCGGTGAGAGACATGGTCCACCTCATCGCGCCAGACGGGATCCGGCGCGCGGCCGGCCCACACGTCGTCGAGCACGTGGCGGTAGGCGCCGGTGACGATGGCGGCATAATAGGCGGATTTGGCGCGGCCCTCGATCTTCAGGCAGTCGATCCCGGCGTCGCAGAGCTCGTCCAGATGGTCGATCATGCACATATCGCGGGAATTCATGATGTACGTGCCCTTTTCGTCTTCGAAGACCGGGAAGTATTCGCCGGGGCGCTTTTCTTCCATCAGGGCGTACTGATACCGGCAGGGCTGGGCGCACTGGCCGCGGTTGGAGTCGCGGCCGGTCATATAGTTGCTGAGCAGGCAGCGGCCGGAATAGGAGACGCACATTGCGCCGTGGCAAAAGGTCTCGAGCTCGAGCTCGGGCGAGACCCGCTCGCGGATCGTCAGGATCTCCTGCAGGCTCAGCTCCCGTGCGAGCACCACGCGGCGCGCGCCGAGGTCGAACCAGCTCTGCGCGCAGACGTAGTTGGCGATCGACTGCTGGGTGGAGATGTGCCGCTCGCAGCGCGGGGCGTACTTCCCTGCCAGCGTGAACGCGCCGAGATCCGCGAGGATGAGCGCGTCGACGCCCGCAGCATCCAGCTGCTCGAGATAGGCCGGGAGCGCGGCGGCCTCATCATTGCGGGGCATGATATTGACCGTGCAGTGGACCTTCACGCCCGCGGCGTGGGCCAGCTGCACCGCCTTCGGCAGCTCGTCCGGCGTAAAGTTGCCGGTGAACGAGCGCATGCCGAAGCTCGTGCCTGCCAGATACACGGCGTCCGCGCCGTAGGCGACGGCCATGCGCAGCTTTTCCATATCCCCTGCCGGGCTCAGAAGCTCCGGCTTACGTCTGTCCATCTGTCTGATTCTCCGTATCGGTATTCTCTTCGCCGTCCGCAGGCGCGTCCGTCTGCTCCTCGTCCGGCTGGGTCTTGCCCGCGAGCTCCGCCAGGAAGTTCTGGTGCTCGTAATAGGTCTCGGAGAAGTGGTGGACGCCGTCGGCGTTCAGGGCGTAGAAGTAATAATTGGTCTCGGCCGGGTACAGCGCCGCACGGATGGAGTTCATACCGGGGTTGGCGATCGGGCCTGCGGGCAGACCGGCGTTCGTGTAGGTGTTATAGGGGCTGATGACGCCCTTGTCCGCGTTGGAGAGCACTTCCTTGCGCTCGGCGAGCGCGTACTGGATGGTCGCGTCGATCTCGAGGCAGGGATAGAGCTTGCTGCACAGGCGGTTGTAGATGACGGAGGCGATGGAGGCGCTCTCGGAGGTCTTCGCGGTCTCCTTCTCCACGAGGGAGGCGACGGTGATGAGGTCGTAGAGCGAGAGTCTGCCGTCCGTGATCTCGGTCTCGGTGAAGCCGTTCGTGCGCATGCGCTGGGCCAGACGGTCGTTGAGCGCGTCCAGCGCGTCGTAGAGGTCGTCGGTGAATTTGTTATCGAAGTTGCGCAGGAATTTGTCGATGACGTTCGCCGGATCGTCGCTCATATAGAACTGATACGTATCCGGGAAGAGATAGCCCTCCAGCCGGTTTTCGCTGCCGTAGGGGATCTCCTGCAGGAAGTCATAGGCAAATTCGTAGCTCGCCGCGGTATCGGCCAGATCCTGATAGGAGCAGACGCCGTCAGCTTCAAGCAGGCGGAAGATATCCTCGCACTCGTAGCCCTCGGGAATGGTGACCTCGACGACCGCACGGTCGGGGCTGGCCTCGATCATGTTGCTGACGAGGGCGTGATAGTCGTAGCGGCTGTTCAGCGTATAGGTGCCGGGCTCGATGGTCTTTTCCGCGTGGGAGGCCCAGCAGTAGAATTTGAACAGGGTCTCATAGCGCACGAGGCCCTTGCTTTTGAGCTCTCCGGCAATCTGCGAGATCGTCGCGCCGTCGGGGATGGAGACGGTGACCTCGGCGTCCTCTTTCGTCAGCGACAGCACGTCGTCGGCGCAGCGCCAGACCGCCACGGCCAGCAGCACAGCCACTGCCAGCACGCAGCACACGTACAGCAGCACCCGGATGCCGGACGGCAGCCGCGGGCGCTTCTTTTCGGGCTCCTGGCTCTCCGGCTGCGTCTCCTGGTCGACGGTCAGATCCGCGTATTCCTCCGGGATCTTCGGCTCAAAGAGCGGCTGCATGCCGGGCTTAGGCGCTTCTTCGGCGGCGTCCGGCGTGTCGGGCGCAGGCGCATCCGGCTGTTCGGGCTGCGCCGCATCGCCGGGCCCGTCCATCATCGCGTCGACGCGGGCCAGATCGTCCTTGACCGACGCCAGCAGCTCATCGAGCGAAAGCTCTTCCAGACTTTTTTCCAGCGCGTCCTGCTCGGGCGTCTGTTCGTCCGGACGGGCGTTGGGGTTCTGTTCAGCCATGTGTTCCTCCCTTATGCGCGGTAGACGATGTCGGCCGCGACCTGATCCGCGGCGGCCTTCCCCTTCAGCGCCTGCAGGCACAGAAGGCCAAACTCGTCAGCCGAGCCCGCCGCGCGGCCGGTGATGACGCGGCCATCCTGCACGGCGCCGCAGGCCGTCATGACGGCGGCGCCCATCTTCTCCTCGAGACCCGGATAGCAGGTGGCTTTGCGGCCGTCGGTGATGTGCAGCTGGGCAAGGATCGTGGGGGCGGCGCAGATGGCCGCGATATATTTGCCGTCTTCATAGGCAAGGCGGATAAAATTCATGGCGGTATCGCAGGCGAGGATCGAATGCACGCCGCCGAGGCCGCCAGGCAGGATGACCATGTCGGTCGAAGCCAGCTTCAGATCCTCCACGCGGCAGTCGGCCTGTACGCGCACGCCGTGACCGGCCTCGATCAGCGTCCCGCCGATCCCGGCGAGCTGCACTTCCACGCCGCCGCGGCGCAGAATGTCGCACGGCGCAATGGCTTCCATCGGCTCAAAGCCGGTACCCAAGATCATATATACCATTGTATTATGCTTCCTCCAGACATTTTTTTACGTACGAATACAGTTCCTCATGGATATCCTCGATCGAGCGGAGCTTCCCGTCTTTCACGCAGGAGACGACCGTCCAGCCGAAGTAGGCCGCGGCCTGCCGCGCGACCTCGCGGCACTGGTGCAGATACTTGTCGTTGCGCTCGTGGATGTCGGCCTTCGTCCCGGTGTCGCTCTCGCGCTTGCGCATGAGCGTCTCGGCGATCTCCACCGGCATGTCGAGGCACAAAACCAGATCCGGCTTCGGCAGGCCCATGCGGCAAAATTCCAGGTCATAGAGCCAGGAGAAGAATTCCTCCCGCGCCGCTCCCTCGAGCTTTCCGCCCTGGTGGACGGCGTTGGACGTCGTATAGCGGTCCGACAGGATGAGGCCGCCCGCCGCGTAATCGTCCTTCCAGACGCGCTGATAGGACGCGTAGCGGTCGACCGCGTAGAAGGTCGAGGCCGCGTAGGCGTTGACGCTGTTCGGGTCGTCGCCGAACTCGCCGTTGAGATACATCCGGATGAGCGCCGACGACGGCTCGAGATACTGCGGAAACTGCAGGCGGCGGAACGGGATGTTCTCGCTCTGCAGCCGCTTGGTCAGAAGTGCGAACTGTGTGGATTTTCCGGTACCGTCGGTACCCTCAAACACGATCAGTTTTCCCATGTTGTTTACCCTCTTATCCGTTTGCCGAGCACGGCAAACAGGTATTTTGGCAGCCGGAGCATACGTCCGAACCGCTTCGGCTCCTTGATAAGCCGGTAGAGCCATTCCAGATTGCAGCGGATCATCCACTTCGGCGCGCGCTTCACGGTCCCCGCGAAGCTGTCGAGCGAGCCGCCGAGGCCGATCATGAGCTTGACGTGCAGCGCGTCCAGATGGTCCTTCATGAAAAGCTCCTGCTTCGGCGCGCCGAGGCAGACAAAGAGCACATCGGGCCGGGCGGCGTTGATCTTCTCGATGATCGGGGCTTCGTCCTTGAAATAGCCGTCGTTCATGCCGCAGATATGCAGCTTCGGGTGCTTTTCGAGCATTTTCTGCGCGGCAAGCTCTGCGATGCCGGGCTTGCTGCCGAGCAGGAACAGACCGCCGCCGGTCTTCTCGAGGATGGAGAGCAGACGGTCGGCAAAGTCGACGCCCGCGACCTTCTGCTTGAGCGGCGTCTTTAAAAGCTTCGAGGCCAGGACGACGCCGGCACCGTCCGGCAGGACGAGATCCGCGCCGTTGATGAGCGCGCGGAGCTTTTCGTCGTGCAGGGCTTCGTAGGCGATCTCGGCATTGGGGGTCACGGCGTAGCAGCTCCTGTCTCCCGCGAGGATCTGTTCGGCGCGGGCGGCGGCCTCATCCATCGTGACGTTATCAAACTGCAGGCCCATGATATCCAGTTTCATGTGCAGGCATACCTCACCAATTTAGAATCATACGCATATCATCTTAGCACATATTTCCGCATTTGTCCACGCAATTTCGGGGCCAATTTCCTTCCGCGGAGTTTCACATGCGCCCGGCGCTGCATAAACTGTTATGAAAGCGAAGCGTGAACGACCCTGGTTTCGGCCACGCGAACCTTTACGATCATATAATAGGAGGTCATCCGAATGTCTGAACCTGCACAGGCTGGCAAGACCTGTGATCTGCGCGGCATCCGTGAGGCTGTTTGCGTGCATACGGGGAAAATCACGGACAGCTGCCTTGCCAAAGACTGCATTGAAGATCTGCGCGTGTACTTAACGGTGGACTCCCAGCACACGCTGGACTGCGCGGCGAGCGCGAAGGCGCGGTTCGTGGAGCTGCTGTTTGTCGATGTTCAGGTGGAGTGTGTCCCCTACTCCTCCGGCTACTTTACGGTCGACGTTACCTTCTACTACCGCGTCATCGCCGACGCGACGCTCTCGGCCGGGCGGACGAACACGGTCACGGGCCTGGCGGTCTTCTCGAAGCGGCTGGTGCTGTTCGGCGGTGAGACCTGCGCCCGGATCTTCTCGAGCAAGGACGATCTGACGTGCCTCTGCAAAAAGTCGCTGCAGTCGGTCTCGCTGCCGCGGGCCATTGCCGAGACGGTCGACCCGATCATCCTCGGCTCGCGCGTGATGGAGGCGTGCGGCTGCTGCTGCCAGAGCGAGACCGCTCCCTCCATCCCCGAGGCGCTGCTGGGCTGCTTCGACGAGCCGCTGGTGCTGACCGGCGAATGCAAGCGGCTGCTCGTGACCATCGGGCAGTTCTCCATCGTTCGGCTCGAGCGCGACACGCAGCTGCTCATCCCGACGTTCGACTACTGCGTCCCCTCGAAGACCTGCCCGCCGGTCGGCGGCGCGAGCACCGAGAGCCCCTGCGATGTTTTCAGCCAGATCGAGTTCCCGATGGACGCCTTCTTCCCCGGCAAAAACGAACCCTGCATCAAACCCGAAGACAGCTGCACCGGCTGCAGCCGGACGAAATAAGCAAACCCGGGCTTCCCCACCCAGAGGGAAGCCCGGCTTTCCTTTTTGGCCGCTGTTTTACACGGATTTTCGATGGATTTAACATCCACGGAGAAATCTCACGAAGATTTAACACGGGCATGCACGCGCTTTTGACATTTTAAATTTATAGTAGGGTCAGAACACAAGAGAAATACGGAAAGGGATCTTTGTGAAATGACGATTTTTGACTTTTTGACCATGCTCGGCTCGCTGAGCCTGTTCCTGTTTGGCATGAGCGTGATGGGGACGGCGCTGGAAAAGCGGGCGGGCGGCTCGCTGAAGGCCATTCTGGCGAAGCTGACGAGCGGACGGTTTTCCGGCCTGCTGACGGGCCTCGCTGTGACGGCGGTGATCCAGTCGTCGTCGGCGACGACGGTCATGGTGGTCGGCTTTGTCAACTCCGGGCTTCTGAGCCTGCGGCAGTCGATCCCGGTGATCATGGGCGCGAACATCGGCACGACGGTCACGGCGTGGCTGCTGTCGCTGTCCGGCATCAGCGGCGACAGCCTGTTTCTGCAGCTGCTGAAGCCGTCGTCGTTCACACCGGTGCTGGCCGTGATCGGCATCATTCTGTATCTGACCGGCAAGGGAAAGAAAAAGGACACGGGCCTCATCCTGCTCGGGTTTGCGACGCTGATGTTCGGCATGGAGTCGCTGTCCGGCTCGGTCTCGGGCCTGCGCAACGACCCGAACTTCACGAAGTTCTTCCTGATGTTCTCCAATCCCATCCTCGGCGTGCTGGCCGGTGCGATTCTGACCGGCATCGTGCAGTCCTCGTCCGCCTCGGTCGGTATCCTGCAGGCGCTCTCGTCGACCGGCGCGGTCAGCTTCGGCGCGGCGATCCCCATCATCATGGGCCAGAATATCGGCACCTGCGTGACGGCCATGCTTTCGTCCGTCGGCACGAATAAAAATGCCCACCGGGCCGCCGTCGTGCATCTGAGCTTCAATATCATCGGCACGGTCGTCTGGCTGACGGTATTTGAGGCGGCAAATCTGCTGCTGCACTTCTCCTTCGTCGACCAGCCGATCGACACGTTCCAGATCGCGGTCATCCACTCGATCTTCAATGTGCTGTGCACGCTGATGCTGCTGCCTTGCTGCGGGCTGCTGGAAAAGCTGTCGTACCGGCTGATCCCGGAGACGGGCCACCCCGATACCGCCGCCGTGCTGGACGAGCGTCTGTTCGCCACGCCGGCCATCGCGCTCGTCAAGAGCGAGGAGCTGACCAAGCGCATGGCTGCCGACGCGGAGCTGGCGCTGCATGAGAGTCTGCAGGCCGTGCTGCACTTCACGCCGGAGCTGGCCGCCTCGGTCCGCAGGCGTGAGGACGACACCGACCGGTATGAGGACACGCTCGGCACCTTCCTCGTGCATCTGGCCACGCAGCCGATGAGCGAGCAGGACAGCGTAGAGTCGTCGATGCTGCTGCATCTGATCGGCGATTTCGAGCGCGTCGCGGACCACGCCGTCAACATCATCGAATCCGCTGAGGAGCTGAAGGAGAAAGGCGTCTCGTTCACGCCGCCGGCACAGAAGGAGCTGCAGACCATGCTGGACGCGGTCGGCGAGATCGTCGATCTGACGAGCCGCGCATTCCTGCAGGACGATCTGGCGCTGGCGCGGCAGGTCGAGCCGCTCGAGCAGGTCATCGACAAGCTCAAGGACGAGCTGCGCACGAACCACATCGCCAGACTCCAGCGCGGCGAATGCTCGCTGGCTGCGGGCTTCGTGCTCTCCGACCTGCTGACGAACCTCGAGCGCGTGTCTGACCACTGCTCGAACATCGCCGGCTGTCTGCTTGACATGAAGAACGAGCGCATCGACCTGCACAAGTATCTCGGCGACGTCAAATCCGGCAGCAACGAATTCTTGCTCCAGTACAACGCGTTTGAGGAAAAGTACAAGCTGGAAGCCTGACGCCTTGCTTTTCCCGGCCCCGTGTGCTATCCTGAGAAAAAGATAACTGGGAGGTACGGATATGGCGATTTGGGCATTGGCAGGCACGCTGGCCTTCAGCTTCCTGCTCGAACTGATCGGCGCATCGGCAGCAAACAGCTCCGGCTGGGGCATCGTCGGCGCGATCGCCGCAATGGGCGCCTTCCTGATCCATACGATCGAACAGGCGCATAAAAAAACGCCGGATGAGGACGATAAACCGGAGGAATAAACCAAGACCCGCCGTGCTGCTGCGCGGCGGGCCTTTTTCTCTTTTACGCGCTGCGTTCCGATTCGAGGGTGCGGAGGGCTTTGCGGAATTGGTGGGAGAAGAGGATGGAGGTGAAGGTCACGGCGAGGGTATCGGCGACGGGCTCGGCGAGGTAGACACCCAGGGTCGGGTCCGAGACGAGGTGCGGCATCAGGTAGATCAGCGGGATGAGCAGGACGAATTTGCGCATGACGGCCACGATGATGGAGCAGACGGCCTTGCCGATGGAGACGAAGGTGATCTGGCAGGCCTGCTGGATGCCGAAGATCGCCAGCACCGCGCAGTAGATGCGAAGGGCGCGGCCGGTGAATTCGATCAGTTCGGCGTCCGGCGTGAAGATCCCGGCGAACACGCGCGGGCAAAGCATGACAAACGCCCAGATCAGCGCGGAATACGTCAGGCAGACGGTCAGGAGCACGCGGAAGGTCTTTCTGACGCGCTCGACGTTTTTCGCGCCGTAGTTAAAGCTCAGGATCGGCTGCGCGCCTTGCGAGATCCCCTGCAGGGGCAGGAGCGCAAACTGCATGACGCTCGTGAGGATGGTCATAGCGCCGACGGCGATATCGCCGCCGTAGCGGGCCAGCGAGGAATTGAAGCAGACGGAGAGCACGCTCTCGCTCGCCTGCATGATAAACGTCGCCGTGCCGAGGCCCACGCAGGGCAGGATGAGCCGCGGGCTCTGCAGGAAGTTCTGCACGCGCAGCTTCAGGACGCTTTTTTTGCTGAACAGGAACAGCACGACCCACAGGCACGACACGCCCTGTGAGACGATGGTCGCCAGCGCAGCGCCGCGCACGCCCATGCCGAGCTTGAAGATCAGGATCGGGTCGAGCACGATATTGCACACGGCGCCGATCAGCACGGTGAGCATCCCCTCCCGCGCAAAACCCTGTGCGGTGATGAACGCGTTCATGCCGAGCGTCAGCTGGACGAAGACGGTGCCGATGGCGTAGATCTGCATATAGTCGGCGGCATAATCGATGGTCTGCCCGCTTGCGCCGAAGGCAAGAAGCAGATCGCGGTTCCAGATGAGAAGCACCGCGGTCAGGACGGCAGAGATACCAAGCTGCAGGGAGAAGCAGCCGCCGAGCATCTTTTCGGCCGTCTGCAGATCGCCCTTACCCATGCTGATGGACGCGCGCGGTGCGCCGCCTGAGGCGACGAGCGCAGCGAAGGCCGACACGATCAGGATAATCGGCGTGCAGACGCCAAGACCGGTCAGGGCCAGGCTGCCGACCTGCGGCATGTGGCCGATGTAGATGCGGTCTACAATATTATAGAGCATGTTGACGAGCTGCGCGATCACCGTCGGGATCGCCAGCCGGAACAGGAGTCTGCCGATCGGTTCCGTGCCGAGAAACGCGTTTTTCTGATCCATCCGGACGCCTTCTTTCTGTGAAATGCCAGAAGATATTATAGTGTGCGGAGGACGGGCCTGTCAACGGAAAACAAGATGTTGCGGAAGGCGGGAGGTTTTGGCCCATATATGGTGATGTTGGCAGAAAAAAGTTTAATATTTGCTTAAAACCGGAGAAAAACGTTGAAAATACAGCGCAAATATGGTACTCTTTTGGTAAACATAATACTCCAACCACAGGAGGAGAAGGACATGAAGAAACAAAGATGGCTCAGCCTGGTGCTGATCCTGGCGCTCGTCGTGGGGCTGTGCAGCGTGTGCGCGGCCGCGGCGGACGATCAGACCGCAGAGCAGCCCGCGCAGGAGGCGGCGGACACGGTCGCAGAAGCGGAAGCTGCGCCCGCCGACGGGACACAGCCCGATGCGGCTGCGGCAGAAGCAAACACAGAAACTGCCGAACAGCCGGAGCAGGATGCGGCGGCAGAAACGGATGCGGCCGCAGAGGAAGCGCCGGCGGACGGCACGCACATCCACGCAGTCAACCGCGAGGACGCCTGTGAGGAACCGGCTTTCGAGCCGCTGACGGTGCGCGGCGGGCAGCTGGAAAGCGGCTGCTACTATCTGACAGAGGACTGGACGCTGGACGAGCCGCTGTGTGTGGCGAAAAACGGCGTGCAGGTGACGCTCTGCCTGAACGGCTATTCCCTCTCGCTCGCAGACGGCGCGGAGGGCTGCATCATTTACCTTGCCGTCAGCGACGAAGGGGCGGAGCCCTCGGTGCTGACCATCACGGACTGCAACGGGGCCGGGACCTCGAGCAACTACTATGTCGGCGAGGCCGGTGAGCTGATCTTTGACGACGGGAGCTTTGCCTGGCAGGAGGCCTATATCGCGGCGAACGAGAAAAACGCGCTCGCGGGCGGCCGCATCACCGGCGCGACGGCCGGAGCCATCAGCGTGGGCGACTATAACCAGCTGTATCTGTCCGGCGTCAATATCATCGACAACGAGGGCCGGTACGGCGCGGGCGTTGTCATCGCAGCGCACGCGAAGGCCGTGATCGACAGCTGCGTCATCGCGGGCAACCGGCTGACGGGCGAAATGAAGGCTTCGGAGCGGCAGATCCTGGGCGGCGGCGTGTACTGCGCGGGCGAACTGGAGCTCTGCGGCACGACGAACCTCACCGGCAACCGCGCGCAGGACGCGCAGAACAACCTTTGGCTGGATGAGACCGGCACGGTAACGATCGGCGCGCTGGGTCTTGACAAGCAGGCACGCGTCGGCGTCAGCGGCCAGGCGGAGCAGGCCGTTTTGACCGGCTACGCGGATGATTTCTCGGAGAACTTTACGAGCGACGATCCGACGCTCTGCATCAGCGCCGTGCATGAAAACGGCTTTACGGACCTGCAGCTGCAGGAGGCCGTCTATACCCTCACGCTCGTGACGGACGAGAATGACGAGCCCGTCACGCTGGAAGCGGAACAGGGCAAGAGCCTTGCGGATCTGTATGTCAACGACCCCGAACGGGAAGACGCCGCCTTTGACGGCTGGTACACGGAAGACGAGAAACCCGTCGACACGCAGCAGCCGCTGCATCTGACGGCGGATACGACGCTCTACGCGCACTGGACGCAGGCTTCGGACGAAGAAGCCGCTCCCCTGCCCGATTACGATCCCGACACGCCGCTGACGCGGCAGGAGGCGGCAAAGACGCTCTATCAGATGGCAAAGCAGCTGGGGCTGGACACTGAAGCGGGCGCGGACGTTGATCTGACGCAGTTCACGGACGCGGACGAGATCGACGCCGACGCGGAGGATGCGGTCCGCTGGGCCTATGCCTCTGACCTGCTGACGGAAAAGGACGGGAAGCTGCGCGTGCAGGAGGAGCTGAGCAGAAAAGAGCTCTCGCGGATGCTGGAGGATCTTCTGGCGCTGAGCAGCGCGGATTGAGCGGCAGTCCTGACGGAATTTTACAATTTGACTACATAGCAGCAAACGACCCCGGCAGCGATCTGGCTGCCGGGGCGGTCGTGGTGCTTTTTATGTGAGGGCGCGATGCAGCGGCGCGGGGACGAAGCCCTCCTCGGTCAGACGCCAGAAGGTATCGAAGCCGCAGCGGCAGGCAAGCTCGACGGCTTCGGCATAGCCGAAGGCGACGTCGCAGGCGCGGTGGGCGTCGGCGGTGAAGAGGATCTTCCCGTCCATCTCCCGCAGCAGGCGCAGAAGCGGCTCGGCGGGATACGGCGTCTGCCGGTAGCCGCGGCTGATCGCACCGGTATTGATCTCGAAGATCTTCCCTGCCCGGACCAGCCGCTCCATCGCGGCGCGTGCGCTGGGCGGGACGATGGGATAGCGCGTGTGCGGCTCATCGAACTTCGTGATGAGGTCAAAATGGCCGACGATATCGACCTGCGGGACCTCTGCCAGGCGGGCGACGAGCGCGTAGTAGCAGTCGGCCTGCGCCGCCATGTCGCCGCCGAACTGCACCTGCGCACACTGCGCCAGCAGCTGCGCGCTGCCGTCGACGGTGAAGCGCGTGCCGTCCGGCAGGGCGGGAAAATAGTGGACGGAGCCGATCAGATAATCGAGCTTCTGCTCCGGCAGCGGCGAGCAGCTGTCCCACTCCAGCCCGCAGTAGAGGGAAAAGCGGCCGCGAAAGTCCTCCTGCAGGCTGCGCGCCTCGCGCAGATAATCTGCCAGACAGCTCTGGTCGATCGCCCAATCGTTTGCGAACGGAAGCGGGCTGTGCCCGCTGAAGCCCAGGGCGTCCAGGCCCGCGGCTTCGGCGTTCTGCGCCATGCGCGCGAGCGTGTCCTGTCCGTCGTCGTAGAGGCTGTGGGTGTGAAGACTCTGCAGAAGCATAGGTGGCCTCCTGTGGTTTTTTCTTTGAGTATAGCATATCTGTCTCCGCATGCAAACAGCCGCCCGCCGGATTTTTTCCGGCGGGCGGTTTTTTTGCGCGTCAAAGTGTCCAAACGCATGCATGATATGCACGCCGTAATGTATAATTAGAACAAAGTATTCAAGTTTTGCAGAAAATACTTGCATAATCATGCATGATGGTGTATATTAGTCGCATCAAAGAGCCGGGTGGCCCCGGCTGTGGAGGGATCTCGATGAAAAAGGTGTTTATCGACGGCAGCGCCGGGACGACCGGCCTGCGCATCTTCGACCGTCTGCAAGCGCGCAGCGACATCCAGCTTCTGACGCTTCCGGAAGCGGAGCGAAAGGACGAAGGCCGCCGCAGGCAGCTGCTCAACGAGGCAGACGCCGCGTTTTTGTGTCTGCCGGACGCAGCGGCGGAGGAAGCGGCGTCGTGGGTGGAAAACCCGGACACTGTTGTGCTCGACACCTCGACGGCGCACCGCACGGCTCCCGGCTGGTGCTACGGCTTTCCGGAGCTCTCCGCACTGCAGGAGGCCCGCATCCGGCAGGCCAGGCGCATCGCCGTGCCCGGCTGCCACGCAAGCGGGTTTATCGCGCTGGTGTATCCCCTTGTGGCAGCAGGATTGCTGAACAAGGACGCGCTTCTCAGCTGCTATTCGCTGACCGGCTACTCGGGCGGCGGCAAGAAGATGATCGCGGAGTATGAGGCGCCCGCGCGCAGCGCGCTGCTGGACGCGCCGCGGCAGTACGCGCTCGGTCAGACGCACAAGCATCTGAAGGAAATGAAGCAGATGACGGGGCTTGCCAGCGAGCCGGTGTTCTGTCCGGTCGTATCGGACTTTTACAGCGGCATGCAGGTCACGGTCCCGCTGTTTGCGCAGTGGCTGAAGCCGGGCGCTTCGATGCAGGACGTCAGGGCGGTCTATCAGGCACTGTACACGGGGCCGGTCGTCTCCTACACCGACGCGGCGGACGCAGGCGGCTTTCTATCCGCCGCGGCGCTGGCCGGGAAGGACAGCATGCAGATCGCCCTGGCCGGCAATGAGGAGCGAATGCTCCTGCTGGCCGTCTATGATAACCTCGGCAAGGGCGCGTCCGGCGCGGCCGTGGAATGTATGAATCTTGTGACCGGCGCGGAGAAAACGCTGGGTCTGGAACTGTAATGTGGGAGGAAACACAGATGAAAACGATCGAAGGCGGCGTGTGCGCCGCGCAGGGCTTTACGGCCGCGGGCGTCCACTGCGGCATCCGGAAGAATAAAACGAAGCGGGATCTGGCGCTGATCTATTCCAGCGTCCCGGCCAGCGCGGCAGCGGTCTACACCACGAATCTGGTCAAGGGCGCGCCGCTCGTCGTGACGAAGCAGCATCTTGCCAACGGCAAGGCACAGGCCGTCATCTGCAACAGCGGCAACGCCAACACCTGCAACGCCAACGGCATTGAGATCGCCGAGCAGATGAGCGAGCTGCTGGCCCAGGCCCTGCAGATTCAGAGCTCCGACGTCGTCGTGGCCTCGACGGGCGTCATCGGGCAGCCGCTCGATATCGCGCCCATCGCCGCCGGGATCCCGGAGCTGGTCAAAAATCTCGGCCCGCACTCGGCCGAGGCCGCCGAGGGCATCATGACCACCGACACCAAGCGCAAGGAGATCGCCGTCAGCTTCACTGTGGGCGGCAAGGAATGCAGGATCGGCGGCATCTGCAAGGGCTCCGGCATGATCCACCCCAATATGGCGACGATGCTCGTGTTCATCACGACCGACTGCGCCATCTCCCCTGCCATGCTGCAGAAGGCGCTCTCGACCGACATCGCCAACACGTTCAACATGGTCTCCGTCGACGGCGACACGTCGACCAACGACATGGTGACAGTCCTGGCCAACGGCCTTGCCGGAAACGCGGAGATCACGGCGGAGGGCGAAGATTTCACGGCCTTCATGCAGGCGCTCAACACCGTGACGGTGTATCTGTGCCGCTGCATCGCGGGCGACGGCGAGGGCGCGACGAAGCTGCTCGAGTGCAAGGTCTCGGGCGCGGCGACGCTGGACATCGCCAAGACCGTCGCCAAGAGCGTCATCTGCTCGTCTCTCACAAAGGCGGCCATGTTCGGCGCGGACGCCAACTGGGGCCGGGTGCTGTGTGCCATCGGCTATTCCGGCGCGCCGGTCGACGTGAGCAGGATCGATGTGCAGTTTGCCTCGAAGGCCGGGACGATCCTTGTGTGCAAGGACGGCGCGGGCGTCGATTTTTCCGAGGAAGAGGCCAAGAAGATCCTGCTTGAGAGCGAGATCGAGATCCTCATCGACCTGCACAGCGGCAGCGCGGTCTCGACGGCCTGGGGCTGCGACCTGACCTATGATTATGTGAAGATCAACGGCGATTACCGGACGTAACGGGAGGAGAAAGATATGGATATTTCCAATGCCCAGCGGGCGCGCGTGCTGGTCCACGCGCTGCCGTATATCCAGGACTACAGCGGCAAGATCGTCGTGGTCAAATACGGCGGCAACGCCATGGTCTCGGAGCATCTGAAGGACTCGGTCATCCGGGATATCTGCCTGCTGCAGCTCATCGGCGTCAAGGTCGTGCTCGTCCACGGCGGCGGGCCGGAGATCACGGAGACGCTCGGAAAAATGGGAAAGAAGAGCGCTTTCGTTGACGGCGTCCGGGTCACGGACGAGGAAGCCGTCGGCGTGGCGCTGATGGTGCTGGCCGGAAAGATCAACAAAACGCTCGTGAACCTCATCGAGCTCAAGGGCGGCAGCGCCATCGGCCTTTCCGGCCTCGACGGGCACATGCTCAAGGCAACGGTCAAAAAGCCGGAGCTCGGCTATGTCGGCAAGATCACGGACGTGAACGTCCAGCCGATCCTGGACGTGATCGACAAGGGCTATATCCCCGTCGTATCCACGGTCGGCTATGACGACGCGGGCAATATCTACAACATCAACGCCGACACGGCGGCCGCGCGCCTCGCGGGCGCGCTCGGCGCGGAGAGTCTGATCGCCATGACGGACATTGCGGGCATCCTGCAGAACAAGGACGATCCGTCCACGCTCCTCCCGGCCATCCGCATCGATGAGCTGCCGGAGCTCGTCTCCTCCGGCGTCATCCAGGGCGGCATGATCCCGAAGGCGGAATGCTGCCGGAACGCGATCGAATGGGGCGTGCGGCGCGTGTTCATCATCGACGGGCGGGTCCCGCACGCGATCCTCATTGAAATGCTCACCAACGAAGGCATCGGCACGATGTTCACCAGATAGGAGGAAGGATCATGGACATTCAGAAGCTGGACCAGACCTATATCGCGGGCACATATGCGCGCTTCCCCGTCACGATCGTGAAGGGCAAGGGCTCGCTCGTCTGGGACGAGAACGGCAAGGAGTACATCGACCTGTCCACCGGCATCGCCGTCGATATCTTCGGCGTGGCCGACGAGCAGTGGATGGCGGCCGTCACGAAGCAGCTCGGGACGCTGCAGCATATCTCGAACCTTTACTACACCGAGCCCTGCGCGAAGCTCGCGCAGCTGCTGTGCGAGAAGACCGGGATGAAGAAGGTCTTCTTTGGCAACTCCGGCGCGGAGGCGAACGAGTGCGCCATCAAGGCCGCCCGGAAATGGTCGGAGGATAAGAAGGGCAAGGAATATTCCACCATCATCACGCTCAAAAACAGTTTCCACGGCCGGACCATCACCACGCTGGCCGCGACGGGGCAGGATGTGTTCCACCACGATTTCCTGCCGCTGACGGACGGGTTCGTCTATGCCGAACCGAACGATCTGGCGGATCTTGCGCGGCTGATCGCGGAAAACAAGTGCGCGGCCGTCATGATGGAGGTCGTGCAGGGCGAGGGCGGCGTGATGCCGCTGGACGAGGCCTATGTCAAGGGCGCGGCGAAGCTGTGTCAGGAAAACGATCTGCTGCTCATCTGCGACGAGGTGCAGATCGGCAACGGGCGCAGCGGCATGCTCTACGGCTATATGACCTACGGCGTGCAGCCGGACATCGTCTCGACGGCCAAGGGGCTCGCGGGCGGTCTGCCGCTGGGCGCGACGCTGCTGGGCGAGAAGGTGCAGAACGTGCTGAGCGCCGGGACGCACGGCTCGACCTTCGGCGGCAACCCCGTCTGCTGCGCGGGCGCGATCAACGTGCTCGAACGGCTGGACGAGGCGATGCTGCAGGGCGTGCAGGCGCGTTCGGCCTACATTAAGCAGGAGCTGACGGGCGCGAAGGGCGTCATCGGCGTGTCGGGCCTCGGGCTGATGCTCGGCATCCAGACGGAAAAGAACGCGGCGGACATCATCGCCGCCTGCCGGGAAAAGGGCGTGCTGGTCATCAAGGCCAAAGACAAGCTCCGCCTCCTCCCCGCCCTCAATATCCCCATGGACCAGCTGGCAAAAGCCGTCGCGGTCATCAAGGAATGCTGCGCGGGATAAGAAATATGAAAAGCCTCCCGAACGGGAGGCTTTTCGTGTCTCAAGGCTCCCTTGTGTAAAGGGAGCTGTCAGCGAAGCTGACTGAGGGATTGTGACCCCGCCGCGGCGGCAAATTCGCAGCTGCCCAATGGGCCGACAGAGTCGTCGGCCCCTACAACGCGTTCCCGGCCTGTCACCTTGTAGGGGCGGACGCCTCTGTCCGCCCCGCCATGGCTTCCCCTATGAGGGGAAGCTGTCGCCGCAAGGCGACTGATGAGGTGGACAGCGCTGCGCAGACGGAACTGCCCCCACCTCATCCGTCACGGCTGCGCCGTGCCACCTTCCCCTCGTAGGGGAAGGTTTTGAAAAGGAAAAAGCCTCCCGGGTGGGAGGCTTTTTTCTTTATTTACCCGAAATACCGGTGCAGGATGGCGGCGAGGTGGGCGCGGGTGGCGGGGGCTTGGGGATTCAGGGCGCCGTTGGAGCCGGTTAAGATCTTCTCGCCGGTGGCCCATTGGAGAGCGGGGAGGGCGTAGGCGGAGACGTCGGATGCATCGGTGAAGTTGAGGTTCTCGCCTGCTGTGAGGTCGCGGCCCTTCAAAGCGGCATAGCGGTAGAGCATGGCGGCGAGCTGCTCGCGGGTGACGGGGGCTTCGGGGTTCGTGCCGTCGGAGATACCGTTGGCTTTGGCCCATTCGCAGCCCGCGGCGTACCAGGGGGTGTAACGGTCGGTCCTGATGCCCTCGCGGCGGGCGAGGATGGTCATGACCATGCCGCGGGTGACGGGGGCCCCGGGGCTGAACGTGTCCGCAGACGTGCCGGTCATGAGGCCGGTCTCATAGGCGTATTTCACATCATCGTAGAACCAGTCGGCGGACGTCACGTCCATGAACGGCAGGTCCTTTGCGAGCGCGGGGAGGATGGAGATGAGGGGGTAGTCGGGGTCGACGGGGTCGGCGGGCGGTTCATATTCTTTATAGCCGCCAGGCGCAGTGATATTGTCCTCTCCGCCGCCTGTTTTCGTATTGCCAGTGATGTTGGCCGTGATGAGCGTTGCGGTCGCGCCGTCTGCGACGTAGATGCCAGCGCCGCTGCCGTAAGCCGTGCAGTTTTTGATCTCGCCGCCGGTCATGCTGAAGGTGCCGCCAACGTACACACCGCCACCTTTGCCTTCATGGAATGCTCCAATAGCTTTGCAATTTTCAATGGAGCCGCCGGACATCTCAAACCTGCCGTTTGGAGCAATAAAGACACCGCCGCCGTCGCCGTTAGTGTCTTCATATGAGGCGTCTTCTGTCCCACAATTACAGATCGTTCCGCCGGTCATGCGGAATATGCCGTTCACATAGACACCGCCGCCGTCGCCATTGGCCAGGCAGCTCTCAATCAAGCCGCCGTTCATGACGAACAGGCCGCCCTCATCTACCAGTACACCGCCGCCTCGTTCTCTATTGCCACTTCCACGCGCAAAACCTTTCAGTAGTCTGCCGCCGTTCATCGTAAACGTACCGCCAGCAAGGACATGTACACTACCATCAAAGTTGGAAATCGCTCCGCTTCCGTTGCTGCTGTCTGTCAGCGTCAGGTGGCCGCCACTCTGGACGGAAAACGCTCCGTGGCTATGTTCATTTTCTCCACTATGCCTCTTTATCGTCTTTCCATTGAGGTCGATCGTGACGCTTCCTTCGATCCTGATCTCGTTATACAGCGTGATATCCTCCGTCAGGCGGTAGCTGCCAGCGGGAAGCGCGTTTCGATAATGATAGATGGTCTTTCCATCCGCAACTTCTGATTCTTTTATCAGCTTTTCGTTTATGTAATTATCTGTCAGTTCAATTACGTTTCCCTCGGCAAACACCGCTACCGGCAACAAGGCGGCGCAGAGGCAGAGGATCAGGAGGAGGGACAGGAGGCGTTTTTTCATGGCGTTTTTCCTTTCAGACGGCAGATTCTGTCTGCGAGCAGACAGAACAGCGGGATATCCCGCTGGGTGGTGGATGGCCTTTGTGCCATTGTAACATGCCGGTGGGAAAAAGGCAAGGATTTTGGGAAGTTTATTTTTGCGGGCAAAAAAGCCTCCCCTTCCAGGGGAGGTGGCTCGGCGTGAGCCGAGACGGAGAGGTTTCTGCAAATCTGCGACGACCTCTCAGTCAGCCTGCGGCTGACAGCTTCCCCTCATAGGGGAAGCCATCCGCTGCGGCGGGATAACCCCTCAGGCGCTGCGCGCCAGCTCCCCTTGACAAGGGGAGCCTTGGGGCGGCGATGTTTTGTAATTATGTCAACTGTTTGTTGTGCAGTTTGACGATTGCATTTTTTTAGAAATCTGATAAAATGTAGCACGCTACTGATTTTGGTAGCGTGCTACGTTTTTATATTGGCAGGAGGCTTCTATGAACGATTGTTCCCAGAACCTCGGGCCGCGGCTAAGGTATCTCAACAACCGCATCACGCAGTATATGGATCAGCAGTTTCTGGCGCTCGATCTGACGTCGACGCAGTCGTTTATTCTGCACCATCTGTCGCTGCATGAGCACGAGGCCGTGTACCCGAAGGACCTTGAGAAGCGCTTCCATCTGACGCACCCGACAGTCTCGGGCGTGCTGCAGCGGCTGGAAGCGAAGAATTTTATCATCATCGAGCCAGACAAGGCGGACCGGCGATGCAAACGCATCCGGCTGACCGACCGGGCCCGCCGCTGCGACGAGGCCGTCGGCCAGGCGTTTGAGACGCTCGAGCAGCGCATGTGCGCCGGGATGACCGAGGCCGAGCAGCAGACGCTGCGGCGGCTGCTCGATCTGGCGGCGGAAAATCTGAAAATCACGCAGACAATGGAGGTATCAGAGGTATGATCAAACGTTTGGCGGCCTGTATCCGGGAATACAAAAGGCCGACGATCCTGACCCCCGTGTGCATGGTGGGCGAGGTCGTATGCGAGTGCACGATCCCGCTGCTGACGGCGGATCTGATCAACGCGATCCAGAACGGCTGCACGATGCAGACCATTCTGTCCTTCGGACTCAAGCTGTTCGTCATCGCCATGCTGTCGCTGGGGTTCGGATCGTTGTCCGGCTGGTTCGCGGCAGAGGCCGCGGCGGGCTTTGCGAAGAATCTGCGGCATGATCTGTATTATCAGGTGCAGGGCTTTTCCTTTGCGAACATCGACCGGTTTTCGACCTCGTCGCTCGTCACGCGGCTGACGACGGACGTCACGAACATCCAGAACGCGTTCATGATGTGCATCCGCATCGCGGTGCGCGCGCCGATGATGCTGGTGTTCGCGGTGGTGATGTCCGTCCGCGTGGGCAAGCAGCTGGCGCTCATCTTCGCCGGGATCGTGCCGGTGCTGGGGTTCGCGCTGTTTCTGATGATCCGGAGTGCGCTGCCGCTGTTCAAGGCGGTCTTCAAGAAATACGACACGCTCAACAACTCCGTGCAGGAGAACGTGCAGGCCATGCGCGTGGTCAAGAGCTTCGTGCGCGAGGACTATGAGACGGAGAAGTTCTCCGCCGCGTCCGACTCCGTGCGGAAGGATTTCCTCAAGGCGGAGAAAATCCTGGCGCTCAACTCCCCTGCCATGCAGTTCTGCGTGTACACGTCGATGATCCTCATCTCGTATTTCGCGGCGAAGCTCATCGTCACGTCGGGCGGGACGTATCTGGGCGTGGGAAGTCTGACGAGCATGATCACGTATTCCATGCAGATCCTCATGAGCCTGATGATGCTCTCGATGATCTTCGTGATGCTGACGATGGCGCAGGCCTCCGGCAAGCGCATCTGCGAGGTGCTCGACGAGACGAGCAGCCTGCAGAACCCGGCAGAGCCGGTCTATGATGTGAAGAACGGCGACGTGGATTTTGACCATGTCAACTTTAAGTATTCGGCGGCGGCGAAGCGCAGCGCGCTTTCGGACGTTGATTTCCATGTGAGATCCGGCCAGACCGTCGGCATCATCGGCGGCACGGGATCTTCTAAGACGAGTCTGGTGCAGCTCATCTGCCGGCTGTACGACGTGACGGACGGCAGCGTGCGGGTCGGCGGCGTGGACGTGCGTCAGTACGATCTGGAGACGCTGCGCAACCAGGTCGCGGTCGTACTGCAGAAGAACGTGCTGTTCTCCGGCACGATCAAGGAGAATCTGCGCTGGGGCGACGCGAACGCGTCGGACGAGGAGCTGCAGCGGGCCTGCGAGCTGGCGTGCGCGGATGAATTTATCCAGCAGATGCCGGATAAATACGACACCTATATCGAGCAGGGCGGCACGAACGTCTCCGGCGGGCAGAAGCAGCGGCTGTGCATCGCGCGGGCGCTGCTGAAAAAGCCGAAGATTTTGATCCTCGACGACTCGACCTCCGCTGTCGACACGAAGACCGACGCGAAGATCCGCGCGGCGCTGCGCTCGGAGATCCCGGAGACGACGAAGTTCATCATCGCGCAGCGGATCTCGTCCATCCAGGACGCGGATCTCATCCTCGTGCTCGAGGGCGGGCAGATCGACGCCATGGGCACGCACGAGCAGCTGCTGGCTTCGAACCGGATCTACCGGGAAGTCTATGAATCTCAGAACAAGGCGGGAGGTGCTGACAATGGCTAATCATCCCGGAAAAGCGCCGCGCGCGCCGATGATCGGCGCGAAGGCGGATCTCAAGCCCTTGGGCCGGGTGATCGGACTGCTGTTCCGCGACTATCCGGCGATGCTCATCATCACGATGATCTGCATCATCATCAGCGCCGTGGTCGGCATTCTGCCGGCGATCTATATCGAGACCGTCACGAGCTATATTGAAGACGGGTTGACGCTCGGCTGGGACGGCGTGCAGGGTAAGATCCTGCATGCGCTCGCCACGATGGTCGGCATTTATCTGGCCGGGCTGGCGTGCACGGCCGTCTATACGCAGCTGATGGCGCATGTGACGCAGGGCTTCCTGCACAAGCTGCGCACGCGGATGTTCGCGGGGATGCAGAAGCTGCCCATCCGCTACTTTGACCAGAACAGCCGCGGCGATATCATGAGCTACTACACGAACGACATCGACACGCTCCGCCAGCTCGTCTCGCAGAGCCTGCCGCAGCTGTTCGCGTCGGGGCTGACGGTGCTGGGGCTGCTGCTGTTCATGCTGTATTTCTCCATCCCGCTGATGCTGATCGTGTTCCTCGGGATCTTCTTCATGACGCAGGCGACGAAGAACATCGGCGGAAAATCGGCCAAATACTTCCTCAACCAGCAGCGCTCGCTCGGCAAGGTCGAGGGCTATATCGAGGAGATGATGAACGGCCAGAAGGTCGTCAAGGTCTTCTGCCATGAGGAGGCGGCGGAGCGCGATTTCGACGCCATCAACGACCAGCTCTTTGACGACGCCAACCACGCGCAGCGCTACGCGAACATCTTCATGCCCATCATGGGCAACATCGGCAATATTCTGTATGTGCTCACGGCCTTCCTCGGCGGACTTCTGATCTGCTCGGGCAGCAGCGTGCCGAATCTTTCGTTCCAGAACCTGTTTGAGACGGGCAGCATGATCGCGCCGCTGAAGATCGCGGTCGTCGCGTCGTTCCTCGGGATGACGAAGCAGTTTACGGGCAACGTCTCGCAGGTGTCGCAGCAGATCAACGCCATCGTCATGGCGGCGGCGGGCGCGAGCCGCGTCTTTGAACTCATCGACCAGCAGCCGGAGGACGACAACGGGCGCGTCACGCTCGTGAACGCCGTAGAAGCGGCGGACGGCACGCTGACGGAAAGCGCCGCGCGCACCGGTGTCTGGGCATGGAAGTGCCCGCAGGAAGACGGCAAAAGCCGGCTGGTGAAGCTCTGCGGCGACGTGCGGTTCTTCGATGTGGACTTTGCCTACGACCCGGAGAAGCCCGTGCTGCATGATATTTCGCTCTATGCCAAGCCCGGGCAGAAGCTGGCCTTCGTCGGCGCGACCGGCGCGGGCAAGACCACCATCACGAACCTCATCAACCGCTTCTACGACATCGCCGACGGCAAGATCCGCTATGACGGCATCAACATCAACCATATCAAAAAGGCCGACCTGCGCCACTCGCTCGGCATCGTGCTGCAGGATGTGAATCTGTTCACCGGCACGGTGATGGACAACATCCGCTACGGCAAACTGGACGCGACGGACGAAGAGTGCGTGGCGGCGGCGAAACTCGCCAACGCGCACGACTTCATCACGCGGCTGCCGGAGGGCTACAACACCATGCTGACGGGGGACGGCGCCAACCTGTCCCAGGGACAGAAACAGCTTTTGTCCATCGCGCGGGCGGCGCTCGCCAACGCGCCCGTGATGATTTTGGACGAAGCTACTTCTTCCATAGACACCCGCACGGAAGCGCTCGTGCAGGCGGGCATGGATAAACTGATGGAGGGCAGAACGGTGTTCGTGATCGCCCACAGGCTGTCCACCGTGCAGAATTCCGACGTCATCATGGTACTCGACCACGGCCGCATTATCGAACGCGGTACGCACGAACAGCTCATCGAGCAGAAGGGCGTTTATTATCAGCTCTATACGGGCAGCTTTGAAATGGAATAACAGCTACCATGAGGAGAAAGGATGTAGACGATGCGTCCCCGTATCGGTATGACCGGTACCCAATTTCCCGAATATGATGGTTTTAAACTCCGCCGTGATTATGTGCGGGCCATTGAGATGGCCGGCGGATTGCCGCTATTAATCCCAGTCTGTGGTGAGGAACTAATCGAGGATTATCTGGATAGCATTGACGGCCTGCTGCTCACCGGCGGCGATGATTTTCTGCCAGAGCTGTTTGGCGAGCTGCCAGAACCTG